>Ga0302319_10004538_pt1 | contig 28404 bp, 19 predicted proteins | sample Bog_T0_2_FD_203319 | JGI IMG/M metagenome (GOLD analysis project Ga0302319, IMG submission 203319) | Peat permafrost microbial communities from Stordalen Mire near Abisko, Sweden - Bog_T0_2 | ecosystem: Environmental > Terrestrial > Soil > Wetlands > Peat | place: Sweden: Abisko, Stordalen Mire... | reverse complement strand
CCGCTTCGAGTGCGACACCGTGATTCTGGCGGTCGGCGAGACGGTCGATCTGGACTTCGTCAAAGCCAGCGGCCTCAAGCTGCAGGAGAGCGGCACGATGCTCGAGGTGGACCGCTACTCGCTCGAGACCAGCCGCAAGAACTTCTACGCCGGCGGCGACCTGATCACCGGCGCATCCAACGTTTCCAATGCGATGGGCTATGGCAAGAAGGCCGCGCGCAACATCGACCAGCGCCTGACCGGCGAGCGGCGCTGGCAGCAGCTCTGGCCGGAGTTCGAATACGCCCAGACGCCTCCGGCGCACCCCAGCGAGAGCCCCCGCCACCACGTAAGCGAGATGGACGCGGCACGCCGCTCGAAGACTTTCGACGAGGCCACCATCGGATTGACGCCCGTCGAGGCGATGGAGGAAACCTGCCGGTGCCTGCGGTGCGACGTCCGCAACGGCGACTAGGCCCCGGAGGCGACCTATGACGATCACGGAGACAACGCCATGCCAAATATGATCTCGCTGCGCATTGACGGCGAACTGGTCCGCGTAGAAGAGGGACATACGATCTTCGAGGCCGCCGAGGCGGCCGGCAAGCCGATTCCCGGCCTGTGCCAGATGAAGGGCCTGTCGCCGGTGGGAGCCTGCCGGCTGTGCGCGGTGGAACTGGCGGGCGTAAACCGCCTGCTGCCCTCCTGCACCACGCCGGCCCAGGACGGCATGTCGGTGACGACGCAGTCGCCGCGGCTGAAATCGTATCGCCGCATGGTGGTCGAACTGTTGCTGGCGGCGCGCAATCACATCTGCGCGGTGTGCGTATCCAACAACCATTGCGAGCTGCAGACGCTGGCCCAGAAGCTCGGCGTCACGCATGTCCGCTACGCCTACAGCTACCGGTCGTTCCCGGTGGATACCACGCACCCGCGCTTCGTGCTGGACCACAACCGCTGCATCCTGTGCGCGCGCTGCATCCGCGTGTGCGCCGAGATTGAAGGCGCGCACGTGTGGGACATGATGTCGCGCGGCGTGGCCTCACGGCTGGTGTGTGAGTTGAACAAGCCCTGGGGGCAGGCCACCTCGTGCACCAGTTGCGGCAAGTGCGTGCAGGTCTGCCCGACCGGCGCGCTGGCCGAAAAGGGCTGCGCGGTCGAGGAGATGATCAAACGCGGCCAGACCGTCAGCCGGCTGGCCGAAACGCGGGGAGGTGCACTGTGAGCGTAACGACGGCGGCCAAAGCGCGGGTGGCGACGGCGTGGCTGGACGGCTGCTCCGGCTGCCACATGTCGCTGCTCGACATCGACGAGGCGCTGGCGGTGCTCGCGGGGCGCATCGAGCTGGTCTTCAGCCCGCTGGTGGACGCCCAGGAGTTCCCCGAAAACGTGGACGTGGCGCTGGTGGAAGGCGCGGTCAGCAGCCAGGACGATCTGAAGCTGCTGCAGACGATCCGCCAGCGGACCAAGTTCCTGGTCGCGCTGGGCGACTGCGCGGTGACCGGCAACGTGCCCGCGATGCGCAATAACATTCCGGTGAAGAAGCTGCTCGAGAGCATCTACATCCAGGGGGTCACGACCGCGCCCGGCGTGCCCAAGGACGGCGTTCCGGCGCTGCTGCGGCATGCCAGTCCGCTGCACGAGAGCGTGCGCGTGGATCTGCACGTGCCGGGCTGCCCGCCCAAGTCGGATGCCATCGCCTTCGTGCTCAAAGAGCTGCTGGATGGCCACAAGATCGACCTGACGGGCCAGGTCAAGTTCGGATAGGAGAGGGAAGCCATGGCGCAACGAATCGTCATTCCGCACGTCTCGCGCATCGAGGGCCACGCCAAGATCGCCATCCAGTTGAATGACGCCGGCGAGGTCAATTCCGCGCAGCTGCACGTGACCCAGGTGCGCGGCTTCGAGCGCTTCACCGAGGGCCGGCCGTACTACGAGATGCCCTCGATCACGGCGCGCATTTGCGGCATCTGCCCGGTGAGCCACCTGCTGGCGAGTTCGAAGGCCTGCGATGCGATCATGGCCGTGCGCATCCCTCCGGCGGCCAAACTGCTGCGCGAGCTGCTGCACTGCGCGCAGTTCGTCCAGTCGCACGCGCTGAGCTTTTTCCATCTCTCGGCGCCCGATCTGCTGCTGGGCATGGACAGCGACCCGGCGCAGCGCAACATCCTGGGCGTGCTCGAAAAGCATCCCGAACTGGCTCGCGACGGCATCGCGCTGCGCAAGTTCGGCCAGTTGGCCATCGAGCGTCTGGCCGGCGAGCGCATTCACCCGGCGTGGGTGGTGCCCGGGGGCGTGCATGCCCCGCTGAAGCAGGAGAGCCGCGACGCGATTCTGGGCGAGCTGCCCATCGCCCGCTCCATCGTGCGGCGCACGTTGCAGATGTTCAAAGGCGTGCTGGACGGGTTCGCGGCCGAGATCGACAGCTTCGATAACGAACCCACCGCGTACGCCGGTCTGGTGACGCGCGATGGTTCGATGAACTGGTACGACGGCACGGTCTCGTTCGTCGACGAGAAGGGCGCGCCGCTGGCCAGCTTCGACGATCCGATCGAATACTCGGATTACATCGGCGAAGCCGCGGTGCCATTCTCGTACCTGAAGGCGCCCTACTTCATCCCCCGCGGCTACCCGGCGGGGATCTACCGCGTCGGCCCACTGGCGCGGCTGAACGTGGCCCCGAAGTGCGGCACGCCGCTGGCGGACGCGGAACTGGCGGAGTACCGCCAGCGCGCCGGTTACCCGGCCCAGAGCGCCTTCTTCTTCCACTACGCCCGGCTGGTGGAGGCGCTGCGCGGCATCGAGAAGATGGAGCTGCTGCTGCATCATCCCGACATCCTCTCAACTCGCATTCGCGCCCGCGCCCAGGTGAACTCGCTGGAGGGCGTGGGCATCATCGAGGCGCCGCGCGGCCTGCTGATCCACCATTACCAGGTGAACGAAGCGGGCTCGATCACCAAGGCCAACCTGATTGTGGCCACCGGCCACAACAACCTGGCGATGAACCACGCCGTCGAGCAGGTGGCGCGGCGCTTCGTGAAAGGGACGCACATCGAAGAAGGGATGCTCAACCGGGTCTCGGCCGTCATCCGCGCCTTCGACCCGTGCCTGAGTTGCTCGACGCACGTCCTGGGCCAGCCGGCGCTGCAACTGGAGCTCTACTCCCCCCAAGGGCAGCTTCTCGACACGCTGACCAATTGAGGACCGCACCTCCGCTGCCGGCACACGTCCGACCGTAGAGGGAGGAGTGTGCTTAGGCCAGTTTCAGAGTTCTCGTGAACCGAGGTGGGGCAGACGTCCACGTCTGCGGCCGGACCTCCAGGTCCGGCCAAGGCGCGACCTGGAGGTCGCGCACAGGTCTGGAGACCTGCCCCACCAGAAGCGACGGTCTGCACTTGCTCTGAAACTGGTTTAGAAAAAGTCGGCAGCCAATACTCGCAGATTTTCCTTGACTGTGTCGTTGATCTAGTGTACTAGTTGACTAGATGACTAAGCCAGACCAATTCGAGTTCAAGCTCGACCTGGCGAGTGGCGTTCCGGTTTACCGCCAGATTATCGACCAGGTTCTGCGGGCGGTGGCGACGGGCGCGCTTGTGGGCGGGGTGCAATTGCCGACCGTGCGGCAGGCGTCGGTCGATCTGGCGATCAACCCCAACACGGTGCTGCGGGCATACCGCGAGCTCGAGCTGCGCGGGGTAATTACGACCCAGCAGGGGATCGGCACGTTCGTGACGCTCAAACAGGTGGAACTGAACCAGGCGGAGCGGGAGGCGCGGCTGGACCGGCTGGCCGCGGACTGCGCCGCCCGCGCCGGCGCCGAGGGCTTCTCGGTGCCCGAGTTGATGGCGCGGCTAGGAGATCTGTTGCCGGTCGAGGACCCGAGGAGGGATTGAGTATGCCGACTATTACTGGCCTGACAAGCGTGCCGGGCGCAAGAGTGACGCGCACGCAACTGGTGAGCGAAATCGGGATCACGGCGTTCGTGCTCGCGCTGGCGGCGGGCGGCGCACTGACGGCGTGGCTGCAGCAGCCGTGGCCGATGATCGCGTTCGCTTTCATTGGCGCCTACCTGCTGTTTTCGATCAAGGTGGCGACGCAGTGGGAGAAGGCCGCGTTGCTGCGGCTGGGCGTGTACCGGGGCCTGCGCGGGCCGGGGTTGTTCATGATCGTTCCGATCATCGACACGGTCAGCTTGTTCGTCGATCAGCGCATCCGGGTGACGGAGGTGAAGGCGGAGTCGACGCTGACGCGGGACGCGGTGCCGGTGTTCGTGGATGCGATCGTGTTCTGGCTGGTGTGGAACGCCGAGAAGTCGATTCTGGAGGTGCAGGACTTCGTTTCGGCGATCCAACTGAGCGCGCAGACGGGACTGCGGGAGTCGATCGGGCGGCACATGCTGACCGACATGGTGACGGACCGCGAGTCGCTGGGGCGCGAGTTGCAGAAGATCCTGGACGCCAAGACCAACCCGTGGGGCGTGACGGTGCAGTCGGTGGAGATCCGCGACGTGCAGATTCCGCAGGGCCTGGAGGACGCCATGTCGCGCGAGGCGCAAGCGCAGCGGGAGCGGCACGCGCGCATCATTCTGAGCACGGCCGAGACCGAGATCAGCGAGAAGTTCGCCAAGGCCTCGGAGATGTACCGGGACAACCCGATCGCACTGCACCTGCGGGCCATGAACATGCTGTACGAGGCGATTAAGGAGAAGGGTTCGATGGTCATCGTACCCTCCTCGGCGGTGGAGACGATGGGCCTGGGTGGGATGATGGGCATGGCCAGCATCAAGAACACGTTGATGCCGCCGGAGCCAGCCGCGCCGGCCCCGAAGCAGTAACCCGCGCGCGGCTGAGGGGCGGGCATTGCACGGGCGGGAGGCCCGTCCCAGGCCGGCGCAAATGAAGCGTATCGTGGATCGTCGATCAAGGAGCAGGATCATGTTTGCCAGACTGTTGTGTAAAGCGGGACTCGGCGCGGCGCTGCTGCTGCTGACCCAATGCCGGCCGGCCGAAGCGGGGCAGACGCCCGCAGCGGCCCAGACGCCGGCTAAGCCGCCCGAGGAGCGGGCGCGCGCGGCCGTAGCCCTGCTGGTGGCGGAGAATTACGAGGGCCTGTTCGCGATGTTTACGCCGGAGATGCAAAAGGCCGCGCCCGTCGACGTCTGGCGGAACAAGGTGGGACCCAGCCTGAAGCCGCTGGGCAAAATATTGGAGACGGGAAAACCCAGCTTCAGCAAAGCGGGCCCATACACGGTGGTCGTGCTGCCGGCCAAATTCGCGGCCCAGTGGATCGATTTCACGATTTCGGTGAACGATGCCGGGCAGATCGGCGGGCTGTACATGAAGCCGGGACAGTCGCCGGCGGTGGATTGGCAGCGGCCGGCCTACAGCAAGCCGGCGACGTTTACCGAACGCGAAGTGACGGTGGGCGCGGGCGAGTGGAAGCTGCCGGGCACGCTGACGCTACCCAAGGCGCAGGGGCCGGTGCCGGGCGTGGTGCTGGTGCACGGCTCGGGGCCGAACGACCGCGACGAAACCGTGTACGAGGTCCGGCCATTTCGCGACCTGGCCGAGGGCCTGGCCTCGGCGGGCATCGCGGTGCTGCGCTACGACAAGCGCACCAAGGTTCACGGGGCACAGATGGTCGGGATGAAGAACCTGACCGTGCAGGAAGAGACGGTGGACGACGCGGTGCTGGCCGCGGCCGTGCTCGGCAGCCAGCCGGAGGTGGATCCGCGGCGCGTGTTCATCCTCGGGCATAGCCTGGGCGCGTACGTGCTGCCGATGATTCTCCAACAGGACCCCAAGGCGGCGGGCGGCATTGCCATGGCGGGCATCACGCGGCCGCTGGAAGACGTGGTGCTGGAGCAGGTGGAGTACCTCATTCCACTGCAGTCGGGTCAGTCGGAGGAGGCCCGGAAGGAAGGCCAGAAGAAGCTGGAGGAGATCCGCCGGGACGTGGCGGCGCTCAAGGCGCTGAAGCCGGGCCAGGAGGACGGGCCGACGCTATTAGGCATGCCGCCGCACTACCTGCTGGCGCTGCGGGGCTACGATCCGGCGGCGGTGGCGGCATCGCTGCACGTGCCGCTGCTGATACTGCAGGGCGAGCGCGATTACCAGGTATCGATGGTGGATTTCGCCGGCTGGAAAGCGGCGCTGGGCGGGCGCAAGGACGTCGAGTTGAAGAGCTATCCGGCGCTGAACCACCTGTTCGTGGAAGGCAGCGGCAAGAGCACACCCTCCGAGTACATGCAGCCCAGGCATGTCGCGGCGGAAGCGATCAGAGACATCGCGAAGTGGGTGAACGCGCACTGAGCGTGGATCCCCCCGGGCGGAAGCGGCGCGGTGCGCCGCTCCCGAGCCGAGGGGAAATGGCCGGAGCTCAATAGGAAACAACGGTGAAAGTGCCGCTCACGCTGCCGGACTGCACGTTGAAGGTGTAGGTCGTCCCTCCGGGGTCGGCGAAGGGGAGGGTGATGTCGATCAGCCAGACGTTGGGGAAAGTGACACTGCCCGAATAGGCCGGGTAGGGGGTGGAAAGAGTGGCCTGGCCCGTGGCAGGCACAGGGGCTGTCTCGGTGACCGTGATCGTGCCGGGCGCCGGGAAGACCACGCCGCTATTGTCGACGAAACGCAGGATTATCGTTCCGGTTCCACCAGACGCCACGCTGATGTCGAGCGGGGTGAGGTCGAAAGCGATCTGGGTCGGGGCCGCGGCGGGCACGGCGTACCAATAGGGGATGCGGGCCTGGGGCGAGCTGAGGCCGGCAGGGGTGACATCGATGAAGCCCTGGTAGAGGCCGGCGGCGAGGCCCGCGGTGGGCATAGTAGCGGCGACGTTGGCAGTCGCGAGAGGAGCCAGAGTGAGCGAATCGACCGAAAGCTTCGGCGTTGCGGGAACCGCGCTCGTGTATACGGAAGTGGCAGCGGCGTTGTAGGCCGGGAACAGCAGCGTGGCGGAGCCCGCGCCCCAACTGACGGTGACCGCGACGACCGTCTGGCCCGATGGCGCGGCGACGCTCATGCCCTCGTAGGTCAGGTTGTAGGTGGTGGTCGCCGAGCCGACATTTTTCAGCGTGATCTCCTGGGTGGTCGGGACGGTTGAGCCGGCGGTACCAAAGCTGAGAGTGACGGGATTCGCGGTGACGGTGGACTGGACACCCCGCAACACGTCGAGCGAGCCCGCGCCGGCCGTCTGAACGGGCCAGGTATTGCCGCCGGGATCGAGCATCGGCGAGGCCGTGTTGACCACCAGGGAGCGGTAGTCGTTGGCGTCGAGGTTGGGGCGCGCAGACTTGATCAGGGCGACGGCGCCGGCGGTCAAAGGCGAGGCAAAGCTGGTGCCGTCCCAGAACAGGTAGCCGAAGACCGAGCACGTGTTGCTGGTTTGGTAGAGAGTCTCGTCGGTGCAATAGGCGGTGACTATGGAGTTGCCGACAGCCACGAGCTCGGGCTTGATGGCGAGATCGGCATCGGAGCCGCGGGCACTGAAATCGGCGATCTGGCGGGGATCGCCGGTGGTGAGCCCGAACTGGGCCGTGACCGCATAAGAGGCGCCCCCATTCTGCAGATTCGTGCGCAGCGTCTGACCGTCGCTGTAGCCGACGAAGATGGCCGGGAAATTGGCGAGGGCGGCCGGGCTGACGGCGCTGTCGAGTGCCATGTAAAGGAGCGCGTTGGGGCCGTAGCCATCGGTGGGAGCGGACTGGTTATAAACGATCAGGGCGGCCGCGCCGGCAGTCTGGGCGTTTTGCACTTTCACCGTGAAATTGCAGGTGCCGCGCTGGACAATCAGGATCTTGCCGGCAGCGACGCCAGCGGGGAGGCTGGTGCAGCCGAGGCCGGTGGAATCCCACTTGGTGACATCGGCCAGCGGCGCGGTGAGCGCGGGGACCATATCGGTATTGTTGTCGGCAGCCCCAGCCTCGATCGGGGTGGTGATATTCGAGGCGGTGATGTTGGTATCGCCGAGCAACGTAGTACTTTGCTGGGCGCCGGCGGCGATGACGTCGGGGTCCACTCCCGGGGCGGCCACGGAGTTGGAATCAGGTCCGTCGTTGCCGGCAGAGGCGACCATCACCGTGCCCAGGTTCTTCAAAACATCGAAAGCAGCGTTGTACTCCTGGTTGAGGGGATCGGCGCTGCCGCCGTAGTCGGGCGAGCCGAAGCTCATGCTGACGACGTCCATGCCATCGAGGGCGCAATCGTTCAGCGCCGAGAGGATGTCGGCGTCGGAGTAGGATCCGTCCAACTGCGAGTCCACGTCGTAGATGCCGAGCCAGGCGGCGGGCGCGACGCCGCTAAGAGTCATGCCGACCGGGCTGGCGAGCGTTCCGTTCGCCGACGCCGTGTTGCCGGACGGAATGAACACGCCGGCGGCGAGCTGCGCCACGGCGGTGCCGTGTCCGTCGACGTCCTGGGCGCCCTGACCGCCGTAGGAGCGGGCGACGATGATTTTACCGCTGATGATGGACTGGTTGATCGTGGCCGCAGCGCTGCTCTCGCTGCTGTACTTGGGGAAGCCGGCGGGCGCGGTCATACTGGGGGCCTTAAATGCAGGGTGCGTGCCGTCGATGCCGGTGTCAATGATGCCGATCTTCACGCCGTGACCGGCGGGGTTCCAAACCCCGGCCGAAGGATTGGCGGGGTTGTAGGTGGCGCCGGGGATGGCAGCCCAGGCAGAGTCAATCTGATGGAGCGCGATGGAGGCATCGAAGTTCGCATGGTAAACGCGTTCCCGGGCCACGCGTTTTACATTCGGCAAGCCGCGCAAAGTGGCTTCGCTGCCCGGAGCGCCTTCGACCACGACGATATTGGCGACGTGCGCGAGATGGCGGATCGACCTGAAACCCAAGGCGGCGGCATGGGTATCGAAGTCGGCCTGCTGGCGCTGGACGAGCGCGAGCACGACCGCTTGCTCCTGCGGGGAGGGCCGGCTGGCGGTCGCGGTGATGGCTGCGGACTCGGCATCATCGGCAGAGAGCAGCCGCGCGCGGGCCGGCAGGTTGAACTCGACGGCCGAGCTGACATTGCGCTGCGCGGGGGACGACGCGGCAGCGGCTGAGCGGGTGCGATTGCTCACCGCGAAGACCGGCTGGTTCTGCAGCTCGACGATGTAACGGACGGGTTGCTGCGCCTCCGCGAGCAGCGTGAAACCGAACAGGAGAAAAACAGAAGTGATGGTTCGCATGGCTTTGATTTCGTTCACTCAGATTGCGCCGGCTGGGGCCGGTCGATTAGCCTTTTCAAGAACAGGCTTGCTGACGCGCATTATAACCCACTGACGCCGGCCGGAACTGTCCGGCCGCTCAAGACCGGCCCCGCGCAGCCGCGATGGCCGAAGCCGCTGGTGAGCATCCCGAAAGCGGTGCACTCCCGAGAGCCCCGCCGACGCCGTGCCGCAGACCGACACGCGCGCGCCGGAGCGCCGGGTTTTACCCTGGTTTGGACGCCCCACGCCGCACTCGCGTTACGAATTCAACCAAGACAGGTCCGGATCGCGCAACACAAACGCGGAACCGGTCTGGATTAATGCTGGTCCCGCGGGGCGGAGTGCTTCGAGCGCGAAGCCTGGAAATCTCCGAGTTCCACAGCAGGACATTGGCCGCATGGCTCTGGCAGGCGGAGCGGCCTGGCGCTATGCCGGCAGCGATGACTGCCCGGCAGTCAACCGAATTCAGGGCCAGCGCAGCGCCCTGACGGTTCAGTCCCAGTATAGAATAGCCGCAGCTCGATTCCGCGCCGGAGTTGCGCACGAGGCAGGTATTTCAGGCCACCAGGACGTGGGCCGGATCGAGTTCCAGTGCCGGGCAGCCGTGGAGCAGGCGGTTGACGACCTCGGCGGCGGTGTAAAAGAGGCCTTGCGGCGGCAGGAAGCGGGTCAATCCAGTCAGGTCGTTGCCGGATGTCACCAGGGCGCGTTCCACGTAGCCGCCGGCGCGGATCTGGGACAGTCCGATGTTGGCCATCAAGGCGTTGCAAAGGCACTTTCGGCCAACGGTGTTCTCTTCCTTGCCACCTTTGGCAAGGTAGGTGGCGATGGGCTCGGCCGGACAGCGGTAGCCGAGGCGGCCTTCGGGGGTCTTATAGGCTGTGCGCAGGTAGCCGATATCGCACACGCGGCGGCGGCTGCGATAGACCTCGGGGTCGGACAAGGAATCTTCCAAGACAGTGACTTTGAATGGGAAACTGGTGGGCGAGGCGGCCAGATCGGTGATCACGCGGGCATCGCCCGCGGCCACGGCGGCGAGCAGGTTGTGCTTGATCTCGCCATCCAGGCCCGACTCGGCGCAATAGGCGAATGGCGTCCCAACCTGGACGCCGGCAGCCCCGGCGTTCAGAGCCTCGGAGAGCATTTCGGCCGAACCGTAACCACCGGCCAGCCAGAAGGGGCGCCCGAGTTCGCGGATCTTGGCCAGATCGACGCGGTCGCGCTCGCCGTAGACGGCCTCTCCCTGTTCGTCGACCACGAGCTTGCCACGCGGCGGTGCGTTATGGCCGCCGGCGGTGGGGCCTTCGATCACAAAACCGTCGACGCGGCCGTCGGCGCGCTTCAGCATGACCGTGGCCAGCAGGTTGGAGGCGATGATGGCTAGGAACGTGGGCCGGACGAGCGGCGGGAGATCGCACTCCATGTAGTCGCGCGGGTCGAAGCGGATGGTGGTGTCGTCGGTTTCGCCGGCGCCGTCCACTTCGAGCGGGTAAGTGGCGGGCTGGTGGAGCGCCAGACGGTCGAGGACGCCGGGGATGCGGAGCGGGATGCCGGCGCCCATCAGGACGTAGCTGACGCCGGCCAGCATGGCGCCGTAAATGGAAGCCAGGTGCGTTAGTTGCACCTTTTCTAAGTAATTGATACCAACCGGGTTGCGGTGGCCTTCGCGAGCCAGGAAGACCTCGGCGAAATTGGCCACCAGGCACAGTTCGCGCATTTCGCGCGGGCCGTCCTTGACCTGCATGGGGAGGCTCTTATAAGGCGCCGATGCGCTCTTGCCACCGGGGATGTAAAGCCAATTCCAGATGCGTTCGGCCAGGCGCGGAAAGGGGCAATGGTCGAGGGCATGGCGCATGCGGCCACCGGGATCGCCGTCCTGCAAACGCCGGGCGAAGATTGTGTCCAGGGCAACGCCGGAGACGACGCCGAGCTGCCCGGTTCGGGAGACGGCCCGAGCCAGGCGCCAGTCCGAGACGCCGGCGCCCATGCCGCCCTGAATGATCGTCGGAAGATAGCCCATCCTGCGCCCATCGTTTCATGATTCCCGGGGCCGCATTGTATGAACTTTGTAATACCTGACGGAGGGGTCATCGAGGAGCCGGTTAATTTATCGTAAACTATTGATTGCAATACGTTTATTAAACATTAACGACACCACAACTGGCGTGGCGGAGGGCGGCAAGGCGGGGTCGCGGAAACGCAGGAAGTGCGCTCTGGCGATCAGGCGCACGCGCTCCGGACCGGAGCGTGAAAAACAAAAAGTGAGGAACAAAGCCAATTGTCGATTTTGCTTACTAGAATGATTGGCTTACCCTGTGGATATTCGCTAAACATTCGCGATTGTCAAAGAACGTGGCCAGCGCGCGTTCCAGGCGGCTGGCTACATTGAGCGTACGCCCGAGTGTCAAGCGAGTTGGGGGAGGTGGTTGGAGGCGGCCATTCCCGTTTGGAAAAGGAAAGGACGTCCTCGCCACCCGGCGATCGGCTAACCCACCCAGGGCGGGGTGCCAGGCGGTGGTCAGTTGGAGTGACTTCGTGCGATCAGTCAGGCTCCTTCGTTGCGCAGCGCTTCGGCCAGGGCGCGGCCAACCATGCGCGGCAGGACCAGCAGGAAACCGCCGATGAGCGTGGGAACGCGGCGCATGTCTTCGCCCAGCGGCCGGGCTCCGACGCCGACGATCAACGCGCCCTTGTGCATGGCATAAAGGTTGAACAGATTCGAAATCTGCGTAAAACAAATCGACACGAAAATGCTTCGGGCCAACATGGGCGTGCCGCGGGCGTAGTGGATGGTGAATTCCATGCTGTGCGAGACGGCGGGGACGAACAGCATGACGCCGAGTACGGCCTGCCATTCCGGCTTGACCTTACGCAGCATCTGCGTCACGGCGCCCCAACCACCGCTGGTGGCGGTGCGCCAGGCGAACTCCGCGAGCATGGCCCCGACCGCGGCGCGCCACCCGGCTTTGAGGTTGACGGCGAAGAAAATGCCGCCGCGGAAGAGCGCGCTGAACAGGGCCGACTTCCAGTTCCAGCGGCGGATGAAGAGTTCCACCGGGTGCGCGCAGGCCCAGCGAATGACCGGCAATAGCGGGACACCTTCCGGGGGCACGGAGCGGGGAGTTGGCGTCATGAAGAGTGGTCCTCGGTAGTGTCGCACACTCCGCGCTAATGACAAGGTCGCCAGTTTGTGTGTAGAGGCTATGACCGGCGGGCGCAGCGGGTATGGCAATTCGATGGGAGGCGAAAAAGCCCGGAAGACCGAGGCTCAGGACGGCCTTCCGGGCAAGCGTTTGAACGCAAAACTCAATCGCCGGGCGCGTCCAGCCAGTCCGGACGGCGGAGAATGTCACGCGGCCGGGAGCCGTCGGGCGGGCCGATAATGGCATCGCGCTGCATCTGGTCGAGGATGCGGGCGGCGCGGCCGTAACCCAGGCGCAGGTAGCGCTGGAGGATCGAAGTCGAGGCTTTGCCCATCTCGCAGACCACGCGCACGGCGTCGCGATACAGCGGGTCTTCCTCGGCGTCGATGTCCTCGGGATCCTCGGCGCCGTCCTCGCTGGGCGGGGTCAGCAGGAAAGTCTGATCGTAATCGGGACGGGCCTGCTGGCGCCAGAAATCGACGACATTGGTGATCTCGGTCTCGGTGACGAAAGCGCCGTGGACTCTCAGCAGGCGCGAGGTGCCCGGCGGCAGGAAGAGCATGTCGCCTTTGCCCAGCAGGTGCTCGGCGCCCATGACATCGAGGACCGTGCGCGAGTCGACGCGGGTGGCGACGCGGAAGCTGATGCGCGCCGGGAAATTGGCTTTGATGAGACCCGTGATCACGTCCACCGACGGGCGCTGGGTGGCGAGCACGAGGTGGATGCCGACGGCGCGCGCCATCTGGGCGAGACGGATGACGGACTCCTCGACGCCGGCGCGCTCGACCATCATGAGGTCGGCGAGTTCGTCGATGACGATCAGGATGTAAGGCAGCGGCTTATCCAGGTCCGGGGCCGGTTCGGCGGCATCGGGGAACAGCGACAGCGGGCGGGTGGCCAGTTGACGCATCTTGCGATTGAATTGATCGATATTGCGAACGCCGTAGCTGGCCAGCAGCTTGAGCCGGCGCTCCATTTCTAGCACTGCATTGCGGAGCGCGTTGACGGCGCGTTTGGGCTCGGTGATAACGGGCGTGAGAAGGTGCGGAATGCCGTCGTAAATGCCCAACTCGACGCGCTTGGGATCGATCAGCATCATGCGCACTTCGTCGGGGTTGGACCTGAGGAGAGTCGACATGATGAGCGTGTTGAGCATGACGCTCTTGCCCGAGCCGGTGGAACCGGCGATGAGCAGGTGCGGCATCTTCTCGAGCTCGCTGATGCGGATGCGCCCGCTGATGTCCTTGCCCAGAGCGAAGACCAGCCGGGCGGGCGCTTCGTGGAACTCGTCGGACTCGAGAATCTGGCGCAGGCTGATGGTTTCGCGGCGCGTGTTGGGGACTTCGATGCCCACGGTGGGCTTGCCGGGAATGCGCTCGATAAGAATGGATTCGGCCTGCAGGCCGAGGCACAGATCCTCGCTGAGGGTGGTGATGCGGGCGATTTTCACGCCGGCATCGGGCTTGAACTCAAACGTGGTGACGACCGGACCGGGGTTGATCTGGACCACACTGCCGAAGACGTTGAACTCTTCCAGTTTGGCTTTGATTCGAGCAGCGACCTCTTTGAGTTCAAGGCCGTCGTAGCCTTCCCGCTCGGGCGCCTGGTTGAGCAAAGTCGTGGGAGGCAATGCCCACTCGGCGACGGGCGGCGGATCGGGCGCGGCTGGCGCGGGCTTCGCGCGCAGGGGCTCGACGGGCCGCGGCGGCGGCTGGTCCTCAATGGCGTGAATGGGGATGTCGGGCTCCCACGGCGGCGTGTCGTCGAATTCCTCGGGAAAATCAACCGGGGCCGGCTCGGGCGCCGCGGCGGGGAGCCTGGCGGCGGTGGACATCCGCGGGAACAGCGCCGCGGGCGAGGAGGCGTAGGCGTCGCCGTTGGTGGGCTGGGCATAGGCGGCGATGTCGCTTTCAAGCCCCGGCGGCACGAAGGCGGCGGCAACAGGTTCCAACTCGGGAACGGCCTTGCGGCGACTGCGGCGCGGCGCGCCATCCGGTTCCAACGTGGGTTGGAGACTCTCGGCGAGCTCGTCGTCCCGGACCACCCGGCGGCGAATGGGCAGCACGGTGCTGAGTTGCAGAGCCAGCCCCCGGGAGAAGCCATCCACGGAGAAGCTGGTAATGAGGTACAGGGCGACCAGCAGAACCGCGCCCAGCAGCAGCAAGGTACCGGCCTGATTCAAATATCGCAACAGGGTGGTGGAGACGAGCAACCCGGCCGCACCGCCGATTTCAAAAGAGCCGCGCCAATCGAAGTATGGGCCGCCGAGCGCGAGCAAGCCGCTGACCGCAACGGCGGCGAGGCCGTAACCGATTCCGCGGGCGATGGGCGGCCCGACGGGTCGCAGCCGCAGCGATCGCCAGCCGGCGACGAGCAGCACGAACGGCAGAAGCCATAGCGATAGGCCGAACGATTGGTAGCCGAAGTCGGCGATGGAGGCGCCCACGCGTCCGATGGCGTTGTGCGGGGGATCGGCTGGGGAAGCCGTGTTCCAGGACGGATCGGCCGGATTGAATGTAAGCAGAGCTAGCACCAACGCAATCGAGGCGACGAGGCACAACAGCCCAATCACTTCCCGGACGCGCGGGAGCCTTGCCAGAGACGCAATTCTCATGCCGCCTTACCGGCGGAAGAGAGCTAGAGCGATTATTAGTATACCAAGCACGACGCGATATAAAACAAAAATCCGCATTGTGTGGTGGCGCAAAAAGCGCATCAGGAAGGCGACCACCACGGTTCCGGTCAGGGCGCTGACCAGGAATCCGACGAGAAAAGCGGTGTGCATCCGCGGCGGAATCCCACCGGCCTTGTGCAACTTGTACGCGGTCATCGCAGCCGCGCCGGCGATGGCGGGCGTCGAAAGCAGAAACGAGAAGCGCGCGGCCGAGGCCCGATCATAGCCCCGGGACAAACCGGCGGAGATCGTAATGCCGCTGCGCGAGACGCCGGGAATCAGAGCGACGGCCTGGGCTACGCCGATGTAAATCGAGTCCCACAAGCCGATCGAGCGGATGCCCCGGTCTTGCCGCGCCACGTATTCCGCCCACAACATCAGCAGCGCGACGGCGATGAGCATGGGTCCGTAAATGAGCGGCTGGCGCAAGGTCGTTTCGGCGGCGTTATGCAGGAATAATCCCGCGATCACGGCCGGTACGGTGGCGGCCGCCAGGAGCCACAGCAGCAGTGGATTGGCATCCAGGTCCGGATCGCCGCCGGAGCGAAGCCCGAATCCGTGCGCCAGCAGGCGCCACCAGTCGCGGCAGAAGTATGCGAGAACCGCGAACAGAGTACCGAGATGCAGCGCGATATCGAACGACAAGCCCGGATCCTCCCAGCGGAAGAGCCAGGGAAACAGGTCCAGATGGGCCGAACTGCTGACTGGGAGAAACTCAGTGAGTCCTTGAACTACGGCCAGGATCACGGCCTGATAGAGCGGGTAGGGAAGCATAGGGTCAATGTAGGTCATGGTAACTTACTCGTCCTATCGAAGAGTGACCAGCACCAGAATCGCGGCCATGGTCGTGCGAATCGGAAGCGGCTGATGCCGCGGCATGGGAGGGCGACGCGGGGAGCAGCGAGACACGCGGCGACCGGCCCAGGTGGCCGGCGTGCGCAGGCCGGTCCGAAGCCGGGCTACGATGAGTTATTGACTATGCGGACCGGGATTCTGATTTCAGTTCTGCTCGCGGCCGGTGCTATCAACGCAACGGCGCAGCGGCGCCAGGCGCCTACCGCGCCCGGCAAGTTCGACTATTACCTGCTGAGCCTCTCGTGGTCACCGCAGTACTGCACCGACATGGGAGACGACCCCCAGGATCCGCAGTGCGCTCCCGGCCGGCGCTACGGATTCGTAGTGCACGGCCTGTGGCCGCAGAACCAGGATGGCAACAATCCGCGTACGTGTTCGCCGGCGCCGCGACTGGACCCGCAGACGGCGAATTCGATGCTTGATGTGATGCCCAGCGAGCAACTGATCGTGCATGAGTGGGGCTCCCACGGGACCTGCAGCGGACTCCCGCCCGCGGACTTCTTCAAGCTGACGCGCGCGGCGTTCGAGAAGCTGAAGATCCCGGCACAGTATCAGCGGCCGAACGCCAACCTGACGGTCCCCGTGCAACAGTTCCGGCGGTTGCTGGCGGACTCGAACCCAGGGCTGAAGCCCGAGGACTTCGCCATCTACTGCGACGACACATATCTGCGCGAAGTGCGCGTGTGCCTCGATAAGAACCTGAATTTCAGGGCCTGCGGGACCCGTGTCCGCGACGCCTGCCGCATTGATGCGATGCTCCTGCGAGCCGTGAAATAGGCGGCGAAGTGGGACAGGAACGCGGCGGAACCGGTGGTAGGATCAAAGTGTCCACCTTTGTCGGGGCGTAGCGCAGCCTGGTAGCGCACCTGCCTTGGGCGCAGGGGGTCGGGCGTTCAAATCGCCCCGCCCCGACCAATAGAATCGAGTGGATACAAGGGAAGCTTGCCAGTAAGGCGAATCTTCGTGACGTGGATTGTGACGCAACCAGCAGGAATGGCCGGCTCGCCGCCAATTCCTGGCTGGGAGGCAATCCAGGCGCGGGAGGGGGCCTGCACGCTGGAACCGCGATTTGTCCGATAACGCCCTTCGTCCAAAGGCATTTGTGGCTATGGCGGCGGACGCCACAGGCAAGCCTTCTCCACCCAGCCTTCGATGCCTTTACGGAGAACCATCAGACCCGCAGTCTATTTGGAGGCATCGTGCGCCAGATCGCAGAACTGCCGGCGCCGACCGGATAGGCCGCGAAAGGGAAGCATACCGGGCAAAAGAGAGAGGGGCGTAAGCCCGTCTAGCGCGAAAAGTCCTTTTGAAGTGCGCTCCCCTGGACGGCTCAACAGCTAAGGGGATTACTTCCCTATGACAATGACGGAGAACGAGTCTGGCACCATCTGGCCTCGCCCGCGTTGCCCTGACGGCTGCGGGATGAAATCCCCGGTGATCGTGAAGATCTGATTTGTCTTGGTGTCGATCGTCATGGTTCGGGCTCCGCGTTTCGTTTCCACAGTCTGTTGGACCACGAAGCTGGTCGGGCTGTTCTCCTTGATGACCGTCAGCGTGCCGTCGCCCTGCGTGCTGAATGCCTCCATCGTTTGCGGATTGAATCCGGCGCCGTCGACGCCTTGGCCGATCGGCAGGGTCGTGATGATCTTGCCGTCGCCGGCGCTAAGAATCACCATCGTGGCCGGATCGTGACAGGCGGCAAACAGAACGTGATTTTCCGCATCGAGCGCCAACCCGCCGGGGCCGCCCCCTTTGCCTGCGAGTTCATAGTGCGCCGTCACCTTGAGGGTCCTGGCGTCCACGACCGCGATGTTGTCCTTGTCTTCGATGTCGACGTAGATATGGCCTTTGCCGTCGGTGACTGCCTGCTCCGGCCCGCCGCCGAGGTCGATCGTGCCCACTACCGATCCACCCTTGGCATCGATCACGGTGGCGTAGGGTGCGCTGTGGCTGAAGATGTAAACGCGCTCGTTGAACGGATCGAACAGGATGCCGTCCGGTGCACCGTCCACGTTGATGGTCTTGATGGTCGCCAGCGTATTGGTATCCCACATCACCACCGGTTTGCTGCTGCCGAAGCCGTGGTGCGACTTGGGATCGACCGCTACGCCACGTGCGTTGGCATTGGGGATCTCACCCACCGGGGCCAGTGAATCGAGGTCGAAGACAGTGATCCGGGCGCCGCTGCTTCCGGGGCGCGGGATGTACAAACGCCGCCCGTCGACGTCCGCATAGACATAGTCATAACCACCCGCGCCGCCAACCTTAACCGTCTTGACCACCTTGTACGGACCCGCCGGGCCCGGTTGCGCGAATCCCGCGGACGCGAGGATCGCCAGGCCTGCAACCAGCATGTGAATTCGTTGCATCTCAATACCCTCCAGCCTTCTCAGACAGAATTACCAATCTGTCATCACGGTAGCACCGATTGTACATCCAGCCGCCTCCGCCTGGGCTTCTTCCACTCGTATTATTTGGGGCCCGGGAAGAACACTCTTCACTCCGCCCTTCCCGGTTGCGTGGTTGGGAACCTTCGAAAGCCAGCGCGTGTACCGCTCTCGTTGCCGTCAAGGGACAGCTTGGGACACGGACCTTAAGAACATCTGAAAGCCCAGCCTAAGGGCTTGATTGGTCGTTGGCCTTCGGCAAACGAAGGATGAACACGGAGCCCCGGCCAACTTTGCTCCGAACGCCAAGGCTTGCTCCGTGCTGCTCCGCGATCTGTTTGGCAATGGTCAAGCCGAGTCCCTGGGTCGGTTCATCCACGCGGACTGCCTCTTCTGCGGGTCGCCGACTGCGCCGCCAACTGACGCCGTCTCGGTCAACATTACGGCGTGATGCGAGATCTATTCAAGAAGCACAAGGCACCGCCGACCGTGAATGCGTGCCGGCGATTCCCCATCAATGTTGTAAGGACTACTTAGATGCCGGATAGCCGTGGAGTTGGGGGCCGACAACGTTGGAAAAACTGTAATTGCCACGGCGGTCGCCGTCGATAGTCCAGAACATGGCGCCGATCATGCCGGGGTAGCCGCTGGGCTCGTGCAACTTGTACTTGGTTCCGGCGGGCGCCTTACCGGTGATGATGTAGTCCATCGCCAGCCCGACGATGGTGGGTGTTGTATCTCCGGTAAGGAAGCCGACGGCAACCTTTCCGGCCGGAATCGGTGGGAAGAACTGTTTGGGATCGCCTCCGACGTTGAAGCCTTGTAGCAGGAGTTCTGTCATGGCGGCGTGATAGTCTACGGAACCGGGTTGATAGATCTCGCCATCGAGACCTTCCAGCGGCGGCGTGTTGTAGTCCTGCACATCAATAAAGGAGAGGATGTCCCTGATGGCGTAGGTTATAGCCAGATAGGACCCGAACTGGCCGCCATAGCTAGGGTAGCCGGAAGGGATCTGCGTACCTTCGGGCACGAGACTGATCATAAAGCCGGGGCCGAAACGATCGTGTAACTGACGCAAGGCGGAGATGAGGTTCACGATGGATGGCGTCGTGGGATGCTTGAAGTCCGTGTCTCCGGGATCGATGGATAGAGACGGGCTTTCGAAGTCGATGTCGATGCCGTCGAATCCGTACTCGGCGACGATGCGCGTGACAGAGGAGACGAAGTTCGGAACGCGCCTCGGATCGGCGAGCGTAAAGTGCTGGCCGCCGCCACCAAGGGAAATCATAACCTTCCTTCCCTGGCTCTTCAAGTAGGCAATGTCGGCCTTGAACTTTTCAGTGTCAAGTCCCGCCGGTGTACGGAACTGCATGGTCCCTTCCGGGGCGTTCTTATCTGGCGTAGAGAAGGCAACGATGATGACGTCCCACTGCGGAGAGACTTCGCGAAGCGAAAACGTGGACCCCGCGGCGCCGTAGCCGGCCCAGTAGCCGATGAGCTGATGGCCGTTAGGCGAGCCGCTCAGCGGAACCGCCGCGACCGTGGGCTTAACAGGCACGGGCGCGCCATCGCCTGCGCCAGAACGTCCGCGGCGTGCCGGGCAAGGTTTAGAACGGTCAGTGAGCGCCTGCACTTCTGGGAAGCTATAGGTACCTCCAAGGTCTTCCAAGGCGCCGGTGTACCAGGGCAACAAGGCAATGTTCTGCAGGTGATAGGTGGCTCCATTTACCTGCGCGATAAAGGCTTTCGATGCAGGGATGTTGTTCTTTAGATTTGTATTTGTAGGTTCGAGAAGAAAGTAGGTGGATGCGACGCTGGCGCCGCCGCAGCTACCCTGATCTCCCGGACGCATCGAGGCGGGGCGCATCCAATTGGGGAAGGTGTTTCCGGGAACTTTGACGTTGCGGTCGTGAAGCAGTGGATCGTACAGGGGATCATTGATAAACTCCCCGAGCTGCTGAGTGAGCGGTTGCACGTCATCGTCTTCGACAACCGAGGGTGCGGCGTGGTTATACGACCCAAGCACGAAAGAGTTTCCTGTGGTTGAGTCGACACCATGCGTCCCCCAAGAGCAGCACACTGTTGCGTCGCCGAGGGCGTAATAAGTCGTGTTAAGCGTCATGGCGATGACGAGCTTGCCGTCCTGTTTGGAGAGACGCTTGAAGAGTTCCTTTTGCAGAAACTCGACGTCGACGACAGCGAAGGAACGGCCGGTCTGCTTTGATGTGAGGATATAACCATAACCGACGGGGATGGTGATCTTTATGGACTTCACTTCTGGCTTGCCGAGCAGGGTGTGCCACCCGTCAGCCTTGGGAAAAGTAGCGCGAAGCATGGCATCGGCATACTGTGTCGTGTCGCCGGAGGGGAAGGCGAACTGGGAGAAGACGGGCGAGCCGAGGACGCGCGGTACGTCCGGGATGGCATCCATGATGAATGGTCCGCCGGCGGTCTTCTCCGCGTCAAAAGCGAGCGTGATCGGAACCAGCACAGTGGGAATCGTAGTCACGCCGCCGTGTGCCGGGTCGCGACCGACGAGAGTGTAAGTGCCTTGGCCGACGCTGTGCTGGAACGTGGGCACTGTGCCCTGAGCGTGCCCAAAGCGCAGCGGCAGAACGATGAGAAGGAACAAACCGATGGTCTTGATTCGCATGTTCGGATTCACAGCCTTTGATTCAGGATGGAAGACGAGAGCCCATAGTTTATTCCACGCAAGGTAGCGACGGCAACACGGAGTGTCATCAGTGACTACCGAGTGGTTGCCTCAGCGACGAAATGCATCCGGGATGGCTCGGGCTCGTCACACTTGCCAATCCACTTGGCATCGCCCCACCGGGACGGTCTGATTCCCGCAGAAGAAAGCAATCGAATAAGCGTGAACGACAAAACGCGGAGGATTGGGTACGACAGCAAGCATCGGAGGACGCACGGCAAGAGAAGATGAAGTTGGGTGGCTGCTCCCCGCCAAAGCAAGGCGAGCCATGTCCCGAGTATTGGGATTCTGAATGGCTGTAAGATACAAAGTTCTGATACGCGGAGCATTCCGCGGCGGGACCGTTTCAGGAGTTCATCATGGACCGTCGTGCCTTCTTATTGACCCCGGCGCTGGCCGCCGCGCAGAGTGCGCCGCCCGCAGCCGAGCCAACCAGCGCCAGACATTCCACTCCGGCCGCGCTCCCGGAACTCGCACGCGTGCCCGACGCGGTGGCGGCGTTTCGCGGCGCAGAGCGCCTGGCGCTGGCGCCCACGGCGACGCAGTGGAAGTCGCGCGACGTGGTAGTGACGACCGAACCGCATCCAGGTTCGGAACTGGCCATCCACGTCGCCGCGCCGAGCGGTGCGATCGATTGGATCGGGCTGCGCTGGAAAGGCGCATTCCCGGCCAACTACCGCTTCCTCGGCGACGACTGGGAACGCAGCTACGGCGACCTTGAATGGCGCGGCATTGTGCCGCACCGGCGCCTGCCGTGGTACTTCCTGGCCAGCGACGGCCGCGCGCTTTCGGGATATGGCGTAAAGACCGGCGCGGCGGCGCTCGCCTGTTGGCAAGTCGATTCGGCGGGCGTGACGTTATGGCTCGATGTGCGCAGCGGCAGTGTCGGCGTGGAACTCGGCTCACGCCAACTGGACGCCGCGACGGTAGTCAGCTACAAGAGCGCCGGCAATGAGTCCGCATGGAGCGCCGCTCGGTCGTTCTGCAAACGCATGTGCGCGCAGCCGCGCCTGCCCGCTCAACCGGTCTATGGTGGCAACAACTGGTATTACACGTACGGCCAGAACCTCACGGCAACGGCGCTGCTGCGCGACTCGGAATTGATGGCGGAGCTTGCTGGCGCCGAGAAGAATCGCCCGTGGATGGTGCTCGACATGGGCTATGAGGCGGACCGCCAGGGCGCGGGGCCGGCGGCGCATACTAACTCGGGCTTCCCCGACATGCCCGCGCTCGCGGCCGGGATGAAGCAGCGCGGCGTGCGGCCGGGCATCTGGCGGCGTCCGTTGCTGACTACGGAGAAGCTCCCAGAGTCGTTGCGGTTGAAGAGCAAATTGCCCGGTGGCGAACCCGGCAGCGAATACTTCCTGCTCGACCCGAGCGTGCCCGACTCGTTGGTCTACGTCGAACGCGAGATCCGCACCTTGCGCGATTGGGGCTTCGAGATGATCAAGCACGATTACTCGACCTATGACCTCTGCGCGCGCTGGGGCTTTCAGATGACCGAGGATCTCAGCGGGAGCGCCTGTCGCTTTGCCGACCGATCGCGCACCACCGCCGAGATCGTTCGGGCTTTGTATACGGCCATCCGCCATGCCGCGGGCGACGCGCTGCTGATCGGCTGTAACACCATCGGCCATTTGGGCGCGGGGCTGTTCGAACTGCAGCGGATCGGCGATGATACGAGTGGCCGTGAGTGGCCGCGCACCCGCAAAATGGGCATCAATACGCTGGCCTTCCGGCTGCCGCAGCATGGGACATTCTTCGCCGCCGACGCCGACTGCGTGCCGGTGACAGCCGCGATTCCGCCCCGCCTCACCGAGCAATGGCTGGATGTAGTGTCGCGCAGCGGCACGCCGCTGTTTGTCTCGGCCGATCCGGCCGCGACGGGCACGCAGGAGCGCGCGGCGATTCGCGCGGCGTTTGCGCGCTCGGCGCGGACTCAGGCGCCAGGGCTCGAACCGCTCGACTGGATGGAGACGACGGCCCCGCAGAGGTGGCGCGCGGCCGATCGAACGCTGGTCTACAACTGGTATGGGGTCGAGATCTAGCGCCGGATCCCGGCTCTTGCCTCACCGGCGCCAGGGCGTGCCTGCGACGCAATCCCGCGAGCGTCGCCACTGCCCCGCGCGGCCTCGCTGTCCAGGTACGATTCCACCTTCGCCTTCACCGTGCGCCGGTCAAGGCCCATGCGCCGCGCGGCTTCTTCATAGCTGCCCGTCAATCGATACACGCGCGCCGCATAACGCGCCAGCAGTTCTTCGGCGCTCAATCGCCCCGAATTGAAAAGCTCGCAGAACTCATCCTCCGCCGGTCCCGGCGCACGCTCCAGCGGCTGATAGGAGCGCCGGATGATCACGTTCCGCACGCACTGCTCCAACTCCCGATAGTTGCCCGGCCACGCATAGCCCGCCGGCAGATTCTCTTCGATCCATTGCTCCACTTCCGGCAGGCACCGTTCCGCCTCCTCGCCCACCGTGCGCAGTGTCATGTAGTGCACCAACTCGTGCAAAACCCGCGGCGAATCCCGAATCTGATCGGCCAGCGAAGGAGTCTGAATCAGATCCGCGCACAGCCGGTAGTACAGGTCTTCGCGGAATCGGCCGGCGCGAATTCCGGCCGGCAAATCGCGATTCGTCGCCGCAATCAGCTTGCCTTGAAACACGCGCGCCGCGGTGTCGCCCACGGCCGAGAAACGCCGCGTCTCGATCACCCGCAGCAGCTTCACCTGAATCGCCAGATCCATCTCGCCCACCTCGTCCAGGAACACCGAACCGGTCGCCGGGCAGGCCTCCAGCCAGCCCTTGCGGTCCCCGATCGCCCCGGTGAACGCGCCCCGCCGGTGTCCGAACAGCTCCGATTCGATCAGCGTCGGCGACAGCGCCGCGAGATTGATCGCCAGAAAACTCTCGCCCGCCGAATCCGCGAATTCCATCCGCTGCGCGTCGAACGGCACATAGCGCGCCCCCGCAATGGCGCGCGCAATTAGCTCTTTCCCGGTCCCCGATGGACCTGTAATCAGCGTCGGAAACTCACCCATCTTGCGGTACAGCACGCGCCGGTAGCGCCGCATGTCGTGACTGAAAATCGATTGCCAGATGCTCGCGCGCAGCCGCGCCGCCGGCATCGAGTTGCCGATGATGTTGTCGTAGATCTGATGAAACGCGCGCTGGATCTGCCGGAACGAGGCAAAGACCCGCGCCGGCTCGACGCCGATTTCGAAGCGCTTGCCTGGGATAAAGTACAGCCGCTCCCAATCGGCCAGAAACTCGCGGTAGAACTTCCATTTCCCCTGCGCCGCGACGAACTGCGGATAATACTTCTGATACAGCAGATAGTGCACGCTCTCCGCGTAGGCCGTCAGTTCGTCCTCGTCCACGTCCGGCGCCGCCGCCAACTTCGCGGGCAGCACGTCCATCAGCGCCGACAGTTTTTTGTAAATCGAAATTACGTTGGGCGCCTCCGCATCCGGATCGCTTACCGATGCGCTCCACACCGGTCCACCAGCGACGAAAGCGCGGCCAAGCGCTGCCTTCTCGAACGTGATCCGTTCCGGAAGAAATGGATTCCCGTAGCCCAACCGGGCCACCGCCGCGAGGAAGTGCCGATCCTGCCTGGAGAATACTGCCATACATAAAATGTACATCAACATGCATAGAATGAATCACTCCGTGCCGGACGAAATCCGTAAATGATTGAATATAAATCCACTGGCTGGTCGGCAAGCAGGGCTCGCAAAATGCAATAGTAGACGGCATGGCCACCTTGAGCAGCTCCCGAGCCGAGTCCGGCGGGTACGCCGCTCTCATCGTGGATGGCGGATTCGAGGCCGTCCTTTGGACTCAGTTTCTGGCGGCCTTCAACGACAACGTTTATAAGATGATCGTCTCGGTGGGCGCCGTCGAACTGGCCGCCAATCAACTGCTCGGCTCGCGCTACCTGGCGCTGGCGGGCGCAGTCTTCGTTCTGCCATTCCTGCTGTTTGCCGGTTACGCCGGGCAAATCGCCGACCGTTTCAGCAAGACGCGCGTCCTGCAAATCACGAAGGCTTTTGAGATTCTCATCATGGCCTTCGGCATGCTCGCGCTCTACGCGCGCAGCATCGACATGCTGTTGATCGTGCTGTTCCTGCTCGCGTTGCAGGCCAACTTTTTCAGCCCGGCCAAGTACGGCATTCTCCCCGAAATGCTGAGCGAAGCGCAGCTCACGCGGGCCAACGGACTGGTCGAGCTCACGACTTTTGCCGCCATCGTTTTAGGCTCCAGCGTCGGCTCGCTCCTGTTCGCGCGCTGGAAAAACGAGCCGCTCGTGTTGGGCGCCACGCTGCTCGCCATCGCCCTCCTCGGCTCGCTCGTCAGCGTCTTCATTCGCAAGGTCCCCGCCTCCGGCTCGACCCTGCCGATGCGCTGGAATCCCTTCGCCGAAATCTGGACCGGAACCCGGCACATCTGGCGCGACCGCGCACTGCGCCTCACCGTCGCCGGCATATCGTATTTCTGGTTCCTCGGCGGCCTCTTTCAGATGACGATCATCCTGGTTGGCGTCGAATCGCTGCACCTTTCCGATGCGCGCATCGGCCTGCTGGTCACCGCGCTCGCGGTCGGCATCGGCGCGGGCAGCATCGCGGCCGGATGGCTTTCCGGCGGTCATGTGGAAATCGGATTGGTGCCCGCCGGCGCCGCGCTGTTGGGGCTGTGCTCGATCGGCGTGGGCTGCGCCCGCACGTTCCCCTCGATGCTCGTCTGGCTCGCCGGCGTCGGCTTTGCCGGCGGCCTGTTCATCGTTCCGCTCAACGCTTTCCTGCAGGAGCACGCCGAGCGCGAGGAGAAGGGCCGCCTGCTCGCCACCAACAACTTTCACAACATGCTCGGTGTCATCGTCGCGTCGGGTACGCTGTATCTGTTCCACGAACTCCTGCACTGGAAACCGCAGCATATTCTCGTCGGTCTGGGCGGACTGACGCTCGCCGCCACACTGCTCATCGCGTGGCTGGTGGTCACTCCGCTGGTCCGCTTTGTGATCTGGTCGCTGGCCCACCTGTTGTTCAAAATCCGCATCGTCGGAGCCGCCAACATCCCGCTCCAGGGCGGTGCGCTCATCGTCTCCAACCACGTCTCCTACGCCGACGCGATCCTCGTCGCCTGCGCCACGCCGCGCCTCGTCCGCTTCCTGATGTGGCGGCCGCTGTACGACAACAAATGGTTCCATCCGCTGGCCCGCTTGTTCCAGTCAATTCCAATCCCCACGGGCGCGCCGAAGCAGTCGCTGCGCGCGGTCCGCACTGCGCGCGCGGAGTTGCAGCAGGGCGGCCTGGTCGGCATCTTCCCCGAGGGCGAGGTCTCGCGCACCGGCCGCATGAAGCCCTTCGAACGCGGTGTGGATCTGATCACGCACGGCCTCGACTCCATCCCCGTCGTCCCGGTTTATCTCGACGGTCTGTGGTCCAGCGCTTTCAGCATGCAGGACGGCCGGCCTCGCGCCTCGCGTTTCAGGCTGCGCCACGAGGTCACTGTTTTTATCGGCGCTCCGCTCAGCGGCGACGTCGGCGCCGAACGCCTCGAGCGGCGCGTTTTGGAACTCGGTACTCTGGCCGTCGAATCGCGCCAACGTCCCACTGCGACGCGCTCGCAGCGCTTCACCGGTGCTGCCGAACGTCATTCGTCCCCGGCCGCCGCTGCCGATTCCACCGGCCAGCGGCTTAGCGACGGCCCAACCATCGCCCCCGCGCGCCGAGCGTCGGAGGAAGCGGAGAACAACGATGCGAATTGAACTCGAATCCTCGCTCGAGCTTTGGACGCAAGCCGGCCTTCTCGATCCCAGCCAGGCCGCTCGCATCCAATCCTACGAAACCTCGCGCGCGCCTCGTCCCGCGGCGCGCATGCCCATCCTGATCGGCGTCGCGCTGGGCGGAATCATGCTCGCCGCCGGCGTCCTCTTGTTTGTCGCGGCGCACTGGATCGATCTCTCGCCCGCCCAGCGCATGGCCCTGCTGCTGGTCGCGGTGGGCGGTTCTCACCTCGCCGCCGCGCTCTGCGCCGATCGCTTCCACGCCCTCGCCGTCACTCTGCACGCCGTCGGCACGGCTTCGCTCGGCGGCGCGATTTTTCTCGCCGGCCAGATCTTCAATATGCAGGAGCATTGGCCCACCGGCATTCTGCTGTGGGCGATCGGCGCGCTGGCCGGTTGGTGGCTGTTGCGCGGTTGGCCGCAACTGGCAATCTCGGCGTTGCTCATTCCCCTCTGGCTCGTCGGCGAATGGGTCGAAGCGGTGCCGCGGGACATGCCAATACTGTCCGCCGCGTTCTGCACATTGTTGGCGCTGTGTTATCTGAGCATTCGGACGCCCCGCCTCGAAGCGCGCGACTTCGCGTGCGCGCGCACCTTCGCCTGGATCGGCGGCATCGCCCTTTTCCCCTGCGTCCTGGTGCTGGCCCTCGGAGACCGGTTGAACGCCTCATACCCGGTATTGGCATCGCTTGGCGTCGCCGGCTGGATCGGCGTGTTTCTGCTTCCGCTCGGCTTCGCGTTCATTTATCGCCGAGCCCAGACCTGGATGAACCTCGTCGCGGCCCTATGGGTCCTCGTCCCCATGGCGTTCCCGTTTGAGCGGGCGCATGTTTGGGTCTTTGTCTGGTGCGCGCTCGGCTCCGCCGGAATGATTGCCTGGGGGATTGCGGAATTCCGCGCCGAACGCGTCAACCTCGGCATGAGCGGCTTCGCGCTCACCATCCTCTGCTTCTACTTTTCGAATGTCATGGATAAACTCGGCCGCTCCACCAGCCTGATCGTGCTCGGCGTCGCGTTCCTCGCCGGGGCCTGGTACTGGGAAAAACTGCGCCGCCAACTGGTATCTCGCGTTCGCTCAGGAGGTGTGGCATGAATTCGCTTTACAAGGGAATCATCGTCGGCGTTTTGCAGTGCGCCCTGGTTCTGAGCCTGACTGGCAAGCTGTTCTACGATCGCGCCACGTGCCCGCGTGTCTGGGTCAAGACCCTGCCCTACGACCCGAATCTGCCGATCCGTGGCCGCTATCTTTCACTCGTCCTGGCTCCCGATGCCGATGCGTCCTATTTCGAGCGGACCAACCGCGAGCGCGTCGTCTTCTTCGTCACGGAACGCACGACCGAAGCCGATGCGCGCCGCTTCGGCCCCCGCGCGGAGACGCTGTGGGTCGAAGTGACCATCCCCCACAAAGGGCCGCCGCGTCCTATTCGCCTGGCATTCAAGAAGGACGGTCGGATTCAACCGCTCGACCTGAACTGACCGAAGTGCGCTGATCATGCAGCCGAATCGAGCCCGTCTGCGCTTCGCCGTCCGCCGCCGTTCGCCACCAGCGCCGTCCGGTGCTCACTCTTCCTTTGCGCGAAGCGTTGCGCGATACGTCCACTCGATTCCATCGTTCTCCCCAAGTTAACATCTACGCCGCATGTCGTCCGAATCGGGGCGCTT
>Ga0302319_10004537_pt1 | contig 28417 bp, 21 predicted proteins | sample Bog_T0_2_FD_203319 | JGI IMG/M metagenome (GOLD analysis project Ga0302319, IMG submission 203319) | Peat permafrost microbial communities from Stordalen Mire near Abisko, Sweden - Bog_T0_2 | ecosystem: Environmental > Terrestrial > Soil > Wetlands > Peat | place: Sweden: Abisko, Stordalen Mire... | reverse complement strand
GCCAATTGGTCGGCCGGTTGGCCGACCGTGTGCAAATGTATTTCGGGATCCGTCGGGGCTTCATAGGGCGCGTCGTAACCGGTGAAATTCTTGATTTTTCCGGCCCTCGCCTTGGCGTAAAGGCCCTTGGGATCGCGCCGTTCGCATTCCTCGATCGGTGTGTCGACAAACACCTCGATGAATTCATGTTCGGCGACCAGCGCTCTGACCATCTCGCGCTCGGCGCGATAGGGCGAGATGAAGGAGCACACCACGATCAGTCCGGCGTCGAGCATCAATTTTGCGACTTCGCCGGCGCGGCGGATATTTTCCACCCGACAGGCCTCGGTGAACCCCAGGTCACGATTGAGGCCATGACGCACATTGTCGCCGTCGAGCAGCATGGTGTGACAGCCCGCGGCGTGAAGCTTCTGTTCCACGATATTGGCGATGGTCGACTTGCCAGCACCGGACAGACCGGTAAACCAGAGGATGGCCGGGCGGTGATGCTTCAGTTCGCTGCGTTCAGCCTTGCCGATCAATTCGCGCTGCCGGTGGATGTTGGTCCCTCGCCGCAGGCCGAAGGCGATCATGCCGGCACCGACGGTGTGGTTGGTGAGGCGGTCGATCACGATGAACGACCCGGTGGCGCGGTTCTGGTCGTAGGGGTCGAACGCGACCGGCCGAGGCGTCGCCAGGTTGCAGAGGCCGATGTCGTTGAGTCCGAGCGTGTGGGCGGCGAGATGTTCCCGCGTATTGACGTCGATCCGATACTTGATGCCGGTGATCGAAACAGGCGTCGTCTGCGTGCCGATGCGCGCGAGGTAGGAACGGCCCGGCATCAGTGCCTGCTCGCTCATCCAGATGAGATGGGCGGCAAACTGGTCGGAGAGTTCGGGACGGGAGCCAGGGGGAACCAGAAGATCGCCGCGGGCGACATCGATGTTGTCGGTCAGCGTGAGCGTTATCGCGTCACCGGCGGTGGCTTCGGCCTGAGGGCCCTCATAAGTCAGGATCTGCTTCACACGCGATAGCTGACCGGAGCCGGCGACCACGACGGCGTCGCCGGCGCGAATGGCGCCGGCAACAACGGTCCCGGCATAGCCGCGGAAATCGAGGTCGGGTCGGTTCACCCACTGCACCGGGAACCGGAACGGCTTTGCGGTAATGTCGGCCTCGACCTCGATGGTCTCGAGATAGTCCAGCAAGGCCGGTCCGTGGTACCACGGTGTCTGGTCCGACAATGTCGTGATGTTGTCGCCGAAGCGCGCTGAAATCGGTATCGCGACAATCGAGGCAAAACCCAGCGCCTGCGCGAAGCTCTGATACTCGGCGGCGATCTTGGCGAAGACGTCCTGCTGATAAGCCATGAGGTCGATCTTGTTGATCGCGACCACCAGATGGCGCAGGCCGAGCAGCGAGCAGATCAGCGTGTGCCGCCTGGTTTGCACCAGCACGCCCTTTCGCGCATCGATCAGAATAACGGCGAGGTCGGCTTTCGACGCCCCGGTCGCCATGTTGCGGGTGTACTGTTCGTGGCCGGGCGTATCGGCGACAATGAACGAGCGCTTCGGCGTCGTAAAAAATCGATAAGCGACGTCGATCGTGATGCCCTGTTCGCGCTCGGCCTCGAGCCCATCCACCAGCAGCGCGAAGTCGATATGGTCTCCCGTGGTGCCGTGACGCGCGGAATCCTTGGCCAGGGTCGATAGCTGATCGTCGAAGACGAGCTTTGAATCGTGCAAAAGCCGCCCGATCAGCGTGGATTTGCCGTCGTCGACCGACCCACAGGTCAGGAATCGAAGGAGATCCTTGCCCGGCTCCTCAAGGACAGGGTCGTCGGAGGCCATCAGAAATAGCCCTCCCGCTTTTTTCTTTCCATCGAGGCGGCCTCGTCGCTGTCGATCAGACGGCCCTGACGCTCTGAGACCCGCGTCGATCGCATCTCGGCGACGATTTCCTGCAGCGTGTCGGCCTCCGATTCGATCGCCCCGGTCAGCGGATAACAGCCGAGGGTGCGAAACCGCACCAGCCTCGATTGCGGCTGTTCTCCGGGCTTCAGCGGCAGGCGATCATCGTCGACCATGATCCAGGCGCCATCGCGCCAGACCACCGGACGTTTCTTGGCGAAATAGAGCGGAACGACGGGTATGTTCTCCAGCATGATGTAGTGCCAGATATCCAGTTCCGTCCAGTTCGAGAGCGGGAAGACCCGGATCGTCTCACCGGGCCGGATGCGTGTATTGAACAGGTTCCAGAGTTCGGGCCGCTGGTTGCGAGGGTCCCAGACATGACCTTGCGAGCGGAAGGAGAAAATACGCTCCTTGGCCCGGCTCTTCTCCTCGTCGCGCCGGGCGCCGCCGAAAGCCGCGTCGAAGCCATGGCGGTCCAGCGCGTCCTTCAGGGCCTCGGTTTTCATCACATGGGTGTGGAGCGAGGAGCCCGATGCGATCGGGCTGATGCCCCGCTGGACGCCGTCCTGATTGATATGGACGATCAAATTGAGATTGAGACGACGCGCCAGATCGTCGCGAAACGAGATCATTTCGCGAAACTTCCAGGTCGTATCGACATGGAGCAGGGGAAACGGAAGCGGTGCGGGATGGAATGCCTTGATCGCCAGATGCAGCATGACGCTGGAGTCTTTGCCGATCGAGTAAAGCATCACCGGGTGTTTGAACCCGGCGACCACCTCCCGCATGATTTCGATGGATTCGGACTCGATCCGTTTGAGGTGCTTCGGAAGCATACTTCAGCGATCCCAATTCGCGCCGGCCTTCAATATCGTGCAAACGCGCGTGAATCGGTGGCGTTGAGGGACTTTTTCAACTAGAACTGCGACAAATTCAAGGATGGGATCGCATGCCCCAGACCTACGTGATCCCGGATATCCATGGACGATACGACCTGCTCAGCCAGGGTCTGGCCGAGATCTCAGCGCATGCAAAGGACGGTGCGGCCACCATCGTTGCGATCGGCGACTATGTCGACAAGGGGCCGCACAGCAAAGAGGTCATTGACCGGTTGCTGGCCGGTTTTGCCGATCACTGGTCGTTCGTCGCCCTGAAGGGCAACCACGACGCCTTGATGGCAGAGGCGCTGCGAGACGCCTCGAAGATGGATCGCTGGATCGCAAAGGGCGGCGCCATGGCGCTGGCCTCCTATGGCGGCGATCCCGCCGCTGTCCCGCCAAGCCATCTGGCCTGGCTGGATCAGCTTCGGCTGATCCACGTCGATGCGCATCGGGTCTATGTGCACGCCGGAATCGACCCCGCGCTCCCGCTCGATCGGCAATCCGAGGCCACACTTTTGACGAAACGTTACCCGAGGGAGTGCGCGGACGGTTTCGGTCGCCGTCACGTGGTGCATGGCCATGATAATTGTCCCGAAGGGCCATTGCTGTATCCGGGTCGGACCAACCTCGACACGCTGGCCTGGCGCACCGGACGATTGACCATCGGGGTGTTCGCCGATCACCTGCCCGGAGGACCCGTCGATTTCATCGTGGTCAGGGGACCGCCAGCCGTCGTCCAGGCATGATGGGGCTGACATCATCGGCCGTCGGGGCGATCAGCGGTTGGCCCTACGTCATGATGACCGAACCGACTGGGCGTGAATGGTTTGGCTGAAATTGGCCAAGCACGACCGCGAAAGGCGCTCGTGAAGAAAAAGTAATATCGATTAACCGGCGCTGTTCACAGGCCGTTCACGCCAGCCGGGCTCTTCTGGATGGCGGATATCGGATATACTCAAGAGCCAGATTCGGAGACCAGCTTGCGCCTGCTTGTTGTTGAAGACGATCCTGATCTTAACCGTCAGTTGACGACGGCGCTGACCGACGCCGGTTACGTCGTCGATCGCGCCTTTGATGGCGAGGAGGGACACTTTCTCGGTGAGAACGAGCCCTATGACGCGGTCGTTCTCGACATCGGGCTGCCGAAGATGGACGGCATCTCGGTGCTGGAGTCCTGGCGCCGCGGCGGCAAGCTCATGCCGGTCCTGATCCTCACCGCGCGCGACCGCTGGAGCGACAAGGTGCAGGGTTTCGACGCCGGCGCCGACGACTATGTCGCCAAACCCTTTCACCTCGAGGAGATCCTGGCCCGCATCCGCGCTCTGCTGCGCCGTTCCGCCGGTCATGCCCAGTCGGAACTGACCTGCGGACCGGTGTCGCTCGATACCCGCACCGGGCGGGTCAGCGTGTCCGGTAATCCGATCAAGATGACGTCGCACGAATACCGGCTGTTGGCCTATCTCATGCATCATGCCGGCCGCGTGGTGTCGCGCACGGAACTCGTCGAGCACCTCTATGATCAGGATTTCGACCGCGATTCCAATACCATCGAGGTGTTCGTCGGACGTATCCGCAAGAAGCTGGAGGTCGACATCATCCAGACCGTCCGGGGGCTTGGCTATCTGCTGACACCGCCTTTGCCGGGATCGTGAGCGCGGTTGCCTGCCGCGACGACGCGAGCGGCCATCCATGCGGTCGGATGTAGCTCGACGATGGGATTGGCGGTAGTATGCCATGATGCGAAGTAGCTCGCTCGCCACCCGGCTGTTTCTGTCGGCGACCGCCTGGGTGGTGGTGATCCTGATCATCACGGGGATCGTGCTGTCGTCGGTCTACCGCGATGCCACCGAACGCGCCTTTGATCGTCGTCTCAACCTCTATCTCCGGACTCTGATCGCCGAAGTCGCAACACCCGATGAGCCGCCCGACCATCCGTTTCAGTCGCTCGGCGAACCGCTGTTCGAACTGCCCTTGTCCGGCTGGTATTGGCAGATCACCCGCACCGATTCCGCGACTGCCGAGGTCCGCGCCTCGCGCTCGCTGTGGGACAAGAAACTGCCGAAGCTCGATGAGCGCGACGCCGATTTGACCGCGGCCGGGGTCCGCCTCGGCTATGTTGACGGTCCGGAGGGGCAGCGGCTGCGGATCGTGGAGCGGCCGGTTGATCTTGGCGCCGACGGCCGGTTTCTGGTCAGCGTCGCCGGCGATGCCACCGAGATTTTCGATGAAACGCGGAGCTTCGACTATTACTTGGTCGGGACCTTTGCCACGCTGTCGGTGGTGCTGGTGCTGACCACGATCTTCCAGGTCCGCTTCGGATTGGCGCCGCTGAAACGCATTTCGGATGCGATCGCCGACATCCGTTCCGGCCGGGCGGAGCGGCTCGAGGGCGAGTTTCCCGTCGAAATCGCACCGCTGGCTCGCGAGACCAATGCGCTGATCGACGCCAATCGCGAAATCGTCGAGCGCGCCCGCACCCATGTTGGCAATCTCGCGCACGCCATCAAGACGCCGCTATCGGTGATCGTCAACGAGGCCGCGGCGCATCCGGCGGAGCCTTTTGCGAGCAAGGTGCTGGCGCAGGCCGACGTGATGCGCGATCAGGTCGCGCGCCATCTGGAGCGGGCCCGCATCGCCGCGCGGCTGACCATCATCGGCACCGTCACCGAGGTGGCGCCCGCGCTGGAGGCGCTGCGCCGGACCATGGAGAAAATCCACCGCGATCGCTGTATCGAGATCGCCGTCGATTCCGCACCGGGCGCGAAATTTCGCGGCGAGCGGCAGGACCTGGAGGAAATGGCCGGCAATCTGGTCGACAATGCCTGCAAATGGGCGGCCTCGCGGGTATTCATCGAGGTGCGGGTGAAGCCGCCGGTCACGCCCGAGGCGGGCCCGATGCTGCATCTCATCGTCGACGATGATGGGCGCGGATTGTCGGCGGCCGAACGGGCCCAGGTCTCGCGCCGTGGCCAGCGGCTTGACGAGTCAAAGCCGGGCTCAGGGCTCGGGCTGTCGATCGTGGTCGATCTGGCGGCCTTGTACGGCGGCAGCCTGGTGCTTGGCAATGCTCCGATCGGTGGCTTGCGGGCGGAACTGGTACTGCCGGCGGGGCTGTAGCCGGACGGGCCAGATATTGCGCGCACACGGTAATAACGCATCCTGCGCTGTCTGCTAGGCCGCCACAGCGGTCATGGCAATCGCCTCGTCTCCCCGACTTTCCGATCGCTAGCAACCCTGATCGGCGAGGTTGTCAGCAGCATGGCGCAGGCAGCGCCGCCCTTACGGATTCAGCGACTTAGCGCTAACGGCTTCTTAAGCCCGTCGCTTCTATGATCTGGGTGGTCGGGCTTGCCGTCCAAGCCACCTAATGTGCAGGCCGGGGCGATGAGCCAGACACCAATCGAGCGGCTGAGGGATTATCTTGAGCAGCTGCCGCCGCGGGCGCAGGCGCTCTTGATGCGCGAGTTCGAACGCGCCATCGAGCGCGGCCAGGACGCCACCGTGGCCAATCTGGTGCTTGAACAATTGCGCAGGATCGTGCGCAGCGCCGACGACGCCGCCGCGGCGCGTACCGAAGACCCGGCGCGACAGCTGTTTCGGCCACTCGAACCGTTTCTCGTCGATGGCAAGCTCCCGGTCAGGCCGGGTCAGATCCGGCGCAGCTCACTGCTGCCGGTGTGGCAATGGCTGGCCCGGGATGGCGTGCCCGATCAGGCGCGCGAGTTCCAGGAGACGCTGGAGCGGATACGCGAAACCGACACAGACTCCGGTCTCGATCAGGCGGTTCGCAAGCTGCAACTGGCTGCGGCGGACGCCATCATCAAGCTGACCACGCCCGGGCCCGATCGCGACATGCAGCGCGCGCTCGCCCGTGTCGGTCCGCCTGAGGTGATCGAGGACCTGATCCCGATTGGGTCGGTGCTGCAGGCCCGCGAGGTGCTTGACACGCTCAACGCGCGGCTGCCGAGCTATCTCAGGATGTTCGCGGAATCCCAGATCGGTACGGTAACCAGCGCGCTCGGCTCTCCCGTGCTGCAGACGCCGAAGGTGCTGCCGTTCGCGCTGTCGCTGGTCATGCAGCGGCTGACCGCGCCATGGCAGATCATTCGCCTGGCCCTGAAGATGGCGGGCTCCGACGATGAAATTCGGGTTGCCGCGACGTCCTTCGGTATCGCGGTTTCCCTGGCGCTTCACGATTTGTCGAATTTCGCCATCAGCCTTCGGCTCGATATCAAGCGCGGCCATTTTGAGACCGTCGCCGATCATCTCAAGGTTCTGCATGAGGGGGTTCGCGGTCTGCGAACGGAGCTCGATCTACGACATGATTCCGTCTGGGGCAAACAGCTGGCAGCGATCCGCGCCGATATTTCCAACACCCTGCAGTCCGAAATTGAAAGCGTTCCCGGCCGGGTCCGTCGTCTGCTCCGTCAGCGTCCCGACAAGGATCTTCCGGCCGGCGCCAGGATTGACGAGGACGAGGTCGATGAAACCGCGGCCTTGATTGATTTCGTCGCGGTTTGCCGCAACTATGCCAGTGAGCTCGCCATCAACGAGGTCACGCTGCGGACCTATTCGGATCTGCAGCATTATGTCGAGCAGTCCACCGAGCAGCTCGTCGAAGCGCTGCGGAACGCCGACGCCAGAACGCGCGGCTACCGGCGGGCGCAGGTGACGGCGGCGGTTCGCTTCTGCGAGCTGTTGTTTGGCCGCGATTATGCCTCCTTGATGAACCGGGCGGCAGAAAACGCGCTCGCCGGCGAACGCAAAGCTGTCCGCGCCGGCTAGCTACCACTGCTCCCTGCGCGCCAAGGAGCGGCGTCCAGCGCCGGTCTGACATCGGCTGACAGCGGGGTTGCAGCCGGTTCAGCGCGGCTGCTTTGCCCCACGTTGAATTGATATTTGTCAATTGCCGGCCTCGGCAGCGGTGGTGTAAAGCGGCGCATCGGCGTTTTCGTGGCTTTGCGGTACGGTCGGAACCTGGTTGATGACATTGTGGTTTTTGTTCGCGCTGATGACGGCCGCAGCGGTATTTGCCGTGCTCTGGCCGCTCGCTCGGGGCGGCCGGGCGAAGGCTGGCGGCAGCGAGACGTGGGTTTACCGCGATCAGTTGGTCGAAATCGACCGCGACCTCGCCACAGGGATGATCGGCGCCTCCGAGGCGGAGGCTGCGCGCCTCGAAATCAGTCGCCGACTGTTGGCGGCGGCCGAAAGCCCGCGTGACCCGCCGCTCGCGTCCAATACCAGGTTGCGCCGGGTGGCGTCGGTCGTGGCCCTGGCGGGATTGCCGATCCTGTCGATTGCTTTTTATCTTCCACTCGGCTCGCCAAAGCTCGGCGATTTTCCGCTAGCGGAACGCGCGCGGGCGGCCGGGCCTTCGCAACCGCTTGACGAATTGGTGGCCAAGGTCGAGCAGCATTTGGAACAAAACCCGACCGACGGCCGCGGCTGGATTGTGATCGCGCCGGTCCTGGCACGGCTCGGTCGCTTTGACGACGCGGTCCGGGCCTATCACAATTCGATTACCTACGGCGGCGACAGCGCTGAACGACGGTCCGATCTGGGCGAAGTCATTGCCGCCGCCGCGGGCGGGGTGGTCACCGCCGAGGCCAAGGCCGAATTCGACCGCGCGCTGGCCCTGAACGCGCAGGACGCCAAGGCGCGTTATTTCATCGGGCTTGCCGCGCAGCAGGATGGCCGTACCTCCGAGGCGGCGTCGGTCTGGCGGGCGATGCTGGAGGCGGGTCCCCAGGACGCGCCGTGGCGCCCCCTGGTTCAGGCGGCGCTCGCCAGGATCGACGGTTCCACCGCGCCGGCCCTGCCGGACGAGGCGATGGCCGCGGCCAAGGGAATGGATGCGGGTGACCGCGACACCATGATCCGCGGCATGGTCGATCGTCTCGCCAGCCGCTTGAAGCAGAACGGCGATGACGTCGAAGGCTGGCTTAGGCTGGTGCGCGCCTATATGGTCATGGGCGATCACGGCAAGCTGCAAGGCGCGCTCGCCGATGCGCGCCAGGCGGTGGCCGGGAACGCAGAACGGCTGCGGCAATTGAATGAAGGCCTCAAAAATCTTGGCGTGGATGGTTAAGCACGATGCCAAAGCAGCCGTTCGGCTCCCGGATTCCGGCATGAGGGGCTACCGATGACGCGCAGGCAGCGGCGTTTGACCATGATCGGCGGCGCGCTCGCGGTGCTCTCGGTCGCCGCCGCTCTGGTGCTGAACGCGCTACGCGATTCCATCGTATTCTTCTCGACACCGACCATGGTGGCGGAAAAACACGTCCCCGCCGGAAAACGGTTCCGGCTCGGCGGCATGGTGGAGCCGGGATCGCTGGTTCGCGGCGACAATCTCGCCGTCACCTTCGCGGTTGCCGACGGCCAGGCCAAACTCCCGGTTGCCTACAAGGGCATTCTTCCTGACCTGTTTCGCGAAGGGCAGGGGGTCGTCGCGGAGGGCGCGCTGGACGCGCGCGGCGTGTTCGAGGCCGATACGGTGCTCGCCAAGCATGACGAGAACTACATGCCGAAGGAGGTCGCCGACGCGCTGAAGAAACAAGGGCACTGGAAGGACGATTACGGCAAGCGGCCGGATGATCGCGCAGGCTCCCCGGGAACCATGCGCGCGGTGCAGGCCGGGCAGGGACTATCGCAATGATCGCAGAAGCCGGACATTATGCGCTGGTGCTGGCGCTCGCCTTGGCGCTGATCCAGTCGACGCTGCCGGTCCTCGGCGCCAGATGGCGCGACCCGGCTTTGATGAGCGTGGCACGCTCGACCGCGCTGGCGCAGCTGTTGTTCGTGGCGCTGTCGTTCGCCGCGCTGGTCACCTTGCATGTGACCTCGGATTTTTCCGTGGTCAATGTCTACGAGAACTCCCATTCGCTGAAGCCGCTGATCTACAAGATCACCGGCGTGTGGGGCAATCATGAAGGCTCGATGCTGCTCTGGGTGTCGATCCTGGCCTTGTTCGGCGGTCTGGTTGCGGCGTTCGGCCAAAACCTGCCGATGGCGCTACGCGCCCTGGTCCTTGCCGTGCAGGCTTGGATTGCCAGCGCGTTTTATCTGTTCATTCTGATCACCTCGAATCCCTTTCTGCGCATCGCCGAGCCGCCGATCGAGGGCCGCGACCTTAATCCTGTGCTGCAGGATATCGGCCTCGCCGTGCATCCACCCATGCTCTATCTGGGCTATGTCGGCTTCTCGATCTCGTTTTCCTTCGCGGTCGCGGCCTTGATTGAAGGGCGGATCGACGCCGCCTGGGCCCGTTGGGTGCGGCCCTGGACGCTGATGGCCTGGATCTTTCTCACGCTTGGCATCGCGATGGGCTCGTATTGGGCCTATTATGAGCTTGGATGGGGCGGCTGGTGGTTCTGGGATCCGGTCGAGAACGCCTCGCTGATGCCATGGCTCGCCGGCACCGCGCTGCTGCATTCCGCGGTCGTTATGGAGAAGCGCAACGCGCTCAAGGTCTGGACCATCCTGCTTGCGATCCTGACCTTCTCGCTGTCGCTGCTCGGAACCTTCCTGGTGCGTTCGGGGGTTCTGACCTCGGTGCATGCCTTTGCAACCGATCCGACGCGCGGCGTGTTCATTCTGCTGATCCTCTGCATCTTCATCGGTGGCAGCCTTTCGCTGTTCGCGTGGCGTGCGTCGGCGCTGAAACAGGGCGGATTGTTCGCGCCGATCTCGCGCGAGGGTGCGCTGGTGCTGAACAATTTGTTGCTCACGACGGCCTGCGCGACCGTGTTCGTCGGAACGCTCTACCCGCTGGGGCTGGAAGTGCTGACCGGCGAGAAGATCTCGGTCGGCGCTCCGTTTTTCAATCTGACCTTCGGGCCGTTGTTCCTGCCGTTGATGATCGCGATGCCGTTCGGGCCGCTGCTGGCGTGGAAGCGCGGCGATCTGCTCGGGGTGGCGCAGCGCCTTACCGCGGCCGGCGTTGCTGCGCTGCTGGCGGTCGCGCTGGTTTGGGCCTGGGCCCGGGGCGGCGCAACCTTGGCGCCGCTCGCGATCGGGCTCGCGGTGTTTGTCATCGCCGGCGCGCTGAACGATATCGTCGAACGCAGCGGCGTGTTGCGCCTGCCGTTGGCCAGCGCGATCAGCCGCGCGCGCGGCTTGCCACGGTCGACCTGGGGGACGATGTTCGCGCATGCCGGCATCGGCATAGCGTTGATCGGCATCGTCTGCGAGACCACCTGGAACAGCGAATATATCGGCTCGATGCAGCCCGGCGATGTCGCCAAGGTCGCCGGCTACGAGCTCAAGCTCGACGGTGTGACGCAACGCAAAGGCCCCAACTTCAGCGAGATGGTGGCGCATTTCGATGTCGGGCTGGATGGCCGGCCATTGAGCGCGATGACGCCATCCAAGCGCAATTATCCGGCACGCGGATCATCGACGACGGAGGCCGCCTTGCTGTCGCGCGGCGCCAGCCAGCTTTATATCTCGCTCGGCGATACCGCCGCCAATGGTGCGGTCGCCGTCCGGATCTATCATAAACCGATGGTCCTCTTGATCTGGTTCGGCCCGGTGCTGATGGCTTTCGGCGGCCTGTTATCGCTCTCGGACCGTCGCTTGCGGGTCGGCGCGCCAAAGCCCGCTAGAACTGTGCGCGGCTTGCAGGCGGCGGAGTAGGGCCATCATGCAGGCTCGGGCGCACTTTTATACCTCGCCCCGCTTGCGGGGAGAGGTCGGCGCGAAGCGCCGGGTGAGGGGGACTCTCCACGAATCGAATGCGCGGAGAGAAGCCCCTCATCCCGACCTTCTCCCCGCGAAGGGCGGGGAGAAGGAGAAGAGGCAGCGCCATTTTCCGGCGCGAGGGCAAGGGTGGAAGCTGATCGCGATTTCACTGTTGCTGTGGATGGCGTTTGCCGCCGTCGGCGCCGGCGCGGTGCAGCCGGACGAGATCATGCCGGATCCGGTCAAGGAAGCCCGGGCCCGTGGTCTGTCGCGCGAACTGCGCTGCATGGTCTGCCAGAACCAGTCGATCGACGATTCCGAGGCGCCGCTCGCCCGTGACCTGCGGCTGTTGGTGCGGGAGCGCATCGCGGCCGGCGACAGCGACGCCAAGGTGCTCGACTTTCTGGTCGCCCGCTATGGCGAATTCGTGCTGTTGAAGCCGCGTTTCGAACCGCGGACACTGCTGCTGTGGCTGCTGCCGCCGCTGGTATTGATCGGAGGTGGTATCGCGTTGTGGATCAACCGCCGCCGCGCCGGATCCGTGGCGGAAGATCCGGCCCTGCGCGATTTGACGACGGACGAACATGCGCGGCTCAAAAAGCTTCTCGCCAGCGACTGACCGCCGGAGAGCTGCTTTGAACCGGCGGGAAATATCGTTCACCCTGCGCTAAACTGCCGCATTCTCGGCACCCCTTTATTACAGAAGTTTAATTCCCCCGCCAGCGCGCGGTAAGGCTCTCATCCCCATGTTCGGGATGTACGCGGCTGATCCAATCATCAAAGGCCCTGGAGACCATCGAATGAATGACCGTCCGACCGATCTTTCGTCCCTCCCGTCCTATCGGGCGCCGCAGCGTTCGCTGCTCAGCGCGCGCAAGCTGGCGCTGATGGCATCCGTCATTGCCGGCCTTGGCTTCGCCGTCGATGGGCTCGGTGGACCATGGCATGGCCCGGCCGGCTTCGTGAGCCCGGCCTATGCCCAGGTCAACAACGACGTCCGCAAGGTCGATAAGCCGATAGGCTTCGCCGATATCGTCGAGCATGTGAAGCCTTCGGTAATTTCGGTGAAGGTCAATATCAACGAAAAGGTCGCCAAGGACGACAGCAATGACGAATCGCCGTTCCAGCCGGGCTCACCGATGGAGCGCTTCTTCCGCCGCTTCGGCGGACCGGATGGGCTGCCGCCGGGCCTGCGCGGCTCGCCGCGGGGACGCGGCCAGGTGACAGGCCAGGGATCCGGCTTCTTCATTTCCGCCGACGGTTATGCCGTCACCAACAACCACGTGGTCGACGGGGCGGACAAGGTCGAAGTCACGACCGACGACGGCAAGATCTACAAGGCGAAGGTGATCGGCACCGATGCCAAGACCGATCTGGCTCTGATCAAGGTTGAGGGCGGCGCGAATTTTCCGTTCGCCAAGCTTTCGGAGGGCAAGCCCCGGATCGGTGACTGGGTGCTCGCGGTCGGCAATCCGTTCGGCCTCGGCGGCACGGTTACCGCCGGCATCGTCTCGGCCAGCGGTCGCGACATCGGGAACGGTCCGTATGACGATTTCATCCAGATCGATGCCCCGGTGAACAAGGGCAATTCCGGCGGTCCGGCTTTCAATATCGACGGCGAGGTGATGGGCGTCAACACCGCGATCTATTCGCCGTCGGGCGGCAGCGTGGGCATCGCGTTTTCGATCCCGGCCTCGACCGTGAAGACGGTGATTTCGCAGCTGAAGGACAAGGGCTCGGTCAGCCGTGGCTGGATCGGCGTCCAGATTCAGCCGGTGACCCCCGACATCGCCGATAGTCTTGGGTTGAAGAAGGCCGAGGGGGCCCTGGTTGCTGAACCCCAGGCCAACGGTCCGGCCGCCAATGCCGGCGTTGAATCCGGCGACGTGATTACCGCGGTGAACGGCGAGAAGGTCAAGGATGCCCGCGAACTCGCCCGCACCATCGGCGGCATCGCGCCCGGCTCGTCTGTCAAGCTCAATGTGGTGCACAAGGGCACGGATAAGGTCATCAATCTCACCTTGGGCGAGTTGCCGAACACGGTGGAGGCCAAGGCCGATACCGATGACAGTGACAGCGGTGGCGGCAGCCCCCACGGCACCGCCGTGGCGAAGCTCGGCCTCACCGTGGCGCCCGCCAATAGCGTCGCCGGCGCAGGCAAGGAGGGTGTGGTCGTCACCGAAGTCGATCCCAAGAGCGCGGCGGCCGACCGTGTCAAGGAAGGCGACGTGATTCTCGAGGTCGCCGGCAAAGCCGTCTCCAGCGTCGGCGACGTGCGCGACGCCATCAAGGCGGCCAACGCCGACAACAAGAACAGCGTGCTGATGCGGGTCAAGAGCGGGGGATCGTCGCACTTTGTCGCCTTACCGCTCGCGAAAGGCTGAGGCTTGATCGCGTCCTCGGGCGTTTGCGCCAGCGAGAGGATCGCGAAATGGATGCTGTCGTCGGCCTCGTCGCTCGGCCGACGGCGCGATTGTGGGGGCGGGTGAAAGGCCGGCTCCCTACAGGTTCCTTCTGGCGGAATACGCCCCCCTCCGTCGGAAGGTTCAAAGGGCGGCGAGGTCCCCCAGCCTCGCCGCCCGCTTTTTCGCTTCAATGACGGGTGCCTTGCATGAGAGTGCCGACCGCGCCATGGTGACAGAAAGCTGGCCCAATTGATCGTAACTGACCCGCAAATGCGCCTTTTGATCATTGAAGACGATCGCGAGTCCGCCGACTACCTGGTGAAGGCGTTTCGTGAGGTCGGCTATGTCGCCGATCTTGCAAGCGATGGCGAGCAAGGCTTGGCGCAGGCCGAGTCCGGCGAATATGACGTTCTGGTCGTCGATCGGATGCTGCCGAAGCGCGATGGGCTGTCCCTGATCGGCGCGCTGCGGGACAAGGGCAACCGTACGCCGGTCTTGATTCTGTCGGCGCTCGGTCAGGTCGATGACCGCATCAAGGGCCTGCGCGCCGGCGGCGATGACTACCTGCCCAAACCCTATGCCTTCGCGGAGCTGCTGGCCCGGGTCGAGGTCTTGTCACGCCGACGTGGCGGACCTGCCGAGGAGACGACCTATCGCGTCGGCGATCTCGAACTCGATCGGCTCTCGCACCGGGTGGCGCGCGGCAAGGACGAATTGACCCTGCAACCGCGCGAGTTCAGATTGTTGGAATACCTCATGAAGCATGCGGGCCAGGTGGTGACGCGCACCATGCTGCTGGAAAACGTCTGGGACTATCACTTCGATCCGCAGACCAATGTCATCGACGTGCACATTTCGCGGCTGCGATCGAAGATCGACCGCGGCTTCGAGCGGCCGCTGCTTCATACCATTCGCGGCGCGGGATACATGATCCGTGACGGCATTCGGTAAGCTCATTCGAACCACGGCGTTCCGCCTGACGCTGGTCTACCTCTTTCTGTTCGCGCTGTTTGCCGCATCGCTGCTGGCCTATTTCGCCTGGAATACGCGGCGGCTCATCACCGAGCAAATTGCCACAACCGTCACCGCCGAAACCGGCGAGGTCAGTGATATTTTCGGGCGTCGCGGGTTGCGAGGGCTGGTCCTGACGATCGAGAACCGGGCGCTGCGGCCCGGCGCCAATCTTTATCTGGTTACCGCGCCGACGGGCGTGGCGATCGCCGGCAATGTCGGGTCGCTGGCGCCTGGCGTGATGGCGACGACGGGCTGGTCGGAAACCGCCTATCGGCGGCTTGACGAGCAGGATGACGCTGAACATCGCGCGCTGGTGCACGTCACCGAGCTCAGCAGCGGCTTCCGCCTGCTGATCGGGCGTGATCTGGAAGAGCGCAGGCGAATGTTCGGCATCATCGCCAAGGCCGCGCAGTGGTCGGTCCTGATCGTGGTGGTGCTCGGGCTGGGCGGTGGCGTGTTTGTGGCGCGGCGGGTGCTGTGGCGGATTGATGCGATCACCGGCACCACCCAGCGCATCATGGCTGGCGATCTGAGCGGACGGCTGCCGGTGGGACGCAGCGGCGACGAGCTCGATCGTCTGGCAGAAAACCTTAATGCCATGTTGGAGCGCATCGAAGCTTTGATGACCGGGCTCAAGGAGGTGTCCGACAATATCGCCCACGACCTGAAGACGCCGCTGACCCGATTGCGCAACCGGGCCGAGGAGGCGCTGGCGAAATCCGCCAGCGAGGCCGAATACCGCAACGCGCTGGAACGGACCATTGAGGAGTCCGACGGCTTGATCCGTACCTTCAACGCGCTGTTGATGATCGCGCGTGCCGAGTCCGGGCAGGCCCGCGGCAACATGGACGATTTCGACGCCGCTGACGTCGCCAACGGCATTCATGAGCTGTATGAGCCGTTGGCGGAAGAGGACGGCATGGCCCTGCAGGTAAAGACACTTCCAGCGCCGCTGCATGGCAATCGCGAATTGATCAGCCAGGCGCTGGCCAATCTGGTCGAGAATGCGATCAAATACGGCAAGCCGGTCGCGCTGCCACAGCCGCTGGGCGCCGACGCCGTGGCTGACGCCGACAGCCGGCGGATCGTGATCGAGGCGAGATGCGCCGGCGACCAGGTGCTGCTCAGCGTGACCGATCACGGGCCCGGCATTCCGGAGGGCGATCGCAAACACGCGGTGGAGCGTTTCGTGCGGCTTGAGGCGAGCCGCACCCTGCCGGGGTCGGGTCTTGGATTGAGTCTGGCGTCGGCGGTGGCAACACTGCATGGCGGCGAGCTGCGGCTGGTCGATGCCCACCCTGGGCTGTCGGCGATTTTGGCGATACCGGCGCTGGCCGGCGGCGGTGACAGGCTTGCGGCTCAAATGCCGGATGTGCCACAGAAGGCGGCATGAACGCATCGGCGAAGCAGCAGGACGCTGACGGACATCGCCTGGCTGCGCGTTTCGTGGACGGACCGCAGGTCTGGGCTCCCGACCAGGCCAGGCAGCTTCTGGCGGGGTGGCTGGCCGATCTCAGGACCGAGCAGGCGACGGCCATCGGCCAATTGATGGTTGGTTTTCCGCGTGTCCAGAGCATTCTTCTGGGTATCGCGGAAGCCTCGCCCTATCTGTTTGATCTGCTCCGCGCCGACGGCGGACGCGCACTCCAACTGCTCCGTTGCGAGCCGGAGCGCCATCTCGCCGAACTGATTGACCGCATGGCGCGCGATGCGGGGGCGGCATCGAGCGAAGCCGACATGATGCAGCGGCTGCGTCGAATGAAGGCGGAAGCCGCGTTGCTGATTGCGCTGTGTGACATCGGCGGCGTCTGGCCGGTGATGCGGGTGACGGCAGCGCTGACCGATTTCGCGGTCGCTGCGGTGCGGGCAGCGCTGCGCCATGTGCTGCTGCAGGAAACAGCGCGTGGCCGGCTACAGCCGGTGCATCCCGATGATCCCGAGACTGGCAGTGGTCTGATCGTGCTCGCGATGGGCAAGATGGGCGCCGGCGAGCTGAATTTCTCCAGCGATATCGATCTGATCGTGCTGTTTGCGGCCGCGGCCTCCACGCTCGCGCCCGGCATCGAGCCGCAGCCATTTTTTGTTCGCATCACGCAGGCTTTGACGCGCCTTCTGCAGCAGCGCACCGGCGATGGCTATGTGTTCCGGGTCGACCTGCGGCTGCGGCCCGATCCGGCTTCGACACAGGTCGCGATTTCGATTGAATCGGCCTTGCATTATTACGAACGGGAAGGGCGCACCTGGGAACGCGCCGCGATGATCAAGGCGTGGCCCTGCGCCGGCGACCTCCGGGCCGCCGCGGCGCTGGTCGGCGATCTCGCGCCCTTTGTCTGGCGCAAGCATCTCGATTTCGCCGCGCTCGCCGACGTCCATGACATGAAACGGCAGATGCAGACCTATCGCGGGCAATGCCAGATCGCGGTCGAGGGCCACAATGTCAAGATCGGGCGCGGCGGCATCCGGGAAATCGAGTTTTTCGCGCAGACCCAACAATTGATTGCCGGCGGCCGGCATCCCGAATTGCGGGTGCGGCCGACACTCGATGCGCTCGGCGTGCTGGCGTCCAGTCATTGGATCACGTTCCAGGCCCGCGATGAGTTGACCCGCGCTTATGCGTTCCTGCGGCGGGTCGAGCACCGGTTGCAGATGGTGGCCGACGAACAGACCCATACCCTGCCGGACGACGTCGAGGCGGTGGAGCGGTTTGCCCGATTCTTTGGTTACCGCAGCCGCGCCGCTTTCGTCGCCGATCTGCTTGGCCATCTGAAAATTGTCCAAGGGCATTATTCGAAGCTGTTCGAAGGCGATCCGACCGGCACCGCGAAGCTGCCCGCGGTGGATTATGGCGCCGGTCCGGAAGACTCCCGTTTGCTCGATCATCTGGCCACCCTTGGTTTCAAGAAGCCGATCATGGTGGCACAGACGGTGCGGCAATGGATGGTTTGCGATTATCGCGTGTTCCGGCGGCCGGCGACACGGGACGCTTTTGTCCAGTTTGTGCCGGCGCTGATCGATGGTTTGGCGCACGCCGAGGAGCCTGATGGCGCGATAGCGGCGTTTGATCGTTTTCTGCAGGCGTTGCAGCGCGGCGGCCGACTGATTTCGCTGCTCGGTCAGAACCGCGACATGGTCGCTTTGGTGGCGCTCATTCTGGGCGCCGCGCCCAGACTGGGCGACATGCTGGCGCGGCAGCCGCAACTGATGGACGGCTTGATCGATCCGCGTTTTTTCGGCGCGATTCCGGACCGGCGCGAATTGTCGGCGCGGCTTGCCGCGACGCTTGCGGATGCCCGTTCCCATGAGGATTTCCTGGATCGCTTGCGGCTGTTCGGCCAGGAAAGCCTATTCCTGATTGGTACCCGAATCCTCACTGGCACGGTTTCGGCGCAACAGGCGGGTCTCGCCTTTGCCGACGCGGCCGAGGGGATCGTCCATACCGTGCATGGCATGGCGACCGACCGCTTCGCGGACCAGCACGGCCGGGTCGGGGGGCAACAGACCGCGGTCGTGGCGATGGGGCGGCTCGGCAGCCGCGAAATGACCGCGGCCTCCGATCTTGATCTGATCCTGCTCTATGATTTCGATCCCGAGCAGCCGGATTCCGACGGCGCCCGTCCGCTTTACGGCGCGCATTATTTCGCGCGCTTCACCCAGCGGCTGATCAATGCCTTTACGACGCGGACCAACTATGGCGTGCTCTACGACGTCGATATGCGGCTGCGTCCTTCCGGTCGAGCCGGCCCGTTGGCGTCGCATGTCAAATCCTTTGCCGAATATCAGGATCGGGAAGCCTGGACCTGGGAACATATGGCGCTGACCCGTGCCCGGGTGATTTCGGGTACCCCGCCGTTTCGCGCCCAGATTGAAAGCATCATCCGCGCCGTGTTGACGCGTCAACGCAATGCCGCCGCGGTGGCCAAGGACGTCATCGATATGCGGCGCGCGATTGCGCTCGAGAAGGGCGAAAACGATGTCTGGGATCTGAAATATGCCTCCGGCGGCATGATCGATATCGATTTCATCGCCCAATATCTCCAGCTTGTTCACGCCGCCGAGAAGCCGGATATTCTCGATGTATCGACCCTCCAAGTGCTGGATAATGCGATGCGGCTCGGTGTCGTTTCGCAACAGGCGACAGACATCCTGCGCCCGGCTGCGCGTCTCTATCATGACCTGACGCAAATTCTGCGGCTCTGCGTCAGCGAGCGGTTCAAACCCGATCTCGCCGGTGAAAATCTGCTGCGGGTGCTGTCGCGGGCCGGCGACGCCCCGGATTTCTCCTCGCTGCAGGCCCGCCTCAAGGAGACCCAGAGCGAGGTGCGCCGGGCATTTCGTGAACTGGTTGAGTCCAGGATTTAGTGCAATCAAGCTGCGAACGGCAGTTTTGCCTTGAGCTTGCGCGCGTCGCGCGGCAGCGAGACGCAGACTACGGTACCAGAGCCGAGCTTCGAGCGCAGCTGCATCGATCCGCCATGTAGGCTGGTCAGGGAGCGCGCAATGGCGAGACCCAATCCGGAGCCGTGATAGGTCTTGGTCAGCTGGCTTTCGACCTGCTCGAACGGCCTGCCTAGTCGCGCCAGGGATTGCGGCGCGATGCCGATGCCCGTGTCTGCGATCATCAGCCGGATTGAATTATCAAGGACCCGGCTGCGGACCAGCACCCGGCCGCCTTCGGGCGTGAACTTGACCGCGTTCGACAGCAGGTTGACGATGATCTGCTTGATCGCGCGGCGATCGGCCACCACCGGCATCGTTCCATCGATCTCGGCGTCGAGCGCCAAGTTCTTGTCCCCGGCGCGCCCGGCCACCACCTTGAGCGACTCGGCCAGGGTTTTCGAAAGGTCGAGCTGCTCCATGTCGAGCTTCATCCGGCCGGCTTCGATCTTGGACATGTCCAGGATGTCGTTGATGACCTCGAGCAGATAGTGGCCGCTGGTCAGGATATCACGACAATATTCCTGATATTTTTCCGAACCCAGCGTGCCGAACATGCCGCTTTCCATGATTTCGGAGAAGCCGATGATGGCATTGAGCGGCGTCCGCAGCTCGTGGCTCATATTGGCGAGAAATCGCGACTTTGTCTGGTTGGCCTCCTCAGCGCGGGTCTTTTCCTCGGAATATTTTTCGGCGAGGTCGGCGAGTTCGACGGCCTGCCGTTCCAGTTCGGCCTGCGAGCGTTTGAGGTCGATCACCGTGGCGCGCAGACGAAGGTCGTTATCAACCAGCTTCTGCTCGTGTTCCTTGATGCGGGTAATGTCGGTGCCGACCGAGACATAGCCGCCATCCTTGGTGCGGCGCTCGGAGATATGAAGCCAGTGGCCATCGTCAAGCTGGGCCTCGAAGGTACGCCCGCCCGCGGCAAGAGCGCCGGCTTCGTGCAGCCGGGTACGGACTTCGGGCATGCTGCCGACCTCGATCACAGTTTCATAGGACGTTCCGGGCGCGACCGCCGAATCCGGCAGCTTATGCAGGCGCTGGAAGTGGGAATTGCAAAGCACCAGCCGATCCGCGGCGTCCCACAGCACGAAGGCTTCCGGGATGGTCTCGATCGCATCGCGCAGCCGCAGGTCGGCCTCCACCGTCTTCTCCGCGAGACTTTTCTGCTCTGTGATATCGACGGCAATGCCGATCAGGTGCAGTCCGCTGTCGGCTGAGCCCTGGCTGAGCTCGCAGCGGACGCGCAGCCAGATCCAATGGCCATCGACATGCTGCATCCGGAAGGTCTGGTCGATGTGGTCGATATCAGCTGAAATCAAGCGATCGGCGATTGCGAACAGATCGATGTCGTCCGACTTGACCAGGGCATTGACCTCGCCAAACGTCAAAAGGTCACTGCGGGCATCGAGACCGAGCATGGTGAACATCGATTGCGACCAGAAGATCCTGCCGCGCGAAAGGTCCCAGTCCCACAATCCGCAGCGTCCGCGATTGAGCGCGGTATCGATCCTGCCGCGCACCGCATCATTGATGAGATCGCCCTCGCGCGCGCGGGTCGACTGCCAGTGGAAGGCAAAACCCAGGATCAGTACGACAAAGCCGGTGGTCGCGGACAGCGTCACGGCAAGGGCTGCGTCGGATCCCCAGATCGATTCGCTGGTCTCATGGATGACGATCATCTGACCGCCCAACGATTGGATATCGTGCCGGATCGCCAGTGCGCCGCCGCCGCCGGGCAGGCCGATGTCGAGGATGCCGTTCGGCTCCGCTGCGACGCTCGACGACGCATGGATGAGATCCACGATCCGGTCGGGCCCACCAGGTTCCGTTCCGATTGGAAGGTGAGCGAGAATCCGCGCGTCAGCGCCAATCACGACGACATGCCGCCCGGCGGCGATGCCCCAGGACGGAATAAGCCCGGGCAGCAACAGCTGCAGGCGTTCAAATGGCTCGTGTTCCTGGTGGGCCGCCATCATGACGTCGATCCGTTCGGCGAGCACGTCAGCGAGCGCCACGAGGTCGCGCCGCAGCGCGACGCGCTTTTGCCGGTTCTGGTCCAGCACCTGTACGAACGCACCGAGGCATATGGTGATCAGGAAGGCGATGATGAGGGTGGGCACGGCGCGACGGAGCGCAGGCTCGGCTATCAATAATCGATGATAGGCAGGTTTCGCAATCGACTGCGCCAATCCCTTGATGGAATCGGATTTGACGCAGGCGCTCGCCGCGTGTGCGCGCGCCATGCCTTTGGCCCCCTTTGGAAAACAGCGTGACCGCTCGGAAGAACCCCAGTTGCTTCCGAATCAAGGCGATTTGAATCCAGATTGGTCAGGCTGTCGAGAGTCAACGATTCCTTAATTTGAAAAAATTCTTGTCCAATACGGATCAGGTGACAAAATACCCGCAAGAATACCGAAGCAAATGAGTCCGAACAGAGAACGCCCGCGGTATTGGTCGCTCAACCGTCCGGCGGTTCCGCGTGGCTGATGACGCGCTTGATGGTTGGAAAGGCGCGGCGCAGCGCGCGCTCGATTTCGTCGACGTTTTCATGAACCCTGATCACACTCATCGAGGGCGCGGCGCGGCAATGGAAGTTCACGATATCGCCGGCGTCGGTATTGCGGACCCGGACGTTATGGATGTCATGGATCTCGCTGCCATCGGCGAAGCCGGTCAGCGCGGTCTTGATGGCGTCGACGCGCTCTGAGGTTGCATCGGATCCCAGCGGCAACTCCGGCTCCAGCGGCTCGATATGGGTGTCGATTTCGACATCCTCGCCGAATTCCTCGCGAATGTTCCGCTCCAATTCCAGCGCGATATCGTGGGCCGCCGTCAGCGCCATCTCGCCATCGACTTCGAGGTCGATACTGACGGTTAATCTGCCGCCGAGGTCATGCACCGTTACGTGATGGATGGCGAGCCCGGAATTGCGGGCAATCACCATGATGCGTTCCCGCACGCTCTCATTGTCGCGCGCCACCGGCACCGCGGTGAAGGTCAGGTCGGCATCGTCGAGCACAGCTGCGACCGCATCCTGCGCGCTGCGCTTGATCTCCTCGACGCGGTCGATGGGGGTGGTGCGCGGCACCTGGACGATGGCATCGATGAAGTGCGTCGCGCCAACCATCCGCACCCGCAGCCGCTCGACGTCGATGACGCCTGGGATCGCCCGGATCGCGGCCGCGGCTTTTTCCGACGCGCCCTCGGGCGCGCGGTCGAGTAGGGTCTCCACGGTGGAGCGCGCCATGCGCAGGCCCAACAGTGCGATCACGACCGCGACGCCGACTGCCGCGGCTGGATCGCCCCAGGCAAAACCAAATCCAGTCAGCGTCAGCCCGGCAATGACGGCGATCGAGCCCAGCACGTCGGAGGCAAAATGCAGCGCATCGGCGGCCAACGCCTGGCTTTTGGTATCGCGGGCGGCCCGATGCAGCGCGCGGGCGCGCCAGAAGTTCACCGCGATATCGACCAGGAGTACGATGAACGGGATCGCCGAGAGCGTCGGCGGCGCAACGCCGTCGCGCAGGCGGCCATAGGATCCAACCAGGATTCCGCCCGCCAGTACGTAGAGCATCGCAATCACGCCGAGCGCCGAGACGCTCTCGAACTTGCCGTGACCATAATGATGTTCCTCGTCGGCGGGACGGTCGGAGACCCGCACCACCATCCAGGTGATGGCGGTTGCGACCACGTCCACCGAGCCGTGCAGGGCCTCGGAGATCAGCGCCAGACTGCCGATGGCGATGCCGACCGCGAACTTCGCCGCGGCCATGCCGGCACTGGCAAATACGGAAATCGCCGCGACACGGGATTTGGAGGTATGATCGGGAGCGCGCATGGGCGGCGGTTTAGCAGTCGATCGCCTGATATTAAAGCGCCTAACGGCGAATGGGTCCGTCGGCAGCGAAGGCGGCTGGCCGGGATGCGTTCCCGCCGATCGCGGTGCCTAGGCCTGGTCGGCCAAGCGGCGTACACACAGCGCCCCGCTTGCGGGGAGGTTGCACAAATCGCGTGCTGGACACCTTTACCCCGAGGCTCAACCCAGGATGCCGTCAGGTGACCGGCAACCTTCATAGAATGGGTTCACTAGCCGTTGCGTTTCTGGTAGCCGTCGACATAGACCGCGGCCAAAAGCACGCAGCCCTTCACCACATATTGCCAGTAGATGCCAATCCCCAGGATCGACATGCCGTTGTTCATCACGCCCATCACAAAGGCGCCGATGACGACGCCCATCACCTTGCCGACGCCGCCGGAGGCCGATGCGCCACCGATGAAGCAGGCCGCGATGACGTCGAGTTCGAAGGAATTGCCGGCGCTGGGCGTCGCGGAGTTGAGCCTCGCCGCGACGATCAGGCCGGCGAGCGCCGCCAGCACCCCCATGTTGACGAAGGTTGCGAAGATCAGTCGCTCGGTCCGGATTCCGGACAGTTGCGCCGCCAGCCGATTGCCGCCGAGCGCATAGATGCGGCGCCCGATCGTCATGCGCGTGGTGACAAACGTATAAAGCAGGATCAGCGCGCCCATGATGATCAGGACGTTCGGCAGGCCCCGATAGGACGCCAACAAATAGCTGAAGCCAATCATCAGGAGCGCAAACACCGCGGTCTTGCCGATGAAGGGCGCGAGCGGTTCGGTCTCAAGCCCATGCGCCCTGGCGCGTTTCCAGCGGCGGATGGCGCTGACGATCAGCAGGGCGGCGCCGATCAGGCCGATCAGCATCGAGGTCAAGCGAAAGCCGGGCCCGAAGACGAGGCCGCCGGTCAGCATGGATGTCGGCAGTCCGGCGAGAAAGTCCGGTATGAAGCCGGAACTGATGCCTTGGAAATCCCGGGGAAACGGACCGACAAACTGCCCGAGCAGGATGTTGCCGGTGAGGCCGCGGAAAATCAGCATGCCGCCGAGCGTGACGATGAAGGACGGTATCTTCGCCACGGCGACGAAATATCCCTGCGCGGCGCCGATGACGGCACCGAGCAACAGCGACAGGCCTAACACGGGGACCCAGGGCATCTTGTAGTTGACCATCAGCGTCGCAGCGATCGCGCCGACAAAACCGACGATCGAGCCGACCGACAAATCGATATTGCCGCCGACAATGATCAGCAACATGCCGAGCGCCATGATGACAATGTAGCTGTTCTGCAGGATCAGATTGGTGATGTTGACGGGGGCCAGCAGCACGCCGCCGGTCATGAACTCGAACAGCGCCATGATGATCAATAGCGAGCCCAGAAGGCCATAGTCGCGCAGGTTGTTCTGCCAGAAGCCCGCGTCGGCGCCTTTTTGTTCGGGCCCCGCGGCGCTGATCGGTTCATGTTTCATGGCGCGGCTCCATATTGCTTCATGATCGAGGCCATGATCCGCTCCTGGCTGGCGTCGCGCGCCGGCATCTCGTCGATGAAGCGGCCCTCGTTCATGACATAGAGGCGATCACAGATGCCGAGCAGTTCCGGCATTTCCGACGAGATGACGATCACGCCCTTGCCGGCTTCGGCCAGTTCATTGATGATCGTATAGATCTCATATTTCGCGCCGACATCGATGCCGCGGGTCGGTTCATCCAGGATCAGCACACGGGGTTGCGCGAACAGCCATTTGCTGAGCACCACTTTCTGCTGGTTGCCGCCGGACAGATTGAGCGTCTTCTGCAGAATGCTCGACGAGCGGATCCTGAGCTTGGCGCGAAACTCGTCGGCGACCATGGCCTCGCGCCGATCGTCGATCACACCGCGTCGCGCGACGCCGCCAAGGTTGACCAGCGTCACATTTTTCTTGATGTCCTCGCTCAGAATCAGGCCAAGGCTCTTGCGATCCTCGGTCACATAGGCGAGGCCGTTTTTGACCGCGCGCTGGATTGAACTGAGGTCGACGACGCGTCCCTCCATCAAGGCCTGTCCGGTGACCTTTCGGCCGTAGGCGCGGCCGAAGATGCTCATGGCCAGTTCGGTCCGGCCGGAGCCCATCAGGCCGGCAATGCCCAACACCTCACCCTGCTTGACGTGGAAACTGACATCCTTGACGACCTCGCGTCCGGCATGCAGCGGATGTTCGACTCGCCAGTTGCGGATCTCGAAAAAGGTCGCGCCGATCCGCGGTTCGCGGGGCGGGTAGCGTTCGGACATCTCGCGTCCGACCATGCTCTTGATGATGCGGCCTTCGCGGATCGTCTCGGCGCGGCAGTCGATCGTCTCCACCGTGGCGCCATCGCGCAGCACCGTGATGCAATCGGCAACCCGGGCGAGCTCATTGAGCTTATGGGAGATCAGGATCGAGGCGATGCCCTGGGCCTTGAATTCGAGCAGCAGATCCAGCAGCGCGGCGCTGTCGCTTTCGTTCAGACTAGCGGTCGGCTCGTCCAGGATCAACAGCTGGACCCGCTTGGCCAGCGCCTTGGCGATCTCGACCAGCTGCTGCTTGCCGACGCCGAGGTCGCCGATCAACGTCGTGGGCTTTTCGTTGAGGCCGACCTTGGCCAAGAGTTCCCTGGTCCTGACGAAGGCCGCGTTCCAGTCGATGATTCCAAGCCGTGACGGCTCGTTGCCAAGAAAGATGTTCTCGGTGATCGAGAGCAACGGCACCAGCGCAAGCTCCTGATGGATGATGATGATGCCGCGATGCTCGCTGTCGGCGATGCCTGAGAAATGCTGCTCGACACCAGCGAACAGGATCTCGCCCTCATAGGAGCCATGCGGGTAGACCCCGCTCAGCACCTTCATCAGGGTCGATTTGCCGGCGCCGTTCTCGCCGCAGATGGCATGGATCTCGCCGGGCCTGACCGCGAGATTGACGTCGCGCAGCGCCTTTACGCCCGGAAAGCTTTTCGAAATTCCTCGCATCTCGAGGATGGCGGTCATGGTCGAACCTTAAGCGGCTTTTCGAAACCAGATGCGTGGCGAGGGCGCGTCATGGATGCGACCCTGTGTCCCCTGCGCGGATGGCGCGGGGACACAGGGTTGCTTCATTGGAACTGGTCGGCCTTGTAATAGCCGGTATCGATCAGGGCTGATTTCCAGTTGCTTTCGTCGACAGCGATCGGCTTCAGGAGATAAGAGGGGACGATCTTGACGCCATTATTGTAGGTCTTGGTGTCGTTGATATCAGGCTTTCCGCCGCTGAGAACCGCGTCAACCATGCCCGCGGCCACCTTGGCGAGTTCGCGGGTGTCCTTGAAGATCGTCGAATTCTGCTCGTGGTTGATGATGGATTTGACCGACGGCACCTCGGCGTCCTGCCCCGAGATGATCGGCATCGGCAGTTCCTTGGAGCCGTAGCCGACACCCTTCAGGGCGGAAATGATGCCGATGCTCAGGCCATCATAGGGCGACAGCACGGCGTCGACATGCTTGTTTGTGTAGAAGGCGCTGAGCAGGTTTTCCATCCGCGCCTGCGCCACCGAGGCTTCCCAGCGCAGCGTCGAGACCTTGTCCATGCCGAGCTGCTTGCTCTGGACTACCAGCCTGCCGCTGTCCAGATAGGGCTTCAGCACCGACATCGCGCCATCGTAGAAAAAGAAGGCGTTGTTGTCGTCGGCGGAGCCGCCGAACAGCTCGATGTTGAAGGGACCCTTGCCGTCCTTGAGACCAAGCGCCTTCTCGATGCTGCCGGCCTGCTGCACGCCGACCTGGAAATTGTCGAACGTGGCGTAGTAGTCGACATTGGCGGAGCCCCGGATCAACCGGTCATAGGAGATCACCTTGATGCCCGCCTCGGCGGCGCGCTGCAGGGCGTCCGACAGGGTCGTGCCGTCGATCGCCGCGATGACCAGCGCCTTCTCCTTCTTGGTGATCATGTTCTCGATCTGCGCCAGCTGATTGGGAATGTCGTTGTCGGCATATTGCAGGTCGGTGCCGTAGCCCCTGGCCTGCAGAACCTTGACGATATTGTCGCCATCAGCGATCCAGCGCGCCGAGGATTTGGTCGGCATCGCAATCCCGATCGTGCCCTTGTCTTCGGCGTTCGCAGCGCCTGCCAGGGCCGCCAATCCAAGCGTCAAACCTAACGCCAATCTGTTCAAGCGCATCCTATTTCCTCCCAAGAGCGGCATTTTTATTGTCGGTGCAGGTTACGCGCCCGCGCTCGGGGGTCAAGGGCTGCGGCCGGCAAAGGCGTGATCTGATCCGGCCGGGCGCAAGCGGGCGGCGCAGCGGCTTCGCCGATCCGATTGACGCGTTCCCCATAGGTAGATTCCGAGGCTGTTGCTGCCGGTCTGGCGTCCGCTAATCATGGGGACAAGTCGAGCAGGAGCATCATGCCAATTGCTCGATCGTAATTATTTACCGTCTCAAGTGAACGCTCGTTACAAATATTGTGACACCTATTGCTGGTCGTAGCCGGCGCGGTCGCCGCTCGCCGCATTGACGACGCCGGCATTACGCCCCGTATCCAGGGACTAAAGGATCGTCGGATGAATCATGTTCAAGTTACGGCCATGGCTGGCCTCGGGATGATGTTGATGACGGCGCCCGCCTCGGCCGGGCTCGCCAGCGTTACGCTTCCGAATTGGGTTAGGCCTGACCCGCAGGTCGAACAGGTTCGTTATCGCCGCGACCTTGTTCCCGAAGCCCTGATCGGCGGCCTCATCTCGGGCGTGCTGGGCGGCGTCCTGGGCGGCAATTGCTATTACAACGACTGCGGCTATGAAAACGGCCCCTATTATGGCGGCGGGGACGGTTATTATGGCGGCGGCTATTATGGCGGTGGTTATGGTGGCGGCGGCCATCGCGGCGGTGGACGGGTCCATGGGTTCGGTGGTGGCGGTCACGCCGGCGGTTTCCGCATGAGCCATGCCTCTATCGGTAGCGGCCATATCGGCGGTGGACATGGCGGCGGTGGACATGGCGGCGGTGGACATGGCGGCGGCGGTCACGGCGGCAGAAGATAGCGGCGGAGGTGCTCGGCGCCTCCCTGCGATCGGAGGCGAGGGGCCCGCAGCTGATGAACATATACCGATGCCAATCGTCAACCAGCATGGGAACACGTCATGCGCAAGCAGAACCTTTCGAAGCTGATCGCGTTCTACAACAGTCTGGATGCCCGGCAGAAGGACAGGTTCGGCCGCCTTCGCGAGCGTCACGGGCGCGATTGAGGGCGGTTACCGTTGTGTCGA
>Ga0302319_10004536_pt1 | contig 28421 bp, 27 predicted proteins | sample Bog_T0_2_FD_203319 | JGI IMG/M metagenome (GOLD analysis project Ga0302319, IMG submission 203319) | Peat permafrost microbial communities from Stordalen Mire near Abisko, Sweden - Bog_T0_2 | ecosystem: Environmental > Terrestrial > Soil > Wetlands > Peat | place: Sweden: Abisko, Stordalen Mire... | reverse complement strand
TGATGCGGAACTACGCGGCCTATCCAAACTACTATGCGCCGCAGGTGACCGCAGCGCGTGTGCTTGAGCAGAAGGGCGACGACTATCGCGCGACGATGCGCGTGCGCCAGCATCACGTGATCACGGTGGTGATGGATACGGAGTACAACATCGCGTTTGGGCGGCTGGACCCACGCCACGGCTATAGCGCATCGCGCAGCACGCGGATTGCGGAGATTGACGCACCGGGAACCACCAAGGAGCGGGCTTTGAGCCCAGGCGAAGAGCACGGCTTTCTCTGGCGATTGAACACCTATTGGAGCTACGAAGAACGCGATGGCGGGCTCTACATGCAGATTGAATCGGTGTCGCTGACGCGGTCGATTCCGGCGGGCCTGGGCTGGGCAATCGGGCCGTTTGTCGAGAGCGTACCGCGCGAGTCGCTGGAGTTTACGCTGCGGGCCACCAGCAACGCGCTGCGGCGATAGCCGTATGACGCCCGGACTTGACTAAATCGCTTGAAAGCAATCATTCTATTCGACGATTCCGGCTGGTATTCTTGAGTTTATGGCCAACCCAGCGATGTCCTCCGACACGAATACCGTCCATCGCCCCCAGCAAGCCTCTTCGGCGCTGGCCGTCTGGACGCTCTTTCTTGCCATTTTTGCCGCGGTCCAGTTTGCATCGCTGTTTTCGCCGCCTCTGCTGGACGACGTGGACGCCGCCCATGCCCTGGCCGCGCAGCACATGGTGGATACCGGGGACCTGATCACCTCGAAGATCAACGGCATCCGCTACATTGAGAAGCCGCCGCTGCCGTACTGGATCGTGGCCGGCAGCTACAAGATATTTGGCGAAAACACCTTTGCGACGCACCTGCCCAACTCACTGGCCATGCTGGGGCTAACGTGGCTGTGCTGGCTGTGGGCGCGCCGCGCCTGGGGCGACCGCGCGGGAATGTATGCGGGACTCGCCGTGCTTACCTCGGTAGGGCCATTTCTGTTTACTCGATTTATTATTCCCGAGGCGGAGCTGGCGTTCTTTCTGCTGATGGCGCTCTACGCGCTGATTACCGGGCTTGAAGACAACAAGCCAATGCGCTTTTATTGGATCTCTGTTGGCGTTGCGCTGGCCACGCTGACCAAGGGATTGATTGCGCCGGTGTTCTTTCTAGGCGCGGCGATTCCCTATCTGCTGCTTACCGGGCAATGGCGGCGCTGGCGCTCACTCAAGCCGCTTTCCGGCACGCTGCTCTATCTGCTGATTGCCGCGCCATGGCATATTCTGTGCGGCATCTACAACCCGGACCAGGGGCACCCCATCGGGAACCATCCAACGATGGGCAACGTGCACGGGTTCTTCTACTTCTACTTCATCAACGAGCACGTGCTGCGCTTCTTTGGGCAGCGCTACCCGCACGACTACAACAAGATGCCCGGCTACCTCTACTGGCTGGCGCACCTGGTGTGGCTGTTCCCGTGGAGCATCTTTGCGCCTGCGGTGCTGTTTGCCGCGTGGAAGACCCGCCGCGGCTGGATGAAACACCTGCAGCGCGAGGCCGGCCAGACCGTGGACTTCTACATTGACAACGCCATCCGCACGGATGTGGCCTCGTATGTGGCGCGGCTCAAGTTCAAGGTGCGCTCGGTGTGGCTGCTGGCGCTGTTCTCGGCCTGGACGCTGTTGTTCTTCTCGATCTCGACCAACCAGGAGTACTACACGTTTCCGGTGTGGCCTTGCCTGTTTATCCTGACTGCGGAGATTGTGGCGGGAATTGAAGAGGGCCGCGCTCCCACCGGCACACCGGAAGGTACGCCTTCCCTGCTGTCGACGGCTTGGCTGACGGGCGCGCAGGCTGCGTTCGCGGCCATCGGTGTGGTTTCTGCGGTGGCGCTCGCCTGGGGACTGTGGGTCTCGCGCAATCTGCCTTTCGTTCCCGATATCGGTACAGTGCTGGCGCATCGCGGAGTGGGCGATTACACGCTCTCGATGTCGCACCTGTTCGACCTTACCGGCGCGTCGTTTGCGGCTCTGCGCATGCCGGCGGTGCTGGCCGGCGTTGCGCTGCTGATTGGACCGCTGGCCGGCCTGGTACTGCGGTTGAAGAAGCAGCATAGGTCGGCGACGATCAGCGTGGCGCTGACTTTCACCGTCTTCCTGATTGCCGCGCATATCGCCTTTGCGCGCTTTGAGCCGATGCTTAGCTCAAAGAAGATGGCCGACACGATTATTGCGCGCGGAACGCCGAACGATACGTTCATCATTTACGGCGACGAATCCGATGCGTCTTCGGTGATTTTTTATACGCACGGATTCCTCACGAAGAATCCGCTGGCGTTTATCGTGACCCAGCAATGCGGGCAGCACGGCGAGGGCAGCACGCTGCTGTGGGGCTCCTGCTACCCTGACGCAGCACGCATCGACATTGGCGAAGACCAACTGAGCCGCGTGTGGGGCTCGGGCGACCGCAAATGGATCTTTGCCGAAGACACGAAACAGTCAAAGGTGGAGCAGTTGCTGGCCGGCCGTCTTTATCCTGTGCAGTCGTTGGCCGACAAGACGCTGTGGACCGACCGGCCGTTGCCGTAGCTGCGAAACACAGGCAGATCGAGTGCAATAACAAAGCGGGCTGCATTGCAGCCCGCTGTGTTATTGCGCAGCCCTCATGCGGCCGCCAGGAAGCAGTTCAAACACCCGGCCACGCCAGAGGATGTGCCGGCCACCGTAGCTGGCCGACCAAAAGAAAAAGCCCATCAGGTCACGCAGCGGATACAGCACCAGCAGCCCAAACCAGCTGCTGTCCTGAACCACGAGGCGGCCAACCACAATGGACAAGGCCAGCCGCGTAGCCACGGCCCAGGCCAGCAGGCACAGTCCCCACCAGGGATGCCCGATCAGCGCGGCGGCGACGCAGGCCAGCAGGCCGAAGGGCAGGCTGAAGGTGAGCGCCGTGCCAAAGTGGCCCTTGGGGCGCGAAAAACGCGTGGACTTCATCCAACGCACTTGATGCTTGATGGAGCCGACAAAGTTGGAATTGAGCACCATGTGGTCGATGGCGTGATGGCTAAGCACAACGGTGTCGCCGAGCTTGAAAGTCTCGTTGCCGAGCACAAAGTCGTCGGCGCAGTAGTCGGCCGTGACCTTGAATCCGCCCATGCGCCGGATGGCCGCGCGGCGGAAGGCCATGGTGGGGCCGAGCACGAACTGCATTCCCTCCATCCTGCGCGCCACCAGCACGCCGGAGGTCATCTCCACGCTCATGCCTACGGCCTCAAGCCGCGCCCACAGGCCGCCCTCGGCGGCGACGCCGCGATAGGGGCAGCACATTGCGCCCACTTTCTCGTCAGCAAAGGGCAGCGCCACGGCGCGCAGATAATCCGGCGTGACGCGCACGTCGCTGTCGCTGACGACCAGGATTTCATGAGCCGCGTGGGCCTCCATCAATTCCATTGAGGCAACTTTGGCGTTGATGTAATCGGGCTTGCCGCCGGTGACCAGAAACTTGACGGGGATGTGCGGATAGCGAGCGGCTACACGGCGTGCAGTCTCAAGGCCTGCATCGTCGGCGCTGCGCGCGCAAAACAGAATCTCGTACTCGGGATAATCCTGCTCAAAAAAAGTGGCCAGATGCGGATCGAGGCCCGGCTCCGCGCCGTGAACGGGCTTGAGCAGCGAGAGCGGCGGCGGCGTAAATCCGGGCCGAACGGCGAGGGAAGCAAGAGCGGCGCGGCGCTCACGCAGATAACCGGGAACAGCCCACAATACCATGCCCGCAAAGACGCTGGAGGTGACCAGACCGAAGAGTGAAAGGACAAGCAGAACGTACGCCATGCAGAGATAAGGATAACTGTCGGAAGCCGGGCAGAGACAAGCGGCGGCCTGGGAATATGAGCTGGCGACGCGCGCAAGAGCAGCGAAGCGGCGCTACTGCTTGCGAACGGTGACGGCCTTGGCCGCAACGGTGGGCCTGCGCAAGGGCACAATTGCTCCGGTTGCGGAAGAAGCGCCCTGCTGGAAGCGCGTGAGCATCTCAGACCGCACGTACTCGACAAAGCCCTGCATCTGCCGGTTCATCTCCTCCATCCGCTCGCGCATCTGCAAGATGATGGCAATGCCGGCGATGTTGACTCCGAGATCGCGCGCCAGGTTGAGGATGAACTCGAGCCGCTCCAGATCCTCATCGGTGTAGAGCCGGGTGTTGCCCTCGGTGCGCGAAGGCTTGAGCAGCCCCTCACGCTCATAGAGGCGCAGGGTTTGGGGATGGATCTCATACATTTCGGACACCGCCGAAATCATGTACGCGCCTTTAGCTTTCTTCTTTGTGGCCATGGTCGAATCCCAATTCCGCTTGCTTCAGTCCATTGCGTCGAGCGCCGCGCCCGGCGTCTTACAACTTGTCAAACAGCTCCACGCGCGGGTCCTGGTTGTTGAGCTTGGCCAGCTCGCGCATAATCTCGCGGCTGCGCTCGTCTTGCAGGTGCGGCACCACAACGGTGACGGTAACAATCTGGTCGCCGCGCTGGCCGGCATGCTGCGCGTTCTCAACACCGCGCTCGCGCATCCTCAGCTTTTGTCCGCTCTGCGTGCCGGGCGGAATCTTCAACTGGGCGCGGCCATCGATGGTGGGCACGTCAACCTTGGCTCCCAGCGACGCCTCGGCCACGGTTACCGGCACCGTGATTTGAATATCGTCGCCGGTGCGCGTAAAGACCGGGTGTGTGCCGGTGCGCACGATGAGAAATAGGTCGCCGGCGGGTCCGCCATTCACGCCCGCGTTGCCTTTGCCCTGCAGCCGGATGCGCTGCCCGTCGCGCGTGCCCGGCTTGATGCGAAACTCGACGGAATCGGTGCGGTTGAGCGTGCCCTCGCCGTGACAGGTGGAGCAGGCATTGGAGGTGCGGCCGGTTCCATTGCAACGCGGGCAGGGGATGTTGAACTTCATGCGGCCGCCCATCTGCGTAACCTGGCCGGTGCCGTTGCACTCCGGGCATTGCATCACGCCGCCGGTAAACGCCTGACCGTGGCAGGTGGGGCAGGTGTCCTGACGGTTGATCTGGATGCGCGCCTGGCCGCCACGAATCGCTGTCCAGAATTCAACCGTGGCCTGGTATTCGAGGTCAGTTCCCGGCTGCGGTCCGCGCGGCTGCTGCGGCTGCTGCGCGCCGGAGAAGATTCCGGAGAAGATGTCTTTGAAGCCGCCCCATCCGGGACCGGACTGGCCGGGCTGATGCGCGCCGGGGGAGCCGCCGCCCTGAAAGCCGGAGAAGTCAAAGCCGTCGAAGTCGACGTTGGGCCGGCCGCCACCACCCTGGGCGCGCGCGTAGGCCTCGGCCTGCGCGGGGTCAATCTGGTCGGAGTAGAAGCCCACCTGGTCATAGACCTTGCGCTTCTTCTCGTCGCTCAGAATGTCGTTGGCCTCGGAGATCTCCTTGAACTTTTCCTCGGCTTTTTTGTCGCCGGGGTTCACGTCAGGGTGATACTTGCGCGCCAGCTTGCGAAACGCCTTGCGAATCTCGTCAGGCGTGGCCGTTTTTTTGATCCCGAGAAGCGCGTAATAGTCTTTGTTCGTCGTGGGCATGTGTTTTTTCTTAATTCACCAGCGTAAATTGTTGTGCCAATCTCTGCTTGCAGCGGGTTTACCAATACTTACAGGATTAGGTCGGCAAAGACTTATGCAATGCGAAGCGCCTTTTGCACGGCCTTGGGCTCACGGTCGATCACCATCAGGTAAGCACGCGTGGGGCCCTCGGGAACGCGCCGTCCCTGTTCCCAATGGCGTACAGTATTGACGCTGAAACCAAAGGACACGGCAAACTCCTGCTGCGTCATTCCCAGCCGGCCGCGAATCGCTCTTACGTCGATCTCAGGGGGGATGTGGACGACGTATGTGCCTTCCTCGGCGGTTCCCTCCGCAAAGGCAAGTGCCTGTTTCAGCCCACGCAGAATACCGTCGGCAACTCTTCTGCTCATCGTCCCGCCCTCCGTCGCTTGTAACATTCCACAATTAGCTCCGTGGCCTGCCGTAGCTCATGACATTCAGACTGAGTCAAATTCGCACGGTCGTTTTTGGCGAACGCCTCAAGGATGAACAGCGGCATCTCCATGTCGTGAAAGAAATAGATCACCCGCGCACCGCCCCGTTTGCCGCGCCCTTCAAGCCCCCAACGCATCTTGCGTACGCCGCCGGTTCCCGGAATCAGATCGCCAGCGGTAGGGTTGTTTGCCAAATACCCAACCAAGTCTGCCCGCTCCGCGTCGTCCATCAACTTCTTCGTCGCACGAAGGAATTCGTCCGTCTCCACTACCGTGATGGGGCGTGTGTCAGGCAAGGATTATTGTAGTGCATTGCACTAGTTCTTGCAACGCAAACTCAAGAAATCCTCACTTGTTGAACAGCCGTCCTGGAGTATTGTGGTATGTTTCCTCCATGCGAAAAACCACCTTCGTAAACGCGTTCACTGCCCGCACCGCTTTGTTCTGCATCGCCTCATTTATTGCCGCAGCCACTCCATCTTTCGCTCAGGATGCACCCACTGCCCTACCGGCCGATCCCAAGGAATTGATGCTACTGGCAGCCAAAGTCAACAATCTGACCGAAAGCGATATGCCGCCATGGCATCTGAAAGCCACTTATAAGTTACTCGACGAAAAGGGCAACACAACCGACCAGGGAACTTACGAAGAATCCTGGGCCAGCCCAACAAAATTCAAATGCACATTCACTGGCGCTGCTTACACGCAAACTGACTACGGCACCGACAAAGGCGTCCTGCGTTCAGGAAGCCGCCAGGACTTGGCAGAGTTACTCCTCTATGTCCGCCGCGAATTTGCGAACGGCCTACCAAGCAAACAGGAGATCGCAAACGAAACCTTAAGTCTTCAGAAAATTGAGACCAACGGCACCAGTCTCTCATGCCTCCACGTCACGGCTCCGATTGCTGACCAAGGATTTACCTATTGCCTGGACGCCAACAAGCCCATTCTCCGTATCTCCACCAAAGTTGGACAACCGCTCCAGGCAATTCACAATCGAATACTCGAATTCCAAGGCCATTCCATAGCTGGCGACCTAGATTTTATTCGCGATGGAAAACCTGTGCTCACTGCACATCTTGAAAACATTGAAGCATTGAGTCCCCTGAACGAGGCTGACTTTACACCCACTTCCGATGCAGTCTTACTGCCGCGCAGAGTCAGGATCACGGCCGGCATGCCAGCTCCGGTATTGTTGAAGCACCAGTTTCCTCTCTACCCGGCAGGAGCCAAGAGAGTTGGCGTGGCTGGAACCGTTGTCATCCGCGTCGTCATCGATATCGACGGTAGAGTGTCAAATTTGAGCATCGTAAGTGGACCACCCGAGCTGCAGCAAGCCGCCATGGACGCAGTGCGAACATGGCAATACAAACCGTACCTAATGAATGGCGAACCTGTTGAAGTGCTGATGACTATCCATGTGGCTTTTACGCTAGGAGGATAGCCATAATCCTCAAATGATCTGTCGGGGTGGGCGACTCGATCGTCGCCCACCCCGATTGCTTTTCCGCGCGAAGCGCGGGTCTGCCTGGACGGCCAGTCCTACTTCTTGTCGTCCACGTCTACGTACTCGGCGTCGATGACTTCGCCTTCCTTCTTGGCTTCGCCTTCGGGAGCGCCGTCAGTTGCGCCATCAGCAGGCGCGCCTGGTGCGGCTTGCGCGGCGTTGGCCTTGTAGAGCACCTCGGCCAGTTTGTGGCTGGCGTGGGTGAGCTTCTCGTGCGCGGCCTTCAGCTCAGCCGATGTCGGCGTGCCTTCAAGGACCTTCTTCGACTCGGCAAGCACCGACTCGACCTCGCCCTTTTCAGGACCCTGCATCTTGTCGCCGTTGTCCTTCAACATCTTTTCGATGTTGTAGACCAGGCCGTCAAGCGAGTTGCGCGCATCGATCTCGTCGCGCTTCTCCTTGTCCTCGCTGGCGTGGGACTCGGCTTCCTTGGCCATCTTCTCCACCTCTTCCTTGCTGAGGCCAGAGCTGGAGGTGATGGTAATGCGTGTGTCTTTGCCGGTGGCGTTGTCCTTGGCGGTCACGTTGAGAATGCCGTTGGCATCGATGTCGAAGGTGACCTCGATTTGCGGCACGCCGCGCGGCGCAGGGGGAATGCCGCCGAGCTTGAACTTGCCCAGGGTGCGGTTCTGGCCGGCCATGGGCCGCTCGCCCTGCAGCACGTGAACCTCAACCTCGGTCTGCGAATCGGCAGCCGTCGAGAAGGTCTCAGTCTTCTTGGTCGGAATGGTGGTGTTGCGCGGAATCATGGTGGTGGCCACGCCGCCCAGAGTCTCGATGGACAGGGTCAGCGGTGTTACGTCGAGCAGGAGCAGATCCTTTACGTCGCCAGCCAGTACGCCTGCCTGCACGGCAGCGCCGATGGCAACCACTTCGTCAGGATTCACGCCACGATGCGGCTCCTTGCCGAACATGGTTTTGACCAGTTCCTGAATCTTGGGCATGCGCGTTTGGCCGCCCACCAGCACCACTTCGTCGATCTGGCTGGTGGTAATGCCGGCATCGGCGAGCGCCTTCTTGCAGGGCTCGAGCGAACGCTCAAGCAGGTCGCCGACAAGCTGCTCGAGCTTGGCGCGTGTGAGCTTGCGGACCAGATGCTTGGGACCGGAGGCATCGGCAGTGATGAAGGGCAGGTTGATCTCGGTTTCGATGGTTGTCGAAAGCTCGATCTTGGCCTTTTCCGCCCCGTCCTTGAGCCGCTGCAGAGCCATCTCGTTGCCCTTGGAGGTGAGGTCGAGGCCATTCTCCTGCTTGAATTCGGAGATGAGCCAGTCGACGATGCGCTGGTCGAGATTGTCGCCGCCGAGGTGGGTGTCGCCGTTGGTCGACTTGACCTCAATGACGCCTTCGCCGACTTCGAGGATGGAGATATCGAACGTGCCGCCGCCGAAGTCATAGACGGCGATGGTTTCGTCCTTCTTTTTGTCGAGGCCATAGGCGAGCGCGGCCGCGGTGGGCTCATTGACGATGCGCTTTACATCGAGACCGGCGATTTTGCCTGCGTCTTTGGTGGCCTGGCGCTGGGCATCGTTAAAGTAGGCCGGAACGGTGATGACCGCCTCAGTTACCGTCTCTCCGAGATAGGCCTCGGCCGCCGACTTGAGCTTTTGCAGGATCATGGCCGAGACTTCAGGCGGGGTGTACTCCTTGCCCTGGGCCAGAATGCCCACGTGATCGCCCTGCTGAATGACCTTGAAGGGCACCATCTTCATTTCGTCGCTGACTTCGTTGAAGCGGCGGCCCATAAAGCGCTTGATGGAGAAAACGGTGTTCTCCGGATTGGTGATGGCCTGGCGCTTGGCCACCTGGCCCACCAGCCGCTCACCGTTCTTTGCAAAACCGACGATGGAGGGCGTAGTGCGCGCACCCTCTTCATTTGGAATAACTTTGGGCTCTCCGCCTTCGAGTACGGCAACGCACGAGTTCGTGGTGCCAAGGTCAATACCGATAATCTTTGCCATGGTTTAGTCCCTGCCTGTTGAATAGAATCCTGACTCTTATACGATGCATGATTGAGTGACTTAGTGTCAAATTTATTTGATTGAACCTTCATAAAGAAAGGTTGCCGGTTCATTTTGCCTGGGTTGGGGTCGGGAGCCGGGGACAGGCGAGGCCAAGAGAGCAGCCACAGCCCTGATTCAAACCCGTGCACAGGGTCTTCGTGCTGAAACCAGGGCACGTAGCGGTCGTCACTATCGGGCGGGACGCGCATCGTTTACTCTCTAATATTCCGTTGTAGATGCCGACAAGCGAAGCCCAAATCCGATATCCACTCTCCCAGGGCGTGAACCCGTGGCTGGTGACCGTGTCGGTGATGCTGCCTACCTTTATGGAGGTGCTGGACACCGCCATCGCGTCAGTGGCGTTGCCTTACATTGCCGGCTCGCTTTCCGCATCGAACTCCGAGGCTACCTGGGTGCTGACCAGCTACCTGGTGGCGAACGCGGTGATTCTGCCCGCCTCGAACTGGTTTGCGCTCCGGTTCGGCCGCAAACGCTTTCTGCTGACGTGCGTGATTATCTTCACGGTGGCGTCGTTCTTCTGCGGCGCAGCGCCGTCGCTGTGGGTGATTCTGCTGGCGCGGATTATGCAGGGCGCGGGCGGGGGCGCGCTGCAACCGCTTTCGCAGTCGATTCTGCTGGAGAGCTTTCCCAAACGGGACCGGGCCAAGGCCATGGCCGCCTACGGCCTCGGAATTGTGGTGGCGCCGGTGCTGGGCCCCACGCTGGGCGGCTGGCTAACGGACACCTTCAGTTGGCGCTACGCGTTCTACATCAACATTCCGGTGGGCATTCTGGCGGTCATCATGATCAGCCGCTTCGTCCACGATCCGCCGTACATTAAGAACGCAAAGGTGAGCCCGTTCGACAACATCGGATTTGGAATGCTGATTGTGTGGACAGGGTGCCTGCAGATTGTGCTGGACAAGGGCCAGGAAGACGACTGGTTTGGCGCGGTTTGGGTGCGCTGGGCGGTGGCCGCCATGGTGCTGGCGCTGGTGGGGTGGCTGTGGCGTTCGTGGGCCAACCCGAAGGGGCTGGTCGATCTGCACATACTGAAAGACCGCAACTTCCGCACCGGCTGCTTCATGATTGCCATGCTGGGCATGTGCATCTACATCACGATTGCCATTTTGCCGCTCTACTACCAGGAGATTCTTGGCTACACGGCGTTTACAGCGGGGCTGGTGGTGGGTCCGCGCGGCATTGGATCGTTTATTGGCTCGCCGATTATCGGGTTTCTTGCCTCGCGCATGGATCCGCGCAAGCTGCTGTGCGCCGGATTTCTTGGCTTCGCCGTCTGCGCGTTCATCTTTGGCACGGTGAACCTGGACATTGGGCCGTACACGCTGCTGATTCCCATTACGCTGACGGGATTTGCGTTGAGCTTTGTGTTTGTGCCGCTGGCCACCATGGCCACTTCTACCATCTCAAACAAGGAGATGGGCAACGCGACGGGGCTGTTCAACATGCTGCGCAACATTGGCGGTTCCATCGGCATTGCCATGGCGACGACGGCGCTGATCCGGCGCTCGGCCTTCCACCAGAACTATCTGGCGGCGGGGCTGCCTGCATCGAGCGCGGAGCTGCAGCAGAAATCGTCGATGATGGCGGCCTATCTTAGCCACCACGTTGGCCCGGCAGCGGCGCGGCCTGGCTCGTACGGTCTGATTTATGGGCAGATGCAACAGCAGGCGGCGCTGCTTTCCTACGTAGATGTTTTCCGCTGGACGGTGGTGCTGGCGCTGATCTGCGCCGCGGCTACCTGGATGTTTAAGAAACCGGCAAAGTTCGCCGCGCCGCCGCCGGGGGCGCACTGAGGCAAAGAAAAACTCATCCGTCAGCATCTCCGGCTTATTTTTCGACAATAATGATTTGCAACTGCTAGGGAATTGCGATCTACTTGCTGCCATCATGCAAAATGCAATTTTTCGATCCAGATCCAAGGGTGCGCCTTATTTCGCAATTGCCCTGATTGCGCTAACTCTGGCTGCCCTTCCGCTTTCTGCGCAGGATGCAAGCTCTTCGGCAAAGAAGCCAACGCCGACAAAGATCGAATCGCCGTTGATTGTTGTTGGCGAGCCTGTCGTCCTGGTGCAATGGCCTCACACGCTGAACCTGGTTAACGCACCAGCGAACGTCTCACAACTCAATCCGGGACAGTGTGTCCGTGTAGGCGTTTACGCCACGGGAGACGATCGGGATAGTTATATCAAGAAGACGAGGATTTCATTTCGCGTTGAGTTCGCTAGGCAGAGCCAGGATCATGCACTTACTGCCCTGGCTCAGTTCAAGCAGATAAAACCGGAGGGCGGCGACCTTGTGACTGCTGCGCTGGGAGCAGCTGGCATCAAAAACCCATTACTGACCATGGCCACCGTGGGTGTGTCGGCGGATGACTGGTGTGTTCCCGCAGAGGCACAAGACGGCGAAGCCGTCATCGAAGCCGATGTTGAATCCCCCGGCGGCCGCCAGAAACAATCCCGCGCCAAAATCCAGATTGAGAGTATGGAGACAGGGAGCAAACGTTCGTTCAAAGACGATCAGGAGTTTTCAGCGTTCCTGATGAGCTACCACGTTCAGCCGAATCCTGCGCGGCTTTATCCCGCTTTGCTGTATTTCACCGCCGATCGCAAGGGGCTGGAGCGCAACGGTGCTCTTGAGACCATATCCTCTTCGCTCAGCGCAGGGCTCAAAGACAATCCGGTTGCCGCGAAAGACTTTATGGCGAGGGTTGAAACGCAATCAGGCGCAACACGCTACGTCGGGGCATTAGCCCTCTTCATGGCTGGTTACGACATTGAACCTGTGCTGAAAACAATGAGTGAGGAAACTCAGCAGACGTTCAAGCATCTTGCAGTTCCCGATCCCTACGACTTCAGCGTGACTCAGAACGTTCCCACGGAGTTCGACATGCTGTGGGGAATCTTCAGCATGAGCGGCCAATATGCGCCCATGCAAAAGATCGCAAGCGCTCTCGCCTGGCGCGCCGACTGGGACGACTTGGCGAAGGCCCGCAAATCTTCCAATCCGCCGAAGCAGTGGACTCCCTCAATTGGCCGTGCAGTTGCGTATGCCGCAGCCGGCTGGTCGCTCTCCTCTTTTCAAAGAAACGATCCCCTCGCAGCCGACTACATCGAAACCATGCTCGCTTCGCCGGATACCTCCGAGACGGTTAAATCAGAACTCAAAGGATTGTTGACCAACCCCGCATTCAAAGGCGGTAGCCAGTAAGGATAGCCTACGCCGCATCTCCAAAGACGCGGACGCCGGCTTGGCGCGCGGCCTCAGCCAACTTCCTGTCGAAGGTAGCCAGCGGAGCGCTTCTTCGCAACGCCAGTTCAAGATACGTTGCGTCGTAGGCTGTGAGTTTGAATACGCGGCTAAGGTGCATAATCTGTGCCTGGCTCTCGGCTGGAGGGAACGGGTCTTGGATAATCTTCCAGAACGACATACCGGATAGAAAATCGGCGGATTCATCGGCTCGAATCACGCGGTGACGCTCCGCCAGCAAGAGCGTGTTAGCCACTTCCGGATACCAGAGTGCCGGAACCATCGCCCCGGATGCGCGCACATGTTCCAGACACTTACCTGCCAGCTCCGCTTCGTCCGGGGCATTCCGTTTCAGAAGCCAGGCCAGCGACATTGACGCGTCGAGGACCAAAGTCACGGTCGCCCTTCCTCAATCCAGGCACGGATCTGCTCGTGAGAGACGCCCGTGATCTTCGGATTCCTGAGCCGCTGAAAGGCTGCCTCGATCTCCTCGGGGGAGTGCTTTGGCGCAGCAGACTGCACCGGAACAACCTCAGCCTTGGCCTGGCCGCGCACGGTGATCGTGAAACGCTCTCCCTGCTCGACCCTGCGCACAATCTCGGCAAGCTTGGTCTTGGCCTCGAAGATGCCAATCGTAGAATTCGCAGCCTTCGGCATCGCTTCCCTCCAAACCAACTAGTTGATAAACCAGTTTACTCCGATCCGCCGATTTTCTCCATTCCTCCGCTGCACATTCGCGTCAAAACGCTTCACTCTCCCCAGGGAACGAAGCGCCGCTGGGCTTCGTCGTACTCCTCAATGCTGCCGGTCAGGATGTCGTAGTACCAGCCGTGGACGCGCAGGCGGCCCTCGGCAATGGCACGGGACACGGAGGGCTGCTCGCGCAGATTCATCAACTGCGCCACCACGTTGCCGCGGATGAGCGACGCCAGCTCGGCACTGTCGCCGTCAGCGGGGTTGAGCGGCTGGCGGTGGCTGAACGCTGACTCGACATGGCGCAGCCAGCGGTGCGCCTTGGGCAGCTTCTTCAGGCCTTCCTGGTCAAGGGCCGCCTTCATGGCTCCGCAATCCGAGTGCCCACAAACGATCGCATCCTTCACCTTGAGCACGTCCACGGCGTATTCAATGGTGGCTGTAACTCCGTCCACTTCGTGGTTGAGAACCGGCACCACGTTACCGGCGTTGCGCGTGATGAACAGATCTCCGGGGCCGGTTCCCAGAATCAGATCGGGGAGAACGCGCGAATCGGAGCAGGTGATGAACAACCACTCGGGCGATTGCCGGTCGGCAAGCAAGCGAAACTGGCTGCGGCGCTCGGGGAAGACTTCCGCGCGGAATCGTTTGTGGCCTTGTACTAACCTTTCCATTGTGTTTTGACCTCCATAAAAGAGCTGTGGCGCATAACCGCCAATGACAGCCTAACGCAAGACGCCTGGCTGCCACCCCAGACCTGCGCTCACAGAGCCGATGGACGCCGCTCTGATACCTTTTCCGTTGGTGGCTTTCTTCCGTGAGGATAGGACGTGGCGACAACACTCATGCGAACGCACCGGCTGTTGTTCCGGCTGGCTCTGACGATTGTGAGCCGAGTATTGATTGTGCGCGACAATCTGTTGGATGCATTTGCGCGCGGGCCGCACGCTGCGGAGCATGGCGTGCGCGTGATGCGGCTGGTCATTGACTCAGCGCCCAGCGTTTTGGACGCGGTCTACGTTGAACCGGAGAACGCAACAGCGGCGCTGCTGCTCTGCCACGGCATTGGCGAAACCGTCGAGCACTGGATGGGTGTGCAGCAGATTCTGGCCAGGAGCGGCGTGGCTTCGCTGGTATTTGACTATTCGGGCTACGGCAAAAGCACCGGCGCGATTCACTGGGAGCAACTGGAACGGGATGCGGTCGCAGCATTTGGGGCGATGAGGAACCTTGCTCCGCAACTGCCTGCATCAGTGCTGGGATTCTCACTGGGCAGCGGCGTTGCGGCGGCGGCCATGGGCAGGATTCCGGCCGATTCTCTCATCCTGTGCGAGGCATTCACGTCGTTTCGCGCGGCGGCTCAGGCGGCTGGAGTTCCAAAAGCTCTTGCGCCGCTGGTGCCGCCGATCTGGGATGCGGAGGAATCGCTGCGCGGCTGCACCGTGCCAGTGCTGATTGTGCATGGAGAGCGCGACCGTCTGTTTCCTGTGGCCATGGCGCGGGAGCTTGAAGCGATTTGCGGTGAGCGCGCCGAGCTGGTGCTGGTTCCAGGCATGGCGCATAATCAGCCGTTCCGCCGGCCGGAGATCTGCTATTGGGGACCGATTGCGCGGTGGCTAGGGAGTGGCCACTCGGCCCAGCACGGCTGAATGCCGCCTCCGCGCCGCCCGCTAGACCGGCGCGCAACCCGGCAATCAAGGTAAACTTGATTCTGACCTATGTTTGAGAACCTAACCGACAAGCTACAGCGTGCATTTAAGACACTGCGCGGCCAAGGCACGCTCAGTGAAGAGAACATTGCCGAAGCTCTGCGCGAAATTCGCGTGGCGCTGCTTGAAGCCGACGTGAACCTGAACGTGGTGACCGAGCTGATCGAGCACATCCGCGCCAAAGCCGTGGGCACTGAGGTGCTGACCGCGCTCTCGCCTTCAGAGCAAGTGGTGAAGATTGTTCGCGATGAGTTGATGGCCATCCTCGGCAAAGACACGGCGCGCTTCAAGTTCGCCTCGCAACCGCCGACGGTGATTTTGATGGCCGGCCTGCAGGGCTCGGGCAAGACCACCACATCGGGCAAGCTGGCGGCGTGGCTCAAGAAGGGCGGACACCGGCCCATGCTGGTCTCGGTCGACGTATACCGTCCGGCTGCGCGCGAGCAGCTTAAAGTGGTGGCCAAGCAGGTTGAGGCGCGGCTGTACGAGGGCGACCTGAAGGGCGAAGCGCCCGGTTCGGCGCTGGTGGAGCGGCTGGCGAAAGAGGCGCGGCGCGAGGCCGTCATCATGGGCTGCGACACGCTGATTGTAGACACCGCGGGCCGCCTGCATGTGGACCAGGAGCTGATGGCCGAGATGGAGCGGCTGAAGAAACTGCTCAATCCGGCGGAGATTCTGTTTGTGGCCGACGCCATGACCGGCCAGGACGCAGTGAACTCGGCGCAGGATTTTCACTCGCGGCTGGGATTGACCGGTGTTGTACTTACCAAGATGGATGGCGATGCGCGCGGCGGCGCGGCGCTGTCAATTCGCCACGTGACCGGGCAGCCGATCAAGTTCCTGGGCGTGGGCGAAAAACCCGACGCGTTTGAGCCGTTCCATCCCGACCGCATTGTGGGCCGCATCCTGGGCATGGGCGACATGATGTCGCTGATTGAAAAAGCCGAGTCCACGCTGGACCACAAGAAACAAGAAGAGCTGACCAAAAAGGCTCTGCTTGGCGATGGCTTCTCACTCGAAGATTTTCGCGATCAACTGCGGCAGATCAGGAAGATGGGGTCGATGGAGTCGATTCTGAAGATGCTGCCATCGGTGGGCCCTTTTGCCGGCATTCAACAGGCCGCTGGCCAGGTAGACGAGAAGCAGTTTACGCGGCTTGAGGCCATCATCAATTCCATGACGCCCAAGGAACGGCGCAATCACGAGATCATCTCCGGCTCGCGGCGCAAGCGCATTGCCGCCGGCAGCGGAACCAGCGTGCAGGATGTGAACCAGTTGCTGCGCCAGTACGCACAGATGGCCAAGATGTTCAAGCAGATGGGCAAAGGCGGCATGATGAAGAACATGATGCGCGGCGGGCTGAGCGGCATGGGGCTGGGAGCGAAGCAACGGTTTGGGCGGTAAGATGGCTGCAAGGAGGACGCGATGCGCAAGCTAACGGTCAAGAACTTCTCGGTCATTAAGGATGCCGAGCTGGAGTTCGGCAAAATCACCGTCCTCATTGGGCCGGAGGCAAGCGGGAAGAGTCTGCTCTGCAAGTTAGCGTATTTTCTCGGGCGAGAAATAATTACAAATGCGGATGGGCGCATTAGGACGGGCGGTCCAGGCTCAGAGTACTCGGCATTCGAGAGAAGTATTAGGAAGGAATTTGAAGAGTGGTTTCCAAAGGAAGGCTGGGGAAATCAGAACTGGTCTATTTCTTTCCAATCGCAGGGATACGAGGTGGCTATCGCTCCCGGAAAGAGCCTGGCCGACGAAATCTCCATTGTATTTTGCAACGAGTTTCATACTGCCTATAGCAAGAGTCTTACTTACACCTATCCGAATAGCGAGTACTTTCCGGCTTATTTACTCAGGGGCTTGGCAGGCCAGGGAGTATGGGATAGAGCCACGTTCATCCCCTCAGAGCGAACCTACTTTGTCGATACTGGCAAAGACTACAAAGCACTTGTGAGTGATCCTGAGCCTCTTGTAAGATCATTCGCTTTACTGTATTCGAATGCTCGCGACCCGAGGGTCCCCAAGCCTCGGATGCAGAAATGCCTAAGAGGTCGCCTTGAACAGGGCGACGACGAGTGGAAGTTCGCCTTTGAAGACGGCAGATCAATTTCTCTAAGCAATCTGTCGTCCGGCAGCAAAGAACTCTTGCCCCTTTTTTGCGTACTTGAAATGTATGAGCATCAACGCCCCGCAACAAAGGCGCAGATCAACGGTGGATTAGCGTCTGAGGATTCGTACAGGTTTGACGATTTCTACATCGAGGAACCTGAAGGGCACATATTTCCGGAAACTCAGCGTGAGATAGTGAAGTACTTCGCTGAATTGACAAACTCGACTGAGTTGCACGCACGGATAACAGTTACCACCCATAGCCCCTACATTCTCACCGCATTCAACACCCTGATCGAGGCATGGCGCGTTGGTAACAAAGAAGGCAAACACGAGCAAGTTGCAGCCATCATCCCAGAGCAGTACTGGGTAAGCGAGAACGATTTTGACGCATATTCTATCCGCCACGGCGTGCTGACTTCCATCTTCTCGAAAGAGGAAGATGGAAAGGAAGGAAGCGGGCTGATTGACGGCGACTTCCTCGATAGCGTCTCCGATCAACTGGGCAGCGAGTTCGACAAGTTACTGGACATCGAATATGCCAATTGACCGAAGAGAACTTCCTGTCTATGTCGAACAGCCAAGAGGCAAGTGGATTGTGGTTTCCGAAAACAAGAGAGCCGCACGGTTTCACAAGCCAGACAAGGATTCAGTGCTAAAGATTAAAGTCGACGGAGGGTTAATTACCACAGGCGAACGTGCGGACTACATTGTCGCCCACCCAAGGATTGTCGATGTGATCGTTGAATTGAAGGGAAGCGATGTCAGCAAAGCAATCCAGCAGATTCGCGCGACACGGCTTGTGTGGCTGACTTGCGAATTCGCCGGAAAGAGGCACGCTGCTTTGGTTGTTCGCGGCAAAGGCATCCATCCAAATCTTCAGACCAATATTGAGAAGTGGAAGAGAGAATTCCGCAAGACCTTCAGGATGAAATTGATTGTCGAAACGCGCAACCGTGAATACGAGTTTTCTGAATTTCTCTACCCAGAGGCAATGCACGACTTACATGACCGTACTTCAGAACCAACTCGACGAAATCAGACGAACTGTTGTTGATTGAAAACCACTCGGTCGCGAGCAGTTTCTTGCAGTTTGCGTCCGCACTCCTTGCTGATTCTTTGAGAGGATCTACGCCACCTTCTCCGGCGAAGCGGGCTCCTGCACCAACACCATCTCCGGCTCGATGCGCGCACGAAACTCAGGCGTGAGCGTTGTTAACTGCACAATATCGACTTTGAACGGCAGCCGGGACTCATCCAGCGCCTCATCGAGCAGAGCGGCATCGCGGAGAGTTATACCCTCTCCCTCAACCGCTAGATCGAGATCGGAAAAACGTCTCACACGCCGTCCCTTGGCCCTCGATCCAAAGACCCACACGCGGCGACCCGGCAAGTTAGCCAGCAGAATTGCTGCCAGTTCCTCCCATTCGCGAGGCTCGATTACGATGCTGGGCACGGGCGGCACTTGGGCGTTACTCGTCATCTTCGACGCTCGTCTTCACTAATTGCGTGTAAAGAAAGTCTGCTTCCTGATGAAAAGCGGGCATCTTCTCGACCACCTGTCGTGCAACGTCCTCGTTATAGACATGGATGGTTAGATTGCGCGCTCTCCGGAACTCGGCCCATGTATCCCAACCCGACCGCAGTAGACCGTTATCGCTGGCCGTGCGAATGAGCGAGGGAAAAGTCGTCTCGATATCCGGCGCTATCGCCTGGATCTGGGCCAGGCGGCGCTTCAGCAAGCTGGCGCACAAGCCATAGGTAAACTCGAACCGCTGAATCACGGCGTCGCGATAAAGAGTATTCCCGGGCTCCCGTTCCAAGGCCTCCAGACCCTCCTTGAGCCTGCCGATTGCGTTGCCCAGCGGCGTGTAATCAATCGTGCTCATGCGCACATTCTATGCCAGCTCCCACCGATCTGCGAAAATAGTGCAAATGCCTCTGCTCCAGGACCAACTCGACGAGATCACTTCCAACACGCGGCACCTGGTGCAGCAGGAGCGGCTGGCGGTGGGCGAGCGGGCGATTGCCGAGCTGTTTGCTACCGGCATTGAAGACCGCATATTGCCGGTGGGCGCGGTTGCACCGGAGTTCGCGCTGAACGACGCTACCGGCAAGCTGGTGCGCAGCCAGGACATGCTGGCGCTGGGTCCGCTGATCGTAAAGTTCTTTCGCGGGCGCTGGTGCCCTTATTGCGTAACGGAACTCGAAGCCTGGCGCGACTTATACGGACAGCTGCGCGAACGCGATGCGCTGATGGTGGCTATCGGGCCGCAGACTGAGCGGCAAAGCGACTTTATGTGCGGCCAGCACGGGCTGCCCTTCGCAGTCCTCAACGACCCCGGCAACGCGGTCGCCGAAAAGTTTGGACTGGTGTACACCGTGCCCGAGTATCACCGGGTTTACTTCCGGTCGGTGCTGGTAAACATTCCCTTTGTGAACGGCGACGATAGCTGGCGGCTGCCAGTTCCAGCGACCTACGTGATTGGTAAGGACCGGCGCGTGCTGTTTGCGGAAGCCCACGCCGATTTCCGCGTTCGTCCCGAGCCGGAAGAGGCTCTGGCCGCGGCGTTCGCGCACAGAGTGCGATAGAGCGTTCTTCACGTTCACAGCTCAAGTCGGAATTCTGATGTTCGAGCTACCCCCGGTCTCAAAATCGAGACCGGGGGCACCCCACATTCTTAGAAACCAAACACACTCCCAGAGGCTAAAGCCCATGGCCTTATCAGCGTTTTTGCGGCACGACTGAAGTCGTGCCCTGACGCTCTGTGGCTTAATCGGAGATTCTTTAGAGACTTGGGGTCTGACTTACTTGCCAGGCATCCAGCGTGCGAGGCAGGATTCGCACTTATCCACAGATGCGCCTTTGAGCAAAAACACCTTGCTTCTGGATAACTCGCCACTTAGTAACTCGATATAACTCTTGGGTAAGTCAAAGATTTCGGCTAGAAACTCGATTAAAGCCAAGTTAGCGCGGCCCTCGATCGGCGGGGCATGCACGGCGATTTTAAGCTGCGCGGTAGCGCCCTCGCCGTAGATGCAGGCGATGGCTGTCTTTTTTGCGCTGGGCTGGGCGCGCACGGCCACAGTGACTCCGGCATTGGTTGCGCGCAGCATTATTCAGGCCCGGTCCAGGGCTGGCGCTTGCCGAACAGCGCCGTGCCGATGCGGACGCGCGTTGCGCCCTCGGCGATGGCCAGCGCAAAGTCGCCGCTCATGCCCATCGAGAGGACATCGAACGCAAGTCGCGGATAAGCCGCGGACCAGCGATCGCGCCACTGACACAGGCTGCGGAAGCAGGCGCGCGTCTGCTCCGCAGGCACGCCCCAGGGAGCGATGGTCATAAGGCCGCGCGGCTCAAGATTGGCGAGAGTGGGCAGCCGATCGAAAAGCTCGGCGGCTTCGCTGCTTTCAGGATCGAGACCGGCCTTGGTTTCTTCCGTGCTCAGCTTGACCTCAATAAGGATGGGCAGACGTTTGGAGAGCTTCCCTGCCGCCTCATTGAGCCGCTCGGCGAGACGCAGCGAATCGACCGAGTCAACGGCGTCAAAGATTTCTGCGGCGCGCGCAGCCTTGTTCGATTGCAGATGGCCGATGAGATGCACGCGCAGATCGGGCGCGGACACGGCCGTGCGCAAGGCTGCCGCACTGGCGGCTTTGGTGGCGAACTCCTGCACGCGGTTTTCGCCGAAGAGGCGCAGACCCAGGGCTGCGGCCTCAGCGATAGTCTCTGCCGGATAGGTTTTGGAGACTGCCATCAGCTCGACTTCGCTACGAGCGCGCGCTGCCCTACGGCAGGCATCGGCGATCTGTTCCTCAAGCTTTTCGAGATTTTCAGCCAACGCCGTCATTGCTTCCCTTACCGGACAAGCCTGCCCGTCAAGCCTACTCACAACTTGCTGTCGCGCTGCGCATCTAATATTCATCTATGTGGACTGTAATTCTTCTCACCATCTCGAACGTCTTTATGACCTTTGCCTGGTATGGCCACCTGCGCTTTCGCCAGGAGGCGCTGTGGAAGGTCATCCTCGTCAGCTGGTCCATCGCCTTCTTCGAGTACTGCTTCCAGGTTCCGGCCAACCGCATTGGCGCGGAACGCTTCTCTCCGGTACAGCTCAAAGTAATTCAGGAAGTCATTACGCTGATCGTCTTCGCCGTGTTCGTCACCTTTTACTTCGGCGAACATCTGCGCTGGAATCACGCCGTCTCAGGACTCTTCCTGGTGGGCGCGGTCTTCTTCGCCTTTCACAAGTTCTAGTGTTATGCCAACCGGGCGACGTGGCATCCCGCAGGGGTTAAAACCCCTACTATTTATGCGCCTTATGTGGCCCGGCTAAAGCCGTGCCCTTGTTACAAAACCATTGATGCAACCAGTTCCTGTGCGGCGTGGCGCTCTAACTCAGTGCCCGTATTCGTCGAGATCCGCACTCTTCAATGTCCGTACTCTTCCAGGAATTTCTCGGCTTCGAGGGCGGCCATGCAGCCTGAGCCAGCGGCGGTGATGGCCTGGCGATAGCGGCGGTCCTGCACGTCTCCGCAAGCAAAGACGCCGGGAATCACTGTGCCGTTGAATGTGGTGAGCACGTTCTGCACGGTCTTGATGTAGCCGTCTGTGTCGAGATCCATTTGGCCGGCAAACATTTTTGCGTTGGGCTCGTGGCCGATGCCGAGGAACAGGCCCTTGATGGCGAGCTCGCAGACCTCGCCGGACTTTACGTCCCTGAGCTTGAGGCCGCGCACGTCTTTCTCGTCCACGCCGAGCACTTCATCGACGATGGTGTTGGGGCGCAGCTCGATATTGGGATGCGCGATGGTGCGCTCAAGCATGATTTTCGAGGCGCGGAACTGCTCGCGTCGATGCAGCAGCGTTACCTTGCTGGCAAAGCGCGTGAGGAACAGGGCCTCCTCCATCGCCGAGTCGCCGCCGCCGACCACGGCAATCTCCTGACCGCGGAAGAATGCCCCGTCGCATGTTGCGCAACTGGAAACGCCGTGACCGATAAGAGCCTGTTCGCTGGGCAGGCCGAGCCAGCGCGCGCTTGCGCCCGAGGCCACGATGAGCGTGCGGGTGTGCACTTCGCCGGCCGAGGTTTCAAGCCGGATAGGCCGGACGCTCAGGTCGATCTTGTTCAGGTGGGCGAGCTTGAACTCGGCGCCAAAGCGCTCCGCCTGCTTCTTCATGTTCTCAATCAGGTCGGGGCCCTGAATGCCGTCGGGCCAGCCGGGAAAGTTTTCGACCAGCGTGGTCATGGAGAGCTGGCCGCCGGGCTCGTGGCCCTCAAGCAGCAGTGGTTTAAGGCCAGCGCGCGCGGTGTAGATGGCGGCCGTAAGCCCGGAGCAGCCCGAGCCCAGAATGACTGTTTCGCGAATGTCTGCCATAAGATGTTCCCGTTTCGATTGTAGACGGAGAGTGGGGCCTCCGCGCGCTTGCCGTGCGGCCTGCGTTTCGCACTTCAGGATAGAGCAGCCGCCGAGCGCCAGATCGACCTAATCTCACCTTCGATGCGCGGGCGGCGGATTGCGATTCAGGGACGGTGGGTTCGCTGGCAGGGGCGTGCTCTCCAAGGCGGCCACGGGGACGGCGAGAACGAACATTTGGCACCCATAAGTCTTCAATGAGCGCATAGGCGATTTCGCGTAAATCCAGAATCCATTCTGGCGCAATCGGCGTCTTTGGGGAGTAATCCGTGGCTGGGGAGAGTCCTTGCGATCCCAGGTCTCAAAATCGAGACCTGGGGCACCCATCCATTTTGGTTTGGTCAGACCTGGGCCACCCGCCAATCGGCGTTTCTGGGGACTAATTCAGCGAGGTTTCCGAGAAGTGGATTTTGCAGGAACTTGGAGGACAGTAGCTGACATTTTCGCCTTGAGGCTGGGAAAGTCTGAGGTGGATACGTCGTCGACACGCCAGCCTTCGGGAGTCATAACTAAGTGCCAAGAGACCTTACTTTGCCCATTCGGCTCAAGATTCAGTAGGGCAGAGACTTCGACACTGTTAGAGTTTGCTTCGGTTACTGAAAGCCCCGAGAATTTAAGCCTTGCAGGGCAACCGCATAATGGGTCGCCCTTCTTTTTCACATCCTCTGGGAAGTAACGACAACCGCAAATTCTGGCCCATATCAGATGGTCCATTCTGCAAATTCGATGAGCGGTGAAACAACCCTCGCCAAACATCGCATCGAGAAAACCAGGAGAATAGACACTTCCGCTCATGTCCAAGACTTCATCACCTCTGGCGCCATTCGCTATCTCAAGGACCCTTCTCATAAAGTGTTCGGGAGACTCGGCGCTCGTTGCCGAAGTAGATTTCTGAGCTGTAGCACTCCCGTAGGACAAGATGAACGCGAGGAGGATCGCCATTTTGGGGAGTTTCATACCTTGGATTTTCATACCTCTATGTTGTAACACGAATAGTAACCGTCTAGCGCACGTCGGAGGTTGTCAGCGTTTGCCAATAAACTTGGACGCACACGAAAACGGCGTTTCGGAATCTGCCGAGATCGGTACCGAAATGTTGCCCAGTATTCAGAAATTCGGCTGTCAACTGTCGTGAACAGCCCAATGCGCTCATTGAACCTGATTTGACGGGGTTCGCGATTTGGTCATGGAAAACGTATGTGGCTATTGGTGATTGCTGTTTAGTTGGCGGTTTGAAAAAATGCCGTTGTCGAAATGCACTTAGCCTCCTGCATTTCATGCGGTTGGGTTGCGGCGTTCATTATGATCACAGGTATGGCGAATCTAACTCTCATCTATGGATTGCGGCTGCTGCCGGAGGGCGAAGTGACCGGGATCGAGGACGCAAAACTCACGCTGGCCAACGGACACGAGGCGCATGTGACCATGCACACGATTGAAGGATCGCGCGCGGATATCGAGCGGCAGCTCAAGCGCAGTCTGGAGGCGTTTTTCGATTTTTATCCTGAGATATGAGGCGGGGCTTTGGGGCTGTCCCAGAAGTTCTCATCCAAAATATTGTAGGGCAAAAGCAGATTCTTCGACTTACCACCCCCAAACTGAAAGACGTTTGGGGCCCCGTTCGCTCAGAATGACAGCCGCAATAATGCGATGAACTTTAGAGACAGCATACTAGAGCAGAATCGGAGTAACAGTGCCCATTCAACGATCGTGCCAGGTGGCTTTTTCTTAAGGAAAAACCCACTTTACGGGCGTGCATCCGGGTACATCTACTCCTATTCTGCTATAGCGGGAAGATTAGTTTTCTCTCATGAGTTGGTGAGAGATTTCTAACCTATCCTGCACTTGTTAGGAAAAGCACATGCTCGATCCACTGGCGGAGGCATCCAGTGCCAGTTCGGGTCGCAGTCCTTTTCTATTGCTCTCATGCGGCGGGTTTCGTTCGCCGGTTCACCGCTTTCATACTGGGCGCGGCGTTGTGCGCGCTGGCGCCGCTGGCCGCACGGGCGGGCGGGCCGAAGTACGTTGCCGGCACAAGCTACTTCAACTCCGGGGTCGCCGGGCAGCCGGTTCACTGGGCGGGCGGTGAGCTTGACTACTACGTGGATCCGGGTCCGCTGAACGCGGGATACGGGAACCAGGATGTGGTTTCCATGGTGGATTATGCGGCTTCGACTTGGAGTGCGGTTCCCACGGCCGGGGTAACACTGGTGGACAAAGGCCAGCTCAACGAAGACGTGAGCGGATCGAACGTTACGGTGAATGCGAGCGGCCAGTTTACCGCGCCAGCCGACGTTACTCCGCAGGCGACCAGATATCCGGTCGCGGTGATCTTCGACGCGGATGGCTCGGTGATTAATGCGATTTATGGGGCGGGTGCGAGCAACCCCACAAGCTGCCAGAACAACGGCGTGTTTGTGTGGGTCGACAACGTCAATCCCGACGCGACCATCGCTCATGCCGTGATTCTGCTGAACGGGCTGTGCGCCACCAGCGCCGATCTGGACACGATGATGGAATTTCAGATTGAGCGGGCCTTCGGCAGGGTTCTGGGCCTGGACTACTCGCAGGTGAATCCCGGCGCGGCCTCGGGCAACGAGCCCGACGCCATCTACGGCTGGCCGGTGATGGAGCCGCTGAGCGGGGAGTGCGGGCCGCTGGGCGGCAACTGCATTCCCAATCCATTCCAACTGAGCTACGACGACATTGCCGCGCTGAACCGCATGTATCCCATTACGACGGCGAACCTGGCCAGCTTTCCCGGCAAGGAGCTGACGGCGGCCAACACCGTATCGATTCAGGGCACGGTTGCCTTCCGCACCGTGACCGGCATGCAGGGAGTGAACGTGGTGGCGCGGCCGCTGGATGCAAGCGGCAATCCGCTGTACGAATACACGGTGACCTTTGTCTCGGGCGCTTACTTCAGCGGCAATCACGGCAGTCCTGTTACCGGATTCACCGACGCGAACGGGAATGCGCTTTCGAAGTGGGGATCGGAGGACGCGGCCATGCAGGGCTACTTTGACCTGAGCGGGATGCCGCTGCCGCCGGGGGTGACCAGCGCCAGCTACCAGGTGAGCTTTGAGGCGGTGAACCCGCTCTACGTGCGCTTGAACTCGGTTGGGCCCTATAGCGCCGGGCAGGTTGCGCCCTCGGGAACGCTTGTGCCGGTAACGGTCGAAAACCTGGCCGCCGGCGGCGCGCAGACGATCCATGTGACGGTGGCCGACTCGGCGGTGGGCGGCTATCAGGATGCGATTGGAACCCAGGCCGAGCCGCGGCCGATGCCGGCCGGCGGCATGTGGACGGGACGGCTGAGCCAGGTGGGACAGAGCGACTGGTTCAGCTTTCCGGTGCGCGGCAACCGGACCTTTACCGTGGTGACGCAAGCGACGGATGAAAACGGCGTGCCCTCGGAGGTCAAGGCCTTGCCGTCGATCGGCGTGTGGAATGGCTTCGACGCCGTGGGCGCGGCGGCGGCAGGCACGGCTCCGGGGCTGAACGGCAACGCGGCGGGCGAGACCTGGCTGCGCGTCTCAGCAAGCGGCGACGACATTGTGCGGCTGGGCATTGCCGACCTGCGCGGCGACGGGCGGCCGGACTACGCCTACAACGGATGGGTGCTCTATGCCGACACGGTGGCCCCGGCGCGGCTGCCGGCCTCCGGAGGGCCCATCGTGATTCACGGCATGGGCTTCCGCTCCGCCGACACGGTGCTGGTGGGCGGCCAGAAGGCTGTGGTGACCAGCATCTCGCCAAACGAGATTACGGCCATCGCTCCGGCGGCTGCCACCGGGGTGACTGGCTCAGTGGATATTGAAGTGGACGACCTGCCCGTGTTTTATGCGGCGGCGATTGCCACCGGCGCAGTGAGCTACGACGCAGGAACGGGCGACGCGCTGACGCTGGTCGCCGCGCCATCAAACACGGTGCCCATCGACACGCCGATTCCCTACACGGTGACGGCGCTGGGCGCGAATATGGCTCCGGCGGGCGGGGTTACGGTGACTTACACGGTGACCAGCGGAACAGCAACGCTCGGCTGCGGGCAAGCGACCTGCACAGTGACAGCCACGGGCGACGGCCACGCCACCATGAACGTGACCGCGACAAACGGAAGCTGGTCGGTGGTGACGGCATCGCTCAAAAACGGATCGAGCCTGCAGGCGCAGTTTGCCGGAGGAACGCCGCCGACGCTCGGCTCGCTTACTCCGCAACTGTCGCTCGCGGCCGGCGCCACGTTTACCTGGACAGTACAGGCGCTGGCGGTGCTGAACGGCGCGCCCGCCGCGGGGCAGACGGTGACCTGGCAGAGCGCGTCCGCGGGAATCGCCCAGCCTGCGACCAACACGGCAACAACAAACGCGAGCGGCATTGCAGCCATAACTCTTACGGTTGGTCCGTTGAGCGAAGGCCAGACGGCGACCATCAAGGCGTGCCTGAACGGCACCAGCCAGTGCGTAACTTACACGGCATTCGGCGCGCGGCCGGAGTATGCGCTGCTGAACCCGGTCTCGGGCACCGTGCAGAGCATGGCCGCCTCCACGGCTCCCGCGGCGGTGACGCTTCGCCTGCTCGATATGGACGGCAATCCCATGGCCGGGGGCACGGTGACTTTCTATCAGGCGCTCTATGCGTGGGCTCCGCCCTGCTCGGCGCACGCGGTGTGTCCGCCGGGAGCGCTGCTGGCGGCCGAAACTGCGACGGCAACCTCGGCGCTCGACGGAACAGTGACGTTCTCTCCGGCCACACTGCCCGGCGTGGCCACGGATCTAATCGGCCTGGCGGCCTCGGGCAATACGGCCACGGCCGAAGTGGGGATCGAGCAGCATCCGTAAAAGCAGCAAGTTAGCAAGCCAGCGAGTTAGCGAGTCAGCGAGTTAGCAGGTCAGCTTGTTCGCCGCTCGGCCGGTTAATCGAATACTACGGTTTTGTTGCCGTAGCAGAGGATGCGGCGGGAGATGTGCCAGCGGACGGCTCGGGACAGCACCAGCCGCTCCAGATCGCGGCCACGGGCCACCAGATCCTCCACCTGATCGCGGTGGGAGATGCGGGCCACATCCTGCTCGATGATCGGTCCGTCGTCGAGCACGGCAGTGACGTAGTGGCTGGTTGCGCCGATGAGCTTGACGCCGCGCGCATGGGCCGCGTGATAGGGCCGTGCGCCGGTAAAGGCAGGCAAGAACGAGTGGTGCACATTGATGATGGCGGCCGGGAATCGTTCGACAAATGCGGGTGAAAGCACCTGCATGTAGCGCGCCAGCACCACCAGTTCTACACGGTAGCGGGCCAGCAGATCGAGCTGGCGGGCCTCGGCGGCGGAGCGTGTCTCGGCGGTCACGGGCACATGTTCAAAGGGAATGCCGTAGAAGGCGGCCAGACCCGCCACGTCGCGATGGTTGGAGACGATGACGGGAATTTCGCATTCCAGCTCGCCGGTGCGCCAGCGGTGCAGCAGGTCGGCCATGCAGTGCAGATAATGCGAGCAGAAAAGGGCCAGGCGCGGAGGCTGGCTCTCCGAGGTCAGGCTCCACTGCATGTCCAGTTCAGTGGCCAGGGGCGCGAAGGCCGCTTTGAATCCTTCCAGGTCAAAAGGCGCGGAGTGAATGCCGCCGTTGCCGCCGCTCGGGGTTGACCCGTTCAGGTCCCACTCGACGCGCATGAAAAACAATCCCAGCGCATGATCCTGGTGCTGGTCGG
>Ga0302319_10004534_pt1 | contig 28425 bp, 20 predicted proteins | sample Bog_T0_2_FD_203319 | JGI IMG/M metagenome (GOLD analysis project Ga0302319, IMG submission 203319) | Peat permafrost microbial communities from Stordalen Mire near Abisko, Sweden - Bog_T0_2 | ecosystem: Environmental > Terrestrial > Soil > Wetlands > Peat | place: Sweden: Abisko, Stordalen Mire... | reverse complement strand
CGGCTCGCTCTCAAAAGCAACCGTTGGGACGAATGCTGGAACCGCCTCAACCATTCCGATTATCTCAAAATCAAAATCGCCGCCTGACCCAAAGTTACTTTGCGGTCACACACCCGTATCCTGCACTGACATCCAGGACGCGCCGGAGTAAGGTTTGGCCGCCCGCGTCCCGCCAATTGATTCTTAATTGCCCAGTGGTTTTGACTGAGAATTTACCGGGCTGGCGGGCATTTGAAAAGTGGCGGCCGGATCGGGGTGGCCCGGGTCAAAATCGCCAAAATCCTGGACGATGAACCGGGCGAGCGGCAATTTGTCCCGCTGAATGCCGGCCACCACGCATTTGGCGAGTTCGTAACTCCCGTAATTATTGTGATGAGTGCCGTCTTGAAACGCCTTGTCCAAATCAACGCCGAGCGCTTGATAAAGAACTTTGCTCATGGCATTCAGATCAATCAAGGTGGTGTTATCTTCCCGGGCCGCCGCCCGCATGGCATCGGGATATCCCGCCAGTGTGTTATTGTTCACCCCGGCCTTGCGTTCCATCGATGTCACTAGCACCGGGATGCCGCCGAGCGCGCGCGTACGGGTAATGACCTGATCCAAGTCGGCGCGGTAAAGGGACAGGGCGTTCGTAGCCTTGCTCTTCTGGTCGTTGTGACCAAACTGCACCAACAGATAGTCTCCCGGCCGCATGCGGCTGAAGATTTTCTCAAACCGCAAGGCGTGCAGTGAGCTGGCAATGGTTTCGCCGGACTCGGCGTAATTGGCCACGGCGATTTTGGGTTTGAAAAAGCGGGGGAGCATTTGCCCCCAACTATTCCAAGGCTCGGCGGATTGGTCGCAAACGGTTGAATCGCCGGCCAAAAAAACGGTGGGCACGGCGACGGGCTCAATACCAACCGACCGCACGGCCGGATGGACACCGTTGAATTCCAAGGTGAGCTTATTGTCCCAATCCCACATTTCGGAGCTGCTTTCGCGGGCCTTGAGACGAACGTGACGGCCATCCGGGAAATCCGGGGTGCGCAGATTCACGATGAAGTCGCGGGACACAGCTTTTCCCGCCGCCACGTCGATTTTTTCGAGCATCAGCCGGCGCAGCTCCGCCTTGACCGTGGTGGTGGACGGGGCTTGGCCGCCCAAGGTGGCCGTTACCCGGTAATTGCCCTCCGGCAGCTTGATTGAGAAATAGAAAGGCTGGTCCGACGCGGCGAAATCGGTTCCCGCGACCTTCGCGCCCGGCTCAAATCCGTAGCCGCTTTGCGGAGAATAAAAGTTGGTCGGGGACACCTGCGTCCAACCCGTTCTCGCTGGCAGCCCGAAGTTGAATTTTAGCTGATCCGACGCCGTGGACGCCTCCCTGCTGAAGGCGAGCAGGAGGGTGCACGCGCTGACCATCCGAAAGGGACGAAACAGCTTTATTTTCATTCGGGATTTCGCGTTTGATTTCTTTTCCATAAGGAACTTGGGCCATTTTGTGGTTTTCTTCCGGCTCTTCTCCCAGCGAAGCGGGTCATTCGGGAGCGGCATCAAGCGCTTTGGACGGTAAAGGCGCCTTCGTATTCCTCCCGCGCAGCCACTTCGCGGGGACGCTGTCCGGACCCAGCGCCCCCTGCACTAGTGTCAACGACGCTTGATAAAGTTCGTTCATGAGTGGCAATGGATTTCCGAGTGACGGCTTGGCCGGCAACTCGCCCAGGGAAACATCATAGCCGGAAAATTGTTGCTGGGGATCAAAACGAAACATCCGCTTATAATGTTCGCGAACCTCGTCATAGGCGGTCGCCAGATAGGCCATCTGGCCGGGATCGCTCTTGAACTGTTCGGCCTCGTACCGCAGATAGCGGTAACGCCAGAGGCTCTCATCCAGATAACGCTCCACTTCGGCAAACTCCTGCAGCCAGTCCAGGCGCGTCCGCAACTCGGTCAACTGTTCAGCTCGCAAATCGGGCGCGGCTTGCTCGATCCCGGCTTTCATTTCGGCAATCTGGCGCAGGCAATCCTCCTTTTCCGCAATCACCCGGTCCACATTCGCCAGCGAAGGCTCCAACGCCGCCTGCCCTTCCGGGCGATAATAACGGTTCGTGTATTTTAAAAGGGTTTCGCGACGGGCAATCGTTCCCGGGAATCCCGAGTTCGTATCGTTGCCCAAACCCAGGGCCGAAAAGAGCCGGTTAATGACGGACTCGGATTGGCGCAAAGCCCGGACCACGGCCGGCGCCGCCTTGATGCCGAATATCGGACGCGCCCATTTCAGCCAGATGTCATCCACATTTGCGTCCGGGTTCCAGGACAGCTCACGCCAGGCGCGCACATTGATGCCGTTGACAATATCCGCGAAAAGATCATAACGCGGATTTTTCGTCCCCCCCGGGAACAAGCTGACCCCGCCCGCCGCGCCGACGAGTTCATGGGATTGCTTCATCGTCCAAGCCGTGTACTCGACGGTGGCTGCGGGTAGAAAAAAGCGGCCGGTGGTCTGGCCGGTGATCTGGTATTCGGCTATTTCCTGGTGCGGCCCGGCCCGGCCCAATATTTCGGAAAATGGCGGGTCGGGCTGGCAGTCCGCTTCATATACCTTGGACTGAATGGCGATGGCCGCCGGCGAGCGGCTGATCACCTGGGACCAGAGCTGCGTGGCCGCACCGCTCGGACCGCCATTGCCCGGCGCATGAACCCAATCGTCACCCAGCCAATGGGCCGCACCCGAAGACCAGGTGCGCACCACCAGTTTGCGGTCGAGCACCGAGACCACCGCCTGATAATTGCTCACGCAGGCGAAAAGCTCGTCCGGAAACCGGTTCAAACCATCCATTTTGCAGCAGTCACACTGGCAATAAATCCCGTAATGATCCCAGAACGTCGCGTAAAGTCCGTCCGCGTGCGAACGCAGGATGAATTCACGCACGTAAGACTGAATCAATTTCCACGTTTCCGGTGCGGAAGGACACAAAGAACCTTTTTCCCAGGATTCATCGCCATCTTTCCCCTGCGCCGCCGGATACGCTTTGACCGCGGCGGCATAAAGCGCCGGGGACCAGCGCCGGAAATCATTTCCGTAAAGCAGCGGGAAATATCCCACATCCGCCGCGTGGCATGCTTCCGCCAACCGCAGGTGCTTTTCTTCGGCCTTCGCCGCCTCGCGATCCAATAGGGTTTTGTCGGCGGAACTGAGTTGGCCATAAACCTCGGGCAACCTATCTCGCAGGGATACGGGTGCGTCGGAAGGTCCGATGATCACATTGACCCCGAGCGCAGCGACATATTCGGGCACGGACAGTCGCCCGTGCAAGGAGGCGGAGCGGAAGGCAAAAGCCGGACCGCGGACAAACACCCCGTTCGTCCGGTTTGCCCAAAGGTTTACATCACCGGCGGCAAACAATAGCGCCCGCGGACGCTGGCCGTAAATCCGCGCGGCCCCGTTGGTAAAAATGATCCCATAGCCATCCGCCGGCAGTGCCGGTCCGGCAAGCCCCATCCAGGCCGCTTCCACGGCATCGGGAAGATTCGTGGTCAGCATCACTTCGCCGGGATTCAGTTGTCCCGTCGCATTGGTCAAAGTGACAGCCGAATCACCCAAAGAAAAATCCCGGGCCAGCAACTTTGCCGCCGAGATCAGGGCGGGATGACTGTTCTCCGGCACGACGATTTTTTGAAATGCCAGGCCAGCCGCCATCGCCGGCAGCGATCCGACGCATAACCCTAATGTGATTAGATTCAACAACCGCTTCAGTTGATAGGTTTTCATTTTGAATTCAACGCGGACTCCAAATGGGCGTTTATCGCCGCTAGCTCGTAAGCGGCAATCTCCCGGCTGCTCAAATCCAGCTTTAATAGGACGGCGCGGGGCGGTTCGATGTTACTGCATTCAATCAATCTTCCACTTGGCAGCGAGCGTGGCATAGGTTTAATAGGTCTTTCCATGAAAGCTTAAGGGGCGCTTGAACTTGTCAGCGTCACCGGACCGAGCAGGCCGCATTCCGTCAGGGGCCAGTGGGAGGCGTCAAACGGCTGGTAGCTCGCATTGACGATGTTTATATCCTTGAAGATCTTCCACTGGACCCCGCGACGGTCCATGTCGCGAATGCGGTTCGCATCCACGCTCGTGACTTCAACTTCCAGCCGATTGCCGGCCGGCTTCAAATTGTCCACCTCCACTCGGAATGGTGGAACGATCAGCGTGCCATAATCTTTGCCATTTAATTGCACACGCGCACTCTGTCGCACATCGCCAAGTTCCAGGCAATAATGACTCCCGGCCACCGCCGGCGCGTCGAAAAGTATCTCGTATCGGGCCGTGCCACCGAACGCTTCACCCGCGCCACCGCCAAAGGTTGTCCACGAAATCAGATTGGTAATCTCGGCATCGGCCGGCAGCGACGGGCCTCCCGTGATGAAGTGCACTTTCCAGGTGCCGGTGATCTCCACCGGCCGCCCGTAGTCCTGCCAATAACTCCAAACCGGACCCTCCCCGGTTTTGCCGGCGAAAGCCCGGAGAATAACCGACCCTCCCGGCGGCAGTTGCAGGCGAACCCCCATTGCCCCGGCGCTACTCGTTCGTACCTTGGCAAACCCCGTTATCCCGGTAATCGGATCAAGCAACGCCGCGGATTGAACCGGCTGCGCGAGCGTGACCCACCCGTCGAAATTCGTAATCCCGCGATTGGCGATGAAATAATTCCAGCCACCGGCGCAGGCGCGACGCACAAATGACAGGCCTTGACGGGCCATGGTTTCGGCCGGGCACCCGAGGAGCGGTAATTGAATCTCGGGGTTTCCCGCCAATATGCGACCCAGACCCATTGAATAGCTATTCCCGCCGTCGTCCGGCGTTACCTTTGCCTGGGAAATTGTGGCGGCGATTTCATGGAAGGCCTTTCGCTGGCCGTCCAAATCGGCCCAGCCGGGCACGTCGGCGGGCAGCTGGTTTTCAAAAATCACCGTGGCGCCGCCATTTGCGAGAGCGACGATTTGCCTGAAGGTTGCCAGCGGCAGGTAGTGGCAGGCCGGCACAACCAGGGCCTGATATTGTCCACCCGGCATCTGGATTTTGCCGCCCGCCACGCGCGCCCCGTTTAATTGCGCGTCCGAAACGTAGTCAAACGTATAACCGCGATTCCAAAGTTCATGGGCAGTCTTACCGAAGGGTTGTTTCGCAAACCAATCCGTGCTGCTGACGGTCATGGCTTGTAGTCGGCCGGACGGATTGCTCCAGAAATCGGCCACCGGCCAGTAAAGAAGCAGGTCGTTGTCCGATTGGCCGGCCTGCAAGATGGATTGGCAGCGGGAAATGTATTGGTTGAGCGCGGACACATCGTGCCAGATGGAATTCCGGGGGTTCATTTCCGTCGCCGCATAAAACAGCCAGCCCGGCCACGGCGCGTCCGCCGGGGAATAACAGGCGCCATGGTAAAAAATACGGTTCACCCCGGATAAAAACATGTCGTCGGCGAGATATTTCACATCCGCCAGCGTCTCGGTGAAATGTTCCTTGAGCCAGGTGCCGGTTTCTGCGCCCGTCAGGGGCCGCCCCTGCGTATGCGCCGCCGACGACGCGAATTTGGAAATGAGAATATTACGGTCGTTATGAAACATCTCCGTCTCCGGCATGTCCGCGTCACCATACAGGTCCAGCCAGTTGGCGGGTGTGCCGTGTGCCTGATAGATGGTGGCGAATCCGTTTTGGTGCGCCCACTGGATCCAGGCCGGCTCCGATTGTTCCGCCAGAATCTCCGAAACCGTGGAACGATAATCGTATTTCACCCGCGCCGCGCGGTCATCCCGCCGGTCGCCAAAAAACGACGGCAATTCGTCCTGCAATGGGTAGCCGCGCAAACGCTCGAATTGTGCCAGAAAATCGGGCGACCAGTCCGTGCGGTACTCATAGGAATCCTGAAACACCGCCTGCGGTTTGGCCCCGGCGTAACCGTCCAAGGCCGCATCAAACCACTTTAACCAGTCTTGCATGGCTCGTGGATAGAGCGGATTGAGCATCCAACCTTCGCCGCCGGGAGCCGCGCGTTTCACCTTCTGTCCGGAGGGTTTTTGTGAAAGGGCATAGACGGTCCATGACTTTTGCGGTCCGGAATTGGGGATTCCTTCCGGCGAAAACAGCAACTCCCCTTCGGGTGTGATCCGGTCCGTGAGATCGGTTGATTTTCCCTCCGGCCCCATAGCGATCAACGCCTGGATGGTTTTACGGTTGAACTTCTCCTTCAGTTTCTGTCCGGGGCCCAGCGTATAGGTTTCAACTACCACGCTGGCGTTCGCCTCGCTGGCACTGACGGTTGGGCCGCCAAAACACCAGCCGGAACCGAGTGACATGTCGGCGCCCATCCCAAGCTTGCCAGCCTCATCCACCGTGTATCCCATCATTGCCAGCCAGCGCGGCGTGAGATAGGGAATCTCTTGAGCTTCCGCGCCGTTGACACCGTAGATGGTGGTGATCTGCACGCCGCCCAGGCCGGCGTCACGAAATTGCCGCAACTGCAGCGCAATGTTCGTCTCATCTACCACGCTCCCGTGCCACCACCACCAAGTCCAGGGACGTGCTTCGGCGGTCAACCGCGGCCAAGCCAGGGCATCCGGCTGCGCACCGCAGCTACCCGGCATCCCAGCAACCACTACCGTTAGCGCACCGATGAACACGCGTAGTGTCGGGCGAATCACTCGTTCCCAGTCCATAAGAGTCTGTCTCAAAATCCTGATTAGATCATTTTGCATATCATCATCGTGCGCCGCCTTCATCCACATCGCTGGAGGTGCTGCGAACGCGTTTATATTGCCCGAGGTCATCGGTATTTTCCGGTAATTTTGGTCCGGCATAGATCACCGCAAGTTCTGCCAGCGCGGCACTGGTGTCATGGCCGAAACCGGACAGCGCCGTGAATTTCAATTGTCTCGCCGTGATGGTGTGCGCGAAGTGTATCGTCTGTGGATTCCACGAGGAAGTCAGTTCGCCGGTGGCAACCTGCGACCAGTTGGTTCCATCGTTGCTCGTATCGATGCGGAAACCCCGCGCGTCGCCAAGATGATCACGGTCGTTCTGCCGCGGCATCAGGATCACGCCGTCCATGGCCACGGCATTTGTGAACCCGAACACCAACTCGGGCGGACGCTGGTGCGTGTCGGTGTCCTTGCCTCCCCCGCCACGCTCACTTTGCCAGAACGTGTTGGGATCGCCGTCCATTGCCAGATCCGCGGTTCCGCCGCCGCTCGCCTTTGCCCCGAGCTTTTTCATCACCAGCGTGTCGAATAGCGATGACCGGAAATCGGCCGCGGCGACTCCCATTTTCGGCTGGAATTTCTCCGAGGCCATGTAATCCCACAGCGACCGCCGCAACTGCCGCGCGACGGGGCGCGCATCCAGATCGGTTTTCAAGTCCACGGTGCAAACCATGAGCCTGCCCGCGCCGACCTTCGCCTCGAAGACCACACCCAGTTTCCAGTTGCGGTTCCAATCGTCAATCGCCGACACGATGGGTTGCAAACCGCGCGGCAGCCTGGCGAGATTCATGGTCCGCGCGTGATTGACGATTTGCGTCCATTGCCAGTCGCAATTCACATCCGTCGGGAAGCCCGCCAGCGCGGGATGATTCGTGTCGCACCATAAACCCAGCATACGGGACCACTGCGGACTCATCAGCCGGTTCCAAAAAACCGGCACCTCGTCCAGCGTGGGGCTGCGCCAGTCCAAATCCGCCGGGCGCGGGAGGAACAACACTTTGCCACCCGCTGCCAGTTTTTTCTCCGCGTCATCCCACGAACTCGTGACCAAAACATCCGTGGGAGCGTCAGCCGAAACGTGCGCCGGATAAAGCCAGAAATTCCAGTCGTTCCGGAAATACGGCGGCAGCGAGCCGAACGACTTCAGCGGCTGCGGGCCAACGCTCACCACCAGCCGGTATTGCCCGGGGGCGGCCAGTTTCGACAAGTCCGCCGAAATGGTTCCCAAATCATACCCTTTGCCGACCAAGACGTCTTTCGGGGCACCGGCGCCTTGCAAAACCGTGGTGCCCGCCCGGTCTTGAATTGCCCAGGCCATTTGGGCATCGGCAATCGGCGCCGCGCCGAAGTTGGCGGCCTCCACCGGAACCGCAAACTTATCCGCCGTCGTGAACACGCGCCGGGATAAGCGCGCCAGCGGCACGACCGTATTGCAGAATTTTTTGAATTCGTCCGGCGGGCAATAGCCTTTGTTTTCCCAAAACGGGTCAAGCAATCCCACCAGCGCCGTGCCCTGCCCGGTGTAATCGCGCAAATCCAATAACTGAAAACCCGCCAGCCCCGGCGTGCGCAGGTTCGCCTCAATCTCTTCCTTGTAGCACGCGAGCTGAAACCGGCCCGACGCGAACGCGAAGTCTTTATCCCGATCCCCCACTCCGTTCGCCGCCGCCGAGTCGCGGAAAATTTCAAAATTGGCCGGACGCAGATAACCGGTGAATTTTTTTATCACTTCGAAGTCCGGATAGGCGCACCATTGGCCAACTTCGTGCGCAACGACCGGAACGTTAACGCCGGCAATGGCGCGCCGGTAGTCGCGGCCAAACCAGCCTTTTTCGCCGCGCACATACCGCGGCCCAATCCGGCCCACATCCAGATAGTCGGCGCCGCCCTTGAGGGATTCGTCCGGCGTATTAATCAGCGACCAGCCGGTATCCGGCGTGTAAAGCCGGCGGGAATCCGCGGCGCGAAAATGTTTAACCCACTTGCTTAGCACCGCCTGCCAGGGCCCGTGGGCTTCATTGCTCGCGGACAGCAGCAGAAAGGATGGGTGATTGCCGTAAGCGCGGATGATCGACTCCGTTTCCGAGTAAAGCTGACTTTCCATTTCACCGCCGGAGCTGAAGCTGTTCCACATCCCGGGCTCGACTTGCAGGTAAAAACCCAGTTCGTCCGCCGCCGCAAACGCCGCATCGGGCGGGCACCAGGAATGAAAGCGCATGTGGTTCAACCCATAGTCCTGGCACGTTTGCATGATTTTCTTCCACGATGCGAGGTCGGTGGGCGGATAACCCGTCCGCGGAAAATCGCCGCCGAAATGGGTGCCGCGCAGATAAAGGGGACGGTCGTTGAGCATGAACTGTGTGCCGTCCGTGTGAATTTCTCTCATGCCAAAAGTTCCGGCGATTTGCGAATGAAATCCCTGGCCGGCCAGAGTGGCTCGCAAACGGTAAACTTTGGGATTAAATTCCGACCATTCTTCAAAGTGCTCACCCATCGGAAAAAACACGGTCAGATTGGTTTCCCCGGGCGCGATGACGGCGGATTGCTGCCAGGGTTTGAACGCATTGGCGGCGAAGTTTTGCGGCACAACCTGCAGCGTCAGCAGCGCTGCGCCGGCGGGTGCGCCCGTGCCGTTGCGGGTAAAAAGAGTCGCCACCACTCCTTGATGCTTGCAATCAGGATCGAGGCGCATTCTTTCCAGGCACACTGAATCGGAAGCCCGCAGCTCGATTTTTCCCACAATGCCGTTCCAGGTATCACCGACCGAATCGGAGACGCTGTGCGCGTCCGGCCGGTACGGCAGCAGCATCCGATTATCCACACGAATAGTGAGGCGATGTTTGCCCGGTGACACCAGACCGAAATCATATTCGTGCGGCGTGCAAAGACTCATATCCCAACCGATCTCTCGGTCGTCCAGCCAGACGGTGGATTTCCAGTGCGGCCGTTCCAGGAATAGCGCCACCCGCCTCCCGTTCCAGTCCCCCGGGATTTCGAGGTCACGCTGATACCACGCCGCACCGAGATAATGCCGTGGGGGTTGGCAGAGAAACGGCACTTTTACCGCTCCGGGCTGGGCATAGTTCGTATAGTCCGCGCGCAGAAACCAGGACTTGTCGTACAGCGACAGCACCCACGGCGTGTTGGTGGAGATTTCGTCGCCGTAATCTTGCGATTGCAACGCGCCGGGCAATTGTATTTTGTCCGGCAGCTTCGCGGCGGCCCAGTTTTCCCGGATGCCGGTATCGTTGCCATCGAGGGCAAATTGCCATGCTCCGGACAACCCTAAAGTTTCCGCCGCCTGCCCGGCCACGCCACCCAGGGCGAACAAAATCGTGCCGAAGATTAAAAGCAAGTTTCGCATGCCGGCGAATTGCCATTGTATTTGTGGACTGCGCCGTTGAAAAGGAATAGCGCTGCCAGGCGCCACCCCTGCTCTGCCCCGGCCACAAACCCCTTGCTACGGTGGCCGGGGAAAAGGAGAACAACCCATTAATTTGCGAGCCGCTCTCCTGCGCTCCCGCTTGGGTTTAGTTCGCTCCCTGATCTATCCAGGCGCGGACCAGGCCGACTTGCTCGGGCGTCAATGGCTTGGGTGGCGGACCGAATCCGCCATGAGGTCCGCCGGCTCCATCAGGTCCTCCGGGAGGAGCCCCGGGAGGCGGACCGCCGGGACCGCCCGGAGGTGGTCCACCGGGACCTCCATTCCTGGGTTTGAATTTGGGCGGCATGGCCGTCGCATCGTCCAGCTGGGAAGCCGCCAGGACCAGCAAGCTCTGGTCGCTCGAACCGGCGACTACGACTTTGCCGTCCTTGCCACCCTTCAGCACGCCGTCCAGACTATCGAGGTGCAGATTGCCCTTGGCGCGATCTTCCCCGTGGCAACGGGTGCAAGAGGCTTCCATGAGGGGTTGGATATCGTTGGCAAAGGTTATGCCGGTCTTGCTCGCGGCCGGCGGCAATTTGCTGGCGTCCAGTTTGGTAATGTCCCATTTCCCCCCGGCAGCCGAAGCCGTCCCGGCAACGGCCATCACGCCGATACTGAGCCATAGTGAGTTCAATTTCATATTCATCCTTTGATTGAGGGTCGGTGGTTTGGCGGAAACGGTGATATTAAAGTTCCATGTGAAGAATGCCAATTAAATTTCCCGGGCGAAGAATCATTGTCCAATGGTGGCGCAAGACAAAATTCTTCAACAAGCCCAAAAACCAAAATTGGCAGGGCGGCCAGTCCCCGGCACGCCGTCGTAGTAATGCCGCTGGCCGGAGATATAATGACGATGGCCCATCGCGATCCTCTCGGCCCTCACGGATAGGGATTTTCCAGCTCCAGCGGAGCGCCCGATTGAGGGTCAGGGCGCGGGGTGGGCAGTCGAACTGATTTTGCAAAATCATGACAACTGATTTCCCCTTCTGTGGCAGACTGGGACCGTTGAAATTATGAAACTGAAATTATCCGTTCTGATATTTCTACTCGCGGCGACCTTGCTGCCCGCGCAAACGAACAGCCTGACCGCCCTCCTGCAACAGGGCCTCTTCGAAGAGCAGGCCACCCGCAATCTCGATGCCGCCATTGCCGATTACCAATCGCTCGCCCTCCAATTCGACAAAGACCGGCAGCTCGCCGCCACCGCCATTTTTCGGTTGGGCGAATGCTACCGCGCCCAAGGCAAAACCAATGAAGCCGCCGCCCAATACCAGCGCATCCTCCGTGATTTTTCCGACCAAACCACTCTGGCCACCTTGAGCGGACAGGACCTCGCCGGGATGGGCTTGGGAACTGCTTCCCCCAACACCCTTTCGAACGGCAGCGAAACCACCGACGATGAAGCCCGGGAAATTATCCGCATCCAGCAACTGATTAAAAATAGCCCCGACCTGATCAACGCCGCCGCTTCCGACCAAAATACCCCCCTGGCAACCGCCGCCGGCAGCGGGTGGTTGAAGGTGGCCACCTATTTGTTGGACCACGGAGCCAACGTGGACGGCCATGAATCGCATCACAACCCCCCTTTAATCGAAGCCACCAAAGCCGGAAATCGTGCGATGGTCGAACTCCTGCTTAGCCGCGGTGCCGACTTGAATTTGAATGGGACCGCGTCTAATGAATCAGGAAAACAGCCAATTCATATTGCCGCCGAAAACAATTTTCCCGCCGTCCTGGACGCCTTGCTGGCGGCCAGGGCGGATGTCAACGCCCGTGACTCCCGGGGAAATACGCCCCTGATGCTGGCCGCACCTAAGGGCAACCTGAACATTGTGTCCGATCTTTTGGCGCACCATGCTGATGTAAATGCCGAGAATCAGTCGGGTCGCACCGCCCTGAGTTTTGCGGCATACTCGCCTGTCCCCGAAAACGTGTCGCGGGAATTAGTGAAATCTCTATTAAACAAGCAAGCCGATCCCAACGGCGGCAAACTGGATGCTCCCCTGCTCTGCGCCATCGATCGAAGCAACATCTTATCCGCCGAACTGCTCCTGCAAGCGGGGGCCAATCCAAATTCCCCAGACCCCACTGATATGCAGGCTTCAAACTTTCATAAGGATTTGACACCGTTATGGCTCGCTATCATTGATCACAACCCAGTGGCAGTGCAGCTTCTCTTAAAATACAAAGCCAACCCGAACGATACGCGCACCGATGGCCAGTCCTTGCTATTTCCCGCAATAAATGACACGAACAGTCTCGCAGCATTGCTGAACGCGGGAGCCGATACCGAGGCGGTTTCCTCGGGTCAATACCAACAGACGCCGCTGGGACTTGCCGTTGCTTGGCACAATACTCCATCGGTCGCAACTCTATTGCAGCATGGTGCAAATCCGAATCCAAAAGCTGTTCAGGGTCGGACACTATTAAGCTCGGCAACTCAAGGAAACTCGACGGAAATAGTCAAAATGCTTCTGAATGCCAAGGCTGATCCGAATGCCGAAACCACCGAGCCGCCGCTGCTGGGTGCAATCCGGCAAACAAATATCGTATCCGCCGAATTGCTGCTCCAAGCCGGAGCAAATCCTAACCTATGCGGAAAACTTGAGTGGCCGATCACCGCCCACTATATCGGCGGCGTGAGCCCAACGGTGAGCTTGTGTACCCCGCTGTATCTGGCGGTTTCATTGGAACAAGTTCCCATGGTCAACCTGCTTTTAAAATATAAAGCCGATCCGAACGATCTGCGAACCGACGGTTGGTCCCTGTTATTCAACGCCTTGTCAGACACCAATATTCTCGAAGCCCTGCTCGCTGCCGGTGCCAATGTGGACCCGCTGAGTTTAAATGAAACGGAGTGGACGCCCCTCGGAGCCGCCGCCGCCTTGAATTTTCCCGCGGACGTGGATATTCTATTGAAACACGGCGCAAATCCGAATGTTAAAAACCGCAACGGCGTCACCCCCTTGCATTGGGCCGCAAGCGATTTGGCGGACAAATCCATTTTTGAACTCTTGCTCGCGAACCACGCTGATCCGAACGTTCGCAGCAGCAATGGCAAGACCCCGCTGGATGACCTAAAGGATAAAGCGGCCCAACCCTCCGACCACAACCAGGCCACCCTGGCCCACCAGCTCGCCGACTTCCTGCGGCAACAAGGCGCATCCGAAAATCCACCGGACTGGGACACGATTACCGTCAGCCGTGGATCGTCGAATTTTTCCCGGCCGCTTTTTCACAGGGGAACGAACGGCTGGAATCAATTCACCCTCCTCGAACTGGTCGCCGTCCAATATCATTTCCTGGCGGCCCACCCGGATGACCCGAGGGAAAACGACAACCCAAATGTTTTTTTCCGTTCCGGTCAACCTCCCCTTCCCTTTCCCGACCTGACCCATATTCGCGTTCGGCACCCGTCCGCTGATTCCAAAACATGGAACGACCAGCTTGTTGATCTGAGCCCTTGTCTCACGAACGGCGACTGTTCGTCCGACGTGCTGTTAAAATGGGGGGACACCGTGGAAATTCCCGAAAGTGACCACCCCCTCTACGAGGATTGGGGGGGATTTTCCGAGCTGGAAATGAAGAACCTGCAAAAATGCCTGACTCGGCAGATCCAAATCATGGTGAAAGGACAACCCCACACCGTCACGCTTGCTCCTGAAATCAAGTTCCCGGTTCGCACCATGCCCCCTGGCGAACATATTTTGACTTTGACTTCGATTGCTTCCGACGCCCCCTACTGGCTCTCGCCCGTACTGCTTAAATCCGATCTCATTCTCTCATCATCCGACCTTTCCCAGGTGAAAGTGACCCGCCACGACTCAGCCACCGGAAAAACACTTGAATGGATCATTGCCTGCAGCGACCAACCGCAACCCTCCTCGAACGGGATTACTGGTCAGCCCAGGTTCAGGACAACCCGTATGCCAAACACCGGAACCACTCGAGCAACCGCTCCCGACCTGTGGTTGCGTGACGGCGACATAATCGAAGTCCCCGAAAAACTCGCCACACCATAGCGCCGAGTGCCGCCTCCCCGTAGCGGCGGGCATCCCTGCCCGCCGCCCGAAAAAACGGTTGACCACCGCAAAGCCGTTTGGATTGTTATTTCCACTAAGTGGCTTTCCTCCCTCCTCTCCGCGCCTCCGCGTCTCCGCGTGAACTTTTTCCCTCAGGTTTATGGCAAGTCCCCTGTTCCATTCGGACCTGCTCCCCGCCCATGAACCTGATCAGTTCGCCCCAGCATCGCGGGTGAAAATCCACGCCTGGGTTGACAATTTTATTTTAGGCTGGAAGAGGCTGAAAATGCTTGGAATAGGCCGAAAATCAATGGTTTGGACAGACCTGCCGCCAATAGGGCTAGTTTCAGAAGTCTGGAGGGCTAAAACCGACATATTGAAATGGTTTAAAGCCAACCCCCCCATGCTGAATGGGGAAAAAGCCCTGCGCGTTGTCGCCTAGAAAATCAAATGCACCATCAGAGCGAGCTTCGTTACCCGGCCATCAGCCCGATTTTTTTTCAAAAAGTTTCCCAAATCCGGGTCAACGCGAGCAACCCGCAAAAGGTCATCCACCGAAAATTGCCGCCCAAGGGCGTGCGCGTTCGCCGGTTTCTGATAATTCGGCCAACGGGATTTCAATTTCGTTTCCGATGATGCCGCATCGGAAATTTCACGCTCCATGCCGGGCATCATTCGCAGCAACAAACCTTCATGGTTCGGGCTTTGAACGCAAACGGTGAATTTGTGTTTCGCGGCCTCGGCTTTCAACTTTTCAATTGACCAGTCACCCTGCTGCGCACGATCAGCATCCACGATGAGAAAACGGTCTTTGTATGCCCCAGAAATTTTGCACCCTCTGGCGTGCTGTTTCACAGCCTTTTCAAGCATGGATTTGAAACCGCCGCCGCCGAGCAGCACGTCATCCACATGAATGTGCAGTTCCCCTTGCGCCAGCACTTGCAGCCAAACGAGGAAGGATTGTTCGCTTTCGCCTTCGACAGCGACAAAGAACCGCGTCCGTTTTTTAATGGTGTGCGCAGCCATACGTCAGCCGATATGTGGCACGGCCCCAAGCTCGCCGGAGAGATATTTTCTCATCAGGCTTGGCTCGCGGCGAAGTCCCTTGATTTCGCGTGCGCCGTAAATGTGCGTGGGTTTGCCACTCGGCTTTTCGGAAAAAAACACCTGCTCCTTTTCCAGTTGGTCAAGAATCGCAGGGTTATGCGCCGTGAACAGAAGTTGCGCCCCTTTTGGATTGCGCTCCTTGTCGTAAAACCAGCGGAACAGTTCAGGCACCAGCAAGGGGTGAATGTCGGTGTCCATTTCATCAATCACCGCCACCCCGCCGTTATCCAAAACAAATTGCAGTAGCGGAAAAATCTCGATAAACCGCCGCGTCCCCATTGATTCCTGCGCGAGAACAATGTCGCAATCCAGACCGAAATGCTTGAATGTCGCAATGGGGCCGTTGTTTCCGGGATGAATCTTCATTTCTTCAAGACCCAAATCAAGGCGGCTCAGTTCACGATTCAAACGCTTTAGATAGTCGGGGCTTTGCGCGTAGAAGGTCAAAGCGTTGTTGAGTCCGCCATTCGCCTTGTCCAGACCGAAGATGTTGGTTTGCAATCCACGCAGCGACAAAATGAAATCGTTGGAAATTTTGTGGTTAAGTTGCGCCAGTGTGCTGATGACGCTCGCATTTGCGCGGATGCTTTGAATGCGAGAATCGCCGCCGGTTATGCCGAACTCCTTACCAAATGTAAATTTTTGCTGATGCCGTTCAAAAATCCTGCGGAATTTCCCATGCGGCGCATATCGGGGTCATATAGGGGTCAGTTAATGAGATTGTCATGTTCAATGAAGAGCACCACCGCCCGGCGTCAAACACATATGACATTCTCATAAAGTGACCCCTTTATGACTGCGAATGTTTGGCCGTGCTGTTACTTAACACGCGCAAACGCGTCAAAGGGCACCAGCTAGTTTCCATTGGCACGATGGACACTATTTTAGTCCATCCCCGCGAAGTTTATCGCCTTGCGATAATGACCGCCGCCAGTGCGGTGATAGTCATGCACAACCACCCAAGCGGCGAAAGCACCCCTTCCGAAGCAGACATCAAAGTGACCCGGGACCTCATCCGCGCCGGTCAGCTTTTGAAACTGGAATTGCTCGATCATGTCATCATTGGCAACGGTAATCGTTCATCACTGCGCGAGCTTGGCTATTGTGCCGTGTAATTTATTATGCCGAGTTGTTGATGCGATCCCCTCGAAAACCGAAGGAATCGCCTTCTATTTATCTTTGCAGCTCGGCATAATTCGGGAGGACCGATGTATGCAACGATTTGGGTCTTAACAAATCCACCGTGAAGCTGGATTGCTGAATTGCGTGAGAAAGAAATCTACAATCAAATGATTGCGCCTCTGGCAAAATTCATTGACTGGTGCCTCATTCAAGCCGCTACGGTGGGCTTCTCTGCCCGAAAGTGCGACAAGGGATACGCGAAATTGGCCGAAGCCATTGAATTTCTCAACGGACCGAATTTCATTCCCACCGAAAGCAAACCCGCCGACCTGGAATTCACATCGGACATCCCTTTCAAATTCCCATCGCCGCGACCGTGCGAGTTTGCGGAAAACAATGTCGTTCATGGACGTCTTTATCGTCGCGCAAAAGATTGGCAGAAATTCCCGACCATCATTTTGCTGCATGGTGCCCGTGATGCTTGGGATTACCGGTGTCGTTTTCCGCTAATGGTTCCTGCGACTCATCGTGCCGGATTTAACGCCGCGACATTGGTCGCGCCTTACCATTTTCAACGCCGCGTCCGTCGTATTGAATGGGATCAACTGCGGGTGGCGGAAGCATTAGGGCAAGCGGTTGCTGAAATTCGCGCTCTGACCGGCTGGCTGCTGGACCAAGGATGTCCTTCGGTTGCATTATGCGGCCTTTCGATGGGCGGATGGTTTGCCGGGATGGCGGCAACGCGCGACAGCCGACTGAAGGCAATTATTCTCGTGGCGCCGCGTGTGGGATCGGATTATCCCATATTACGCGGCGAGGGCGTCCTTTGGGCACCGTTGCGCAAAGCATTGGAAAGACGAAAGGCCGGGCTCGAAGCATGGGACAAGACGCCAACGAATTTGACGTTGAGCCAGCCCGTCATCCCCAAAGAAAATATTTTGTTCATTCAGGGACGCTACGATTTGTTAGCGACGCCAGAATGCACCGAGGAACTCTGGCAAAAGTGGAAGCAGCCGGAAATCTGGTGGCTCCCGCACGGCCACATTAGTTTGGTGGGCGCGCCGGGCTTGACGGGCCGCGTGCTTCGCTGGCTAACGCCACGACTGGAGGCGCGTGTCATTCAAAGGGGTAAATGATTTCATTCATCGTTCCAGCGCATAACGAGCAATTGTGCCTCGGACGGACATTGCAGGCGATTCATGACTCCGCCCGCGTCGCAGGTTGCTCGTATGAAATTATTGTCGCGGACGATGCCTCGACGGATGCGACGGTTGAAGTTGCCAAAGAGAATAATGCCCGCGTGGTGAGTGTGAATCACCGGCAAATCGCCGCCACGCGCAATGCCGGTGCGCGCGCGGCCACCGGTGAACGATTATTTTTCGTGGATGCAGATACCATCATCAATCCGCGTGTCGTTGCCTCGGCGTTGCAATACATGGACAAAGGCGCGGTCGGCGGAGGCGCTCCGGCGCGATTTGACAGCGCGGCACCATTGTATGCGCAGTTTTTGCTGCTTTGGTTCGGTTGGTGGATGCGACTGGCGGGAATTGCCGGCGGCGCGTTCCAGTTCTGCGCGCGCGATGCCTTTCAATCGGTCGGCGGCTTTGACGAACGGCTTTTCGGGGCGGAGGATGCGAAGATGTCCTGGGCATTAAAGCGCGAAGGCCGGTTTATCGTGCTGTGGCAATCGGTCGTTACTTCCGGTCGTCGTATGCGTGGAATTCGCGGGCTGCAAATATTGGTAACTTTGGTTGGCGCGGCCTTTTTTCCAAAAATATTTACGCGTATAGGGGTCATATAGGGGTCAGTTAATGAGATTGTCATGTTCAATGAAGAGCACCACCGCCCGGCGTCAAAAACATATGACATTCTCATTAACTGACCCCTTTAAGTATCCTTTTTGGCCAGCAGCCATGGGACTGATCGGATTGGGCCCGACTGGGCCAAGTACCGTAGGGTTCGAAATGCAGCCTGATATATAGGGGACGATCAGTGCGCCAATTAAACTGACGAGTTTTATTTTCATTATTCGGACTATAATTCTGCTCCATTAAGTAATTGTGAACTCAAGACTAGAAATCATTCAAATCAGTTTTACGCAACTCAATTCACTTAATGTAGTGTGCCGGTTTCAAATTCCATGTTGGCTTGCTGAATGAGAACGTTGTAACGCGCGTTGGCCTCAGAAATCTGTGCCGAGGTGAGACTTAACTGAGCCTGGCTTAATTCTACGATGGAGGTGCTGCCAATTTTATAGCGGGCATTTGCAAGATCGTAAGCTTCGGTGGCATTCCGGACCAATTCTTCGGTAGTGTGAAGTTGATCCAGGGCGGTATTCATGTTCAGCCAGGCAATGTGAACGTCACGCACGATATTATTTTCCAATACACGAACGAGTTCGTTGTCTGATTGGGCCCTTAATTCCGCTTCATGCTGGCGGGCCTTGTAAAGGCCACCGGCAAACAATGGCAGGCTCAATTGAATGCCGCCCACTGCGTAATTGTCTGGCAAGCGGCTGTCATGGGAAGGTGAGTCACCGACCATGCCAACAGCGGAAACGAGTGGCAGCCGCTCATCGCGTTGAGATTTGGCAAACTTCGATGCGGCATCATGTTCATTGCGGAGGCTTAATAATTCCGGTCGTTCTGCCAACGCCACTTCGACCAATTGTGAAACATCGTTCGTGCTGGTTAGCTCAGGTGAAGATGATTCGGCAAGTTGGAACTGTCGCGGCTCACGATAGCCTAGCGCCGTTGAAAGAGACGTCATGGCGTCGTCGGCATTGTTTTGGGCTTTTTGCTGCAACAATCGGGCTTCTTGCACGGCGACGTTGGCAAAGCTCACGTCCAATTCGGATTTGATCTTGTTGGATGCGAGGAGACTGACTTGTTCAAGAAGCAATTGCCGCGTGTCCACGGTTTGCTGCGCGACGCGCAATACAGCTTGCGCTCCCAGTGTGCCGAAGTAACTAACATTCACCTGCAACAAAACCTGTTCCCGTGTGGCATTGGCGTTTTGTTTTTCCGCCTGCGCCTGAAATTTGGAACTCGCTGTTAGATTGGCCGTCCGGCCGAAGTCCGTGATCAGTTGGCTGACCGCCAGACCACCAGCCAGCCGGTTAAATACACTCGGATTATTCAAACCGCCGGCCAAAATGCGGGCATCTTCGTTTTCGGCTCCCACGGCATCCGCATAAAGGTTCACGTCTGGGAAAATCCCGGCCCGTGTTTCTTTGACTACCTCCTGCGCGGCGAGGGCACGATAATTCGCCGAGGCGATTTGCGGATGATTCTGCAGCGCTATTTGTTCCGCTTCGAGCAAGTTCAACGCGGTTGGCGCATTGGTGGTTCCTTCCGCGAACATTTTGCCATTTAGGAGAACGCAAATGGTCAGGGCCAAAGTAATTCGTATCATTTGAAAATTACGTGCTAAATTGCCTTCGCTTTTTAATCGGATTGTTTTATCACCGCTTCTTTGCGCCGATATATGGCATAATACGCGCACGGTACGATGAACACCGTCAGCACGACGGAAACACCGAGGCCGCCAATGATCGCCCGCGCCAGAGGCGCATAGGCTTCGCTGCCCGCGCCGAGTGCCATTGCCATCGGTATTAATCCAAACAACGTTGCCAGCGAGGTCATCAGCACTGGCCGCAGGCGCACCCGGCATGCCAGGGACACCGCTTCTCGCAATGGTTTACCCTCGTCCAGCAATCGGCGTGTAAACTCTACGATCAAGATACTGTTGGACACCACGATGCCAACCATCATTACCACCCCCATCAGCGACATCACGTTCAATGTGGTATGCGTAGCAAATAAAATCAGCAACACGCCCGTCAATCCCGTCGGGACCGCCAGCAAGATCAAGAACGGGTCCAGAAACGATTTAAACTGCGCCACCAAAATGAGGTACACCAGCACGGTGGATAGCAATAAGCCCACGCCAAAGCTGCGGAACGACACCTGCATCGCATGGGCTGAACCACGAATCACAATCCGCACATTCGGCGGGAGTTTTAATTCGTTAACAATATTTTGGACGCCGGCCAACACTTTGCCCAGATCTTCTCCAGATGGAGCGACGTAGACATCCATGATCCGCAATAGTTGGTAATGGTCCACCTCAGTCGGTGAGTTCCGGTGGCTGATCGTACTCAAGGTATCCAGTCGGGTCGGGACGGGTGAATTGGCACCGCGCACAGGCACAGAAGCCAAGTCAGCAAGGTTTTTTACAAAGTTTTCCGGGTATTGGACAGTTAGGAAATAGTCGTTGCCACTTTTTGGGTCAACCCAATAGCTGGGAGCGATCATGGCATCCGAAGTCAGTGCGGTGATGACGTCTCCCACGACCTCCTTTTCGTTAAGCCCCAGTTCTGATGTTCGGAGCCGGTCAATGTCCAGTTGGAGCGCGGGATAATCAATGTCCTGCGGCACCAGTACATCGCTCACCCCCGGCAGCGCCTTGATCTTGCGCGCCACATCTGTCGCGATCTGATGGGTGTTCTCCATATTCATGCCCGTCACTTGGATGTCCAGCGGGGCGGGCATGCCGAGGTTCAAGATCGCATCCACCAAACCACCTGTCTGTAGATAGGCAGCAACCTGCGGAATTTCTTTCCGCAACTTCGTCCGCACCAAATCCATATATTGGAAACTACTTAGTCGATGTCCTGCGTTTAAGCCCACCTGAATGAACGCCGTGTGCGGCCCCGAGTTCGGCGTATAAATTGAGGAGAATCCGGCCTGAACACCGCTGTTGGAGACAATAATTTTTAAATCTTTCGCTGGAACCACATCGCGGACAAGTTGCTCAACTTGCAACACCAATTTGTCGGTGTTTTCAAGACGCGTGCCGGTCGGCGCCTTGAGGTTGATGACGAACTGGCTGGGGTCGGTGCGCGGGAAATAAGCTTCGCCAATAAGCGGATATAATCCCAGACTTAGAATGAAGATGCCGGTGATCCCTAACACCGTCGCCACCGGTCGCAGCAGCCCCACACTCAGCCAGCTTTCGTACCGGTCAAGCATCAGCTTAAACCGGTAATTGAACCAGTGGTTGAACCGGCCGCCCCAGCCCCGCGGCGCCGCCCCGCCTTCTTCGTGCCCATGATGGCCTTTGATGAGCTTGGCGCAAAATAGGGGCACCACCGTCATCGCCACCAGATAGGAAGCAAACAACGACAGAATCACCGCCAGTGCCAGTGCCGAAAATAAGAATTTGCTCACCCCGTAGAGGAAGATGACGGGAAAAAAGACGATCGCCGTGGTTAACGTCGCTGCCAAAACGGGCAGCGCAACTTCGCGGCCCCCAAGTTCGGCCGCGACTTCCGGAGATTCTCCCATCTCCATATGGCGGAAGATATTTTCCAGCACCACCACCGAGTTGTCAATTAGGCGGGAGAATGCCAGGGCCAACCCGCCTAGGATCATCGTGTTGACGGTGCTGTTGCCCAACGACAAGGCAATGAACGTCGCCAGCGCCGAGAGGGGAATGGAAAGAAACACCGCCAGCGTCGCCCGCATGGAACCAAGAAAGACCAGAATCATCACCCCAGTGAGCAGCAGCCCGATCAACCCTTCGTGGATCAGATTGTCAATCGCGTTGCGCACGAAGACGGACTGATCAAAAACCACCTTTGTCATAAGTTGCTTCGGCACATCGAAAAGGTGAGCAATCGAATTCTTGATTCCGGATACCACGGCAATCGTGTTTGCGTCGCCGCCCTGTTTGAGCACTGGCAAATAGACTGATGGCTGGCCATCCACTCGCACCACATTGTATTGGATGGCCGAACCATCCTCCGCGTGTCCGACATCAGCAACCATAACCGACGCATTGCCAACCGTTTTTAATGGCAACTGATTGATGTCCCTCATGGCCTCAATCTGGCTGTTGACATAGAGGTTGTAGTCATACGGCCCGATCTTCACGTCACCGGCGGGCAGGATAAGGTTGGCATTGTTAACGGTGCGAACCACGTCCATCACACTCAGGTGATGCGCTTCCAGTTTCAACGGGTCTACGTAGACCATGATTTGCCGGTAACGTCCGCCAAACGGTTGTGGTACTGACGCGCCGGGCACATTGGCCACCTGATTACGCACGTCAAACTGGCCGAGATCGCGGAGTTTGGCTTCGCTTAACCCTTCGCCTTTCAATGTGACCAGACAAACCGGCAGGCTGGAGGCGTCGAATTGCAGAACGACCGGCGGCAGCGTGCCCGGAGGCAACCGGCGCAAATCGGCCATCGCCAGGTTGGCAATGCTGGTCACGGCGGAATCGGGGTTAAAGCCAGGCTGGAAATATATTTTGATCAAGCTCACGCCCGGCAATGAACGCGATTCGATGTGGTCCACGCCACTGGCCAGCGTGAAAAACCGCTCAAACCGCCCCGTGATGTCCGTCTCAATTTGTTCCGGCGGCATGCCGTTGAAGAAGGTGGCGACAACCACCACTGGGATTTTGATTGGCGGAAATAAATCCACGGGCATTCGCACCAGACTGGTCACGCCGACGACGCAGGTGATGAGGCAGATGACGATGATAAGATACGGCAAACGAATGGCAAAACGTGACATGACAATGAAATAAGTTCAGGCGCGCTGTTTGGCCATCGCGGCGCGTAATTTATCGAGTGAAAAACCCTTTGCCTGACACAGGTTGACCAATTCCTGATCTTGGGCGATGATTTCTGCGGCCGCCAGCGGCAGCTTTGCGGCGATAGTGGAAGGAATAGTTTGCACCCCGTGCAAATCACCGTGGACCAAATCGCCGGAACGAATTTTTACTCCTCCAATTTCAACCGGTGTCCCAAATTCAATAATGTGAACATAGGCATGCGAAACGGAGATGCAACCGGCAAAAAGTTGAAAGCTCAGCTTCTCCGCTGCCGGAAGATCACGGACCGCGCCGTTTGTTACTGCGCCCGCACAGCCGAGCGCGTGCAGGATGTTGACATTCACCACCCCCAGCAACGAACCGAGACCAACTTTCGTGGCTACGTCTTGCACCACCACCACACGCGGTGCCGGCAGTGAAAGGATGTAATCCCACCAATCGGTGCGGTCGGGATAGCGGCTGTTAGCCATCGGTGGCGCCGAACCGCGGACCTTGACCGTAGCAGCGTAGCCCAACATCGGTGGCAGTTTTGGAAACTGACAGTGAATAGAGCTGTCAGCAAAGCCTTCATTGCGCAGCCGTACATGAAATGTTTCGATAGCGTTGGACAAAGTACAGGCGTCGAGTCGAGCCAGAATTGCCAATTGCTCGGAAGTTAAAATGGCATTCATGAATTCAAAGAATGCTTAGCATCTGCGTGTTTCTTTCATTGCTGCTCACGTCACATAGCCAATGTACTTGACGCATTTTCCGGTAACTCCTGTTTGGTCGCGTGAGAATGATTGACGGCACAAAGCGCGCCCATTCCTCGGAGGTTTTGAGTTTAATTTTTATCGTATCGCTAAAGCTGAATCATTTTTGGTTCGACTTTCTGGCCAGCCTGAAATCCCGAGCGATTGCCGATGACCACCAGGTTGCCTTCCTGCAAACCGGAAAGAATCTCATATTTATCCGGCGTCTCCAACCCTAGTTTGACGGTGCGTTCTTCGATCTGGCTGTCCTGGTTGACGACGTAAACCGTGGATGATTTGCCGCTGGATACAGCTTCGATCGGAACCGCGAGTGCCCGGGGGTGCTTCTCAACATTCAAAACCACGGTGGCATACATGCCAGGAATTAGTTCCAATCCGGGATTGGGAACTTCAATTTCCGTGATCATTGTGCGGGTGCTGTCATCCACTTCGTGAGTGAAACGGGAAATTTTGCTGGTAAAGGTCCTGCCGTTGAGTGAATCGATGCGCACCGTGACGGGATCGCCCAGTTTGATATCTTTGGCGTAATCCACCGTGACGGGGAAATCGAGGCGCAACAGATAGTTGTCCGAAACACGGACGAGTGGCTTGCCCTGGGCGTCGATGAGTGCGCCGGCGTCAACGTAACGAGAAGTGATGACCCCATCAAAAGGGGCGGTAATTTGCGTATAACTTACCATGGTTTGATACCTTTCGACATTGGCCTTCGCGGCGGCGATGGCGGCGCCCGTGGCAAGGTCATTGGCTTGAGCTGTATCCAGGTCTTGCTGGGCCACGAGGTTGGGATGGTCATGATTGACCGATTGTAATCGCGAATAAATCAGGTTTGCGTTGGTGTAATCCGCCTGGGCTTTTTGCTCGGCCGCCCGGGCGTTGTCCAGTTCTGCCTGTAATTCCGGAACTTCTATAGTCGCTAAAAGCTGGCCGGATTTGACGGTGTCGCCAAAATCCACGTTCATCTTGCCGATATAGCCGGTCACTTTTGCGGGCAGAGCGACTTCCACATATGGGCGGAATTCCGCCGCGATCGTCACTTGTTGATAAAGGTCTTCACGTGTGACTTTTGCCACGCCCGCCGTTGGTGGCGCATCGGCTTGGACGGCTTTGCTTGAAGTTTGTGCGTGGGCGCGGTGCGCCAGCCACAAAACCACCAGGCCAGCCACCAGAAAGGTCGCCGTGATTTGACCGAGCTTCCCGAACCGGGAATTCGCAATTTTGGTTTTCATGAATAAATGGGAATTGTGTCAATTATTGGACAAGGGCAGCCGCACGTGAAAACTGCTCCCACGGCCGATTTGGCTGTGGACATTCACTTCAGCGCCGTGCGCGGCGCAAATCGATTTGACGATGGACAAGCCGAGCCCAGCGCTTTCAAAATCTCCGGACCGACTTTGATCCACACGGTAGAACCGATCGAAAACATGCGGCAGCGCATCCGACGGAATGCCGATACCGTTATCCGTCACTTCCAATACGGCGTGTCCGTTGACGCCATGAACGCGCAACTGGATGGCCCCTTTTTCCGGCGTGTATTTGATTGCGTTGTCGAGCAAATTGACCACTACTTGTTTGAGCCGCACGTGATTTCCATTAACCAGCATTGGTTCGCTGGCGTCACAGGAAATGGAAATGCCTTTGTCCTCAGCCAGCAGATTCATTTGTTCGACGGTGGTTTTTGCGAGTTCGGTCAAATCAAAGCGCGTCCACTCAATTTGGGCTTCCCCGGCGTCTAGCCGCGAGAGCGTGAATAATTGTTCCACTATTTTTGTCAAATGCTCGACCTCTTCCAACATGCTGCCAGCCCGTTCGCGCAACTCCGTATTTAAGCTGGCGTCTTCCGCAAGATTTTCGAGTTCCCCATGCAAAATCGTTAGCGGCGTGCGGAGATCATGCGAGGCATCGGCAACAAACCGTTTTGAATTTTGAAATGCTTCGTCCAGCCGTGTAATCATGCGATTGAGCGAGACTGACAACTTTTCCAATTCATCGCCGGTGTGGGCTACCGGCAGACGCTCGCTAAGATTATGCTGCGTAATACGCTCGGCAGCGCGCGTGATTTGTTCGACCGGCATCAAAGCTCGGCGCACTAGCAAATAACCTCCAGCGGTGATAATGATCACGGCCAACGGCAAACCTAAAGAGAGTTGTAAAAACACGTGGCTGAGCATGGTTTCTACCGGATCAAGCAAGGAACCAACCTCCACCGAATAATCAGGATTGCCCGAGGATTTGAAGTTCAGCGTCGCGATGAGGAGGGTGTTGCCGCCTGGCAATTTTAGCTTTCGAGAATACTCCGTGTCCGGCCGCCGAGGAAAAATAGGAATGTCGGCGGTATCGAAGGAACCGTCCTTGGGTGTATCGGAAACATAAACCAAAGTACCGTCAGCTCGGGTGATACGGATGAAGCGGTCGTTGATTTCCGGTTCATACCAGTCCTTAGTTTGACTGGCAACGTAAGGTTCGCCCGTCTGTTTGACATGAACCAGCAGTGTGTTCGCAATTTGACGCGTGCGGCGGAATTGCGATTGACGGTCGTCGCCTTCCAAGAAATGACGCAAATCAAGATATAACAATGCGCACAGAAATAGAAAGATTGCGGTAAGCAATCCGGCATACCAGGCGACCAAGCGAAAACTTATGGATCGTGTGTTCACTTTTGCATTTCGTCCTTTAAGCTGTATCCGACCCCGCGAACCGTATGCAGCAATTTCACCGGAAAGGAATCGTCGACTTTTTCCCGCAAATGACGCACGTAAACATCCACGATGTTCGTCAATCCCTGAAAACTTTGATCCCAAACGTGTTCAATAATCATCGAGCGTGAAAATACCCGATTTGGCTGTGAGGCAAGATATTCCAGCAATGAATATTCTTTGGCCGTAAGCTCAATTGCTTGTCCAGCCCGCTTAACATTTTGTGAAAGACGGTCAATTTCCAAATCACCCACCCGCAACACACTGCTGCGAACGACCGGTCCTCGCCGTAACAGCGCCTTAACGCGCAGGAGGAGTTCCGTAAACGCAAAAGGTTTGGTGAGATAATCGTCCGCGCCGGTTTCAAAATTCTTGATTTTATCGGGCATCCCGTCACGCGCAGTAAGAATTAAAACAGGTACCTGCTGATTTTTGCGCCGGACTTTTTCCAGAATTTCGGTCCCTGTGAGGCCGGGCAGCATTAAATCCAGCAAGATCAGATCATAATTGTATGTGTCGGCGGCGTCCCAGCCGCTCTCGCCGTCGTGGTGCACATCCACAGCGAAACGCTCCGCCCTCAGGCCGCGCGCAATTATGTCGGCCACTTTCTTTTCATCTTCAACTAGGAGGATTCGCATAAGTATTTAACCTCTTTCAAAGTAATAGACCACATGCAGATTAAGAGAACATAAACGCATTGTTAAAATTCATTCAGAAAAGGAGGGGCAACTGATCTAGGCAAATTAATGGCGACCAGCGAGCCAATCTGGTGGAGGGACCTGAACTGTGAACAGTTTTTGGGCCTCTTTAACATTTAGCAAGAGCTGCCTAGTTGATCTAACACCGTGAACCCAAGCCACTGGGGTGCAAATGTTTACTAGACATTTAAAAGGACGGACGACACTATTCTTTCACATGTCCTCCGTGCGATTAATTCCCTCGCCGGTCATTTCAAATGGACATGGAACGTATTTTCCGCCACCCATTGCGATTGTTGGTTGTGGAATGGGTGAGAGGGTACAAATTCAGGCTGTTTTGACTGAGGAAAGGTTGAGGGCAGGCCGCATTTTGCGCGATTGGCTCAAAAGTTACCTAAACGGAAGAATTTGGCTCCGAACCCCCTACTGGGCAAGATTTGTGCGCCAACCCACCGGGTAGCCTGCCGGTACCATCACCAGCTCAGCTGGATTGGTTTCCGGGGAGGGCGTCCAAGCGTTATCCAGGTGGACTTCAGTAATTTTACCCGAACTGATTACCACAGGCACTTTGACCCAAAAATAATCTTTAGCTCTGGCCTTTACGATATACTTGCCTGGAGCAAGATTTATAATACGGGGCGGCCTTTCATAATGGTCCACGTTGTTGTTCACGTGTTTCAAGGGGTGATTTTGTTCATTATAGATGTAGTAATCGGTGTGTTGAAACCAAGTAGGATTGTTGCCTTCCGTATGGCCCCTCATGGCGGAAAAAACTTCCAACTGGCCATTTCCGCTCGTGTTGCCCATTGTCACGGGACTAGGGCCAACCGGGGCGAGAACTATCCGGGCGAGCTGCAGCCAATCAGGAGCGAGACCAGAGCGGATCCCAAAAGTACGGATTGAGTTCTCATAACATTCACCTTTTCAGTTGTCAGATAAGGTCAGAGGCACGACGACATTGCGCTGTTCGCGCTGCAATTCGAAGGAACCAGTGACCGGATAGTGAACTATATTTATCCTCCCGGAGAACTGGCGTACCAATCAATTCCTCTCTTTCCTTGGCTTAAGGTACATCAGGAATACCAAATTTCAAACGTTCGGCTAAAGACCCACCCTAAGCAATCCGTAGATTTCGCTAATGTCAGCAACCTCCGGCAAAGCCGGAGGCTTGAGATAGCGTGAACCGCTCAAAGCGGTTAAAAACGGGAGGCGCTCAAAGCGCCCCCAGTTCCAGTTGTGCGAGGCGTTTATCTT
>Ga0302319_10004533_pt1 | contig 28427 bp, 24 predicted proteins | sample Bog_T0_2_FD_203319 | JGI IMG/M metagenome (GOLD analysis project Ga0302319, IMG submission 203319) | Peat permafrost microbial communities from Stordalen Mire near Abisko, Sweden - Bog_T0_2 | ecosystem: Environmental > Terrestrial > Soil > Wetlands > Peat | place: Sweden: Abisko, Stordalen Mire... | reverse complement strand
CTGCCAGGCCGTGAGACGGATGGCCTCGGTGTCGACGTAGGCGTCGGCGGCCCGCTGGCCGACGGCCTGGAACGTGGCGATGGGCTTGCCGAACTGCTCCCGCGTCTTCGTGTACTCGGCAGTCAGGGCCAGGGCAGCGGCCGCCGCTCCGGCCTGGGCCAGAGCCAGGGCGGCGGTGGTCCGCAGGACCAGCCAGTCGATGATGGTCCGGCCCTCCTCGACGCTCCCCAACAGGGCATCCGGCCCGACCGTCACGCCGGCCAGGGTCAGCACCGCCTCGGGCTGCCCGGTGTTGGTGGGCTGCCGCTCACGGGTCACCCCGGCCGCCGACGTCTCGACCAGGAACACGGCCACGGCATCCGGCTCCACCCGCGCCGTCACCAGCACGGCGTCGGCCACCATGCCCGACGGCACGCAGGCCTTGGTGCCCGACAGCGTCCATCCGTCCCCGCTCCGCTCCGCCAGTACCGACGGTGACGAGGGGACGCCACCCAACTCGACCAGGGCGGTGGTGATCACGGTGTCGCCGGCGACGACCCCGGGCAGCCACCGCTGGCGCTGGGCCTCACTCCCGAACCGGGCGATGGCCGGCGCCGCCGCGGCCAGCGTCTCGACAGCCGGGACGTAGGCGGCGCTCCGGCCGGCCGCCTCGACGATCACGCCGGTCTCCACGAATCCGAGCCCCGCCCCCCCGACGTCCTCGGGCAGGGCGATCCCGAGCAACCCGGCTGCGGCCAGCTCCGACCACAGCTTGGTATCGAAGTAGTCGCCGTCGGGCTCCGATTCGATCTCACGCAGGCGCTCGTTGGTGGCCAGGTCGGTGAAGATCCGACCGGCCAGCTCGCGCACTGCCTCTTGTTCCTCGCTGAAGGAGAAGTCCATGATCGCCTGTCCTCTTCTGTCTCTGTCGGTGAACGCTGAAGGTGCTGTCAGGGTCGGGCTGCGGGCGTGGGCGGTGCCCTGCCGGTCGGTCGGCGGTGCGGGCTAGCGCAACGACCGCGGGAGCCCGAGGCCGAAGATGGCGATCAGGTCCCGTTGGATCTCGTTGGTCCCCCCACCGAAGGTGAGGATCACCAGGCTGCGGGCGTACATCTCGAGCCGTCCGGCCAGCACTGTGTCATCGGCGCCCCGGGTCAGGTAGCCGGCCTGGCCCACCACCTCGAGGAGGAGTCGGAACGCCTCCATGTAGAACTCGGTGCCGAAGACCTTGGTGGTGGAGGCGTCGGCCACGTCGAGGTGGCCCTGGGTGGCCGTCCACGCCACCTTCCAGTTGATCAGCTTGAGGAACTCGAGCCGCGAGTAGATGCGGGCCAGGTGGATCTGGACCCACTCCTGGTCGATCACCCGGCGGCCGTCGGCCAGCTTGGTGTTCTGGGCCCAGGACCGGACGTCGTCGAGGGCACGCTCGATGATGCCCGACGAGCACAGGGTGACCCGCTCGTGGTTGAGCTGGTTGGTGATCAGGGTCCACCCGGCGTTCGCACCGCCGACCAGGTTGGCCGCCGGGACCCGCACGTCCTCGTAGAAGGTGTAATTGATGTTGTGCTCACCGAGCAGGTGCATCGGGACCACCTTGATGCCCGGCGTGTCCATGGGCACGATGAACATGGAGATGCCCTTGTGCTTGGCCACGTCGGGGTCGGTGCGGGTGGCCAGCCAGATGTAGTCGGCCCCCCCGGCCAGCGAGGTGTAGATCTTCTGACCGTTGATGACGTACTCGTCGCCGTCGCGGACGGCGCGGGTCTGCAGCGACGCCAGGTCGGTCCCCGACTCCGGCTCGGTGTAGCCGATGCAGAAGTGGATCTCGCCGGCCAGGATCTTGGGCAGGAAGAAGTCCTTCTGCTCCTGGGTGCCGAACTCCATGATCGTCGGCCCCACGGTGTTGATGGTCAGCATGGGGACCGGTGCGCCGGCCCGCATCGACTCGTCGAAGAAGATGTACTGCTCGATGGCCGAGCGGCCCTGGCCGCCGTACTCCTTCGGCCAGCCGATCCCGAGCCACCCGTCCTCGGCCATCTGCTTGACCACACTGCGCATGTGGGGCCCGATGCCGTGGCTGTCGGCCAGCTGGGCCTCGACCTCAGGGGTGAGCAGGTTGGCGTAGTACTCGCGCAGTTCGTCCCGGAGCGCCTCTTGTTCCTCGGTGTAGCCGATTTCCATTGGTCCCTCCCGATCGTGCCTGTGGCGGCCCTGTGCACTGTAGGACGCCGGTTGTCCCGATGGTCACCGACCTGCGGCGACGCTGTCGCATCAGCCTCCGGTGGGCGGCATGACAGCCGGTCGTCCCTGAGTAGAACACGTTACATTCACCCCCGTGCGGGCGCCACCGGGCCACCGGGGTCGGCGGGGGCGGAGGGCGCCTCCTACCGGGTAGCCTGCCCGCTGGTGACACCGGGTCGGCCCGGGGTCCCGGGGACCGCTAGGGTTACCATCCGGTAACAATCGGTGCCCAGCGCTGGCGGCCCGAACCGCCGGTCCCACCACCACCCCACGATCCCACCACGCGGCGCCGCCGCCCACCCCCCGAGGAGCCCCACATGCCCGAAGCAGTGATCGTCGCCACCGGACGGACCCCCATCGGACGGGCCAACAAGGGCTCGCTCGTCGAGTGCCGGCCCGACGACCTGGCCGCGCTGGTCATCCGTGAGGTCCTGGCCAAGGTGCCCCAACTCGATCCCCAGACCGTGGAGGACGTCATCATGGGCTCCGGTCAGCCCGGTGGCGAGGCCGGCTACAACGTGGGCCGGGTGGCCGCACTGCTGGCCGGACTGCCCAACGTGCCCGGCGTGACCGTCAACCGCTACTGCTCGTCCTCCCTCCAGACCATCCGCATGGCCGCCCACGCCATCAAGGCCGGCGAGGGTGACGTGTTCGTGGCGGCCGGCGTGGAGACGGTGAGCCGCTATCTCAACGGTGCCGCCGACACCGGGCCCCACAATCCGCTGTTCGCCGAGGCCGAGGAGCGCACCGTGGCCCGCACTCCGGCCGCCGGCGAGCCGTGGACCCCGCTGACCGGGCTCCCCGACGTCTACATCGCCATGGGCCAGACGGCCGAGAACGTGGCCGAGTTCAAGAAGGTCAGCCGCGAGGAGCAGGACGAGTTCGCCCTGCAGTCCCAGACCCGGGCCGTGGCCGCCCAGGAGGCCGGCTTCTTCGACCGGGAGATCATCCCGGTCACGACGCCGAGCGGCACCGTCGTGACCAAGGACGACGGACCCCGGCCGGGCACGACGCTCGAGGGCCTGTCCGGCCTGAAGCCTGTGTTCCGCGAGGGTGGCACGGTGACGGCCGGGAACGCCTGCCCCCTCAACGACGGCGCCGCCGCCGTCATCGTGATGAGCGACACCCGGGCCCACCAGTTGGGCATCACCCCCCTGGCCCGCATCGTGGCCAGCGGGGTGTCCGGCCTCAACCCCGAGATCATGGGACTGGGACCGGTCGACGCCATCCGCCAGACGCTGGCGCGGGCCGGCATGACCATCGCCGACATCGACCTGGTGGAGATCAACGAGGCCTTCGCCGCCCAGGTGGTGCCCTCGGCCCAGGAGCTCGGCATCAGCTACGACAAGCTGAACGTGAAGGGTGGGGCCATCGCCCTCGGCCACCCGTTCGGCCAGACCGGCGCCCGCATCATGACCACCCTCCTCAACGCCCTGGAGGACACCGGAACCACCATCGGTCTCGAGTCGATGTGCGTCGGCGGTGGCCAGGGCATGGCCATGATCGTGGAGCGTCTGTCCTGAGCGGTGCCCGGGCCGGTGGCGCGCACCGCCGCCGACGGGTTCGCCTCCGTGAACCCCGTCACAATGTTCTTCAGGACAACATGACGACGGTAGGTAATTTCCAGAAGTGATTGGCCGAGGCTGGCCGTGTCCGACCGCGCCCAACCGTGCCCAACCGGGCCCGGCCGTGCCCGACCGCGCCCGACCGACCCCCCGGACCTAGTCGATCTCCTCGACGGCGAACTCGGGACAGTTGGCGATGGCCAGTCGGGCCTTGTCCTCCAGGCCGGCCGGCACGGTGCCGTCGCCGACCACCGTGGACAGCCCGTAGTCGTCGACATCGAACAGCTCGGGGGCCAATCCGTAGCACCGGGCGTGGCCCTGGCACGTGTCGGGATCGACGCGGATCCTCACGGCAGACCGGTCCGGGCGCCCTCGAACACCACCGGCAGCCGGCGGGGCCCACGGACCTGACCGCCGGCCCAGGTCACCTCGGCGCCGTCGGCCAGCCGGAATTCGGGGATGCGCCGCAGCCACTCCTCCAGGGCCACCCGGAGCTCCATGCGGGCCAGGTTGGAGCCGGCACAGCGGTGGATGCCGGAGCCGAAGGCCACATGGCGGTTGAGCTGGCGGTCCAGCACCACCCGGTCGGCGTCCTCGAAGACGGCCGGGTCCCGGTTGGCGGCGGGAAAGTTCATGAGCACCTTGTCCCCCGCCTTCATCGGGCACCCGGCGAACTCGATGTCCTCGGTCACCACCCGGGCCATGGTCACTGGCGAGTACGCCCGCAGCAGCTCCTCGAGGGCCAGGGGCATGGCCTCGGGGTCGCCGGCCAGGAGGGCCCGGTCCCCGGCGTGGTTGGCCAGGTGCCACAGCGACGACCCGATGGCGCTCCAGGTGGTGTCGACCCCGGCGATGAGCACCAGCGCCGCCACGCCCAGCACCACGCTCTCCTCGACGGGGTGGCCGTCGACCTCACTGTGCAGCAGGTCACTGAGCAGGTCGTCCCCCGGTTCCGATGCGCGCCGGGCCACCTCGGCGACGAAGAAGTCGACCAGGCCCTCGGCCCCGTGGCGCCGCCGCTCGGGATCGTCGGCGAACTCGAGGACGTCCCGCACCCAGCCGGTGAAGGTGTCCGACAGCTCACTGGGCACGCCGAGGATGCTGGCGATGACCCGGACGGGGATCTGCTGGGCGTAGTCCCGGGCGGCATCGGCCGATCCGAGGCCCACGAAACCATCGATGAGCTCGACGCACAGCGACCGGGTCATGGGCTCGTACTCCTGGACCTTCCGATGGGAGAACCAGGGCAGCAGCAGGCGGCGGGTCCAGGTGTGGAGGGGCGGGTCGGCCGAGATGGGCGGGAGTCCGTAGGCCAGGACCGGCTCACGCTCCGGCGCCCCGTTGAAGGGGATGACCGAGATCTCGAGGGAGCTGAAGTGCTCGATGTCGTGGGCCAGGTCGACCACGTCGGCGTAGGTGGTCGGCAGCCAGCTGCTCCGGCGGCGGTCGGTGTGGGCCACCGGACAGGTGGTCCGCAACCGGTCCCAGATGACGAAGGGGTCGGCCACGTACTCCGGGCTGAGCACGTCGAAATCGGTCTCCCAGCTGACGACCGGCTCTGGAGTGGTCATGGCGCTCCTCGATCCGGCGGGCGGGCTGACCCGGCCGCCGTGACCAGTGTGCCACGTCGACCGGACCCGGTCCGTGGCGCCCGACGTCGACAGCACGACCACGGACAGGGGGCTCGGACGGTTCGGACTAGATGGTGAGGCCCCCGTCGACGGAGAGCACCGCGCCGGTGGTGTAGCACGACTCGTCCGAGGCGATGAAGGCGATGGAGGCGGCGATCTCCGCCGGCGTGGAGAACCCCATCGGCGTCATGAGCTTGGCCAACTCGTTGACGTCGGCTCCCTCGGGCAGGACGAACGTGCCCATGAGCGGGGTGTCGACGCCGCCCGGTGCCACCACGTTGACCCGCACCCCCCGCCCCATGAACTCGGCGGCCAGCGCCTTGGAGAACATCAGGAGCCCAGCCTTCGACGCGCAGTAGGCGGCCGAGTAGGACTGCCCCATCAGCGCGGTGTTGGAGGCGACATTGACGATGGAGCCCCCGTGCTCCAGTAGGGAGGGAAGGGTGGCCCGGCAGACCAGGAACGGACCGGTGAGATTGGTGGCGAGGATCCGGTCCCATCGCTCGACCGGCATGTCCACGGTGTGGAAGAACCCCCCGATGCCGGCCACGTTGCAGACCACGGTCGGGGGCCCGAGGTCGGCGACCAGCGCCTCCACGGCAGAGCCGACGGCCGACTCCGAGGTGACGTCGCAGGGGAAGGCCGCCGCCGCACCACCCTCGGCCACGACGTCCCCGACGGCCGTGGCCAACCCCTCCTCGTTGACGTCGAGGGCGGCCACCGTCGCTCCCTCACGGGCCAACCGGTGGGTCAGGGCCCGCCCGACACCCGAGGCGGCTCCCGTCACCACCGCCACCCGACCCACGAACCGTCGCCCGGTGAAGGCGTCGATGGCGGCGTCGGCCGTCTCGTGCTCGGTGCCACCCGCACCCAGTGTCACCCGTCGGATCGGACTCATGGGCCGTCCCTACGCCGAAGCCTTGGGCGCGAACTGCTCGCGCAGGGTGTGCTTGAGGATCTTGCCGGCCGGGTTGCGCGGGACCGACTCCACCACCTCGAGCTGTTCGGGGATGGCCTGGACCCGCAGGCCCGCCTCCTTCAGGTACGAGACCATGTCCTCGAAGGCGAACGAGGCGGACGGCGTCAGCGACACCACCGCACAGGCCCGCTCGCCGGTCCGCGGGTCGGGGAGGCCGATGACCGCCACGTCGGCCACGGCCGGATGGGCGTAGAGCAGGTCCTCGACCTCTTTGGCCGAGATGTTCTCGCCGTGGCGGATGATCACGTCCTTCAGCCGACCGGTGATGGTCACGTAGCCGTCGTCGTCCACGATCCCGAGGTCACCGGTCCGGAAGTAGCCGTCCTCGTCGAAGGCCTCGGCATCCAACGACGGGTCGAGGTAGCCCCGGATCACCTGGGGCCCCTTCAGACGGATCTCCCCCTCCTCGCCCGGGCCGGCCCGGTGGCCGTCCAGCGCCACCACGATGAGGTCGACCCCCGGGGTCGGTCGGCCCTCGGTGTCGGCCAGCTTCTGGTCGGGGTCGCGGTCGGTGGCCATGACCACGATGGGCGCCTCGGTGAGCCCGTAGCCCGACACGATCCCCACCCCGCCGATCTCCCGCTTGAGGTCGTGGTGGAGCTGCGGCGGCTTGGGCGCCCCGCCTCCGGGATAGGAGCGGATGGCCGGGAAGATGGGGGCAGTGCCGCCACTGGCCCGCTGGGCGGCCAGGTAGGCCATGTGGAAGGGCGTCCCCGAGCCGGCCAGGGTCACACCGTTGGCGGCCAGGAAGGCCGGGGTGGCCCGGGGGTCGAACACCTCGGTGGTGAGCAGGGTGCACCCGGTCATCAGCGCGGCGATCAGCCAGCCGATGCCACCGATGTGGGTGAAGGGGAAGATGAGGGCGGAGACGTCATCGGGCCCGATGTCCAGGCACTCGGCCATGGCCAGGGCCGGCGCCATCACCGTGAGGTCGCTGTGGGGCGCGCCCTTGGGGTCGGCCGTGGTCCCCGAGGTGTAGAAGAGCCAGCGGATCGGGGAGTCGGCCGCCCGGGCCGGGGCGGCCGGGGCGTCGGGCAGGCCGGCGGGGTCACCGTCGGGCAGCTGCCGGTCGACCACCAGGACCGAGAGGCCCTCGCGGCCGGCGGCGATCTCGCGGGCCATGGCCTCGAAGTCGAAGTCCCGGTAGACCGTGGGCACCACCAGCAGCGAGGCGCCCGACTGTGCCGTGATGAACCCGACCTCCCGGCCCCGGTAGATGGGGATGAGCGGGTTCTGTCGGGCCCCGAGGCGGGCCAGGGCACCCACCAGCACCAGCGACTCGTTCCAGGTGGGCAGCTCCCAGCTCACGTCGGTGCCGGTGCCGACACCGTGGTCGGCGTGCAGGCCGGCCGCGGCCCGGAGGCAGGCCCGGCGGTAGTCGGCGAAGGTCAGGTCGTGGCCGGTGTCCTCGTGGGCCAGCCGCGCCTCGGGGGTGGCCTCGGCCCGTCGTTCGATCAGTCCCCACAGGGTCGGGGCACTGACCCACCCGCGGGCCGCGGTCCGGGCCGCCAAGTCGTCCAGGAAGTCGGTCATCGGTCCGTCTCCGCCCACAGCTGGTCGGTGTAGGTGTCCGTGCCCGGGACGGTGCCGATGAACGGCGACGCCCAGAGCACCGAGCCGAGGCCGGCCGCAGCCAGCCGCTCCGGCTGGGTGGCGAAGACAGTGGACCAGGCGCCGGCCGGCTCCTGGTCCACGAAGAACAGGAGGAGGACCCGCCGGTCCACCTCCCCGGATCGGGGCACGTCGCCGGGGGCGTCGGCCAGCAGCGGCAGCGGGCTGAAGGCCAGGACCGTGGCCACGGCCGAGCCGGGCAGTACCGAGGGGAGGAACTCGTCGCGGTACCAGGCACCGACCCGGTCGGGCTCGACCCCGGCGTCGGGCTCGACGAACACCGAGACCAGGCCCGGGAAGCGGTGGTCGAGGGTCAGCTCGGCCGGCACGCCGTCCTCCTCGCGGCGGTGCTCCCACTCGAAGTGGTAGAGGCCGGTGTGGATGTGGTCGCGCTCCTCGAACATGCGGCCGGCAGCGTGGAGGACGTTGACCTGGTCGACGGCCCACCGGTTCCACTCGTCGTGGTGGCCGGCGAGCACGTAGTAGAGGCCGAGGTAGCTACCGGTCTGGGGATCGGCCACCAGCGGGCCCGGGCCGTCCCCTCCCGGCGCGGGCAGCCGGAGTGCCTTGTTGGGCGCCGTGGCCACGAACCGGGCCCCGGAGAAGTTGTAGGCCCCGATCTGACAGCCGGCGTAGAAGTGGTCCCGCTCGTACCAGCGGTTGTAGGCCACCTGATGGCCGCGGTGGGGCTCCACCAACGTGTAGAGGAGGGTCCCGATGCGGATGGGGTCGTCGGTGACCCCACCCAGGGCGGGGACGGATCGTCCGGTCATGGCGTGTGCGCTCCATTCGTGTGCTGCGGTCGGTCGGGGGTCGGGGCCAGCTCGGCCAGGGCCCTCTTGTCTACCTTCATCATCGAGGTGAGGGGGAGCCGCTCGGTGACCACCACCCGGTCGGGAGCCTTGTAGTCGGCCAGTGACGCCCGGGCGGTGGACCGGAGCTCGGCCAGCAGTGCGGCCTCGTCCACCGGCCCGGCCGGGTCGTCGGCGCCGTCTGGGCCGGCCGCCAGCACCACGAAGGCCACCCCGATCTCTCCGAGCACCGGGTCGGGGGCGCCGATCACCGCCACCTGGTCGACGGAGGGGTGGGCGCCGAGGACCCGCTCCACCTCGGCGGGGTAGACGTTGTAGCCGCCCCGGATGTAGAGCTCGTTGGCCCGTCCCACCAGGTGGAGGTAACCGTCCTGGTCGATGGTGCCGAAGTCGCCGGTGGTGAGCCATCCGTCCTCGGCCAGGACGGCGTCGGTGGCGGCGTCGTCGAACACCACGCCCGTGGCGCCCGGGCCGGTGGGCGGCCCACCCCAGTAGCCGCGCATGACCGCGGCGGAGCGCAGGCGCACCGTCCCCACCGCACCGGCCGGCACCGGGCACCCGGCCTCGTCGACCACGGACAGGGTCACCCCCGACACCGGCCGGCCGACCGTGGCGGCCACCACCTCGTCGGGATCGCCCGGGACGGTCCCCGTCCCGAGGGAGGCCTCGGTCGAGGTGTAGCGGACCACGACGGGCACCCCGAGCCGGCGGCGCATGTCGGCGACCAGCTCGGGGGGGACCCGCGAGGCCCCGGTCCCGGCGATGCGCAGTGACGACAGGTCGGCCCCGTCGAGATCGGGGTGGGCCATGACCAGCGCCCACTGGGTGGGCACCCCCTGGGCCACGGTGATCCGCTCGGCGGCCATGATGGAGATGGCGTCGGCGGCGCGCCAGGGGGTGGGCGTGATCACGGTCGTCACCCCGTGGGCGATCTCGTCCCAGGTCCGGGTCATCGACCCGATGTGGGCGAAGGGCAACGGCGACAGTCGCCGGTCCCCGGTGGCCGACAGCACGTCGGTGCCGGCGGCCACGGCGGCCAGGCTCCGGTGGTCGAAGACGGCACCCTTGGGCAGGCCGGTGGTGCCGCTGGTCCAGACCACGGCGACCGGGTCGGTGCACTGGAGCCCGGGCCACACCGGCGGTGTGGCCGTCGAGCCGCCCTCGGCCCGCGCCGCCGCCGCCGCCTGCGTGGCCACGGCCCGACGGACGACCGTCCCCACCGGCCCGTCGGGGACCGGGAGGTCGTCGTCCAGCACGGTGACCACCGGCAGGGTGCGCTCGAGGATGGAGGCCACTTCGTGGGCCCCGAGGCGGAGGTTGACGCCCGAGGTGATGGCCCCCAGCCGGGTGGCGGCGGCATACCAGACCATGTAGTCGATGGAGCTGGGCACGAGCAGACACAGCACCGACCCGCGGGTCACCCCGAGCGAGGCCAGATGACCGGCCACGGCATCGGCGGCCCGGTCCCACTGGGCGAAGGTCAGGGACCGCCGCGGACCCTCGTCGGTGGCCGGCTCGACGTAGGCCTCCACGTCGGCGTTGACCCGCGCCGCGGCGCGCAGGACGTCGACGACCGTCTCAAACTCCCCCTCGACCGGGCGCGCCGTCATGGGCTCAGAAGGTGAGCACGCCCCGGGCCAGCTTTCCGGCCTCCATGTCCTCCACGATCTCGCGGAATCCCTCGACGGGACGCTGCTCGGTGACCAGCTCGTCGAGCATCAGCCGCCCCGACAGGTAGAGCTCCACCATGAGCGGGATGTCCTGATGGGGGCGGGCCGAGCCGTAGCGGACCCCGAGCAGGCCCCGGTCGACGTAGGCCAGCGCGTTGACGTCGACGGCGACCTCGGTGCCCTGCGGGGGGATCCCGATGGCCAGGGCGTTGCCGCCCCAGTCCAGGACGTCGAGGGCGTTGCGGAGCACGGCCGGGTGGCCCACGCAGTCGAAGGACCAGTTGACCCCCCCTGTCCACCCGAGAGCCCCGGTCACCACGGACGGGTTGGGCGGCACCAGCTCACGGATGGCGGCCACGGCGTCGGTGGCTGAGGCGTCGACGAAGTGGGTGGCGCCGAACTGGCGGGCCAGGCCCTCCTTGGACGCCAGGGTGTCGACGGCGATGATGCGGCTGGCCGCCGACAGCCGGAGGCCCTGGATGACGTTGAGGCCGACGCCCCCGACACCGAAGACGGCCGCCGTCTGGCCCGGCTGGACCTTGGCCCGGTTGAGCACCGAGCCCACACCGGTCAGCACGCCGCAGCCGATCAGGCAGGCCGAGGTCATGGGCACGTCCTTGGAGATCTTGACCGCCTGGACCTCCTGGACGATGGTCGACTCGGCGAAGACCGAGGTGGCGGCGAAGTTGGAGGCCGGCTCCCCACGGAACGTGAAGGGCTGCGACACGTTGCCGAGGGTCTTGACGCACCAGGTGGGATGGCCGGTGGCACAGGCGCGGCACGTCCCGCAGCTGGCCAGGGTGGCGATGACCACGTGGTCGCCGGGCTTGACCGACCGGACCTCGGAGCCCACCGACTCGACGACCCCGGCGCCCTCGTGGCCGAGCACCGAGGGGGCCTTCCACGGGATGGTGCCGTTGATCACCGACAGGTCGCTGTGGCAGACCCCGGCGGCACCGATGGCCACCCGCACCTCGGTGGGCCCGGGATCCCGGATGCCCAGTTGGTCGGTGACCTCGACTCCGTCACCCGTGTAGACGATGCCTCGCATGGCACCCCTCCCTTGGTTGTCTCGACTGCCGGTCCGCGGCGGACCGGTCCGTGTATTCGACTGGTTCAGACGGCGGCGGCGTACCGCTCCCGCAGCTCCCGCTTGAGGACCTTGCCGCTGGCGTTGAGCGGCAGTGACTCCACCGTCACGACCGAGCGCGGCACCTTGAAGTTGGCCAACCGCTCCTTGGCCCAGGCCAGGAGCTCGGCCTCGAGGTCGGCCCCGTCGGCGCCGACGGCCCCTGACGGCACCACCACGGCCATCCCCACCTCGCCCAGGCGGCGGTCGGGCACCCCGATCACCGCCACCTGCGCCACGCCGTCGTGGAGCCGGAGGGTGGCCTCGACCTCGGCCGGGTAGACGTTGAAGCCGCCGCTCACGTACATGTCCTTCAGCCGGTCGGTGATGGAGACGTTGCCGGCCCCGTCCATGATGCCGACGTCGCCGGTGCGCAGCCACCCGTCGGCGTCCACCGCCGCCTCGGTGGCCTCGGTGTCGTTGAAGTACCCGCGCATCACGTTGTACCCCCGCACCACGATCTCCCCCGCCTCGCCGGTGGCCACCTCGGCGCCGTCCGGATCGACGATGCGCACCTGGACGTCGGGGATGGCCCGGCCCGACGTGCCGGCGATGACCTCGGCGGAGTCGCCCCGCCGGCACATGGTCACCGTGCCGCAGGCCTCGGTGAGCCCATAGGCGGTGAGCACGGTCTCGACCCCCAGGTCGGACCACAGGTTCCGGACCAGCTCCACCGGCACCAGGGCGGCGCCGGTCACCACCAGCCGGAGGGTCGAGAGGTCGAATCCCTTGCGGTCCGGGTGGTCGAGGATGGACTGGAAGATGGTGGGAGGCCCCGGCAGCACGGTGATGCGCTCCTCCTCGATCCTCGTCAGCAGCCCGTCCACGTCGAACACCGGCTCGGGCACCATGGTGGCGCCGGCCATCAGGCAGGCCAGGATGCCCGCCTTGTACCCGAAGGTGTGGAAGAAGGGGTTGACGATCAGGTAGCGGTCCCCCTGGCGCAGCCCGACCACCTCGGACCAGGTGGCGAAGGTCCGCAGGGTCTGACCGTGCGTGGTCATGGCGCCCTTGGGGTGGCCGGTGGTGCCCGAGGTGAAGACCAGGTCGGACAGGTCGCCGGCGGTGATCGAGGCGGTCCGGCCGGCCGCCACGTCGGCCGAGCACAGCTCGCCCTCGCGGAGGAAGACCGGCCAGTCGACGATCTGGTCGCCCCGGGTCCCGGCCCGGGCCGTCGACCCCTCGCCGCCCCGCAGCACCACCACCCGCTCGAGGTCGGGCACGCGGGCCCCGTCGGCCACGGCCTCGTCCAGCATGCGGGGGTAGTCGGTGCCGAGGAAGCCCTCCACGGTGAAGAGCATCCTGGCCCCGGACTCACCGAGGACGTAGGCGGCCTCGGCCCCCTTGAACCGGGTGTTGAGCGGGACCAGCAGGGCCCCGGCCCCCACGGCGCCGAGCGCCGCGATCACCCACTCGGCGCAGTTGGGGGCCCAGATGGCCACCCGGTCGCCCCGGTCGATGCCGTTGGCCACGATGGCCCGGGTGGCCGTGGCCACCCGCTCGGCCAGCTGGTCGAAGGTCAGCCGGGTGGTGGTGCCGTCGGGTCCGTGGCGGTCGACGATGGCCTCGAGCTCACCGAACCGGGCCGCGGCGTCCTCCACCAGGCCCGGAATGGTCCCCCACTGGAGATCCCCGCGGGGATCGGTGATATCTGACACGTCGTCAGGGTAGTGCATGGCCCCACCCCCCTGGCCGGGCCGGCGGGTGTCCCGCAGGGGTGGCCGGACCGCCCGCAGGGACCGTTCGGGGCGCCGGCTCTGCGGGCCCCGGGCCGGTGCCGTCGAGCCCGCCACGGGGCTCAGGGGTGCTGGCTGCTCACCGACACCACCTCGCCGGTCATGAAGGTGGCGTACTCCGAGGCCAGGAAGGCGATGACCGTGGCCACCTCCCACACCTCGGCGCCGCGGCCCAGCACCTCCCGCCGGCTGAGCTCGGCCAGCTCCTCGTCGGCCATCACCTTGTTGAGGAACGGGTGGAGGGCCAGGCTGGGCGACACGGCGTTGATGCGCACCCCGTGGGGGGCGGCCTCGACGGCGGAGCAGCGGGTCAGGGCCATCACCCCGGCCTTGGCCGCCGCGTAGTGGGCCTGGCCGGCCTGGGCCCGCCAGCCCAGCACCGAGGCGTTGTTCACGATCACCCCGCCCCCGCCTCGCCCGTAGAAGTGGCGGAGGGCGGCACGCGTGCAGCGGAAGGTCCCGGTCAGCGTGACGTCGAGGACCAGCCCCCACTGGTCGTCGGTCATGTCGACCACGTCGACCTGGCCACCCAGCCCGGCGTTGTTGACGGCCACGTCGAAACGGCCGTGCTGCTCCACGGTGGCGTCATAGAGGTGCTGGACCTGGTCCTCGTCGGTCACGTTGCACGGCACGGCCAGCGGCCGCACCCCCCCGGCCTCGGGCAGGGCGGCCAGCGCGTCGGCCGCCTCACCCAGCCGGCGCTCGTGGGCGTCGGACACCACCACGGTGGCCCCCTCCTGGATGCACCGCGTGGCTGTGGCGAAGCCGATGCCGGTGCCGGCCGCCGCGGTGATCACCACGATCCGGCCGTCGAGCAGCCCGTGGCCCGCCGGGGCCGCCGGCACCGGCCACGGGGCCGGTCGGTCGGCCGTGGTCGGGTCGGTGGTGCCATCGGTCAACGGGATGCTCCCTTGGGTTCGGGCGGCAGTCCGAGGACCCGCTCGCCGATGATGTTCTTCTGGATCTCGTTCGATCCGCCGTAGATGGTCTCGGACCGGCTGAACAAGAAGGTGCGCTGGAAGGCGTCGAGCTCGTAGGGGAACGCCTCGGCCACCAGTCCGCCCAGACCCTGGATGTCCATGGCCAGCTCGCCCAGCTGACGGTGCCAGGTGGCCCAGTACAGCTTGATGATCGAGGCCTCGGGCGGCGCCACCGGGCCGTCGTAGCCCGACAGGCTGCGCAGGGTGTTGTACCGCAGGATCTCCAACTCGGCGTAGGAGCGGGCCAGTCGCTGGCGGACCAGCGGGTCGGCGGTGGCGCCGCGCTCCCGGGCCACGGCGACCAGGTGGTCCAGCTCGCGGCGGAACGACACCTGGTGGCCGAGCAGGCCGACCCCGCGCTCGAAGGCCAGGGTGGCCAGCGCCACCCGCCATCCGTCGCCCACCTCGCCCACGACGTGCTCGGCCCGGGTCCGGGCGCCGTCGAAGAAGACCTCGTTGAACTCCGAGGTCCGGGTCAGCTGGGTGATGGGCCGCACCTCCACCCCGGGCTGGTCCATGGGCACCAGCAGGTAGGACAGCCCGTGGTGCCGGGTCGACCCCGGCTCGGTCCGGCAGACCACGAAGCTCCAGTCGGACTGGTGGGCGAGCGACGTCCACACCTTCTGGCCGGTGATGACCCACTCGTCCCCGTCCAGCACCGCCCGGGTCTGGACGTTGGCCAGGTCGCTGCCGGCGTTGGGCTCGGAGTAGCCCTGGCACCACAGCTCGGTCCCGCCCCGGATGGGCGGGAGGAAGCGTGCCTGCTGCTCGGGGGTCCCGTACTGGATGATGGTCGGGCCGATGAGGCCCTCGCCCAGGATGCTGACCCGTCCGGGGGCCTTGGCCCGGACGTACTCCTCGTTGAAGATCACCTGGTGGGCGATGGAGGCGCCACGGCCCCCGTGCTCGACCGGCCAGCCGATGCAGGTCCAGCCGTCCGCCGCCAGCACCTGCTCCCACTCGAGCCGGGTCTCGAAGCCGTAGGTCTCGTCGCCGGAGCCGCCCCGGCCCCCCAGCGCGGCGAAGGCGCCGGTCACATGGTCGCCGAGCCAGGCGCGGATCTCCTTGCGGAAGGCCTCGTCCTCGGGTCGGTCTCGCAGATCCATGGTGTGCGTCCTGGGCTCGTGGTCTCGTGTGGTCCGGCACCTCCCGGCCCCGCCACCGGCGACGGTTCACGGTAGCAAACGGCCTCGCCGGCCCGGCCGGCCGGCACCGGTTCGGAGGCCGGACCCGCCGCACCCCGGGGGTCGGGATGGGCGAAGATGGGTTCGGCACCGGGTCGCCCGTGGGTCGGCCCGGGCCCGGACCAAGGAGGCACCATGACCAGCGAGGGCAGAGGGACCGGCACGGGGGACCGGGTGGAGCTGACCGACGAGGAGTGGCGGGCCCGACTGTCGCCGGAGCGCTACGCCGTCCTGCGTCAGAAGGGCACCGAGCCGGCCTGGTCGGGCGACCTGCTCCACGTCGAGGGCACCGGCATGTTCACCTGTGCCGGCTGCGGCGCCGCACTGTTCCCGAGCGACACCAAGTTCGAGTCGGGCACGGGATGGCCGAGCTTCTTCCGGGCCCTCGACGACGGCGTCATCGAGGAGCACGTGGACCGGAGCTTCTTCATGCGCCGGACCGAGATCACCTGCGCACGCTGCGGTGGGCACCTGGGCCACGTCTTCCCCGACGGGCCGGCGCCCACCGGCCAGCGCTACTGCGTCAACTCCCTGTCGATCGAGTACCGCCCCGACCCGGGCTGAGCCGGCCGGGCCGGACCGGACAGCCGGTCCTCCAACAGCTCGAACAGGCCTGCCAGGGCCTCGGCCTCGACCAGCCATCCCGAGCGCACCAGGCGGCGGTCGGCGTCGGCCAGGACCTGGCACGCCGCGAACGCCTCGTGCTTGCTCAGGCGGACCGAGCCGGCGAACCTCAGTCCCGGGCCGGCCGGGACCGGGCCCGCGCTCAGGACGCACCCCCGAGCGAGCCCAGCGGATCCTCCACCGGATCGTCCGAGGTCGGGACGCCGTCGTCACCGTCCACAGTGCGACGCTCGGTCCGGTGCACGTCCACGGTGGCGAACCGCAGGCTGGCCCCGACCTCGTCGGCCACGATCTCCACCTTGAACCGGCGATCGCCCTCCTCGGTCTCCCAGCTCCGCTGCTCGAGGCGGCCGGTGACCACCACCCGCATGCCCTTGGTGAGGCTGAGGGCCACGTTCTCCGCCAGGTCACGCCAGGTGACGACGTCGAAGAAGGACGTCGACTCCTCCCACTCGTTGGAGGTGCGGTTCAGCCAGCGGCGGTTGCAGGCGACGCCGAGGGTGGTGGTGGCCTGTCCCTCGCGGGTGTACCGGATTTCGGGATCCCGGGTGAGGTTCCCGACGATGGTGGTCATGGTGGTGGTCACGGCTGGGCCTTTCTCTCGCTGGCCGTCCCGGGGGGTGCCGGCCAGAGCCACTCCGATGTGGGCGGCACCAGGAGCGTGCCCGGGCCACCTTGCCCGGATCCGGCCATCGGAACGGGACGGGGACCTTGCTGGTCCCACCAGCCACCCACCCACCGCCGACCCACCGCCGACCCGGACGGCGACCCGGCGCCACCCCGGTGGCGACCCGACCCGCCGACCCGGTTGGGCCGGAATGGTCCGCGACCTACACTGACCTCGTCCCACCGAGAGGACCGGTGCCGCGTCACCCGGCGGGCCGCACCGGACCCGTGAAAGCAGGATCATCCATGAACCATCTGTTGCGAGAGCTGGCCCCGGTCACCGATGACGCCTGGGCCCAGATCGACGAAGAGGCGACCCGCTCCCTCAAGCACTACCTGGCCGCCCGTCGGCTGGTGGATTTCACCGGCCCCCTCGGCTGGGGCCACTCCTCGGTGGACACCGGCCGGATCGACGTGCTGGTGAGCGGAGGGCTCGGGACGGTGCAGGTGGCCCGGCGCCGCGTCGCACCCCTGTTCGAGCTGCGGTCCGACTTCACCCTCGACCGCGACGAGCTGGCGGCGGCGGAGCGGGGCGCCAACGACCTCGACCTCGACGCCGTGATCACCGCGGCGCGCTTGGCGGCGCTGGCCGAGGACCACCTGGTCTTCCACGGGTACGAGGAGGGGGGCATCGACGGGATCGTCTCGGCCTCGCCCCACGAGAAGGTGGCCATCGGCGACGACTACACCCACTATCCCGAGCACGTGGCCAAGGCGGTGGCCGTGCTGCGGGCCGCCGACGTGGCCGGGCCGTATGCCATCGCCCTGGGCGCCCGGTGCTACACCGGGGTGATCGAGACCACCGAGCACGGCGGGTACCCGGTCTTCGAGCACCTCCGCCAGATCCTCGGCGGGCCGGTGGTGTGGGCCCCCGCCGTCGACGGGGCCGTGGTGCTCAGCCAGCGGGGCGGCGACTTCGAGCTGACGGTGGGTGAGGACTTCTCCGTCGGCTACCGGTCGGCGGACGCCGCCACGGTGGACCTGTACATCGAGGAGAGCCTCACCTTCAGGATCAACACCCCGGAGGTGGCGGTCCACCTGGCCTACCTGTAGGGGCCGACCCGACTGACCCGACCCCCCCGGAGGGCCCACGGCGCCGGGCGTCAGGGTACGGCACGGCGTCGGGGGTCCGGCACCGCCGCGCCGCCGGCCGGTTGCGCCTACTGTGCACGCTGGCCGGTGCGCGCCGCACCCGAGCCGCAGCCCGCCGTACGACCCCGCCGGCGGCGCCGGGAGGTAGCCACCGATGCCGACAACCCCCACCGGTCCCCTGGATGGCGTGCGGGTGGTCGATGTCACCTCGATCGTCATGGGCCCCCTGGCCACCCAGATCTTCGGCGACCTCGGGGCCGACGTGATCACCGTCGAGGACCCCCGCGGGACGCTCAGCCGGGTGATGACGGCCGGGCCCCATCCCCAACTGTCGGGGGTGGCCCTCAACCTGCTCCGGAACAAGCGGAACGTGGTGCTGGACCTGAAGACCCCCGACGGGCGCGACGCCCTACTGGGGTTGGTCGCCACCGCCGACGTCTTCGTGACCAACCTACGGCCGGCCACGCTGGGCCGGCTGGGCCTGGCCTACGACGACGTGGCCGCCGTCCGGCCCGACATCGTCTACTGCCAGGCCCAGGGGTACCCGTCCGACTCCGACCAGGCCGACGCACCGGCCTACGACGACGTCATCCAGGCCGCCACCGGCCTGCCCGACACCTTCGCCCGGGTGGGGGGCGAGCCGGCCTTCGTCCCCTCGCTGATCGCCGACAAGGTGAGCGGGCTGACCATCGCCTACGCCGTGATGGCCGCCCTCCTCCATCGTGTCCGGACCGGCGAGGGCCAGCGGGTGGAGGTCCCCATGGTCGACGTCATGACGGCGTTCACCCTGGTGGAGCACGCCGGAGCGGCCACCGCCCGGCCCGCCCAGGGGCCTCCGGGGTACGGGCGGATCCTCAGCCCCGGGCGCCGGCCCCAGCGGACCCGGGACGGCTGGATCAGCGTGCTCCCCTACACCCGGCGCAACTTCGAGGACCTGTTCCGGGCCGGGGGCCGCGACGACCTGGCCACCGACGAGCGCATCGCGTCGGCCCGGTCCCGCATCGCCAACGCCGACGACCTCTACCGCGAGGTGGCCGAGATCATCGCCCAGCGCACCACGGCGGAATGGCTGTCGTTCTGTCGGGCGGCGGAGGTGCCGGCCTCGGGGGTGCCCACACTGGACGACCTGGTCGACGCCCTCCCCGAGGACGACCACCCGGTGGCGGGCCGGTACAAGGTGCTCCCCCAGCCGGTCCGGTTCTCCCGGGCCTCCGGACCGACGGTCCGGCGGCCGGCCGCACTGAGCGGCCAGCACACCGATGAGGTCCTGGCTGAGTTGGTCGACCGGATCCCTCTGCCCGATCCCCCCGGTCCGGGTCCGGTCGCCACGGGCGGGGACCCGCTGTGAACGCGGCCTTCGGCGACGTGACGGCCGTCCTCGGCGACGACGGCGTGGCCGAGGTGGAGATGCATCGCCCCCCGGCCAACTACTTCGATGCCGGGCTGCTGGGTGACGTGGTCTCGGCCCTGGCCTGGGCCGACCAGCAGGGTGGCCGGGCCGCCGTGCTGTGCTCCGAGGGCCGGCACTTCTGTGCCGGGCTCGACTTCGGGGCATCGGGGCGCCCCACCCCCGAGGGCCTGGAGGAGCTGTACGGCCGGGCGGTGGAGCTCGTGCGGGGATCGCTGCCGGTGGTGGTGGCGGTGCAGGGGGCGGCGGTGGGCGGTGGCCTGGGCCTGGCCCTGGCCGGCGACTTCCGGGTGGCCTCGGCCACCAGCCGCTTCTCGGCCAACTTCGCCCGGCTCGGCTTCCACCAGGGCTTCGGACTGTCGGTGACCCTGCCGCGGGCCGTGGGGGAACAGCGTGCCCTCGAGCTCTTGACCACCGGCGCCCGGATCGACGGGGTGGAAGCCCTCCGTATCGGGCTGTGCGACCGCCTGGACGACCATCCGCGGGCCGGGGCCCGGGCCCTGGCCGGAGCGATCGCCGAGTCGGCCCCCCAGGCCGTGCGCTCCATCCGGGCGACGATGCGCGCCGGCCTGGCCGACCGGTTCGCCGCCGCCCTCGACCACGAGCGCGCCGAGCAGCTCCGGCTGATGGGGACGGCGGACTTCCGCGAGGGGATCGAGGCCTCGCGGGAGCGGCGGCCTCCCCGGTTCACCGGGCGGTAGCCACCACCGGGGCGCCGGGGATCCGGGCCCTCGGCCGTTCAGCCCCCGGAGAGGTCGGCGGCCAGCTCGGTGCGCGTGGCGTCACCGAGCGGTGTCCCGGGCAGGCCCTCGGGGTACCGGGGGTGGTTGACGGCCAGGACCACCGGCTGCGAGTGGAACGCCTCGACCTGGTCCGGGGTGAAGTGGAAGCGCACGTAGTGGACCGCCGAGGTGGTGGTCTCGCGGGTCAGGTTGGCTTCGTGCTCGTCGTCCGGCGTGGACACGACCACCGATGCCGACGGGCCGGAGCCGATCCGCAGCTCACAGGACCGCTCGATCCCGACTAGGCGCGGCAGCCAGGTGCGGAGCTCCTCCTCGGTGGTGAGCTCCAGGAAGAGCGTGGCCGACAACTCCGCCGGGCCGGGGAGCAGCCGGTTGTAGACGTCCAGCTCGTGCTGGATCTGCTCGTCGGAGACCATGCGCTCGGCCCGGGCCATCTCCTGGACCTGGAAGCGCATGGTGAGGCGGCTCTCGAAGGTCAGGGTGACCACCGGGCCCACGCTGACCCGGCGCAGCTTCTTGGTGGCGATGACCTGTGAGCGGAACTCGTCCCGCTCGCGCTCGTAGGCGCGCTGGTCGGCGATGTCGTCCAGGGTCAGTGGTCGTGGCACGGTCATGGGTCGGCTGCTCTCCTCGGTGGTCCCCCGGACAGGTCGGGTGGTTGGGTCGGGTGGTCCGGACCGGCACGTCCGGCCCCGGTCCAGCGTCGGCGGGAACTGGACCGCGCCCACAGCCGGCCCCGGGCAAACCCGGGACCGGCTGCACGCGGCGCGGGCGGGGGACGCCCGCTGGTCCGACTCAGGCCACCGAGGCCAGGCCCTCCGTGAAGCGGCCGGCATGGCTCTTCTCGGCGCGGGCCAGGGTCTCGAACCACTCGGCGATCTCGTCGAAGCCCTCGTCCCGGGCGGTGCGGGCGAAACCGGGGTACATCTCGGAGTACTCGTAGGTCTCCCCCTCGACCGCGGACTTCAGGTTGTCGGCCGTCGGGCCCACCGGCGTGCCGGTGACCGGGTCGCCGACTTCCTTCAGGAAGTCGAAGTGGCCGAACGCGTGTCCGGTCTCCCCCTCGGCGACCGAGCGGAAGAGGGCGGCGACATCGGGGTAGCCCTCCACGTCGGCCTTCTGGGCGAAGTAGAGGTAGCGGCGGTTGGCCTGGCTCTCGCCGGCGAACGCCTCTTTGAGATTGCCCTCGGTCTTGCTGTCTTTCAGTGCTGGCACAGTGTTCCTTTCCTGGGTGTGACGGTCGTGGACGGGTCCACGAGTTGGTTGCTGATGGACGGGGGCGGCCCGGCCGCTAGCGCGAGGCCGGGGTGGGCCGGCGGCGGGACGGGGCCGACGGGCGGCACTCGGGACAGAGGCCACGGAAGACGATCTCCGCCGATCCCACGTCGAAACCCAGGTCGGCCCCCCGGGGCACCTGGAGGTCGGGGAAGGTGGCCACCAGGTCACGGACGCTGCCGCACTGGCGGCAGACCAGGTGGTGGTGGGGATCGTCGACGTTGGGGTCGAAGCGGGTCATGCCGGTGCCGACGTCGAGCGGGGCGATCTCGCCCAGCTCGGCGAGGTCGTGCAGGGTCTGGTAGACGGTCTTGAGCGACACCGTCTCCATCTCCCGGCTGACCAGCGCGTGCACGGCCTCGGCCGACGGATGGGTGACGTTGCCCTGGAGGACCCGGAAGATGCACTGCCGCTGGGCGGTGACCTTCCGGCCGGTGGAGCGGAAGCGCTCGGTCAGCTCCTCGGGCGTCTTCATACGGGATCCAGGATATCACCAATCATTGTTCTTCAACAATCGTTGTTGACAAGGCCCGGGCCCCGGACCGGGAGTCCGGAGCCGGGCCCGCTCCGACGTGTGGCAGGCTTTGGCCATGCCGGATCCCGCCCGCGTGGCCGAGCCGGGGGCGGGCCGGTTCGACCGGTCCGACGCCCTCGAGCGACTCGCCCACCAGCACTTCGACGTGCTGATCGTGGGCGGTGGCATCACCGGTGCCGGTGTGGCCCTGGACGCCGCCAGCCGCGGCCTCCGCACCGCCCTGGTGGAGAAGGACGACTTCGCCTCGGGCACCTCGTCCAAGTCCTCGAAGCTGATCCACGGGGGCCTGCGCTACCTCCAGCAGCGGGAGTACCGGCTGGTCTACGAGAACCTGGCCGAGCGGCAGCGCCTGCTGGACAACGCCCCCCATCTGGTGTCCCCCCTCCCCTTCCTCATCCCCCTGTTCGGCAAGGACGGCGTGGTCAACCGCAGCGTGGCCCGCGTCTACCGCACCGCGCTGTGGCTCTACGACCTGACCGGCGGGGTCCGCATCGGCCGCCGGCACGAGAAGGTCACACGGGCCCAGGCGCTGGCCCACATGCCCAACCTGCGGGCCGACCGGCTCACCGCCGGCTTCCTGTACTGGGACGCCCGGGCCGACGACGCCCGACTGACCCTGGCCGTCCTGCGCACCGCGGTGGTCGACCACGGCGCGGTGGCCGCCAACCACGCCGCGGTGACCGCACTGAGCCGTGGGCCCGACGGCACCGTGACCGGGGCGACGGTGTCCCCCGACGGGGGGGCGCCCTTCGAGGTCAGTGCCTCGGTCGTCGTCAACGCCGCCGGCGTCTGGTCCGACCTGGTCCGGACGCTCGACGAGGGGCACGATCCCCACAGCATCCGGCCGGCCAAGGGCATCCACATCACCGTGCCCGACCATGCCTTCCCGTGCGACATCGCCGCCGTGATCCCGGTGCGGGAGGACCACCGGTCGATCTTCGTGGTGTCCTGGGGGGACCAGGTCTACCTGGGCACGACCGACACCTCGTGGGAGGGGCCCCTGGACGACCCGGGATGCCTGCCCGAGGACGTCGACTACATCCTCGGCGCGGCCAACGCCATCAGCACCACGCCCATCGGCCGGGGTGACATCACGGGCATCTGGACGGGCCTGCGCCCGCTGCTGGCACCGGTGGACGGCCGCCACGCCCCGAGCGAGCGGACCGCCGACCTGTCCCGCCGCCATACCGTGCACACCTCCCCCGGGGGCGTGGTCACGGTGACCGGCGGCAAGCTGACCACCTACCGGAAGATGGCCGAGGACACCGTCGACGTCGTGGTGGCCGCACTCGGACGGCGCCGGCTGGGCTGTGTCACCCGGGACCTGCGGCTGCGCGGGGCGGGAGGGGGCGTCCATGCCCCGGCGCTGGCCGGCGGGGCCCGTCCCGCCTCCGAACGGTCCGACGCCGACCGGGCCGCCCACCTGGCCGCCCACCTGGCCGGCCGGTACGGCTCGGAGACCCCGGACGTCCTGGCCCTGGTCGGGACCCACGCCGACCTGCTGGAGCCGCTGGTCGAGGGCCTCGACTACCTCCGGGTGGAGGCGGTCTACGCCGTCCGCCACGAGATGGCCACCACCGTGGCCGACATCCTCGACCGCCGCACCCGCGCCTCCCTCCGCGACGCCCGGGCCGCCGCCCGGGCCGCCACCGACGTCGCCTCCCTGCTCGGCGCCGAGCTGGGTTGGGACCGGGCCCGCCAGGAGGACGAGGCCCGCGCCTACGCCGAGGCCCTCCGGGCCGACCTGTCCCGGGCCGGCCTCGACCCCGACCACGGCCCGGCGCCGGTGGGAGCGGTGCCCGCCGGTGGGCCCGCGGAGGCCGGATGACCCTCCCCACACCGGTGACCGCCATCGACATCGGGCCCGGTGGCGTGACCGACCACCTCGGCGGGACCCGCATCGGGGTGGACGACCGGCTGCTCGGGCGCCTGGCCGACGCGTGCGCCGAGGTATCCGTCCTCGACGACGACCGTGCCGAGTCCGGTCGGGACTGGTGGCCCCTGGCCATCGGGTGGGCCACCGAGGGGGCGGTGCCGTCCCGTCCCGCCGCCGTGGCCCGGCCCACCGACACCGGCCAGGTTGCCGCGGTCCTGGCCCTGTGCAACGACGCCGGCGTCCCGGTCACCGCGGCGGGCGGCCGGAGCGGGGTGTGCGGCGCGTCGGTCCCGGTGTTCGGCGGGGTGTCCCTCGACCTGTGCGGCCTGGCCGGGATCGGCGGCGTCGACACCGAGTCGCTGGTGGCCGACCTCCGGGCCGGCACCTTCGGACCGGACGTGGAGGCGGGCCTCCGCGACGGGTTCGGGCTCACGCTCGGCCACTGGCCCCAGTCGATGGACCTGTCCACCGTGGGGGGGTGGCTGGCCTGCCGGGGGGCGGGCCAGTACTCCAACCGCTACGGCAAGATCGAGGACATGGTCATCGGCCTCGAGGTGGTCCTGGCCGACGGCACCGTGGTGCGCACCGGGGGCCACGGGCCCCGGTCGGCCACCGGGCCCGACCTGACCCAGCTGTTCGTGGGGAGCGAGGGGACCCTGGGGGTGATCACCGAGGGGCGGTTCCGTGTGCACCCGGTCCCCGACGGCGAGGGCCGGCGGGCCTTCGGGTTCGCCTCGTTCGCCGACGGTCTCGACGCCTGCCGCCGGATCCTCCGCCGGGGCGCGTCCCCGGCCGTGCTGCGCCTCTACGACGCCACCGAGTCGGCCCGCTCCTTCGAGCACGGGGAGACCAACGTCCTGGTGGTAGTGGACGAGGGCGACCCCGCCCTGGTCGGGGCCACGCTGGGGATCGTCGACGCCGAGTGCGGCGGGGCCGACGGCCTCGACGAGGGCCTGGTCGACCGGTGGCTGGCCCACCGCAACGACGTCTCCGCCCTGGCCCCGCTGTGGCGCGGCGGCATCGTGGTCGACACCGTCGAGGTATCGGCCCGGTGGAGCGCGCTGCCCGGGCTGTACGACTCGGTGCTGGCCGCACTGGGCGGGGTCGAGGGGACCCTGGTGGCGTCGTCCCACCAGAGCCACGCCTACACCGACGGCGCCTGCCTGTACTTCACCTTCGCCGGCCGGCCCCCCGATGCCGGTGCCGACGGGGGCAGCCGGTCCGAGGCCGAGGGGCGGGACTGGACGGCGCGCTACTACCGCCGGGCCTGGGACGAGGTCACGCGGGCCACGCTGGATGCCGGCGGCGCCATCAGCCACCACCACGGCATCGGGCTGAACCGGGCCCGATTCCTGCCCGAGGCGCTGGGCCCGGGGTTCGGCGTGCTGTCGGCGGTCAAGCGGGCCCTCGACCCGCGCGGCATCCTGAACCCGGGCAAGCTCGGCCTGGACAGCCCCTTCGGCGAGGTCCCCTGGCCGTGAGCATCCTGGTCGTCGACGTCGGGACCTCGGGGGTGCGCGGGGCCGTGGTGCGCCCCGACGGATCGGTGGAGCACATCCACCATGTCCCGGTCCTGCCCGACACCCCCTTCCCGGGCCTGGTGGAGTTCGACGCCGTGGCCATGGCCGACGCCGTGGCGTCGGTGGCCGCGGCCAGCCTGGCCGACGCGGGCCCGGTGCAGGCGGTCGGGATCGCCAATCAACGGGCCTCGACCGTGGTGTGGGACCGGGCCACCGGGGTGCCGGTGGCCCCCGGCCTGGGCTGGCAGGACCTCCGGACCGTGGGCACCTGCCTCGAGCTGCAGGCCCAGGGGATCCGCGTGGCCCCCAACGCCTCGGCCACCAAGCTGGCCGCCCTGCTCGACCTGGCCGACCCGGACCGCAGCCGGTCCGAGCGCGGCGAACTGGCCTTCGGGACGGTGGACACCTGGGTGGCCTGGACCCTGTCGGGGGGCCGGCTCCACGTCACCGACGCCTCCAACGCCGGGGTCACCGGACTGATCCACGCCGACGGCTCGGGCTGGAGCCCGGAGATCCTCGCCCACCTGCGGATCCCCGAGGCCGTCCTGCCCACCATCGTCGACTCGTCGGGCGCACTCGGCGAGGCGTCGATCCTCGACGGCAGCCCGGTGGTGGCCGGCATGGCCGGCGACCAGCAGGCCTCCCTCATCGGCCAGGGCTGCACCCGGCCGGGACTGGCCAAAGCCACCTTCGGGACCGGTGGGATGCTCGACCAGTGCGTGGGCCGCCCGCGGCCGGCCCCCCTGGTCCGGGGCGATGCCGGCACCATCCCCATCATCGCCTGGCGACGGGGCGGGGCGATCACCTGGGGGGTGGAGGCCATCATGCTGTCGGCCGGGACCTGCGTGGAGTGGCTGCGCGACGACCTCGGGATCATCGAGTCGGCCGCGCACTCGGCCGAGGTGGCCCGGCGGTGCGAGACCACCGGTGACGTGTGGTTCGTGCCGGCGCTGCTGGGTCTGGGCACGCCGGTGTGGGATTTCGGTGCCCGAGGGACCTTCACCGGCCTCACCCGCGGCTCGGGACGCCCCGAGCTGGTCCGGGCGGTCCTGGAGGGGGTGGCCCACCGGGGTGCCGACCTGCTCGAGGCGGCCGAGGCCGACTCCGGCCTGCCCGTCGCCACCCTGCGGGTCGACGGGGGCATGGCCGCCAACCCCGTGTTCACCCAGGCCCTGGCCGACGCCTGTGGCCGACCGGTGGAGATCGCCCCGGTGGTCGAGGCCACCACGCTGGGCGCCGCCTACCTGGCCGGCATGGCCGTGGGGGTGTGGGCCGACGAGGAGGAGGTGGCCGACGTGTGGTCCCCGCACCTCCGGGTCGACCCGGTGATCGGGGCCACCGAGCGGGACGCCCGGCGGTCCCGCTGGCTCGACGCCCGGTCGCGGGCCGAGGCCACCATCCCCGAACTCTCGGACCTCCACTTCTGATTCCGGCGGCCGCCGCGTCCGTGTCCGGGCGACCCGACACGGACGCCCGGACGGGTCATCATTGTAGGAAGTACCAGGTAACGCCTACAGTGGGAAGGTCGCCACGCTGGGCGATCACGTGCCGACGGAACCGGCCGACGCAGGGGAACCAGGGGATCGGATGAGCACGGACATCGGAACAGTCGGCACCGAGTCGGCACCCCTCGCGGACCCGGTGCACCCCTCCATCGAGGAGGCGGTGACCACCTCGAGGAACCTGCACCACGCCCTGTCCAGTGTGCTGCTCGGCACGCCCCGGGCCGTCACCTTCGCCGTGGTGGCGGCCCTGTCCGGCAACCATCTCCTGATCGAGGACGTGCCCGGCGTGGGCAAGACCGTCCTGGCGCGGGCCCTGGCCACCGCACTCGGGGTCCAGCTCTCGAGGGTCCAGGGCCATCCCGACCTCCTGCCCTCGGACGTCACCGGCGTCACGGTGTTCTCTCCCGACACGGCCACCTGGGAGTTCCGTCCGGGCCCGGTCTTCGGCCACGTGGTCCTGCTCGACGAGCTGAACCGGACCCCGCCCCGGACCCAGTCGGCGCTGCTCGAGGCCATGGAGGAGCAGCAGGTGTCGGTGGACGGCGAGTCGTGGCCGCTCCCCCGTCCGCACCTGGTCATCGGCACCCAGAACCCCATCGGGCAGCTGGGGACCTACCCCCTGGTGGAGAGCCAGCTCGACCGGTTCGGGATCGCCACGTCCATCGGCTATCCCGATGCCGACGTCGAGACCGGCCTGGTCCTCCACCACGGCGGCCGCTACGCCCTCGACACGCTGGTGCCGGTGTCGGACCCGTCCCAGTGGGAGCGGACCATCAACGCCACCGCCACGGTCCGCGTGGTCACGCCGGTGGCCGAGTACGCCGTGTCGCTGGTCAGGGCCACCCGCACCGCCGGCACGGTCCGGCTCGGGGCCAGCCCCCGGGCCGCCATCTCGCTGATCCGGTCGGCCCAGGCCTACTCGGTCCTCAACGGTCGTGACTACGTGACGCCCCAGGACGTCCAGGCGGTGGCCGTGGCCTGCCTGGCCCACCGCCTGATCGCCGAGGGGAGCGGCGGCGAGGGGGCGACCCTGGTCGGCCGCATCATCGCCGAGGCGCCCGTCCCGGCCACGTGACCACCCCCGGGCCGGCGCGTACGTCCGCCTGGCCGACCGCGGTGGCCGTCCTGGTCGGCGTGGGGGGCGGCGTCGTGGCCGTGGTGGTGATCCGGTCGCTGCTCGGACCCGGGGCCGTCCCACTCGGCGCCGCCGTCGGCCTGGTCACCCTGATGTCGGGCATCCTCGTGGGCTGGAGGCTGTCCGGAGGCGGCCGGCGGGGCACCCGGCTCCCCAACGGCCACCGGGTCCGCGCCCGTCTGCACCCGGTGGCCTGGTTCGGGCCGGTGGCGGGCAGCGTGGTGGCCACGGCGGCCTGGGCCGGGGTGGCCCACTCCAGCGGGTCAGGGTGGGTTCAGGCCATCGGCGCCCTGCTGGCCGCGGTCCTCCTGACCGGCCTGGTCATGCCCGCGGTACCCGCCCACCGGGCCGTCGTGACCTGCACGGCCAGCCCGTCCGACGGCGAGGCCGGTGCGCCCCTCACACTCACCCTGTCGGCCAACGGGCCCGTCCGCATCCGGCCCCGCTACCCCGCCGGCACGGCGGCGCCCGCCGGCGGCCGGCCCCACGGCACCCGGACGGTCGATGTCGAGCTGGTGCCCGACCGACGGG
>Ga0302319_10004531_pt1 | contig 28438 bp, 33 predicted proteins | sample Bog_T0_2_FD_203319 | JGI IMG/M metagenome (GOLD analysis project Ga0302319, IMG submission 203319) | Peat permafrost microbial communities from Stordalen Mire near Abisko, Sweden - Bog_T0_2 | ecosystem: Environmental > Terrestrial > Soil > Wetlands > Peat | place: Sweden: Abisko, Stordalen Mire... | reverse complement strand
ACAACAGGGACACGGGAGAGTCATTGGCCGAACGCGACGTGCAACCACTCACGGCGAACGCGTATCTGGGCTCCTGGGGAATCGTCGAGGCGTTGAACGCCGGTGCGGACGTGGTGATATGTCCGCGCGTGACCGACGCGTCCGTCGTGGTCGGTCCGGCGGCGTGGGCCTTTGGCTGGGCGCGCGACGACTGGGACAAATTGGCTGGTGCGGTGTTGGCGGGCCACATCCTCGAATGTGGCGCCCAAGCAACGGGTGGTAATTACTCGTTCTTCCAGGAGATCGAGAATCCGCTGCACCCTGGCTACCCGATCGCGGAGATCAACGCGGACGGCTCGTTCGTGGTGACCAAGCATCCCAACACGGGCGGAGCGGTCTCACTTGGCACCGTGACCGCGCAATTGCTCTACGAGATCGACCGACCCGCGTACCTCAATCCCGACGTGATAACACACTTCGACTCGGTCGAAGTGTTCGACGAAGGAAACGACCGTGTACGTCTCTCGGGCCAGCGCGGTTCGGCGCCCACGGACCAATTGAAGGTCTGTATCAACTTTCAAGGTGGTTTCCGCAACACGTACGCCTGCATGCTCACCGGGCTCGACATCGACGCAAAAGCCGCCTTCGCGACTGACGCGGTCTTCGCCGCGGTGGGTGGGCGTGAGAACTTCGAAGACGTCGACGTTCGTCTGATCCGTAGTGATCACGAGAACGCGGCGACCAACGCCGAAGCGACGGCGCGACTGTTGATCACGGTAAAGGACCACGACGCCGACAAGGTGGGCAAGCGCTTCGCCGCGGGGGTGAACGGCATTGGACTCGCGCTGTATCCCGGCAGCTACAACGACGTCGTGGCGGGACAAGCGGCCGAGTACGCCGTCATGTGGCCCGCGCTCATTCCCGCGAGTCTCATTGATCAGCGCGTCGCACTTAACGGTAAGGAGGTCGCGTTGCTCAATGCCGCACCCGTCTCATCAGGGCCCCCTACGGGCGACTTCGTGCCCGCGCGCCTGCTCCCCGCGCGCGACTGGCGTGACGCTCCTACGACGCTCGCACCACTCGGGCGAGTCATGGGGGCACGATCGGGGGACAAGGGTGGCAACGCCAACATTGGCGTGTGGGCGCGCTCGGACGAGTCCTTCGACTGGCTCGTGCAATTCCTCACCACGCAAAAGGTCCGCGAACTCATTCCCGAGGCGTCTGGGCTCGTCGTGGACCGTTACGAACTCGCCAACCTGCGCGCAATGAACTTCGTGGTGCGCGGCATACTCGGGCAAGGCGTCGCCGCTTCGACGCGTCCCGACGCCCAGGCGAAGAGTTTGGGCGAGTACCTGAGGTCGCGCGACGTGCTCGTTCCGATGCAATTTCTCGATCCCACGACCCACGACGGCGAGCACTAGACTGTGGCGCGCGCGTGGCGCTCTCTCGACGCAACGGCGATCGCGCGACTGCCGGTGAACACCGGGGTCTACGCGTTGCGCGAGCGTGACAACGACGAGGTGCGCGTCTATGTCGCCGGCGCGACGTCGCGCCTCGGGCTTCGCGGCGAACTCGACGACGCACTTCGCGGTGCGAACGATGTCCCCCTCGACTTCACGTACGTCAGTACGAACAACTACTTCACCTTGTATCGCGAGTGGCGCGACTTCCCACAGCGTTTTGACGCGAGCAATCCATTCGTACGCGCCGACGGGGTCACGGTCGCGCAAAGGGGTCCGGCGTGACGACTTTCACTGACCGCCAACGCGAATTGTGCGAGCACGTGCGGACCTTCGTCACGGAGCGCATCCTCCCGCTCGAGGAGACCCTTGATCCCGACGAGAGCGAACTCGACGCCGAGACGCTTGCGTCGCTCGTCAACGAGACCCGCGCGATGGGCCTTTACAACTACGACGTGCCGGCCGAACACGGTGGTCCGGGACTGGACACGGTAACGACGACGTTGCTCGCTATGGAGATGTCCCAACATCGCGCGGGCCTCTACACCCCCTGTTACGGCGCCTTCGGTCCCTCGGGCTTCGCTCAGCTCTATGACGCGACGTCCGGCCAACGTGAGCGATTCCTCTACCCGGCCTTGCGCGGCGAGAAGAAGGTCTTTTTCGGGCTGACGGAAGCGAACGGCGGCAGTGACCCCGCGAACGCCATCGCCACGACCGCCACGCGCGACGGCGATGAATGGGTGGTTGAGGGCTCGAAGGTCTTCATTGGTGAGGCGCACCGCGCCGACTTCGGTCTGGTCTTTGCGCGCACCGGTGGACCGGGGCGAAAGGGCATCAGTTGCTTCGTCGTCGAGACTTCGAGCCCGGGCTTTGAGGTCGTGCGCGCGATCCATACGCTTCGCTCGGGCACGACGCCGAGCGAGATTCGCTTCAACCGCGTCCGTGTTCCTCACGAGAACCTGATTGGCGAAGAGGGTGGGGGATTCGCCCTCGCCAACGCCGCACTCGTGCGAATTCGTATTCCCTATTCGGCGGCGTGCGTCGGTCTGGCAATAAAGTCCCAGTCAATGGTTCTCGAGCACGTGAAGGGTCGCGAGGTGTTCGGCAAGACGCTCGCCGAACACGAGGGCGTCCAGTGGATGCTGGTGGATAACGATCTCGACATCCACCACGCGACCTTGATCGTGTTACACGCCGCCTCGCGCGCCGATGCGGGTCTTTCTTTTCGCAGAGAAACCGCGCTCGCCAAGATCTCGGCCACCGAGGCGAGTGCGCGGGTGGTCGACCGCTCGATGCAGCTCTTTGGGGCGTGGGGCATGGCGAAGGACCTACCCTTCGAGCGTTGGTACCGTGAACTGCGCATTCGCCGCATTGGTGAGGGCACGAGTGAGACCCAGCGAATGGTGGTGTCGCGCGATCTCCTCGGTGCGCCGAGGTACCAAAGCATTTGGGAGGGCCAGTGACCAATGACGCCATTGCAGTCGAGAAACTCGCGGGCATCGACGTGCACGTGCACGTCGAACAAGACGCGCACGGCCATTTCTCACTCGACCAGGAGTTGCTCGACGCGTCCGCGAAGTACTTCAAGTCGGGCGAGGACCGCGCTCCAAAACTCGCCAGCATCGCCGAGCGCTATCGCTCGCTCAACATGGCCGCCGTCGTCTTTACCGTCGATGCCGCGACGGCGACCGGTCACCCCGCGCTGTCGAGTGAGGAGATCGCCCAAGAGGCGGCGCAGTTCCCTGACGTGATTATTCCGTTCGGTTCGGTTGATCCACGCACCGGCCCCTTGGCGCTCGAAAAAGCTCGTCGGCTGGTCGAGGAGTATGGCGTACGTGGCTTTAAGTTCCATCCGAGCCTGCAGGATTTTCGCCCGAACGACCTCGAGTATTACCCGCTCTACGCTCTGCTCGAGGGACTCTCGGTGCCGGTGATCTTTCACACCGGCCAGACCGGCATCGGGGCGAACCTCCCAGGCGGGCGGGGCATCAAGCTCGCCTTGTCGGACCCACTCTTGCTCGATGACGTGGCGGCGGACTTCCCGGGACTCTCGATGGTCTTGGCGCACGCGGGAATGCCCTGGTACGACAACGCGCTGGCGATGGCGACCCACAAGTCCAACGTGTTCATCGACTTATCGGGTTGGTCGCCCAAGTACCTGCCAGCTCCGCTTATTCGCGCGGCCGGAAGCTATTTGAGTCACAAGGTCTTGTTCGGTTCGGACTTTCCGGTCATCACGCCCGAGCGATGGCTGCGCGACTTCGACGCGCTTGAATTCCCCGCCGAGGCGAGACCCAAGATCATGAAGGAAAACGCCGCGCGTCTCTTGCACTTGGCCTGAGTGATCCGCGCCTTGGGGGCGATTTGAGGAACTCGGCGACGAGGTCGGTCGTGGCTCGCGGGTTGCCTTAGTAGGATTGAACAATGCCCTCTGCGACACCCTCACCTCGTCGCGCCTCGAGCGCGAACAAAGGGGGAGCACCGAAACGTAATCGTAGCGATTCGCCCGCCAAGAGGCCGTCCGAGCGCCCGGCGCGCGCGAGCGGGAGTGCGCCTTCGAGAGCGCCGCGCCCTGCTCGTGACGGTGACGATCGTCGCCGCAGCCCGCGCGCGGGTGACGGATCACCACGCTCGCCGCGTCCTCGCGGCGAATTCAAGGAGACCCGCCGAACAACTCGCGATCCGCGCGAAGAACGCGACGAGCGCGACCCTCGAAGGGCGCGTCCGACGTCGGGGACTCACGGTGCGAAGCCACCAGAGCGAAGTGCACGTCCGACCCGAAGCGGTTCGAGTGCTACCTCCTCACCAAGACGGGCGCGTGAAGGGGCCCCCTACGGCGAGAAACGAAACGCCCGCACTGATCGTCCGTCGTCGCGACGTCCTGACGCACGCGACAACGAACCGCGCTGGAAGCGCGACGACCGTGACGGTGACGCCCGAGGCGCTCGATCCGGTCCCACTCGGCGTCCGAGTGCGCCACGCGCAGCACGTGGCGCGGCGCGTGGCAGCGCGCGTGGTGCGGGTGCGAGTTCGGCCCGATACGCGCGCGCGCCTCGTTCGTTGACGCCAGAGGAACTCGAGCATCAGAAGATAACGACCCACGGTCGCGAAAAGGGTTGGGGCGGCGTCGCACGAAAGGGCGCGACGCACATCAAGAGCACCGGTGGCGCGATGGAAGAGACGCCGAGCGCGGGTCGCACGCCTGATCCGTTGGGTGCGTGGGTCGAAGAGGTTCGCCCGGGTACGACAGCACCCGTCGCTAAGGCGAAACCCAAAGTTCGCTACGCCTTACCCGGTGACGTCGCCTCTGACGTGCGCAAGGCGTTCATCGGGACGTCCTACATGCGAGAAAAGACCGTCGCCACACTGACGCGCGCCGCTGAGGCCTACGACCGCAAACGTTACGAAGAGGCCCTTCGACTTGGACGAACCGTCGCGGACGCGGTGCCCGGCGTGGCCCCGGTGCGCGAGCTGACGGGGCTCGCTGCGTACCGCGCCGAGCGATGGAGCATGGCCAAGATCCATCTTCGCGCCTATTTTGCGATCACCGGCGACCCGGAGCACCTGGCGCTCGTGATGGACTGCGATCGAGCGAATCGTCGCTTCCGTGCGGTTGAAAAGACCTTCGCGGAACTCGAAGCCAGTGAACCCACCGCCGAAGTCCTCGTCGAGGGTCGCATCGTGATGGCCGCTACGTTCGCCGACGAGCGGCGCTACGACGAAGCGATCGCCCTTCTTACCAAGGCCGGCGCGACCAAGCAACTGCGTAATCCTTCGTATCGTCACGTGCGGCTCTGGTACGCGCTCGCCGACGTCTTTGATCGAGCCGGAGACGCGGTGTCAGCGCGCGAGCTGTTCGCGCGCGTGGTGATCGCCGAACCCGACGCGTACGACGCCCAGGCGAGACTCGCCGAACTGGGATCAAGTGCGCCGTCCAAGAATCGCAAACGGCGAAAGACGTCGGTTTCGAAGAAAAACGTCGACTAGCTGTGACAGAAATCAGCCCAACGAGGCGAGCGCTGCGAGCAAGGCGAACGTAGCACCACGTGTCTCGGCGGTGAGTGAACCCTTCATGAGGTTCATCGCGTAGGCAACCGTGAGTCCCGAGGACTGGTCCATCACGATGACTGAGCCCCCGTACCCGGCCCAGTAGCACGCGCGCGGCCCGATGGGCACCGACGGACTCGAAAGACCGTAACCCATGCCAAAGTGCGTCTCGGTCCCGAGCGCGAGATCCACGCCGTTGGCCTGGGTCTCGAAGATGGACTCGCCGGTCTTTTCGCTGTAGAACCGGTGGCCCATTGCTTCGCCCTGATTGGTGATGATCTGTTGGATCAGGGCGACCGATCGAGCATTACCGTGACCGTTCGCGGCGGGAATCTCCGCCGCGCGCCACCAACGGTGTTGTGGCATGGTCGCGTCGAGGGGCGGCGACGTGAAAGTCCGGTAGGTGATCGAATCACGGGGAATGCCCGTCGCGTCGAGCGGCGGGGGAGGGACCACGATGCTGACGCGGTCCTCTTCGCTCGCGGGCAGACCAATGAAGAAGTCGGCACCGAGGACGTTGGCCACCTCGTGTTTGAAAAATTGGCCAATGGTGGTGCCGGTGATGCGACGCACGATCTCACCAATGAGGTAGCCCTGGGTTATCGCGTGATAGCCCGAGGCGGTGCCGGGTGGCCACCAGGGCGCTTGAGCGGCGAGGATCCCCACGCACCTCTCCCAGTCCGCGAGGTCTTCGGTCCTCATTGGTTCGCCGAAGCCCGAGAGCCCGGCGGTGTGGCCCATCACGTGGCGCACCTCAATGGACTCTTTGCCGTTGGCGGCGAATTCGGGCCAGTAGGTCGCGACGCGTTCGTGAAAGTCGAGTTCGCCACGGTCGGCCAGCATCAGCGCAACGAGGAACGTCATGGTCTTGGTGGTGGACCAGACGTTCACGAGCGTGTCCTGGGTCCAGGGGGTGGTCTTTTCCGCGTCGCGATACCCACCCCAGATGTCGACGACGAGTTCGCCGCGTTCTACGACCGCGACTGACGCACCGAGGTCGTCACCCACGCTGAGGTTCTTCTCGAGCTGTTCGCGCACCGCTTCGTACTTCGAGCTTGTTGTTCCATGTACGGTATCCACGCGGCTCCTAAGCAAAGGCTGAAACGACCTTAGCCCCCGACTTAGGAAGTCATACCGGTCAGACCCACCAACGCGCGCGCGTGCTCGATCTCACCCATGTGGCGTAGACCGTGCTGGTAAATCCAGCACTCGAGGGCGTCGCTGCGCGAAATTCCCGCTTCGCCACCCACGCGCGCCGAGAACGTCTGGTCGAGACCAGGACCGTAGGGATAGGCGACGATGACGTCCTCGAAGGTCGACGGATCCATGGTCGCGACGAAGTCTTCGGTGGCGTCAAAGACCAGGCGCTGAAAGCGAAGGAATTCGCCGTAGTCGCCGATTCGCTGGTCCATCATCGCAGCGACGGTCTTCTCCTTGCCGTGGTCGCTAACGGCGAGTTGCATCCGCTCGGACCAGGACTCGTCAAAGAGCGGCGCCGGACCGCCCGTAAAGACGAGACTGCCGTCTTCAATGAGCACCTGGTGTACCAGGGAAAAGGCAATGGGTAAGACGCCCTCGCGTTCGACGTAGTTGACCTGTTCGAGCGTCATGCTGGCACAAGCCTGGTCGTAGAGCGAGTGCATTGCGCCGAGGCGGCGAACCAGTGAGGAGCGGTAGTCGAAAGTCACCTTCGTAGTTTGGTCCACGAACTGGTGTCGGACAACGTCACCGGGTCGCGGGGTGCCGGCAAAATCCAAAAGTTTCGCTCTTGTAGGCTGGCCGAATGGATATTGCCTCACTTCTCGGCCCTGACGCGTCCACCTTGCTTGACCACAAGGCCACCGCGTTTCCCAAAGAATGGCTCACCTTGCCCGGGCCCGACTTCCTCCACGACGTCTTTACGGTGTCGGATCGATCACCGACGGTGTTGCGCAACCTCGCCACGCTGTACAACCATGGTCGTCTCGGCGGTACGGGCTACGTCTCGATCCTGCCCATCGACCAAGGGATCGAGCACTCCGCCGCGGCGAACTTCTCGCCCAACCCCGAGTACTTCGACCCCGCGCGACTTTGTGATCTGGCGATCGCGGCGGACTGTAACGCCATTGCCACGACGCTTGGGGGACTTGGCATCGTGTCGCGTCGCTACGTCACGCGCATTCCCTTCATCGTCAAGATCAATCACAACGATCTGTTGCGTTATCCGAACACGTTCGACCAGCGCATGTTCGCGAGCGCACAACAAGCGGCCGACCTGGGCGCGGTGGGGGTGGGCGCGACGGTCTACTTCGGTTCCGAGGATTCCGTACGTCAACTCGAAGAAGTAACCAAAGCCTTCGCCGAAGCACACCGTCTTGGTCTGTTCACCGTGTTGTGGTGCTACTTGCGTAACGATGCCTTTAAGACCCCCGAGGTTGATTATCACCTAAGTGCCGACCTCACGGGTCAGGCCAACCACATTGGCGTGACGATCGAGGCGGACATCATTAAACAAAAGCAACCCGAGAACAACGGTGGCTACAACGCGATCAAGTTCGGCAAGACCAATCCCAAGGTGTACTCAGAGCTCACCACCGACAATCCCATTGACCTCACTCGTTGGCAGGTCGTGAACTGTTACGCCGGTCGCATCGGACTCATCAACTCCGGTGGCGAGTCCAAGGGCAACGACGACTTCGCCGACGCCGTACGTACCGCAGTGATCAACAAACGCGCGGGTGGACAAGGACTCATCCTTGGTCGAAAGGCGTTCCAACGACCCATCGACGAAGGTGCCGCGATCGTGCACGCGGTCCAGGACGTCTATCTCGACGAATCCGTCACCATCGCCTAGGAAGAATCTCACGTGGCGAGCGAGGAGAGTGCCGACGCGGGCTGGTTGACGTGGGCGAACCTCGTAACGCTCGTGCGACTCGCACTGCTGCCCGTCTTTCTTTGGCTGCTCTTCTCGACGAATCACCGTGCGCTGGCGGCGTGGCTGCTCGGCGTGCTCGGGGCGACGGACTGGATCGACGGGTACCTCGCGCGAAAACTTCACCAAGTGTCCGAGGTGGGCAAGATCATTGACCCAGTGGCGGACCGATTACTCCTGATCGTAGGCCTTTTGGCGGTCGCGGCGGCGTCGGGAGTTCCCTGGTGGTTCGCCATCGCGACCCTGGTGCGTGAGGTGCTGGTGTCGGTGTTGACCCTGGTGCTCGCGGCCCTAGGCGCCGCGCGAATCGACGTCCTATGGTGGGGCAAGGTCTCGACGTTCGCCCTCATGTTCACGTTCCCGGGATTTCTTCTTACTACTAATCCTCACCACGCCGCGCTTGCGCTCTGGCAACACGACGCGCGCATCGCGTTGTGGATAATCGGCATCATGGGACTGAGTCTTTCGTGGATCGTGTTGTTCGGATACCTTCGTCCCGCTCGTAACGCACTTCGAACGGGGCGCGAGGCTCGTCGAACGTTGTAGATTGAGCGCGTATGCAAATCCCCGAGGATCTTCGTTACTCCAAGGACCACGAGTGGGCGAAACCGGATGGCGCCGTGGTTCGAATAGGCATCACTGACTACGCCCAAGACGCCCTCGGTGACGTCGTCTTCGTCGATCCGCCCAAGATTGGTGCGACCATTAAGAGTGGCGAGTCACTCGGTGAGGTCGAGTCAACAAAATCGGTGTCGGAAATATACGCGCCGGTAAGTGGCACGGTAAGCGCGGTCAACGATTCGCTCAAAAAATCGCCCGAGTTGGTCAATAGTGATCCCTATGGTGCAGGTTGGATCTGTGAGATCACGACTTCGTCAAGTGACGATTACGACGCGTTGCTCGACGCCGCGGCTTACAGCTCACTGACGAACAACTAACGCTGACGCACCTTCACAAACGTAACTATTGTGAATCCCGTGAACTGCCGACGCTGTGGGGAAATTCTTAACGCGAACGCAAATTTCTGTTGGTCGTGCGGAGCGCCACAACACGATGCCACTTCACCCGAAACAGTCGCAGTTCCTGTCGTCAGCGTGCCCGACTCGCTGTACGTGAGCGCCCCCAAGGGACCAAGTGGTGTCCACGGTGACGAACTCGTGATCGTTTCGGGTCCTGAAGCCGGCGGTCGACTTGACCTTGACAAGGAATTCATCAGTGCCGGGCGTCATGAGCAAAGTGATCTGCTCCTCGATGATGTTTCGGTGTCACGACATCACGCGTTGTTCACACGAACCGCGAGTGGTCGGATCACGTTACGCGATCTCAACTCGCTCAATGGTACGTACGTGAATGGCAAGCGCGTCGAAGAGACGGCGCTGCACTCGGGCGACGAAGTGCAAATCGGAAAGTACAAGCTCGTTTTCTGGGAGTCAACGTGATGAATAACCAAGGCACCATGCGTATAGGCGAGGTGCACGCCATTCTTCGTCGGGATGTGCCCGACATTGAATTGTCGAAGATCCGTTACTACGAAGACAAGGGACTCGTCCAACCCACGCGTAGTCGCAAGGGCTACCGTCTCTACTCGCAACGTGACGTTGAGTGTTTACGAGAGGCGATACGCCTCGCGCACGAGGAGTTCGTGCCGCTGCGCGTCGTGCGACTGCGGCTCATTGAACAGGGCCTCCTCGACGACACGTCGGTCGCCGCCGGCACGCGCCAGGTCGCTCGAGCGACTGCCGGGGTGATTTCGGTGCCGGTACCCTCAGCGAATGGCAACGAAGAATTCTCCGGTGCAGCGCCCGATACGTCGTCGGTTGAATCCAATGATGATGAAGAAATCAGAGAGCAAGTCGATTCAATAGATTCCTCAACTGACGTCGATTACGACGACGAACAGACCTCGGCGGACCAGGTGGCCTTGGCGGCATTGAGCGGTTCATTCGCCGAGAGTTCAATTTCGCACGAGATCCACGCCACCGCCGCGCCTGAGGTGATACCCGCGACAGCGTCCGTGGTTTCTCTGCCTACACACCTGCGCGAAGTAACGAACACGTCCGAGGTTGCCGGGTACGAAGATGAGGATGAGGATCGTTTCTATTCGCCGTCGGAGTTTCTTCAGGTGAGCGGTCTTGAACCCTCGGTGATGAACCAGCTGGTGGCGATTGGGCTGCTGAGCCCCGAGACCGTGGCGAATCAGTCAACGTTCAACCAACTCGACCTGCGCGTCGCACGCGCGTTAAAGGTTCTTCTCGCGCGCAACATTGATGTTCGATTACTCGGTTCGTTACGTCGAAACGTGGAGCGCGAGATCGGGCTGCTCAACGACGTCACCTCGCCCGTACGGCCGTCCAAGAAGGCGACGAGCGCGAGAGAAGCGCACGACACCGCGCGGTCCATCGCACTCGAAATTTCCGCGCTGCGTGCTGAACTATTCGCGCGATCACTGCACAAATACCTCGGACATTGAGGCCACCGCGCGCTCGGGTGCCGGGTCTAGGCTGTCGGCATGGTTGAGGTCGTTCTTCGTGCTGTTCGAGTCGACGTGGGATCGTCGACACCGCTGCTGCTCCTCGAAGAGGTGGGCGGTGATCGAGTATTGCCAATATTCGTCGGCGCTCCCGAAGCCACCGCAATCGCCTACGCACTCCAGAACGTTCCCACGCCTCGTCCGATGTCCCACGATCTACTCGGTAATGTCATTGCCGCACTCGGTGCGCAATTGTTCGCCGTGGAGATCACCGAACTCATTGACAACACGTACTACGCGAATCTGCGACTGCTTCGTGAACGAACCGAGATCAACGTGAGTGCGCGGCCAAGTGACGCGGTGGCGCTCGCGCTTCGCGTGGGTTCACCGATCTTGGTGCGCGACCAGTTGATGAACGAACAGGGCAAGGTGATGCACCTGGACGAAGCGGACGAGTCCGATGAGATCGACGTACAGAACGACGTCGAGACGAACGATCCAGCACCCAACGAAGCAGAACTTGTCGCTGAACTACGTGATTTCCTCGAGACCATTCGTCCCGAGGACTTCAATCAGTGAGACGTGGACTTATATCGGTCGCAATCTTCGTCGCGTTTGCGGCGATCTTTACGTTAAGCCGTCATTCTCTCCATTCAACAAGTTCAACCACGACAACGGTGACAGCGCCAACGTCGGGTTCAACGACGACGACACTCGCGTCGATGACCACGTGTCAAGGATCGGATTTTCGAGGCGAGTACAACGAGGGTGAGGGTGCCGCGGGCACCATCGTCGCGAGTGTCACACTCACCAAGGTGACTACGGGTACCTGTACCGTCGACGGGTATCCGCTGCTCACGCTGCAAGATCAGTCGGGGGCCGTTTTTAGTTCCACCACCTCTGACCAGAGTCCCGTACAATTTCCAGCGGCCGCGGCGAATAAGCCGCCCACGTCCCACACCGTGACGAACGGTGCGTCGATCACGTTCGCGCTGGGTTACTCCGACGTGCCCGTCGGTACCGAGACGTGTCCGAGTGCGGTGACGATCAGTGTGCAGTTCTCGAAGAACGGCTCGACCACCACGGTGACGCCAAGTTACGCACTTGAGCCTTGTAACGCCGCAACAATCTGGGTGAGCCCTTTCTATTAGTCGCAGATGTCAAATGCATCTCGGCGCAGCGACGTGGCACCAAGGTCTACTTGGGTACGACAATAATCCGCCCTCGGGTCGAGCCTTGGGCGATGGTGTCGAGTGCGCCGTCAAGTCCTTGCAGGTCGATTGTTGAGTCGACGAGTGGATCAAAGTTGAGTCGTGGCGCAAGGTTACCCAGTTCGCGCCAGACCTTGACGCGAAGCGATGCCGACATCTCGACGGTGTCAATTCCGAGTAACGCAACGCTTCGCGTGATGAAGGGATAGACGTTGGTGTGTAACTCGGCACTCGCTACGAGTCCACTCGCTGCGACAGCAGCACCGTAGCGTAGCGAGCGAAGTATCTGGTGCAGGGTGTCACCTCCCACGCAATCAATGGCGCCCGCCCATCGCTCGCTCGCGAGCATTCGATCGGGACGATCGGCGATGTCGTCTCGTCCAATGACGTCGGTGGCGCCGAGTTCACGCAACCACGCAGACTCGTGCGTCGATCCGGTTGAGGCAACTGGTGAGTAGCCGCGGGCATGTAAAAGTGACACGGCGAGCGACCCCACACCACCGGTTGCACCGGTCACGAGAACCTCAGCACCAGCGGGAAGTCCATGATGTTCGAGCGCGAGAATGCTCGCCATAGCGGTCACGCCTGCGGTGCCAATCACCATGGCGTCGCGCGTCGAGATGCTATCGGGCAGGACGTTGACGAGAGATGGTGGTGCGAAGAGGAGAGGAGCGAAGCCGCCGTCGCGACGAACGCCGAGGTCCCCACCGAGCGCGACGACGCGCGTTCCGACGGCAACTGAGGCATCCGTGGAATTGAGCACGATACCAGCCGCATCGACACCACCCACGAGGCGCGGTAGTCGCCGCACGTTGCTTTTGGGTCTGGCGACGAGTGCGTCCTTGAAGTTCAATCCGGAGTATTCAACTTCTATCTCGACGTCATCGGAACTGGTGGGGGAGGGTTCGTAGTCAACAACGCCTCGTTCGAAATGACCGTCCTGTTCGCTTATGAGGTAGCAACGCACGTGAAAACTCTAGGCGGCTCGTTGGTTCAGATCGTTCGGGAAGTCCGTTTGAGTACATAACGCAGCTGGCAATTAAGGGCATTGACGCACTAGTTTTGGCCAATGCGCTACGAATATACCGAGTTGTACGTGGCCGTTGGCAAGAAGGGGTGGAAGGATCTTGGCACCGCACTCGTGGATCTTCCCGCAGACGGATGGGAACTCTTCATGACAGTTCCGATAATTTCGCTCACCGCGTTTTGGATTGGAATTTCAGGTAGCCGTACGACCGCAATCATTCACTATTTCCGGCGACCTCTCGATTGAACGTCGCTTGTTCGAAATCGCTGTCTTTGGTGCACATCAGAAGCGAACGAAGTGAACATCAAGGATTTTAAAGTGACGCCTAATCGCGGCGTCAAGAGACCAATCAGATAAGGACGCAAAGCTTACGTTCGTGGGTGCGTCGTGCCCGAATGACATTAAGAACTTCGAGTGAGCTCTCCTTTCATTCGATGCTTAGGCGCTTCCACGACTCGAGGTCCGGAAAGGCGCGGAAATTCATAAAACATCGATATACAGTGACTTAGGGGTGAAAACCATGACCGCTGTGGATCAAGACTCACCCAGGGTCAAATTGCCTGGCAAGGAGAAGTTGCTGATCGCGGGTCTTCTTTTTCTTGAAGTGCCTTCGGCTCTATTCTTCATACCGTTAGCGACGGTCCTTGTCCTTACGGGCATTCTCGCACCATTGGGCGTCATGTCCTTTGCGGTCGGGACTAAGCCGTTTAGCATGGCGATGAAGCGAAAGACCGCGTGGCACGTCAACGAAGTACAAAAGTTAAAGCGGGACTAGCGCGAAAATTTTCGCGGTGGTCTGATTCAACTCGACGTCGCAAACATCCGTAAAGTGATCGATACTCACCGACTAACGGTCAAGATCCGATAGCGCCAGCGAGAAGGATGCTATGACCGACATCTTGACAACGCGTCTTCAGCTCCACGCAATCGACGTGGTACAAGCCGAACGTATCGTCGCTCGCAGGCCAGCAGCTACTGATACGTGGGCGGACGACTTTCCATTTGAGGGTGACGTCATCGCTGTTACAAATTTTCTTCGCGCGAGTATCGCCATCGGAGAGCTACGACCCTTCGGTCACTACGTGGTAACTCGCCGTTCCGATAGTCAAGCCATCGGGGGCATTGGTTTTAAGGACGCGCCAGTGGACGGCTTCGCTGAGATTGGTTACGGCCTGGTTCCTTCAGCGCGCGGAAATGGCTTCGCCGCAGAAGCGCTTTCAGCGCTCGTGACGCTCGCTGAGGAGAATGGACTTTCAAGGTTGATCGCAGAAACGACACCTGACAACATTGCGTCGCAGCGGACTCTCACGAAAACCGGATTTGACCTCGTGCACGCTGACGTCAATCTCAATCACTACGAGATTTTGTTTGCAGGGCCCACTACGGCGTGACGTGGTCGAAAGAACTGCGGCCTCAAAAAACGTGATCCTTCAGCGAATGACCTTGAAGGATCGAATCACTTCTCGGGCGACGGACTTACTGTACTGATGAGTGAAGACGAAGTAGAGGGTGGTTCCTTTAAGCACCACCAGATTTCCTACCGTGCCGATGCATTGACCGGACTGGTCACAACCCGGGACGAACTCCTCGGCAGCGGGGAGGCCCGACCATCTTATGATGCGCCCGCCGTGGTTTTCCAAGTAGCTACGAAGAAAGGGATTGACTCGCCTAGGTGGTACCACATTCGTGAGTGATTGCACCCACACGTTTACTTCCGGTGGGCCATTCCCGCCGCTCGCGTAGGTCGTGTTGGATTCGACGCCGACTCCGTATTGGGATTGCTTCACGCCAACGTCAATGAACGTCACTCTCTTCGGAGTGTGGGGAAACGAAATCTTAAATTGGCCACCCAAGGGTCCACGACGCGTGGCAGTGGACATTGCGTCGTTCGAAGAAAAGCACCCAGCCAGGATGACGCCGGCGACCAGCGCGGCCAAGGTCGTCGCGCCGCGGGTTCGCAGGGTCATTGATGAAGCCTAAGTTGGCGTCGTCTTCAGTGTTAAGCCTTTCTCTACGTCTTTTTGAATCAAAAGTGGGCGGTTGCAAGCTAACTGGATAGGGCCCCCACAATTCATCGGCGGTCGTACACTGACTCTTAGTGACCATGATTGAACTCAAGGGGCAGCCCACGTGGGTGCATCTTCCGAAGCGAAAGGGAGAGACTGTTCTCCTTTTGCATGGGGGAATGAGTAGTAGCGCAAGTCTGCTCAACTCCCTCGGACCTCACCTAAAGAAGAAGTATCGTCTCGCGGCCTTTGATCGACGTGGCCACGGTAAGAGTCCCGACAGCAACCAACCGTTCCACTACGCCGCGATGGCTGATGAGACGATTGCCTTCCTTGAATACCTTGATCGAAAGGTTCATCTCATAGGACACAGCGATGGTGGCATCGTGGCGTTGCTCGTCGTTTTGAAAAGACCCGATCTCGTTGACCGAGTAGTTTTGGTGGGCGCTAATTTTCATCACCGAGGACTCTTACCAGTGGCGACGATGCGCGAGGACTCACCCGAGTTCGCTGAGTGGGCAGCGAAGTATGCCGAGTTGTCGCCCGACGGCATTGAGCACGCGCCCGTGGTTTACCGCAAGAGCATTCGTTTGTTCACGCACGAGCCACGACTGCATCGAGAGGAGTTGAGAAACGTGTCGCGACCGGTCCTCGTGATGGCGGGTGACGACGATGTGGCGACACTCTCACATACGTGTGCAATGTACGAAACGATTCCCGGCGCGCAGTTGGCAATCGTGCCGGGCGCTTCGCACGCGGTTCTCAAAGAACAGACGGATCTTTGTGTCACCATCATCAAAGATTTCCTCACACGACCATGGCCGACTGAGACGCGTGCGCCCATGCGTCGGGCCCAAAGTCTCGGCTAAATGAGAGACCCGGTCGTGGCCATCTCGCCAGTACACTTGTTGCGATGACAAGTCAACTCGAGGTCGTGCGCGCGTCTCCGACCTCAAGGTGGTCAACCCAGTTCGAGCGTCCGCGCACGTGGTGGGCGTCGCGTAACGCTCTCACGAGTGACGGGCTGCTCTACGCGGTCTCGGCACTTTTCGCAGTGACCCTTGGTTACACCTCGAGCCAAGTGGCTCAGTGGCATTGGGGATTTCTCACGGTGGCGCCCTACGGGGGAGCCTCGGCCGTGGCGTTATTCCTCGGTCGATTCCACGTACGGCGCGCCACACTCATCCGCCTCGTTCTTCTGGGCATCGTTCTCGTCGGAGCCGTCGCGATACCACTCATCCTCGAAGCGCGTTGGCGCCATCAAGATCCCAACCAGGGCTACGCCCAACCCGAAGTGTCGGTGATCGAGCGTTCCGCCACCTACATAAGTCAAGGCAAGGACCCGTACCGTTCGTACTACAAAGACGGTCGGGTCATCGATGCGGTGCCCGGCGTGCCCGCGTACGAATCGTTCTTTCCTTATTTTCCGCTGATGGGTGTGTTCGGCCTTCCGTCCGCCGAGACGCACGAACGTTCCGACCTGAGCGACGCGCGCATCGTGATGTCGCTCATGACAGTGCTCGCCAGTATCGCGGCGCTCTTCATGTTGCGCACCTCTCGTGAGAAGAAGATACGGGTCGCCCAGGTACTCATTGCCCTGCCCACGGGAGCACTCTTTCTCGCGACTGGCGGTGACGACATGCCGATTCTCGCGTTGATGCTCTTGAGCGTCGCGGCACTGCAGCGGCGTGCGACGACGACCGCGGGCGTGAGTCTGGGCGTGGCAGCCGCGATGAAACTCACCGCCTGGCCAATGGCCGTGGGCGCCTTGCTCGTTGCCTACGACCAGAAGGGTCGCCGAGCGTGGGGACGGATCGCCCTATGGATTGCGGGCATCGTCGCGGTCACGGTGATCCCGTTCATTTTGAAGGCGCCTTGGGCCTTCATCGTGAACGTGTTCGCCTTTCCACTCGGCCTCGCGCACGTCGCGTCGCCCGCTGCCAGTGATCTGCCCGGTCACATCCTCACTACCTGGTGGCCGCCACTCGGACACGTACTCGCGCCCGTGAGTCTGCTCATCGCCGGCTACTTCGGTGCGCGCTACCTGCGTCGTCATTGGCCGCTTTCGCTGAGCAAGTTATTGGGCATGTTGAGCCTCTTCTTCGTGCTCTTGATGTGCGTCGCGTCCGCGACGCGCATTGGCTACGTGATCTATCCCATCAATCTGGCGTTGTGGGCGTGGGTCGTGCGCGAGCCGTCACAAGTGCGGCTCGAAGAGTTCGCCGCCTAGATCGTCTCGGAGTTCTGGTAGACGCGAAACGTCCAATGTGAAGAGTGCGCGCTCGAGGAGTTCACGGTGATGCCGATAACCCAATAGAACGTGTCGCTGCCCGCCTTCTGAAAGAGTTCTTGCGGTGAACCGTTGCTCGCACCCGTTGAAAAGAGGTTCCAGCCGCGCGACTTGAGTTGGGCGCTGTAGTAACCAAGCAGCGCACTTGGTTTGACGGTCGTGACAAAGGTGCGGTAACAGTCGAAATCACCTGCACCGTCGTTGGGCAGCACTGATGAGCCGCTTGAGGTCGTTCCTACGGGCACGATCAGCGCGGGCACGATGTTCGACGGTGGGGTACCGGGCTGCTCGCAGCCAGTAAGCAGGTGCGCCGCTTCGGTGCCGAGTCCACCTACCACGATGGGGATCGTCGTCGGGGCGCTGACACCTTGGTTGGATACTTCATTGATAATCAGAAACACGCCCAGCATGACGACGCCAAGAATCAAGACTGCGGCTGCGGGCCAGATGCTCGTGGTCGTGGTGAGGGGCGGCCTTGGCCGGTCAGTCACCCTCCCATCCTAAATGGTCGATTGGACCCCTTCCGTGGCCGAGATGCCAGTCGGCGGCGCCTTTGAGAGCCGACAAAACAAACGATTTCGCGTCACGCGTCGCGTCGGGCAAGGTGCGCCCGAGCGCGAGCCCGCTCGCAATCGCCGCCGAAAGCGAACAGCCGGTCCCGTGGTCATTTTTCGAGTCCACGCGTGGCGCGTCGAGCACGGTCACGCCCTCGGGACCAACGAGTACGTCGGGCGCGTGCGCGTCGTTGCCTTGTTCGTGGGCGAAATGTCCGCCCTTGACGAGGACGTAGGTCGAACCGAATCCTAAAATCTCATTCGCGACGCGCACCATGTCGTCGTAGCTTTTGATGTCGCGCGCGTCGATGTCACAGAGCAGGGCGGCTTCACGAATGTTCGGCGTCACGATCGTGGCGAAACCAAAGAGAGCCTCACGGTACGCGGTGACGCCACCTTCTTGCATGAGGGCGTGACCCGATGTCGAGACCAACACGGGATCGACCACGAGATTTCGAAGTCCTCGTTCGCGCGCGAGCTCGGCGACCATCTCGATGGTGCGTGGCTGGGCGAGCATGCCGGTCTTTACTGCGCGCACGTCGAAGTCCTCTAACACCACGTCACATTGCGCGCGTACTGCAGCGGGCTCCGCGTTCCATATGCCAAAGACCCCCACGGTGTTTTGTGCGGTGATGGCGGTTACTGCGGTCGTGGCGTGTACGCCAAACGCCGCAAAGGTGCGAAGGTCCGCTTGGATCCCTGCGCCACCGCCCGAGTCCGAACCCGCGATGCTCAAAACAGTGATTGGTTGCACGTGTGCCACCCTAACGAAGTGGCTCATGGCGTCGGTACGATGGGGGGAGTGGATGATCTCTTTCGCGTTGGTTCGCTGCACTCCCGGTCACGACTGGTCATGGGAACCGGGGGCTTTCGCTCCCTGGACGTTCTTGAAGCCTCGCTCGTCGCTTCGGGGGCGTCAGTGGCGACCGTCGCGCTTCGACGTGTCGACCCGTCCGTAGAGGGTTCGATCTACGACGTCTTGAAGGGTCTTGGTTTTGATTTGCTGCCGAACACGGCGGGTTGCTACAGCGCCGCCGAAGCGGTCAAGGTCGCCCAACTCGCGCGCGAGGCCTTCGGCACCGACGTGATCAAGCTCGAAGTGATTGGCGATGACGTGACGTTGCTGCCCGACACGACCGAGACGTTGATCGCGGCCGAGCAGCTCGTACGAGAAGGTTTTGAGGTGTGGGCCTACACCACCGATGACCTGATCGTCGCCCAGCGCCTCGAACAGATTGGCTGTGTGGCCGTGATGCCGCTCGGTTCGCCGATTGGCTCGGGACTCGGTATCCGTAACCCGCACGCTCTTTCGCTGATTTGTGAGCGCCTCAGCGTGCCGGTTCTTCTCGACGCAGGCGTCGGCACGGCGTCTGACGCTGCGCTCGCCATGGAGCTGGGTTGTGACGGGGTCCTCGCCGCGTCGGCCATAAATAGGGCCCTCGAGCCGGTTCTCATGGCCCAGGCGATCCGCGAGGGGGTCTCGGCGGGTTATTTGGCGCGCCGAGCAGGTCGAATTCCTCCTCGTTTGCACGCCGAAGCCTCGTCGCCCGCACTCGGGCGACCCGATTTGTTTGTCGAGTAGCCGCGACCAAACTACACTGATGTAGTCCTAGGGGTTACTTCGAAGATGCCTCGGTCGGGAGGGACTGGATATGTCTGAAACGTTGACACTGGGTTTTAGCGGACCCACGGTATGTCGCCTCACGGGCGTGACGTACCGCCAGCTCGACTACTGGGCACGTACCGATCTGGTGACACCCTCGATTACCGCGGCCAAGGGCAGCGGTTCCAAGCGCGCGTACTCCTATGGCGACCTCCTTGAAGTGAAGGTCATTAAGTCCTTGCTGGATGCGGGCGTGTCGCTCGCGCGTGCGCGCCAAGCCGTGGTGTGTCTTCGTGATTCGTTGGGCGCGGACCTCGCGTCCAGCAGTCTCGTCTTGAGCGACGCAGGTTCGGTCCTCGCGCGCGACGACAACGCCATTGTTGACCTGCTGCGTGGTGGCCAAGGTGTCTTTAACATTGTGCCGTTGTCTACTGTGGTGGCCGAACTTTCCACCACGCTAGAAAATGAGAACTTGCTGACGTCGGAGAGGGAGCACCGCTCGGCGTGACGCCTCAGCCATCGCGTGGCGGCGCTCGCGTGCGCCACCCCAGTCTTCGCGGGGACGCGGACGATTGCTTCGCGCATCCGAGTGAGTTGCTCTTTGCGCGACTACTCAATCTCTACGACATCGCGTGGCATTACGAACCTCTCGAATTCCCCTTGGCGTGGAGTGACGACGGTCATCCGGTGCGCGGATTTCGTCCCGATTTCTACCTTCCGTCGTTGTCGCTCTTCATCGAGTTGACAGTCCTCGAGCAGCGTCTGGTCACCAAGAAGAACCAAAAGATACGCGAGTTTCGATCGCTCTATCCTGAGGTGTCGTTACTCGTGGTCTACCAACGAGACTTCCTCGAACTCTTGAAGCAGCACGATCTCGGCTCACTCGGGGACTTCGCGGCCTAGGGTGACAGACGTGAGCGACCGTCGCCCCTTTTTATACGACACGCACGTTGAACTCGGGGCGAAGATTGTGCCATTCGGCGGTTGGGAGATGCCCCTCGCGTACGAGACGGGCACCGTTGCGGAGCACTTGGCGTGTCGGCGTGATGCGGTCGTCTTTGACGTGTCGCACTTGGGCACCGTTCGCTGTGACGGCGAAGGAATGTACGAGGCGCTGCAGACGACGTTGACGAACGACCTCGCCAAGGTCGCACCTGGACGTGCGCAATATACGCACCTGCTCAATGACGACGGTTTCGTGGTCGACGACATCATCGTGTGGTGGGTCGGCGAGCACGAGTTCGACGTGATGCCCAACGCGTCAAATACCTCAGGGGTCACTTCGGCCCTTCCGGGTCAGGACGTGACCGGTGAGCGTTGCGTGCTCGCCGTCCAAGGCCCGAACGCGCGTGAGAAAGTCGCCACGATTGACCCCCGTTTTTCGGCCGTCAAACGCTTTTGCGTGCAGCGTTTCGAGTATCACGGCAGCGAAGTTCGCGTGGCCGGCACGGGTTACACCGGTGAAGACGGCATCGAGATCGCGGCCCCCAACGAGGTCGCGGACGAGATCTTTCGTTCGCTGGTGGGCGCGGGGGTGACCCCCGCGGGACTGGGCGCGCGTGACACGCTTCGACTCGAGGCGGCGTTGCCCCTCTACGGTCACGAATTGACGCTCTCGTCGACGACCCTCGAGGCGAAACTCGGTTGGGTACTCGGATGGCAGAAAGAGACCTTTCGAGGTCGTGCAGCAGTCGAGGCGGAGCGCGAACGTGGACCGCGTCGGCACCTCACGGGCGTGCTCTGTGAAGGACGACAGCCACTTCGCGACGGCGCGATCGTGCGTAGTGAAGGAGCAACGATCGGTGTGCTGAGTTCAGGGAACTTCTCACCGGTGCTGGAACGTGGAATAGGTCTCGGTCTGTTGGAAGAGGAAATAGACGTCGATGCGCCCTTGGAGATCGAGTTGCGCGGACGTGAACTTAAGGCCAGTGTGTGTGCACTGCCCTTCGTGCGAAAGGTGAAGTGACGTGGCTGATTATCTACCCCACACGCAAGACGAAGTCGACGCCATGCTCGCGTTTCTCGGAATGACGTCCTTCGAGCAACTCTTTGACCACATTCCCGCGGCCGTGCGCCTGAGCCAGGGACTTGATCTGCCCGCGGGACAAAGTGAACCTGACGTCGCTGATTACTTCAGTCGATTGACGCGCGCGAATAAGGGACAGTCGTCGTTGCTGACGTGTTTTGCGGGTGCGGGAGCGTACGACCACGAGGTGCCGGCGGTCGTAAAGATGCTCGGGTCGCGCTCGGAATTCGTCACGGCCTACACGCCCTATCAACCCGAGGTCGCCCAAGGCGTGCTCCAGGCGATCTTCGAATATCAGACCATGGTTGCGCGACTGAGTGGTCTACCAATAGCGAACGCCTCGTTATACGACGGCGCGACGGCGTTGGTCGAGGCACTCAACATGGCTGCGGGCGCCACGCAACGCCAAAAGATGGTCATTTCCTCGGGGGTGCACCCGCACTGGCGCGAGGTCGCGAAGACCTTCGCCGCCGGGACCGGTCACGAGATTCTCGAGGTGCCGTTGGCGAACGGCGTGACGCAGTGGGACTCGGTTGACATGGGCGACGCAGCGGCGGTCATCGCGGCGTATCCAAATTATCTCGGCGTCCTCGAAGACCTCACCGCCGCGAAGCGCCACAGTGTCGCCCACGACGCGCTCTTCGTAATCGCGGCCGATCCGGTCGCCGCGGGCGTCCTTAAGACCGCGGGTCAGTGGGGCGCGGACGTCTTCGTGGGCGAGGGTCAACCATTCGGCACGCCCCTCGCGTTCGGCGGACCGTACCTAGGGCTCTTCGCGTGCAGTACGGATCAGGTCCGTCGATTGCCGGGAAGGATCGTCGGAGAGACGGTCGATTCGAGTGACCGCCGCGCGTTCGTGACGACACTTCGCGCGAGAGAACAGGACATTCGACGCGAGAAGGCAACGTCGAACGTATGCACGAATCAAACGCTCATGGCCGTGACAGCGGCCATCCAACTCGGCTGGCTCGGTACCCAAGGTCTACGCGAGGTGGCGCTCCGCTGCGCCCAGGGCGCGCGCTATCTCTTTGACGAGGCGTGCAAGGTTGACGGGGTTACCCCGGCGAACCGCGCACCCTTCTTCCGTGAGTTCGCACTGCGACTTCCCAAGAGTGCCAATGAAGTGCTTCGGGCCATGTGCGACGATGGCGTGCTCGGTGGACTCAGTGTCGGCGAACTCTGCCACGGCGACGATCCTTCGATCGAGCACGGCGAGAACGTGGTGCTCGTCACCGTCACCGAGCGACGCACGGTGGAACAAATAGATCACTACGTGGACACGCTGCGAAAGGTGGTGCGATGACGATTACAAATGCCGCCCCCGGGGGACGCGCGGCGTCCGCACCCTTGCTCGGGCGAGAGAGCGAACCCACGATGTTCGAGATGTCGGTGCCGGGGCGTTCATCGTTTCAGCTGCGAACGACGAGAGTGCCCGCGACACCCCTCGACCAACTCGTGCCGAGCGAACACCTCAACGACGACGTAGTGCCATTGGCGGAGTTGTCCGAGCGTGACCTCGTGGCACACTTCACTCGACTCTCACACCGTCAGTTCTCGGTTGACCTGGGCGCCTATCCGCTCGGCAGTTGCACCATGAAGTACAACCCGAAATTCTGTGATGCCGTCGCGGCGGATCCTGGACTCAACACCGTGCACCCCGGGGTGCCGGGTGAACTTGCCCAGGGCTGGCTCGAGCTGCTCGTGACGCTCGAAGAGAAGCTCTGCGTCATCACGGGAATGAGCGCCGCGACCTTGCAGCCCGCGGCGGGCGCGGCGGGAGAACTCACGGGCCTGCTTCTCATGCGGGCGTTTCACGAGAAGAACGGCGACGTCCGCACTCGGGTGCTGATTCCTGACTCGGCACACGGTACGAATCCGGCGTCGGTCACTCTCGGCGGTTACGAGGTCACGACCATTCCTTCGAACGACCGGGGACTCGTTGACCTTGACGCGTTAAAGGCGGCGCTCGGGCCCGACGTCGCGGGCATCATGCTGACCAATCCCAACACGGTGGGACTCTTCGAAGAAGAGATCGTCGAGATCGCCCACGCGGTGCACGACGTGGGCGGCCTTTTGTACTACGACGGGGCAAATCTCAACGCGATTCTCGGCGCGGTACGACCCGGGGACATGGGCTTTGACATCGTGCACATGAACTTGCACAAGACCTTCGCCACTCCCCACGGCGGCGGGGGCCCCGGTGCGGGACCCGTGGCGGTCTCGTCGCGACTCGCGGACTTCTTGCCGGGCCCGAAGGCGGCGCGCACCGAGAGTGGTGCGTTCGAATGGCGTCGTCCGGTTCATTCGATTGGTCGCACGCACGGGTGGCACGGTAACGCCATGGTGCTCGCGCGTGCCCTCGCCTACATTGACGTGCATGGTGGTGACGGACTGACCCGCGTCTCCCAGCACGCCGTGCTCAACGCGAACTGGCTGCGCAAGCGTCTCGAAAAAACGTTGCCTTCGGCCTACGACCGTATCTGCATGCACGAGTGCGTGCTCAGTGCGACCAAACTGAAGGACGCCTACGGCGTGCGTGGTCTGGACGTCGCCAAGGCCCTGCTCGAAGAGGGCTTTCATGCGCCAACCGTCTACTTCCCGCTCATCGTGGAAGAGGCGTTGATGTTCGAACCCACCGAAACCGAAAGCCCCCAAACACTTGAAGCGCTGGCGTTGGCGATTGAACGGATCGAAGAGCGGGCCCAAAGTGACCCCGAAGGTTTGCATCGTGCACCCCAGACGACGCCGGTCTCACGCGTGGACGAAGCGCGCGCGGCGCGAAACCTCATTGCGACGGAAGACGCGGCCAACCGCCATTGAGAGCGGAGCGTTCGTAGCCTTCGCGGCCTCGTACGAACCTAGACTTCGAGCGTGAAGAAACCGCTCATCGGGGTGACGGGCCGCCGGTGGCCTGCGTCATGGTTGGGCGACGCGGTACCGAAAGGATTGTCGGGGCTGCTCGTGGATGTGCATTTCAGCGACTACGTGCATTCACTCGCTCTCGCCGGGGCGCTACCGGTTGAGTTAACGCGCGACGCGGACCCAGGAGCAATGATTGAACGACTCGACGGGCTCGTTCTAAGTGGGGGAGCGGACGTCGATCCCTCGCATTACCGTGCTGCGCATCACGAGAAACTCGGCACCCTCGAAGTCGATCGGGACGAGTGGGAGTTCGCCCTTTATACGGCGGCCCGCGAGCGAGACATGCCGGTCCTGGCGATCTGTCGGGGATTTCAATTGGTCAATGTCGCTCACGGGGGCACGCTTAATCAGCACGTGGACCTCGAGGAGGGAGCTGGGCATCCACAGTGGGACACCGACGGGCGAGAGGTCGCACACGAGGTGACCGTGTCACCCGGGACAGCCCTGAGCGAGCTCATAGGCGAGCACGTCGAAGTGAACTCGTTGCACCACCAGACGGTCCAGTCACTCGGCGAGGGGCTCGTCGTGAGCGCGGTGGCGAGTGACGGAGTGATTGAAGGATTCGAGACCAGTGACGGTGCAGTGTTAGGCGTGCAGTGGCATCCCGAGTTGCTCGAGGCACCCGATCCGACGTTTCGTTGGTTAGTGGAGCAAAGTCTGGCTCATCTCAAGACTCGATAGGCATGGTGGATGTCGCCAACCTCGCTGGTGGGGCAGTGGGGGACGACGTCATGCTCTACTCTTAGCCGTGACCTTCTATGCGTGAACGTCCATTTCCCCATCCGTTGGCAGTGAGTTGATGCCGTGAGCGATCGCTCCACGAACCACGGTGCTCGGACGCTCAAATCTGGCCTGCCCTTCGAGCTACGGGTTCTCTACTTCCTCGTCATCGCCGCGTTCGTCGTGCAGGTGGGATGGACCATAAGCGGGGGAATGCTCTTGCGCACCAATGCGACGGCGATGTGTCCCCAAGTGTGCGTCGGTTCCTTAGTGATAGATCGTCCCTTAGCCCCACATTCGCACGTCCACCGTGGCGAAACGGTCTCGATCATCGCGCCCGGATCGCGGACACTCGACACCCGTCGAGTCGTTCACGTCTTTGCGAACGGTACGTTCGAGACCAAGGCAAACTCATCGAGCTCAATCGATCCATGGACCCTCACCAGCGCCGACGTCAAGGGCGTGACCGTGGCGACCGTGTGGGGACTCGGTTGGCTCGGTTCCGCGCTGCCGTTTCTGGCGTTGGGCGTGGCGCTGATCGTTCTCGTCCGCCGTCATATCGACCAGAACGTTCGTCGCACCTTCGATCGACTTTTCTTCATCGTGCTGGTCGGCTTGCCGCTATGGATACTCAATCCACTGATTCGTTCGCGAGTGATGTCGAGCGCACCCGTCGGTGCCTACGGCTACCAACGACTAAAGGTCCTTAATACGGGTCTCGTGCCCGCGCAGTTCACCGCGACGCAAGGTCAGTTCAAAAACTTTGTCGCACCTGCACGCGAGGTGGCGCTCAGCGGGCGCTCGCAGGCGGACGGACACGTCACCTTTTCGCAATTCGTCTCGTTTCACTGGTGGGGCTGGGTGATTGTGCTCGTCGTCATTCTCACGCCAATCGCGCTGCTGGTTCGCGAGATTGCCGCGGCCCAGCGGCGCGCGTACCTCGAGAAAAGTAGGACACACGTACGCGCTGCGTGGGCATCGAGTCGACCTCGAAACGACACGGGTGCCTCGTTAAGGGACGAACGTCCTCATTCGACGCCGCGTCGGGTGGACGATGACGTTCTCGGGTCGTCGCCCGTGTCGTTGCTGGCGCGCGACCAGCTCTTCACGCGAAATGACGTCGCCAACAACTTTGAGCACTACGTCGAGTTCGTTCCAAAGACGAAAAAGAAGAAGAAAAACAAGACGGCGAAATCGAAATCTGAACGAAAGCGCAGTGACACGAAGGGGGAGTGACGTCTCCCCCTCGATACTGGCGTGTCACGCCACGACTTGGCTGTTTTCGCCATTCCTACGATCTGTCGGGCGTCGTCACTCGTCACGTGACGAGATGTCCGGGTATCGCGACATCCGATGCGCGGTGTAAGGCCCACAGGGGCGATTCTGGCCGCGTAATATTCAGGGCTCGCAGAGCCCGTCCGTTGGCGAAGCATCGCCAACGAGGGCATCGTTGGTCTCGACGCGTCCGTGGAGTGGGCAGACGCCGTATCTCGGCAATGATTTGCGAGCGAAGATCGAAGGGTGAGGTCGCGTCACAGTCATGACGTTCGGTCCGTTCAACACGCACGGCGGCGTTTCGAATGCGGTGAGGAGGAGTGACGGGGGTGTCGTCACTCCTGGCGAGTGGTCGCGAAAACGTGTAACTTTACATAACGGACATTATCGGCGGGGGCTGTGTAAAACCCCCGCTATACTGACATTTATGCGAAGGATACTGTGCGCCGCGATGATGGTGCTTGCCGCCATAGGGCTTGTGGCCCTACCCGCTGGCGCGGACCTCGTTGGCGCCTCGGGACCTCCCGGCACCACGTTGTCGTTCGACTACAGCGATAATACGTCGCCGCCTTCGGCGAGCAGCGGGACGTTCAACATCATTGTCGACGTGCTGCCTGCGCACACCCCGGGTGTGGTTCGCCTTGTGGCGATTGCGCCAACGAGCGCGAATCAGCCGAACCTCGTGTGTCCGTTCCAGACAATTTCTTACAGCCAGGTCGAGTGTGCGATTAATTTCAGCGCCAGTGGCGTGTGGACGATTCGCGCGGACTATTCAGATTCCTCGAAGGATCCGGTGAGCGCCACGGCGGTCGCCAACTTACGAGTCGGTAACTAGTTGGTGAACCCTTCGCCGCATCGATTCCGGGTGCTGTGGGGTGATTTGTCGCGAGGATTAGAACAAGAGATCGTCGGGGCTTTTGACGCCGACGAAGCCCTCGCAATCGCCCACGAGCGTCGACCGGAATTGCCGCGACCACGCGTGGCGCTGCTCGTGAACACTCTCGCCTGACGTACGATTCTGGCCATGACTTCCCTCTTTGACGTGACGGGCAAGAACGTGCTCGTCACCGGTGGCAGCCGAGGCATTGGCGAAATGATCGCGCGAGGATTCGTCGAAGCGGGCGCCCGTGTTTACATCTCCTCGCGCAAGCCTGACGCCGGTGAGGCGCTCGCGCGCGAGCTCAGCGAGGGCGGGACTTGTATCTCGATACCCGCCGATCTGTCACGAGAGGATGAATGTGAACGCCTGGCGGCGGAGATTGGCGCGCGTGAAGACCATCTGGACGTGTTGGTCAATAACGCCGGGGCGACGTGGGGTGCGCCCATGAACGACTACGACGAGAGCGCGTTCGAGCGCGTGCTGGCGCTCAACGTCAAGGGCGTATTTCACCTCACGAAGTTTTCGACGCCGCTGCTCCAGGCGAAGGCGAGCGCGGACGAGCCGTCGCGCGTGATCAACATTGGTTCGATCGACGGCATTCATGTTCCGGCTCTCGAGACGTACGCGTACTCCGCGTCAAAAGCTGCCGTGCACCAACTCACGCGTCACTTGGCCAAGCACCTCGCGCCACTTATTACCGTCAACGCCATCGCGCCCGGTCCCTTTGAATCAAAGATGATGAAGGCGACGCTCGACGCGTTCGGCGACGCCATCGCGGCCGCGGCACCCATGAAGCGAATCGGTCGACCGAGCGACATGGCTGGCGCGGCGATCTTCCTGGCTTCACCCGCGGCGAGTTACATCACCGGTGCGATACTGCCGGTCGATGGCGGTATCGCGACGCTCGCCTAGCCCGATTTTGGCGCGCTGCCGAGCGTTACTTGAATCGTGAAGTGCTTGGAACCTCGCACGAGCTCGAGCTTGATCACGTCACCAGGTTTGAGTGCCGAGATGATGCTCGACACGTCTTGGGCACTCGTGACCGCTGTCCCGTTGA
>Ga0302319_10004530_pt1 | contig 28442 bp, 18 predicted proteins | sample Bog_T0_2_FD_203319 | JGI IMG/M metagenome (GOLD analysis project Ga0302319, IMG submission 203319) | Peat permafrost microbial communities from Stordalen Mire near Abisko, Sweden - Bog_T0_2 | ecosystem: Environmental > Terrestrial > Soil > Wetlands > Peat | place: Sweden: Abisko, Stordalen Mire... | reverse complement strand
CGCTCCGCAACAACTCTCTCATACTGAAACAGCATGCTGGTCAATCACTTAACGGCAGGTGCGCATCGAATCAGGTTGCCGAAGACCAGATTCAGCGGGGAGAAAACCCCACTGGGACACATCAGGACGTCCCTTTTCTCGTGCGTGCGCCAGGCGCGGCGGGACAAAACGGCGCATACGTCGTGCGGCGCACCATGCCCGCACCATGGACTCACCATGCGCGGACCATGTCTTCACGATGTTCTTGGCAAAGGGGGCGGCAAAGGCAAAGGGGACGTCCTGGTGGGCAAAGGGGCAAAGTGCGAAGGGGCGGGTGGGCGAAGGGGACGTCCTGATGCGTCCCTCCTGGATTTTGATGCCGTTTATACCGCCCCGGGTCCAGCGGATTGGTTCTGAAACACTGATTGCAGGACGTTTGAGGGTTCACCTGCCGGTCACGCATCCGAGGGCGCAGCGAATCGAGCGTGAACGCGCAAAACGGACTGGACGCTCCGCAACAACTCTCTCATACTGAAACAGCATGCTGGTCAATCACTTAACGGCAGGTGCGCATCGAATCAGGTTGCCGAAGACCAGATTCAGCGGGGAGAAAACTTTAGTGGGACACATCAGGACGTCCCTTTTTCCACTTTTTCAGATTCAGCGGGGAGAAAACTTTAGTGGGACACATCAGGACGTCCCTTTTTCCTTTTTCCCTCAGTAACGTCGCATTCGGAGTCGGCATCGCGAAGTTCGCCTGGGACCTCGGTACAGTCGTGTATGGGTACACCATTGTTTGCAAGTAGAAAGGCTGGAGATGAACTTTCTGGAGGACTTCCTGGTCGTTACCGGACTCATAGCAGTCTTCGTTTTGTTGAGTTGGGCTTATGGCCGTGTCTTGAGTGGCGGCCGTCCGCTTAATCGGTTCAAGCGCCGGTTACTGATCTACGCGACTCTATTCATCGCAGGCATGAGTTACCTGATGTTGATTGTGTCCGACCTCGATTGGTCGAAGGAACTGGTATTTCCACTGATCGGTCTCTGGGCAGTCATTGTGGGACTTGTGGCGTGGTGGCGTTACCGAAGGGGGGGGGGACGAATCCGGGGACGGGATACGAACCTGTCGGAGATAGATTCTAGCGCGCATTGAAAAGCTGGTGCTGTGCGGGCGTGGATTGCATCCAATCGGAGGATGAAGAGATTCCGGACCTGTTCTCTGGATCAACCGTTCTTACTCCCGCCGGCGCTTCAGGACTGGCTGCCCGAGGGGCACCTGGCGCGGTTCATCGCGGAAAGGGGACGTCCTGATGTGTCCCACACGCCGGGAGAATCGCCTCCTCCGGCAGATGGATTTGAGGGCCTGCCGCGCTGAGCTTTTTGGTGCAGGCCGCTACACTGTAGCGGCCTGCCTGTGTATGCTATTGATATTATTAGGCTTATTTTTTGATGGCCGCTATTTGTAGCGGCCTGGTCGCTTCCGCCCCACTTTGCGGCCTGCTCGCGCACCCGCCTTCTCGAACAGGTCCGCCCATTCCTCTGCACTGAGTTTCCCTCCGGCAAACCCGTAATGGCTGCGTTCAACGTCTGCCGGATTCGATCACCGCGTTCAGCGTCCATCGGACTGCTGATCCAGCACGCGCTCAATCGTCGTCACGTCCACCAGACCCGAGCAACCGTAGAGCACGGGCAGCAATGCCTGCGCGGAAAAACGCCGCCGCAACTCGGCCACTTTCTCCGTGCCGGCGCGGTAGGCCGGCAGGTACATGCGGCCCAGCAGCGGGTGGCGTCCCCACGCGCCAGAGAGTTTGTCGGCGCGACGCGATTCATCATCGTCATCCGGAAGATCCGCCAACTGAGGATGCAAAAACGGCGATTAAGTTGACGATCTCCTCGGCGGCGCCATGCGCAGGGCCGCCGGAGATGGATGCCGGTTTCTGCCGACCGCACTGCTGGAAGCCGTCGCAGCAGGAACAACCTCCGAAGCAGCTACCAAAGCGGTCACCGAAGGACCATGGAATTGGAGCGCCTCAAAGGCCGTGTAAGCCGAACCCACGACTTGCAGTTTGAAGGCGCCGGACGGCAGACTCGGCATGACGTCGCGCAACAGATTCGCATAGCTGCCGTAAAGCGGGACCGGCGCGGTGGTAGCCGTCGCGCTCAGTGTGCCGGTGGCATCGTAGACATTGAGCGTGTAGGTCTGCGTGGCTTGACCGACGGTGTCGAGATTGTAGATCACAAGAGCCACAAGATCGGTCGAGCCATTATCAATGCCCACCGTGGACCATCCCTGGCTGGTCTGCCAGTCCCAAACGACAGGTACGCTACACCACCACGACCAAGGCTCGCCGGCCAGCGCCGAGTAAATCAATTGCGCCTGGACCTGCGAACACGTGTTCGCGTCCGGGCACTCGGCCAGAACGACCACCGGTCCGTTGGACGGATAAAGGTAAGCCGGGGCCTGGGAATGCAACCCAAGGATGTCCACCTCCATGGGCTGATTGGCGTACAGCGAGCCGCTGGCGGCGGTTCCGCTGTAAACCGTGGAATCTCCCAGATAAAGGAAGTCTAGCGTTGCGTCGGATCCGTTGACACCGCTGAAGTCGAAGAAGTAGGCCACCGGCGCCGAAGGCGGAGCGGACACCCGGATGGAGTTTCTTCCCCAATCTGCACCCGTGGCGTACCACGGGAATGTCCCGTACACATAACAGACATATGTACCAGAGTCCAGTTGCAGCGGATTGCCATTCGAGTCTCCATACGCCCCGCAGTTAAGATTGGGGTCGGTCGACCAATAGGTTTGCGCATTCGCGGTAAAGGCGCTTAGGATTAGCAATCCCGCCAGCCAAACGGATTTCTTAAACATAATATGACTCCTCGATTCCATTGCTTACACGTCGTTGCGGGCATCCTGTCGTGTCACAGGAAACCCGGTTCGCGCACGACCGCTTGGTCGCGCTTAATTTGTACCCGCCTTCGGCGCCTGCGCCGCTTTTTCCTTGAGAGCCTGCCGGTAACGCTCGAGGAGCTGCTCGCGGTTCTGACGCAGGTCCTTTCCGCTCGGCGTGGCGGGATAAGGCTTGTCGCCCATCAGCCCTTTCCAGAGAATGCGGTTGAACTCCGCGGGGTCGACGCGGTCTTCGGCGGTGAAGTCCATTCCCTTCGTGACCTGCGCCCAGTAGCCCGCGTTGTGGGTCACCTGTGGAACGATCAGGTCGTCAGGTTGGGGAGGCAGCGGCAGATCCGTGTCGTAAAGGTAGGCCGAGGGAGTGGCCGTGAAGCTCCACTTGTTCGGCGTCGTCGTGAAGATGTCGGCCATGGGCCTGGCGAGCGCGTCGTTCAGGTTCATCGGCGGGAGGCCCAGAACCTCTTCCATCGTGCGCAGGAAGTTGATGGTGTTGTACGGCGTGGAGACCAGCGCGCCCTGCTTCACGTAGGCGCCCGCCACGAAGGCGGTGCTGCGGTGTGATTCGACATGGTCGCCGCCATCCTGCGCGTCGTCTTCCACGACAAATATCAGAGTGTTGTTCGCGTACGCGCTATTGGCGATCTTCTGAACCAGCAAGCCTACCGCATAGTCGTTGTCGGCGACCATCTTTTCCGGAGAATCCACGCGGTCCATCAGCGGGGGGCCCGGGGGGCTCCAGTTTCCGGTGTGATCGTGCATGAAGCGAATGAGGGTCAACGCGGCCAGCGGCGGCTGGAGCACGCTCCCCTCCGCCGGCGCGGTATCGGCCCGCCTGCTATCCGCCGGCGCGATATCCGCCGCCCTGACCTGCCGCGCCGGGCGGGCATCGAACTCCCGCTCCCACTCCTTGAAACGGTAAAAATCCGGGAGCGCATTGTCGAACCCCCGGAAGTACGGATCGGTGAACGGGGCGAGGGTGGCATTTGCCGCGATGGCCACCACCGTGCCGGTTGCGGCCGGGTAGCGCAGGACGGGAATGGCGTTGGTAGTCGTGGAATAGAGCGTCCCGTCTATGAAGAAGCCATAGTTGCGAACCGTGAGCTTCGCGCGCCGCGCGGCGTCCCATAGGTAGCCCGTATTCACGACATTGCCCGGTCCATCCGGCGCACTCACGTCGGTCTGGCCCGGCAACACATCCGGATCGTCCGCCGTGAAGGGATCCGCGGCCTTACGCCCAGCGAGAGTTGGTAGGGCAACATTCACATTGCGGTCCGTGCCCCCGTCCAAGCTGAGGCCGCGAGAAGCGTAGGCCACCGGGTATTGGTGTTCCACCACGTCCGGAGCTTGAGCCGAAGTGGACCACGCCCAGCCGTCATAGCTGACTTCGGCGGTGTCCATGAAGTTGTCGAGCGTGACGAAGCTTAGCGCCAGATTATGCTGATTGGGCGTGACCTTCTCCCCGAACATTGCCAGATCGGGATCGCCATTGCCAACTGCCAGGTCGCCCAGAATCTGGTCGTAGGTGCGGTTTTCCTTGAGAATGAAAATCACGTGCTGAACGCCCTGATGCACGGCCGCCATGACAGTGGCGTCGTCGGTGCTGTCGGTGTAGGAGAAGTGGTTGTTCGCGAATACCTGCGCGGTCAGGGTTGCGAGCTGCGCCGGGCTGGGGCGCGGGATGGTCTGGAAACCGGCTTTAACCAACTGCGGATTATACTGATTCGTCGTATAGCAATTCGGCGAATTCGGCGGCCCGTAGCCGCCATAGCACCAGCCGGGATTCGCACCCGTTGGCGACTTCCCATTGACCGCGTACACCAGGCTGCCATCGGCGCTGAAGCTCACTGAGTTGGGGTACCAGCCAGTCGGAATCAGACCTACTACCTGGTCGTTGCTATTCGCTCCGCCCAGCGCGACCACCGAGATACAATTCAGATTGCCATCGGTCACGTAGAGTTGCTTCTCGTCCGGCGAAAGTACCACGCTATTGGGGTTCGCGCCCTTGTAATCCACCAGCGCGGACGGCACTAGAGAGGCGACTACCGGAATGCTCTCGAGGATCGTGTTCGACGCGGTGTCGATCACGTCAACCGTATCCGACTGGTCCTCGGCGACAAACAGAAGCGTCTGGGCCGCGTTGAGAGTCATCTTGTTCGGTTGGCCTTTGACCGCGATTCGGGTTACCGCCGGCTCTCCGTTCAGATTCTTCACGACGACGATCTCGCGGTCGCGAATGCTGGATACGTAGGCTGTATACGGTTTCGCGCTCGACCCATCGCCCGCCACGGCCACCCAGAACGGATACTCGCCGCCCGGCTTGCCCACTTGCGTTGGATCGTTCGGAGCAATCTTGCCGGGACGCAGGTCTAAGTTCGGCGTCGAGATTGCCCAATTGCCGAGGCCTCCGGTTAACACCGTGATCGAGTCGTTGTAGTAATTCGCCACCACCAGCGTCTGGCCATCCTTCGAAATAGCCACGCCGGCGGCACAAGGAAGCACGCCAACCGAACTGTTGATCGCGAGGGCGCCGTTAGGCTCTATGTTCAAGCCCACGCCCTGTGGGTTGCCCAGTTCGAGATTCACGTGCTTAAAGGGAATCGGCGAAACCGGGGCCTCGGCCCATGCTGCGGGAGTGGTGGTGGTGGCGGGGTTCCATGTAAAGATGTGGAGATTGTCACTGGGACCGCCCGACACGTAAAAAGCCGTGCCGGATGGATCGAAGACAATCCCGTGGTATGTATTTGCGACCTTCAACACCTGCGTCTTGATCGGCAGGGACGTCGAAATGTCGTAAACGAACACGTACTCATTCGAGTCCGGGACGCTCCACGGAGTCGTCTTAGGCAGCGTGACGTCGCTGGTGTAGACGCGGTTGAAGCCGCTGGTCAGAATCAGCAAGGTCTTGGGCGGGATATTGGGACCCGGAGCCACCTGCGGACTAACCACGGTAGAGACCGCATACCCGGCCAGCCAGCCTGTCAGCCAGGGTCCATTGGGGTCGTTCAGACCGGTGTCCAACGGTTCGAACCGGGAACCCTGGGACGCCAGCGGCGTAATCTGTTGGCCCATATTGGGCAGGGACTGGATGCCGGGCGGCGTGGGCTGGACCGGGGGAGTGGACTGCGCTAGGGCCAGCGCGCCCGAAATAACCAACGCAAGTGTCAGACCAACCGCTGAAAGCGGTAAACATTCGTACACATGTGTCTTCAAAGCTTTGGGCTCCTTTGCCCGATCGGCCAGTAGAGGAGTTCAAGCCGCTGGAGGGTCGAGGCGTCGTACTTCACTGCTAGTGGGTTGCTAAACTCCAAAACGTGCTCTTCGGTGCACCCGTCATCACTGTAGGCTTGTCCGCGTGCAGAATCAAGCTAAGTGTTGCGGCTCTCAAAGAGTGGACGGACTTAGCTGGCATCCTACTAGCAATAGTGCCGGCAGCCCGGACAATTCTCTGCTCAATAAGACGGCGCTAATCGTGCTTCGGCGGCAGTAGATCCTCGTGCGGCTCGCCCGTAAGGCCTCGCTTTGCGATGACGCGGTTGACGCCTCCGCGAGAAGCACGTAGGAGGATGTCGATCTCGACTGGCAACGCTAGAATCGGCTCTCGCGCCTAAAACGATATCTTCGCCGAAAGCTGAAACTCCCGTGGCGTGCCTCCTCCGGTCGCGTAGCTGCTGATCGTAGTTGTAATTACGCCGAAGTTGCTCTGAGAGATGTCTGCATTTGGCGCGCCATACTGAGCCCGATTAAAAAGATTGAACGCTTCAGCCCGAAATCGAATACTCATTCTCTCAGTCAGGGAGACTTCCTTAGACAATCCGAGGTCCACCTGCGAAAAGCCGGGAGCGCGGAAGGCGTTGCGACCTAAATTGCCGAACGTTCCGGAAGCCGGCGTGGAGAACGCGGCCGGGTTTATCCATTCGCCCGGGGTGGATCCAGCCGGCGGAGTCAGAGAAACGCCGTACACATAATTCGGCCGCTCTTCCCCGGTAATCGCATATTGGCCCGGCACGGACCCGTTCGAGCGATCAATTGTGACATTCACAGGAAGCCCGGCTCGCGCCGTCGCGATCACGCTTGCCGTCCAGCCGCCCAGAAACGTCCGCACAATGCCTGGGTTGCTTAAATATTTCTTTGCGGCGCCGAAGGGCAACTGATAAACGGTGGAGAGATTGAATACCTGACGAACGTCATCGTCACTACTCGCCTTGTCACACGATCGGCAGTAAGAGTCCTGGGGCACGTCGGACTCTCCACCGCCAATGCTGCCGTCGTTAATCGAATGCGACCACATATAATTCGCCGAGAGCAGAAAGCCATTCTGGAAAGCCCGACGGGCATTTAGCTGCAGCGCATGGAAGGTACTATTTCCAACGTTGCCGCGCCACGAAACAGGCCCGAATGCCGGGTACGGTCTGACGCCGGTCTCCGGCTTCACCAGATTCGCGTAGGTCGTCGTCAGAATATCCGTTCCCTTGTTGCCGAGATAGCTGGCTGTTCCAAGGATATTTAGTGGTAATTTTCTTTGAACTGAGGCGGTCCATGCAACAACATAGTCGTCTTTCCGGTCGCGATCCAGATCGCGCGGAGAAACAACGCCTAGACCACCATTTTCCGCATACTGCAGGAATTGAGTTAATGGATAGGAAAGGGTGGGAAACGATGTGTTGCTGAATGAGTAGCGGTCGACAGTATTCGAGATGGGAAGATTCTGGTCGTCTTCCTGCCCATCTGTGTGGTAAATGCCACCTCCAGCGCGCAGAACTGTGTCACGGTGCGCCCATGCGATACCGAGACGAGGGTCAAAATCGTCGTACCTCGGATTACTGAAGGAATCATAACGCGAGCAATACCCACCGCAGGTGCCCAAATCGAACGGGACGTCGTCGTGTCCGATCGCATGCAGGACGTTGAAAAAATTGTAGCGGATTCCGGCCGTGATCGTCAGATTGGCAGTCGCTTTCCATTCGTCTTGAGCATACCCCCAGTATTGTGTCTTGCGCTGCCGCACCAGAGGAAGAATCGCAGTATAGGAAGCTGTGCCCATGCTGTTTTTAAGAAACGTAGCCGGCGACGTGTATGTTAATGTACCGCTTTGCGATGTGCCCTGGTTTAGAAAAACCCATCGAATCTCCAGCCCAAATTTTACAATGTGTTTGCCTTTTGCCAATGAAACGTCGTCAAGGAGATCAAGACTCTTCGACGGGTAGTCCGTTGTGGAAGACCCAGTCAGGGCGCTGTAGCCCGACACACTGACCCCGAAAGGAACCTCGGAAAGGTTCGCGCTGTGATATATCGTTTGATTTATGCCAAATTTTGCTTCGTTCACCAGTGCAGGAGAGAAAATGTGCGAGAGCGCTACTACCCCATTATTATATTTTGTATCGTACTGGGTCTCGGCTGTAAGCTGGCCCGTGGGGATTGTCTCCACTGCCTGATCCGAGTTAAAGCGAACGAAGGCCGTCGTCCGACCGGTAAAGTATTGGTCGAGCCGGATCATCCCGGAATCTTCGTTGTCAACCTGCCTGCCCAGTGCCATGTATTTCCACACATCGGGATTAGAAGTTGCCGCCGTGCCAGCGGGATAAGCTTGCAGGATCGGAAGTAAAGCAGGCGATGCTAGAGCCGCTTGTGTCACAAAGCTCGGGCTCGGCACCAGCCCAATTTGCGTTCCATCCAATCTCTGCCGTAGACCTTCGTAGTTCCCGTAGAAAAACGTCCTGTTGTGCACAATGGGTCCACCAAGCCCGCCGCCGAACTGATTTAGCAAAAACGGGTCAGGATCGGCTCCGTCGAATGGCGATCGTGCATCCAGGGCATCGTTCCGAAAATAATCGAAACCATCTCCATGAAAAGTATTCGTGCCTGAGGGGGAAACCACGGACACTTGGCCGCCCGCGGTCCCGCTTTGAGCGTCCGCGCCAAAATTCTGCGATTGCACCTGGAATTCAGCGATGGAATCGAGAGGAATGTTCAGGCGCATATACTCTCTCTGCTCCTGGTTGTAAACGGCAGTCGCATCCACACCGTCGAGCGTCAGATTATTGTCGTCCAGGCCGTGCCCGGCGAAACGAATTGTTCTTTGATCGCCGCCGCCGTTATTGATCGCACCCGGCGCGAGCGCTGTCAATGTCGCCCAATTCCTGCCGTTGACAGGCAGATCGCTGACCTGCGCCCGTTCAATCGCGGTACCAATCGTCGCGTCCACCTTGTCGAGTTGGATGAGCGGTTCCGTGACGGTCGTTTGTTGTCTCCCGTGGGCCACTTCCAGCCGCGCGTTCAGTGTCCTGGTCTGCCCGACAACCAGTTCCACGCGCTCTGCGTTGAGCGTCGAGAATCCGGTTCTGAAAAATTGGATCGAGTAAAGGCCTGGGGGAAGACCGGGCAACTCATAAGTGCCCTGTGACGTCGTCAACGTCTCGCGTTGGAGTCCTGTCGCGCTTTCAGTGGCGTGCACATTGGCCTGAGGGATCCGCTCGCCCTGTTCGTCGGTCACGGTGCCCGTAATGGCCGTGCGGTCCACCTGCGCGTAAGCCGGCGCGCCTGAGACAACCAGCGCCAGCGTCAGGCTAACCGCTGCGAGTGGGAAACATTTGGGGCTTTGTTTTTTCAAAGCCTCAGGCTCCTTGAGCCAGTTGGCCATGGTAGTGCTTGGTGGCGGGGGCATTCTCTTTACCGCTAATACATTACCGAAAAATCCTCAAACGTGACTGGCCAGTCGCAGCTCACCGCATTGCATTATTCCACGTTCGACGCCAACCCGCATTGTGCAGTTGCGGAAGCTCATCCGGAGCTTTCCGGCGGCCTAACTAGCGATAGTGCAAGGCGGCCCGGATACTTCTCATCGATATGACGTCAATCGTGGTTTGGCCGCATTCTTGAGCGGCTTCAGTCAAGCCGTACGCCTATCGTCACGTTTAGCCGGCACACGGACCGTTGCCGGCGTCTTCCCATCTTTTTGCACCGATTGTGTTCGACAGCTCGACTAGCAAGCATCCACATGAAACGATCACTCCGCTTGCGGCGAAACTCGGCATCACTATTAACGCCAAGCCGGGCGATAGTGCTCCAGAGCAATTCGATTCGACCGACTATGCCGCGATGCTCTTGGTGGCTCTGGCCTGTCCGGGAGGAGTACTCATCGCCCGCCGCCTGGACTTCAGCGTCCACTGTGATTTGATCTCGCCTAGAAGGATAGCCAGCGCTTCCCCTGAGAATTAAGACTACAATCGGAACCAGCCATAGACGATAACCATTGTGGCGGTATTCCGCATATTGGAGTTGTCGATGAAGAAGGATTCCCGGTTCTTATCCCTCACGCCCGCTTGGGAGCATCTCGTCTCACCCGCGGCAGGCGCCTTCCGGCTGGTCACTCTGGCTTTCCTCTGCATTGCCTTTCTCACGGCTCAGGCCGCCGATGACACGCAACTCAAGCAGGTGATCGTCTTCGGCCGTCACGGTGTGCGCGCGCCCGTTGAGCCCAACAACGTTCTGGACAACTTTTCCGCGCAACCGTTCCCGGTGTTCAGCGTTCCGGCGGGCTACCTGACCGCCAACGGCGCCACGCTCGAGACGATGCTCGGCGGCTACTACCGTCTCTGGCTCAGGAAGGAGGGAGTGCTGTCGGGCAACGACGCAGCCGACGCAACCCATGTCTATTTCCGGGCCAATGTGATCGAGCGGACCATCGCCAGCGCGCACGCCTTCGCGGCCGGCTTGCTTCCGGCGGCCAGCATAAGCGTCAATCACTACGGCCCGGCGGCCAGCGACCCGCTATTCGATCCGATCGGCGCGGGCGTCGCCGAGCTCGACCAGAACATGGCGATCGCGGCCGTGCAGGGACGCCTCGGCGGCAATCCACAGTCGCTAACCTCCGCCTACGCCGCGGAGCTGGCGCTCACGCGCTCGATCCTGTTCGGCTATCCCGCCGACGCGACTCCGCCGCCCGCGACCCCGTCCGGCAAGCTCGACGTCACTACGATTCCGATCGCCGTTACGGCCGCACAGTCCGGTATGCCGGTAGGACTCGGAGGCCTGGCACTGGTTGCTGTTGCCATCGATCCCTTTGTCATGGAGTACGCGGAGGGACTGCCGCCTGCAGAGGTCGGTTGGGGCTGGTTGACCGCCGACGGCGTCAGCCAGACCATGCGCTTCACCACCTTAGGCTTCGATCTGGAATTCCGCACGCCCTATCTGGACCGGGTGCAAAGTTCCAATCTGGCGGAGCACGTGGTACGCACGCTGACTCAGGCGGCCTCAGGGATGGCGCTGACCGGCGCGCTGGGCACTCCGTCGACCAAGGTGGTCGTGCTGATCGCCTCCGACGTCAACATCACCGGACTAGCCGGCCTGTTCCATCTGGACTGGCTTCTGCCGGGATACCAGACCGACTTTTGTGCTCCGGGCGGCGCCCTGGTGTTCGAACTGCGCCGGTCCAAGAGCACTCGCGAGTACGTCGTCCGGGCCTCTTACATCGCGCAGAGTTTGGACCAGTTGCGCAATCAAACCGCCCTGACGCTCGCTGCGCCACCAGCCCGCGCCCCGCTGTTCATCCCTGGCTGCAGTGGGAGCAATGCGACCTTCGACTGTCCGCTCGAGAAATTCGAGGCGCTCGCGAAGCAGGTAATCGACCCGCACTCCACCGACCTCGATCCGTGGCACGCTGAAGACTGACCCCTTTTGAACGGCTGCGAGCACGAGTAATCCAATCATTAGCCCGGGCGCGCCAATCCAGAGCGCCCGTCTCCGGCATTGCGAGAATACCTGGGAGAGCGGGGCCAGCGACCGCGCTGGTGCAGTCTGGTGGCCTCAGCCTGGACCGGGTCGCGCAAATTGCGCCGCGCGTGACTCCTGCCAGCGGTTCTCAATTTCGGAATTTGGCTAAAGCCAGACCCGGCGTCGGACGATAATTACTGCAGCGGCTTTCCGCGGATTGGAGCTCTCCATGAAGAAGAGTTACCGGCTATGGTCCTCTGCTCCTGTTTTGAAACCTCTCGTCGTTCTGACGGCAGGCTCCCTCCGGCTCGTTACCCTGGTCCTGCTTTGCGTTTCCTTTCTCACGGCTCAGGCCGCCGATGACACGAAGCTCAAGCAGGTGATCCTAATTGGGCGTCATGGTGTGCGCGCTCCGCTTGCGCCCGACAGCACTCTCAATAACTTCTCCGCGCAACCGTTCCCGGCGTTCGGCGTTCCAACGAGCTACCTGACCGCCAACGGCGCCACGCTCGAGACGATGCTCGGCGGCTACTACCGTCTCTGGCTCAAGCAGCAGGGCGTGCTGACCGGCAACAACTCGGCCGACGCCGCCTTCGTGTATTTCCGGGTCGACCAAGGGGCGCTGATCGTTGACAGCGCGAAAGCCTTCGCGGCCGGCATGCTCCCGGCGGCCAGCATCAATTTGAATGTTTACCCACCACAGGAGAGCGACCCAGTGTTCGATCCGATCGGCGCCGGCGTCGCCACGCTCGACCAGAACATGGCGATCGCAGCCGTGATGGGACGTCTCGGCGGTAATCCACAGTCGCTAACTTCCGCCTATGCGCCAGAGCTCGCCCTCGCACGCTCGGTCCTGTTCGGCTATCCCGCCGGCACGACTCCGCTGCCCGCGACCCCGACAGGCAAGCTCGATGTCACTGCGATTCCCATCGCCGTTACGGCCGGACAGCCCGGTTTGCCGGTCGGACTGGGAGGCCTGGCACTGATTTACTACGCCACCGATCCTTTCGTCATGGAGTATGCCGATGGACTGCCGGCCGCCGACGTCGGTTGGGGCCAGTTGACCACCGCCGGCGTCAGCCAGACCTTGCGCCTCGACACCCTGGTCCTCAATCTGGAATTCCGCACGCCCTATCTGGATCGCGTGCAGAGCTCCAATCTCGCCTCGCACGTGGTGCGCTCCATGCTTCAGGCCGCCACTGGCAATACGATGCGCGGGGCGCTGGGCAATCCGTCGACCAAGGTCATCGTGTTGGTCGCCGGGGAGGCCAACCTGACCGGACTCGCCGGCCTGTTCAATCTCGACTGGGTGCTGCCGGGATACCAACTGGACGACTGTGCTCCGGGCGGCGTGCTGGTGTTTGAACTGCGCCAGTCCGTGAGCACTCGCAAGTACTTCGTCCGCGCCTCCTACGTCGGGCAAACTTTGGATCAGTTGCGCAATCTCACCGCCCTGACGCTCGCCGCGCCACCGGCCCGCGCTCCTGTGTTCATCCCCGGCTGCAGTGAGAGCAATGCCACCTTCGACTGTCCGCTCCAGAAATTCCAGGAGCTGGCGGAGCAGGTGATCGATCATAAGTCCACCGACCTCGTGCCGTGGCCCTTTGAGGACTGACCTCTTTTAAACGGCTGCCAGCAGGAGTCGTGCAACGGCGGCCGTTGTGTTCATTTGCTTTGTTCGGTCGTAAGACCTTTTAGAAGTCTTGCTTCCTTCACTTCAAACCGGGGATAAGGCTCTTGCCAGCCCGTCTCAGCGATGATCTCGGTCAGCCGCGACGCCGTTCAGAGCCTTATCGCTCCTGCACCGCTTCCCACTTTGGCAGCGACACTGCTGTCCGGTAATTCGACTCGTTGTAGTGCGGGTTGCGGTCCGGCGCGTAGATCTTTGTTCCGTGGAATGGCCGGTCCTGCGTGTAAATCCAGACCCGATCCTGGTCCCACAGGATCACCTCGTCCCGCTGATCGCCCGTTAAGTCCGCCGTGTACGCCGCCAGGTCTGGATGGCCGTCGTCGGGAAACATCACCACTCGCCGCAGGTGGCCGTCCACCATGCCACCCTCGCGCACGTTGCCCGACAGCAGCACGTACTCCTGCCCGTCGCCCTTCCAGTTCACCGGCAGCAGCGGGCTCCCCGTGTGGATCGGCTCCTCCTGCTCCACCAGGTTTCCATCCCAATCGAAAATGCTGATGATCCCCGGATTGCGCCAGTAGTTGACCGTCAGCAGTTGCAGCCCCGCCACGTCCATCCGGAACTTGCCGATCGCCGGACTCTGCGCATGCCCGATCCGCACGTGCTTCAACACCTTCCCTTGAATGTCGAACATGATGAAACCCTCGTCGCTGCCGCAGGCGTACACCCGCGGCGCCGAGGTCGGGTCCGGACTCATGTTCACGATCGCGATCCCGTCGGCGTGGTCTTCGAATTCCTTGTCGTGACTCCACAACTGGCGCCCGGTGTGGTCCCACAGCGAGTAGCCGATCGCCATCGTGTCGTACCCGCTGCCGTCCAAGTCCAGCATGTGCGGGAAATGCCCCGTCTGCCCGTTCTCGCCCTTCCACAGCAGCTCCAGGTTGTTGTTGTACACCCAGAAATTCTTGTAGCGGTCCTTCACCAGAATCTCGTGCCGCCGCTTGTCTCCGGATAAGTTCAAGAACGCGATCGAGTCGCCGTTATTCAGCTCGTAGGGCCGGTGCATGCCAGCCGGAATCGGCGGCATCCAAACCCACTTCTTCACCCGCCCCGTGCGCCCGTCCAGTATCTGTAACTGAAAATCGCGCACCACCACGACCTCGTTTTTTCCGTCCCCGTCGACATCGTGAATCTGGAACGGCGTGTCGTTCGTCAGCAACCCGTTGCGCGGGTCCGGCCGCCCCAATTGCCACAGCACCTTTCCTTCCAACGTCACCGCCGTCAGACAACTGATCTGATCGAATCCATCGCCACCCACCCGAGGAATGTTCTGCCCGATCAGCATGTCGATCTGCCCGTCCCCGTCCAGGTCGCCGAACCGCACGTTCCGTCCCGCCCCGTATCCCGGCGTCGCGAACTTTTTCCACAACCTGGGCTGCGGATTCCCGGCCCTCAGCCCGGCCAGTTCCGCCTCCCGCCGCGCGATCCGCGCCTCGATCTGCTTCTTAACCTCGTCCGTCGCACTCACGCGGAAATCCTGAAATCGCGCGGGAATCCTCGCAGTCAGGCCCGTCTTCCCCTTGACGATCTCCCCGTCCTCCGCCTGCAGCACCAGCTTCCCGTCGATGTACGCCCGGATCCGCGCGGCCTCGTTTTCCACCTTCAGCGTGTAATACCGCTTCACGTCGTAGCGGAATTCCGCCCTGCCCAGTTCTCGCCACTGGTCCTCGTGGAACGCCTTCTCCAGCGGCAGCCGCAGCGCGATCCGCGCCGTGTTTCCCCCGCTCAGCGTGAACGAATAGTAGTGGTGATTGGTGTGATATCGGAACACCACGCCCGCCACATCGTCCAGCGACAGCGGCCGCACCTTCACCTCCACCGTGTAGTCGCTCCACTCCCTATCGCCCGTAATGAACAGCGCGGCCGTGAACATGTTGGAAGTCTTGTCGAGCTGCTGTTCCAAGTACGGCTTCCCGTTTTCGTCGCTGACGATCCACGCATCCTGGTGACAGATGGCGTTCTCCCACGGCCCCAGCGGCACGCCCCGATTCGCCAGGTAGTGGTACTCCTGAATCGCTCCATTCAGCTGCCCCATCGGGCTCGAGAGCCATCCCGGCGGGAACTTCGAGAAATCATCCCTGAACAAGTCGGCGCCGCCGATCGGCAGTAAAATGGTGGCCGCCGCGACAACTCGTACGAACGTGGCTGCTAGGAGCATACGTGCACATCATAGGACGATTCGCCCTTGTCGTCGCGCTTTGCGCCGCCTGCGCTCTGGCCCAGGATTGGGAACGCGAGGTCCGCGCACTCCGTCCTGCCTCGCTGGCCGCGCGCGAACGGGCGCTCCTCGACTACTTGCAAAACCGCGCCCAGCTCGCCCTTGACGCCATCCCCCACGCCCGCACCCCAGCTCAGGCCGATAGCGCGCGTCCGCTTCTCCGTGCTCAGTTGGAGCAATCCCTCGGCTATCCGACCGTAACCGGGCGCTGGCTGTGCTGGCCCGGGCAAAGGGGATCGACGTCACCATCGTGTCCAGGTTTCTCTACATTTCCAGGCGCACCGCGATTAAGTTCTGGCAGCGCTACCACGCGGGCGGCATAGAACTGTTGATGGCCCGAACGACCCGAAGCGAACATAAGTCCGATTGACAGTCACGCGATTCCGGCGGATAGCCGGGCGGCGGCAAAGGTCTGGGATAACGCCCTTGCGGACGTGATTCAGGCCAGCCGAAAACCTGCGGCGGCGCGGAGTCTTGCAGAGTCTTGCACGGAAGGCACCCGGCGGCTTGGTTTTGTTGCAAACAAAAGGAAGAACATGGTGGGCGCGACAGGACTCGAACCTGTGACCTCCTGCGTGTGAAGCAGGCGCTCTAACCAACTGAGCTACGCGCCCAACTTATTCATCCTACCGCAACGCTCCCAGACCGCAAACCTCGGCGCCGGCCGCTCCTGGCCCGGCCCGCAATTGAAACCGCCGCGGCAACCATCTCCGTTGACTTTCCTCCGAATAGTGTAAATACTTATAGCATGGAGTTGACTGAGCGCCAGCGCGAGATTTACGATTTCATTGTTGCGTTCCGGCGTGACAACGGCTGCTCGCCGTCGATTCCGGAGATCCAGCGGGCTTTCGACATCCGCAGCCCCAATGGGGTCGCCGGCCATCTGCACGCGCTCCAGGCCAAGGGCTACATCCGGCGCTCCGCCGAACGCGGCTCGCGGCAGGTCGATGTAGTCGGTGAAATGCCGCCGGCCGCGATCGCCGCCTCGTTGCACGTTTTCCCAGTCTACGGCCACATCCCGGCGGGTCCGCCCACGGAGTACGTCAACCTGCATCCCGACGGTACCGCGACGATGGACGAACTGCTGCTGGGATTCAAGCCCCGCGAAGGCTGCTTCCTGCTCAAGGTGCGTGGCGATTCAATGAAGGACGCGGGGATCCTGAACGGCGACCTGGTGCTCATCGAGCCGACCGCCGCGCCGCGCGCCGGGCAGGTGGTCGCTGCGCTGATTGACGGCGAGAGCACGCTGAAGCGGCTGGTGAGAGTCAAGGGCCGCTGGTTTCTGAAAGCCGAGAATCCGGCTTGCCCGGAGTTATACCCGCGCGCCGACCTGGTGATTCAGGGCAGCGTCCGGACGGTGATCCGGAGAATGGATTAGCCGCCGGCGGAGACCCCGCGGGCGGTCTGGACAGCTGCGCCTGCCAAGCGCGCCCGCACGCGCCGCGCCGCCGATTTTGGACTGGCAATGCGTGGCCAGTCCGGAGATAATCGGCGCATGACCTCTTTAACTCTGGATTGCGTGGAAACGGAATCCGAGTTGCTCTCCGCCGAGTTGTGGGAGCACGGCGCGTCGGGCATTCAGGAGCACGAACTGCCTGGCGGCCGCGTCCGGCTGCAAGCCTGGTTTGACGCGAGCGTTGGTCTGGCCGAGCGCTTCGCGGCATACCGCCCGCGGGTGGAGGATGAAAAAGAGGTGGACTGGGAGACCCTCAGCCGGCAGGCCTGGCAGCCGGTCGAGGTCGGCGCGCGCTTCTACCTCGCTCCAGAGTGGGACGAATCCCCGACGCCCGAAGGCCGCATGCGGCTCACCGTGCACCCCGGCATGGCGCTCGGCACGGGCGATCACCCGGCCACACAACTCGTCCTCGTGGCCCTGGAAAAACACCTGCGGGAAGGTGAACGCATTGTCGACACGGGCACCGGCACCGGCATTCTGCTCCAAGGCGCGTATCTGCTCGGCGCGCGCGGCGTGGGCTGCGACATTGAATGGGAAAGCGCGCGCACCGCGCGCCGGAACCTGCTGGCTGACGCCTGCCCGCCGCGCGTCTTCGCCGGTTCGCTGCGCGCCCTGGCCGCCCGATCCGCCGATGTCGTGGTCGCCAACATTAACGCCGTGACGCACCACGCGCTCGCACCGGAGTATGCCCGCGTCGCGCGGCGCCTCGCAATCCTGGCCGGCTTCCCCGAACGCCACGTCGCGGGTATCGAGCGGGCGCTCGGCGCGCACGGCTGGCAACCGCTGGACCGTTTGTCCAGCCGCGAATGGGTCTGCCTGGTCTTCTCGCCGCAGTGAGACCCGCGGCTCCAGTCCGCGCTCCGCGATTCAGAGTTCGATCGACAGCGCCGCACTTGGCGTGCGCCGACTGCCGCAAAGACTGCGTTGAACCATCGCGCGCATTCAGGCCGCGCGCCGCTACCGCGCCAGGGTCGCTTTGAACCGCGCCGCGTTGCGTCCCACGGCGTCCAGCAGATCCAGCGTGCCGCGGTGGATCTGGAACTGGCGGGTCGCTTCCAGGGCTTTCATGTATTCGGCTTCGACGCCCGGGCCGTCGGCGCACGCCATCTGGGTCACGGCCAGCGTTCCAAACCGCAGCAACCGGCCTTCAAGAGTGTAGCTTCCGCTGAACCGGTTGCAGCCGCTGAAGCCCGCCACACGGCCCCCGGTCATGAAGCGGATGGTCGCCTCGCGCTCGCCGGCTCCGGCCGGAACCGGTTCGTTGGCCAGTTCGGTCAGCACCCACGCTGTGTCGATCAACGGAGCCGTCAACTCGCTTTGCGACTTCTGGGCGCCATCGCGCAGGCTCACGGCAATCAGGGCCGCCCCACCCAGGCCCGACCTCGGCGTGGCCGGCGTCGCAGTGGGAGCGCAGGCGCCGCCCGGCTCCGCCGCCATCACATTCGCGAGTCTCAGAATCTCTTGGCCCGCGCCCACGGCGCCGCCGGCGACGGCCGGAGCTTCCAGAGCGCCGGATGCGGTGAGCAGCGCCGCCCGGCCACCGACCGTAGCCTGGGCCAGGCGCTCCAGCAACTTCGAGCGCCCGGTCGTCTCCACCGCGAATTGGACCGTGCTGCCGCAGGGCTGAAAGCGGCCCCGCCCGCGCACCTGCGTGTAGATGCCCCGCAGCCGATACGTGCCCAGAGGCACGTAGGCCTGCGGCTCGCGCGCCAGTCTGTAGTCCGGCTGCGACGCCGCGGACGTTTGAGCCGGCGGCCGGACCGCCCGCCCCAATTCATCCAGCAACTGCAGCGCGCCGTCCGGCAGAATCTCGAAACTCTCCGTCTCGCCCAGGCTGGAATGCACCACCAGTCGCTTGCCCAGCACCGTCCAATCCCCGAAGTCCATCACGCGCTGGCCGCTGCTGGCCGTTTTTAGATAACTGCGTTGGCGGTAGAAAAAGCCGTCCGGCCGCAGGCTCACCACCTGCCGCACGCCCCGGCAATCGGCGCACGGCAGCGTCCCGGTGAAGGTTGTGAGCTCGGCGATTTTGAACTCCTGACCGGCAGCCGTGGCGAGCACGACCGCCGTCGCCCATGCCAGCCTGCCCACGCCGCCCGGAAAGCCCCGCCGGCCTAATCCCACACCCCGCCGCCGTACCCTCCCGGCAGCCGTGGATGGCTCCCCTGCCGGCTGGCCCGGCTGAGGGCCGCAATCGCGAACCCGGCCGCCTCGCAAGCGGCCCCAAGGCATGTGCATCGAACGCCTCCGGACGGACGCCCCACGCGCGGATCGCATCACCGGCTCGAAATCGGCCGCGGACAACCGCCCGCCTGGTCTGGCTGCCGCGCGGAGCCCTGTCCGCATTGTCCCCCCAATCCGGGGTTCCCGGCTGCGCCTGGTGTTGCCGGTCGGGATCGGCAACTGGCCGTTGACGGGCTGGTGGCAGCGATTGGTGAAGACGCGTGGCCGATTGGTCATGCCGGAACTAGCCAGAGTCCTGAGCCGCCACGGCCGTTCGGCATGGGAAAACGAGACAAACGGGTCCGATGGAGGCGGTTGGGTATAGAATTGTTGCCGGACGGGATGGCGCAGTGGCAATCCTGGCTGAATTGGAAACGTTGGATGATTTTTGGCGAGCTTTCAGGAGAACTACAATGAGGCGAGTTTCCGCGTTTTTGCTGCTCTACGCGATCACATTCGTCTCTCTGGCGTTTGGCCAGAGCGACAGCCCGGGGTCGAAAGACTACCCTGGGTTCACCCGGATGCCAGGGTATTACATCTACGAATACAAGGACACCCAGTTCGATTCCGCCAAGTTCAAGGTCACCGCGAATGGCAAGAGCACCGACGAGCAGATCGAAGGGCACATGATCAACCTCTCCTACCGCATCAAGCAAAACGTGCCCGCAACGAGCATGCTCCAGGTGATCCGTAATTATCAGAATGCCGCCCGTTCCGCTGGCGGCCAGGTGCTGGACGATACCAAGGGCAGCAATTGGTACAACACCACGCTGCGACTCGGCAAGGGTGGGAAGGAAGTCTGGATCCTCGTCGAAGCCCACAGCGACGCCCACTGGCTGACGATCATGGAGCGGCAGGCGATGCAGCAGGACGTGGTGATGGATGCCGCGGGCATGGCCAGCGGACTCGACACCAATGGCAGTATTTCCCTGTACGGCATTTACTTCGATACCGCCAAGTCGGAACTGAAACCGGAGTCCGAGCCGAGCCTGTCCGAAATTGCCAAGCTGCTCAAGGCGAATGCCAGGCTGAAAGTCGCTGTCGTAGGGCATACCGACATGGTGGGCGACCCGGCCGCCAACCTGAAGCTGTCGCAAGCTCGCGCCCAGTCTGTAGTCAACGCCCTGACCGCCAAGTACGGGATTGCCGGCTCACGATTGACTGCGTTCGGCGCCGGCCCCTACGCGCCGGTCGCATCGAACAAGACGGACGAGGGCCGCACCAAGAACCGTCGCGTCGAGCTCGTCGAGTTCTCAGTTCGGTGAGCACCCCGACTGGGGTGCTGTTCCGGTAAACCGATCGTCCGCCCCTTCAGACCGCCAGTCACAGTGGCGGATGCGGGCTATGGCCGCTCCCGCCGGGAGCAACGCGGGGGCCGGAATCCCGGCTGAATGTAGATCGGCGTTGCTCGTGACACCCGTATTCCGCCGCTCGCAGCCCGGCCCCGCCTGGTGGCCGAAATGCACCGCGGTGGTGGCCACCGGCCGGCTCGCCGAGGCGATCGCGAGGATTTCAGGCAGCTTGCCAATTGGCATCGCGATTGCTGAAGAGTGGACATCCGCTCGAGCGATGGAGCGGCAATCTCCAGCCCGGCGCGACACGTTGCGGCCCGGCGTGCTGTGGGCGCCCGGACCTGCCGCCGATTGTAGTGGCGCATGAAAAGGTGTATAAGAGCTATGTTCGAAGGTCAAGGAGTAGTTTTCTCCCAGCGGCGTTTCGGCCGGGACGGGGACTCATCCCGGCGGGAACGCTGCGCGCGAAATCGGGCGGTCAGTGACCGCGTCGTCGCGGGGTGCTTTTTCTTTGATCAGCCCTTGGAGGAGGGCCGGCGAGTGAGGGTTCGAGAGCCTCGGCCATCCCGTATCCATCTCCCTCCCGGCGGGCCGCTTCAGCGGCCGGCTCCGGACGGCTGTTCCACGATTTCCCTCGGTGTGGCAATCCAGCGGGTGGCCGCGGCCCTGCGGCCGCGACTGCCGATTGCCACTTCATGTTTGAAGCAGTTGAAAAAGTGCGCGGGCAGGAACCTGAAACTCGCCTTTACAACCGGCCAGGTGACTGACGTTGCTTCGCTTCCAATTTGTGTGGCCTAGACAAGGAGAATTCGATATGGCACTTTCATTCACTTTTCGACCGGCACCTCGTTACGCGATCCGCGCCTCAATGGCGCTTCTGCTTTGCGCCTCGAGCATGGCGCTCTATGGTTTCGACGATAAGGACAAGAAAAAAACGCCCGCCGTGGTCAAGCCCGCGCCGGTTAAGCCAACCCCGCAAATCCATAACGGGTCGGTGGTGAATCATTCGGTCACTGCCAACCCCAATCTGAATAAGACGATCACGCCGAACAACAACACCAATTTGAATAACCGGCCGCTCACGCCGAACAACAACACCAATCTGAATAACCGGCCGCTCAATCCGAACCCCAATCTGAACAACCGGCCGCTCACGCCGAACAACAATACCAATTTGAATAACCGGCCAATCAATCCCAACCCCAATCTGAACAACCGGCCGCTCACGCCGAACAACAACACCAATCTGAATAATCGGCCATTCAATCCCAACCCCGGCCTGAACAACCGGCCATTCACTCCGGGCGGCAATACCGGTCTGAACAACCGCCCCACCACCCCGCAGGGCTTTCGCGCCCCCGTGCTCAACACCGGCCACCTGCCGCCGGGCAGCCAGGTCGCGCACGGTCCGGGCGGAGTCACCAACGTCACCACCAGGACCGGCGGGCAGTATCAGTTGAACCCCCAGGGCCACATGTCCAACTTCCATGCCCCCAACGGCGCGTCAGCCAGCTTCCGCCCCAACGGCGCGCCCGGAGTCGTGCACACCGCCTCGGGAATGACCATCATCCACAACAACTACGGCGGGCGAACGGTCATCGTGAATCGCCCCGGCAACACCGTCATCGTCAACAACGGAGGCGGCCGCGGCTACGTGCAACGTCCGTTTGCGGTTGGAAACCGGAGCTACGTCCAGCGCACTTATGTGGTGAACGGCGTCCGCAGCTCCCGCTTTTATCAGTCGTATAACTACCACGGTCACGCCTACCCCTACTACGTCCGCGCGCACTTTTACCGGCCGGCCTTCTATGGCTGGGCGTACAACCCCTGGGCGCGGCCCGTGGCATACGGCTGGGGCTGGGGCATCGGCACGCCCTGGTTCGGTTTCTATGGCGGTTACTTCCAGCCCTACCCCATGTACCGCAGCCCGGCCTTCTGGCTGACCGACTATCTCTTCTCCGCCACCCTCCAGGCCGCCTATGACCAGCGCATGGCCGACCGCGCCGCCATCGCCGCCGAGGCCAATGCGGCCGAGCAGCAGCAGAACCAGGTGCAGATGAACGATCAGGTCAAGCAGATGGTCGCCGACGAGGTCCAGCGGCAGCTTGCCCAGGCCCGCAACGAGAGCCAGTCCGCCGGACAAGGGGCGATGATGGCCGCGCCGGGCGACGGTCTGCCGGCCAGCTTCACCGACAACGCGCCGCACGCGCTCGTGGTCTCGAGCAATCTGGATGTCAACGATGGCGCTTCCGGCTGCCCGCTGGGCGAAGGCGACGTGGTTGCATTCAACGGATCCCTGCCGCAGGGCGCCGACGCGATGAGCGTAAAGGTCGTCGCCAGCCGCGGCCAGGATTGTCCTACCGGCAGCACGGTTTCGGTCCAGCTCCAGGATCTGATGGAAATGCAGAATCACCTGCGCGCCACGCTCGACCAGGGCCTGGAACAGATGCAATCCAACGCCGGCCACGGCGGGCTGCCCGCCATCCCGTCCGGCGCGGCGGGCACCGTCGACTCGGCGTTCGCCTCCGCCGCTCCACCGCCCGATGCGAATGCCGCCTCTGAGTTGAGCAGCGGGGCCGACCAGGCCTCGCAGGAGGAAATGGCCGTGTTGAATCAGGCCTCCGACGCCGGCTCTGCGGACGCCGGCTCCGCTCCCGCCGCCGCCGGCGGCAACTCGGTGAGCCTCGGCATGAGCGTCGATCAGGTGCGCGGCATCCTGGGCAACATGCGCCTCGTGGCCACTGTCGGCAACAAGCAGATCTTCCAGGCCGGGGGCCTGAAGATCACCTTCGTCAACGGCCAGGTCTCGAACGTCGAGTAACTGCCGGCGAACGCGAACAACCGCCGCCGCACGGCCTTTTCACCGTGCGGCGCGCGTGTTTTTACCGCTGCGACACCATGACTTCGCCATGGGAACATGGTGATTTGACGGGGAAGCCATGGTCTGGCGACGGTGACTTCAGGCGATTGGCGGCGCTGGAAACGCCCCGCGCGCCTCTTCGAACCGCACCCCAAGTTCCAGCAGCGTTTGCTCGCTCCAGGGCCGGCCAACGAATTGAACCCCCACCGGCAGGCCGTCGGAATCGAAGCCGGCCGGCACAACCAGCGCCGGCAGGCCGAGCAGGTTCCAGGGTGAAACCGGCCGTATGGCATCCATCAGGTCGATATCGCCATCCGGCGTCGGAAAGATGCGCTGCCGGTGCGCGAAGGCCGTCACGCCAAAGGCCGGCATCAGCAGCACCGGCGTGGCGCGCAGCGCCTCGATCAGCCGCGCCCGCAGCGCGTCGCGTTCGCCCAGTTTGGTGCACAATTCGAGCAGCGTGGGCGCCGGCTCGCCGCGCACCGTGTCGATTAATTCCAGCCCCGTCCAGTGGCAACTCCGTTCGCGGCCGTCGATCAGCGCGCGCAACAGCACCGCCAGCACGTCGACAAAGAAGAAGCGCCACAGCTCGTGCGCGCCGCGCACTAATTCGAAGTCGAAGGGCACGACCTCCAGGCCCATATCCTCGAGGATCTGCGCCGCCTTGCGGACGGCCTCGCGAACCGCGGGCTGAACCGGCGTGTCGCCGCATTGTTCGAGCACGGCCACCCGGCGCGGCAGTGCCTGCGCGGCGGCCAGCGCCAACGGCGCGCCTCCAAAAATGTCCACCGGCGCGGAGAAGGGATCGCCCGGATCGTCGCCCGCCAGCACCTGGTAAAGCACGCGCACATCGGCCGCCGTGCGCGCCATCGGACCGGTGACGCCCATGAATCCGGTGGGATGCGAGATCACTGGCCAATGGCCCGTGGCGGGCACGCGGCCGGGCGTCGGCTTGAGCCCGCAAATGCCGCAGAAATGGGCCGGTTCGCGGATCGAGCCGCCGCCATCGCTGCCGATGCCTCCGGCCACGCAAAAGCTGGCGATGGCCGCGGCTTCACCGCCACTCGAGCCGCCGCTGGTGCGCTCCAGATTCCAGGGATTGTTGGTGCGGCCGATATAGGCGTTGTCGGTTTCATAGTTCATCAGGAACTCGGGCGTGCTGGTCTTGCCGACAATCACGCCGCCGGCGTCCTGGAAGCGCGCCGCGGCCCACGAGTCGTGCGCGGCGATTTCGTTCCGGCGCAGCAGACTGCCGGTGCGCGTGGCGTGGCCCGCGAGGTCGAAAGAATCCTTCAGCGACAGCGGCACGCCGAGCAGCGGCGGCAGTTCGCCGCCACGCATCAGGCGCTCCTCGGCGGCGCGCGCGGCCGCGAGCGCCTGCTCGGGGCGGAGTTCGATAAACGCGTTGATGGATGGGTTCAGGCGCTCAATCTGGCCGAGCGACGCCTGCAGCAACTTCAGCGGCGAAAGCTGCCGGCTGCGGATCAGGGCGGCGATCTGGACCAGGCTGAGGCGGATGGACATCGTCTTACTCTATCCGAGGGACTCCGGCGCGCTCAAGGCCGGCTATAGCCGGAGGCGGGAGCCGTGGCGCAAACGGCACAAACCGCTACAAGTAGCGGCCACTAATTCGTAAGCTATTGATTATAAATGTCTTATATGCCGATGGCCGCTACACTGTAGCGGCTTGGGCAATTTTCGAGGGCTTCAGGGGGACCGCGTCGCGGGGCATCGGGTCAAACCCGGCAGGCCACAATTATCCTTCAATCGCACATGGTTAGGGTCACTGGCGGACCAACCGCGTTAAGATCTGTAATGTGACACCGTTGAGCTTTGAAGAAGCGCGGGCAACCGTGCTCCAGCTAGTCCGCCTGCACGGGGAGAAGACTGAGCGGGAACAGGTTGAGTTGGGGCAGGCGCGCGGGCGTGTCTTAGCCACGAAGGCCGTGGCGGATCGCGACGATCCGGCGCTGGACCGCGCCATGCGCGACGGCTATGCGCTGCGAGCCTACGACACACCGGGCACGCTCAAGCTGATCGGCGAGCTGCGCGCCGGCGCGGTCTACCCGGGAGAGCTCCCGGCCCGGCAGTGCGTGGAGATCATGACCGGCGCGCCGGTGCCGGCCGGCGCCGACGCCGTGGTGATGCTCGAGCAGGCGGAGCTGGAAGGCCATAGCGTCCACGTGGGCACGGCGGTGGAGCCGGGAGCGCATATCCACCCGCGCGGGTCCCAGGCCCGGCGCGGCGACATGGTGCTGAAAGCCGGCACGCGCCTGGAATACGCCGAGATGGCGCTGCTGGCGGCGACCGGAGCCATGCAGGTGGTGGTGTATCGCAAGCCGCGGGTGGCGATCCTGACCACCGGCGACGAAGTGGTCGAGGCCTCGACCCGCCCGCTGCCGCAACAGGTGCGGAACTCGAATGCCTGGTCGCTGGTGGCGCAGGTGGAGCGGGCGGGCGGCGAAGCGCTGCTGCTGGGGACGGCGCCCGACGCCCTGGATCGCACGGCGGCGCTGATCGGCGAAGGGCTGAAGGCCGACCTGCTGTTGATCGCCGGGGGCGTTTCGGCGGGCCGCTACGACGTAGTGGAACCTGCGCTGGCGCGCTGGAGCGCCGAGATTTACTTCGAAGGCGTCGAGATCCAGCCGGGCCGGCCGCTGCTGTTCGGCCGGGCCCAGGAGAAGCTGTTTTTCGGACTGCCTGGCAATCCCGTTTCCACGATGGTCTGCTTCGAGCTGTTTGCGCGCGCCGCGGTGGAGCTGTTAGGCGGGCAAACCGAGTCGGTTCTGCCGCTGTTCGAGTCCGTGCTGACCGAAGATTTCCGGCACGAGCCCGGCCTGACGCGTTTCCTGCCGGCGCGGCTGAGCGCCGATGGCCGCGAGGTGACGCCGGTGGCCTGGCACGGCTCGGGCGACATCGCGGCGTTGTGCCGGGGGAACTGCTTCCTGGTGGCCGACGCGAACACGCCCGAATACCGCGCCGGCGAGCGCATCCGGGTGCTGCCGCGTTAATCGAACGGCGGAGACAGCGATGGGCCGGGCGAGCCATTTCGACAAGGCCGGGACGGCGCGAATGGTGGACGTATCCGCCAAGCCGGCGACCCGCCGCACGGCCACGGCGCGGGCCTTCGTGCGGATGAACCGCGCGACCGTGCGGGCGCTGCAGGACAATCCGAAAGGCAACCCGCTGGAGGTGGCGCGGATCGCGGGCATCCAGGCTGCCAAACGGACCGCCGAGCTGATCCCGCTGTGTCATCCGCTGGCGCTCACGCACGCCGATGTCGAAGTGCGCGTAACACGCGACGGCGTGCGGATCGAAGCTACGGCCGCCACGACGGCGCAAACGGGCGTCGAAATGGAGGCTCTCACCGCGGCCAGCGTGGCGGCATTGACGGTCTACGACATGACCAAGGCGCTGGACAAGGGCATCACCATCGAGCGCGTGGAACTGGTGGAGAAGACCGGCGGCAAGAGCGGGACGTGGCGGCGCAAGGCGCAGAAGAAAGGGTCGAGCAAGCCGTGAGATTACGGGCCGCGGTGCTCACCATCAGCGACCGTTGCCTGGCTCGCACGCAGGCCGACGCGAGCGGCCCGGCGGTGGCCGCGCGGCTGGCCGAGCACGGGTACGATGTGGTGCGGCGCGAGGTGCTGGGGGACGAGCGGGCGGCGATCGAGGCGCGGCTGCGGGAATTGGCCGAAGAGGGCGGCTGCGACGTGATCTTCACGACTGGTGGAACAGGCGTGGCGGCGCGCGATGTGACGCCCGAGGCGACGCGGGCGGTGGTGGAGCGCGAGATCCCGGGCCTGGGCGAATTGATGCGCGCCGAGGGGCTGAAGAAGACGCGGCGGGCGGCGCTTTCGCGGGCCACGGCGGGCACGCTGGGGCGCACGCTGATCGTCAATCTGCCGGGGTCGCCCAAGGGCGCGCTGGAGTCGCTGGATGCTATCGTGGAGTTGGCGCCGCACATCGTGGAATTGCTGCAGGGCCGCACGGCGCACGGACCGGACGAAGAGCGCGCGGCGCAGCAACCGGAGTGAGGCGCGCGGCATCCTAACAGACTGGGAATCGTGAGGCGGAATGGGATACAAACTGAAACCCGGTAGCGTCATCGCCCTGACCGCCTGCGCGCTGCTGCTGGCGGCCGCTGCCGCGGCGCCGCAGCCGCAGGAACCGGCCCTGGACCAGCCGCAACCTCCGAAAAAAATCCTGCCCGGGATGCTGGATCCCGACAAGGCCAATCCGCCGGCGACGACGCCGGTGTTGCCAGCAGCGCCGGCGCCGCTGGAGAAGCCGCCGGCCGACGAGGGTCCGCTGATCCGCAGCACGCTGCACGTGGTGCTGGTGCCGACGGCGGTGACCGACAAGAAGGGCCACACCATCAACGGCCTGCGGGCCAACGATTTCGAGTTGTTCGACAATGACAAGCCGCAGAAGATCGACCGCGACATCGTGTTTCTGCCGATGTCGATGGTGATCTGCATTCAGCGCAGCGCCAACGTCGAGGCGGTGCTGCCGAAGATCCGTAGAATCGGCACCGCGATGCACGACCTGCTGATCGGCGAGGGCGGCGAGGCGGCGGTGGTGAGCTTCGACCATCGCATCGAAACGGTGCAGGATTTCACCGGCGACGCGGACAAGATCAACAAGGCGGTGGAGAAGATCAAGCTGGGCGGGCAGAACAGCCGGATGATCGACGCGGTGCAGGAGGCCGTGCACATGCTGCGGAACAAGAAGGACCGCCGCAAGGTGATTCTGCTGATTTCGGAGACGCTGGACCGGTCGAGCGAAGCCCATGTGCGCGAGGTGGCGATGGACCTGGAGCTAAACAACATCGACGTCTACACGCTGAACATCAGTCGCATCGTGACGTCGCTGACGGCATCGCCGGAGCTGCCGCGGCCGGATCCGTTCCCGCCGGGGGCGCGGCCCCATCCGGCGGGCACATCGATGGACCCGACCACGATCGCGCAACTGGACGGAGCGCCGGGCGACAGCGCGGACTTCGTTCCGGTGCTTGAGGATATGTACCGCGGCGTGAAGGCGATCTTCATCCGCAACCCGGCGCGAGTGTTCACCAAGCTGACGGGCGGGCAGGAGTTCAACTTCGTGA
>Ga0302319_10004529_pt1 | contig 28443 bp, 27 predicted proteins | sample Bog_T0_2_FD_203319 | JGI IMG/M metagenome (GOLD analysis project Ga0302319, IMG submission 203319) | Peat permafrost microbial communities from Stordalen Mire near Abisko, Sweden - Bog_T0_2 | ecosystem: Environmental > Terrestrial > Soil > Wetlands > Peat | place: Sweden: Abisko, Stordalen Mire... | reverse complement strand
CTTTTGTGGCGCAGGCGGCGGATGCATGGCGATGAGCCATTGCGAACCCAGCACAAAAGCCATCAGGATCACATAGACCCACCAGGAACGGGATTTCATCATCGCATCGAGGCTATTCGGCGTCTGGCCTGGAGCTGAACATTCAGCACGCGGTCGCGGCAGCAGGCCGATCAAATGCGTTGCAGCCGTCCGCGCCTCCGACTGCCCCGAAGTATTTCCCGGCAGCGTTTCGATCAGCGCCGCCAATACTTCAATCGCCGATTTGCCCGGCAACCCCGCCAGTCGGGCGGCCTCCTGCCAGGGATCGAGATCGGATCGAGCCAGTCCTGAGAGGACGCTCACCGGCATGCCGTTGCGGTCGACGCCGATCGAGGCAAAGAGGAATGGGTCATATTCGGGTCCGAGCGCGGAACCCGGCCCAGCACGCATGGTCATGGTCACGATGACTGTCTCCGTTCCGGACGCCTGGCTTGATATTGCAACAACCGCAATGAGCTTAACGGGCGAATCGCTGGCCGATCAGGATCGGAAATTACCTAATTGCAAGCGGCTTACGGCGACAACGACATGCCTTGAAGCCGACGCCATTCAAGGCGGCGGTCCATCAACGTCGGGGTATGCCAGCGTTAGCCGTGGCGTTTCCCTCCATAGGTAGTTTCCGACTCTACCGGGACAGCCTGGTTCATGCGCAGGCTGAGCACGGGCTCGCTGTAGCGATCGCTTGCCCGCGCATCGTAGGCGCCGCCCGCGCTAACGCAGCGGCGATTGCGATGGATTTCCCCTCTGAGAGGCGCCGCGTCATGTTTTCGGACTCCTACCTTCTGTACCTTACTCCGGCGATCCTGCTGGTTGCCTTCATTCTGATCGCGGCGAGCGTCAGGATCCTGCGCGAATATGAGCGGGCGGTCGTCTTCACGCTTGGTCGGTTTCAGAGGGTCAAGGGGCCAGGCCTCGTGCTGTTGATTCCGTTCGTTCAGGAAATGGTGAAAGTGGATCTACGCACCCAGGTGATCGAAATACCGACCCAGGACGTCATTTCCCACGATAACGTGTCAATGAAGGTGGACGCGGTGCTGTACTTCAACGTGGTCAATCCCGAGCGGGCAATCATCCAGGTTCAGCACTACCTTCCGGCCACCAACATGCTGGCCCAAACCACCCTGCGCGCCGTGCTGGGTCAGCATGAACTCGACGAAATGCTGGCCGAACGGAAAAAGCTCAGCGCCGACGTGCAGAGCATTATCGATATCCAAACCGAGACCTGGGGAATCAAGGTCAGCAATGTCGAGATCAGGACCGTCGAGCTCACCGAAAACATGGTGCGGGCGATCGCCAAGCAGGCAGAAGCTGAACGCGACCGGCGGGCGAAGATCATTCATGCGGAAGCCGAATTCCAGGCGTCGCAGACCCTCGTCAACGCCGCCAGGATCCTGTCGAGCATTCCCGCCGCGATGCAGCTCCGCTACCTCCAGACCTTGACGGAAATTGGTGCCGAGCAGAACTCAACGGTCGTCTTTCCCATGCCCATCGACATCATCAAGCCCTTCCTCGATCTGATCGAAAGGCCGGCCCGGGCGTCCGGCGCCAACGGCGTCAGCAACGGGCCGATTGCAAAAGAAAACCCGCTGAATGCCTGATATGAGCCGATGCCGGCGTCGCACTTGAACGCGGTTCAAGTCCCTGGTTCCGATCGACGCATGCGACCAGCCTCGGGATTTCGCTACAGCCACTGATACAGGATAAAACCCATGATCACAGAGATACGGGTACCGCACGTCCCCAATGCCGGAGTGAAATTATCGCTCGGAAGGTGGTTCAAACGCACCGGCGATCCCGTCAGCCTTGACGAGCCGTTGGTCGAAATCAATAGTGCAGATCTGACGCATGAGATCCTGGCGCCCGCGACCGGTGTCCTGACATCGATTTTTGCGAAGGACGGTCAATCCATCGCGGCCGACGCCGTCCTGGGCAGCATCACCCAGTTCTAACCAGAGCTCAGCTCCGGCGGCACCAAATAGGTCACGGTACCTGCCTCGCACTCGCTGGCGCCGGGATTGCCGACGACGGATGGGCAGCAAGGCCCGCCCCGGTCGGGGCCAGTGTCGCTTCGCCGTAGCCACGGTCCTTTTCGACCACGACATAGCCGCAATGGTCCAACCAGGCGAGAAGCCGATCAGCCATCGGCCGGTCCCAACCTGGATAAGACCGTGCGACGGCCTCGCGGGCACTCAACTTTGGAATTTCATTCCTCATTTTGATGACCTCGGTTCGATCTGCTCCCGGTACCTTAACTTTGCGACACGGATCCAGTTCCACCGGAGAATGCAATGGAGCCTGGCTTCGCCACACGCAGACCACCGCCTAGCGGACGACCAGATCGGGCTTGCGGCTCGACGCAAATTGGCTGGCGGTCTTCGGCTGGAGATCCGGCGTCAACAGACCCATCTGAACAGCCTCCTTCCTGGACACCGATCGGCCCATTGCGTCGTCGAAAGTCTGGCACGGCGCAAACAGCGCGGTCACCGACGCCGCGGATGGATTGGGACAATAGTCGCTGCCCGAATCCGTGAGATGGGTGCCCGCGCCGACGGCCGCAACGCCGACCGCACCCAAGGCAGCGATAAAATATCGGATTTTCATGGCGATGGTCCTATCCGCCCCATCAGACCAAGCATCTCGTAGCCCACCGGTTCCCGCGCGAAATTGACCTGGCGGGCGGCTCATGCGATGCCGGGCAGCCGCTCCTGCACAAGGCAACCTGAAGCCATGCCGATTTCATTGCACTTGAAGGCCGTTCGCGACAAGGTCGGTCACGATCTTCTGACGCTGACGGCGGCCTCCATTTCCGTGTTCGATACGGATGACCGCTTGCTGCTGGGACAGGATGGCGACACGGGGCTATGGACGCTCCCGGGCGGGGCGATCGATCCGAATGAGCATCCAGCCGACGCCGCGGTTCGCGAATGCTTCGAAGAAACCGGTCTGCTGGTGCGGCCGCACCGGGTCATCGGGGTGTTTGGCGGATCCGAGTTCCTGATCCATTATCCGAACGGAGATGTGACCTATTATACAACGGTGGCATTCGAGGCCGCCGTCGGCGGCGGATCCCTTATGGCGGATGGCGTCGAGATGACCCGGCTGCGGTACTTTACTCAGACGGAATGCGATTCCCTGGCGCTGACGCCATCCAGCCGCATCATCGCAAGGCAGGCCTTTGCCAGGGATCATCTTCCGTATTTTTCCCCGGCCAAATGGCTTCCCGACGACTGATTCCGGCGATGGAACTCGGCCGCAAGGCGTGCGCGTTGCGGCGAAGCCGAGCGAGCAATGTTACAGTTCGGCCGGATGGTCCTGTTGGCCGGCTGATGCTTTGCGATTGCCGCCGATCACAGCCGTCCTGCGCATCCGCCGCGCCGGCTTGTCCTGAGCCGGCGCCCGCAAATTGGCGAAGCGATGACGGAGGTAGCGGCGCGTGACCAGGCCGCCCATATCCGCATTCTTCATCTCCAGGGCGAGCAGGATCTGGCTCTGCTCCCGGACAGCCGCGTTCCACTCGGGCGGCATGGCCACGGCAACGGGAGTCCGCAACAAGGCATGGAGGATGCGGTACAGATCCTTCAGTCTGGGATTGGCGGCCACGTCGAAGATGAGATCCCGTATGGCGATGTCGGCATGCTGGAACGACGGACTGTCGCGCTCTTCATATGACTCGACGCAACGCTGGTGCAACAGTCGCAGCCGTTTCAAGCCGTCGTCATCGATACGCTCGCACGCCAATTCCACGGCCAGCACCTCCAGCGCACCGAGGATCGGAATCAGTTCAGCGATCTGTTCTGGACTGGGCCTTGCAACGATCGCGCTCTTGTTCGGCGACAGGATCACAAGTCCCTCATTGGCCAGCACCCTGAGCGCCTCGCGCAACGGCGTTCTGGACACCCCAAAACGGATACACAAGGCCCTGACGGAGATGCGGCTGCCGGCCCGCAACTGGCCATTGCGAATTTTTTCGCGAAGATGGCCGACGAGTTCGTCGGTCATCGTCCGGCGCTCGATCAGCGTCTGCATCGGGTGATTGAACGCCGCGGACGGCCCAACAGAAGTTTCAAGCGAAGCTACAAGCCCAGAAGCTACAAGCCCAAGAGTCATTTTGCAAAATCCCTGCGTCACCGCATCCCAATCGCCGGTGCCGATGCGCGTCCCGCACGGGCATCGCCAGCATGACCATGACGATCATTGGCAAAGATGCTCAAGGCGTGGCGCTGTCGGGACGACGGATGGGCGCCACCCGCTCGCGACGACGATTGTTGGATAAGTCATGCGCTTCGGCCGACTGCGTGCATACGGTATACGTCTTATCCGAAAATTGGATACATCGTGGATGCCGCTGGCGGTCAGCCGTAGTCGAACAGATTGGTCTAACCATGATACGTTCCCACGCTTTCCGCAGCCGCTGATCGGCTGGCGTCGGTTCTTCGCCGAACTTCTTGACGACCAAGCGGCGCGCCATGGCCGGCGGCGCCATATTGGAAGCACCTCTGCCGTTTTCGGATTCCCATATCCAGCCTTGCACAATTTCGTATCCACTCCATCCACTCCCGAACTGTTGCGGATCCGGACCGCGCGATTCGATCCAAGCCTTGCAACCCTTTGGTCATGCGAGCAATCCCGACGCAAAGCCGCCGCAGTTCCGCCAACCGAAAGCGGCTAACTATTCGTCGCATTCAAACGCTGCGCGCTGGTCATTGATGCAGGCCGCAACGATCGCATGCGAAACAACGCCGCCGGCGCCGTCCGACGTGGTGCCGTCATCGGAGTTATCATGAATCAACTGAAAGCCGCGCCGAAGCCCACCCTGCCGGCCACCGGCCTGTCGCGTTCCGGCAAGCGAATGATCGAACGTCAGGCGCTGCCCGACGAACTGGCCGGCCGGCTCCGCGAGATGATCATCCGCGGCGAATTGCGGCCTGGCAGTCGGATCAACACGCCGCTTTTGTGTAGCCGCTTCGGTGTTTCGCGCACCCCTCTTCGCGAGGCGTTGCAGATGCTGGCGACCGACGGACTGGTCGAACTGATGCCGAATCGGAGTGCGGTGGTTCGGCAGGTCACGGACGAGGCGATCAACGAACTGGTGCCGATCGTCGGCACGCTTGAGGCGCTGGCCGGGCGTATTGCCTGCGCCCGCATCGGCGATGAAGCCCTCGCGGAACTCGCGGCGATGCATGAGCGCCTGCTGCATCATTTGGACCAGCGCGACGAGCGATCCTACATGGAGGCCGAGGCCGCCATCCTGCGCGGCGTATTCGCCATCGCGGGCAACAAGTCACTGGCGAAATTCTACGAAACGCTGACGATCAAATTGCAATGGCAGACCGCCTGCCATAGCGCCTTCGCCGAATGGCAACAAACCGCTCAGGTGCAACAGCAGATGCTGCACGCGCTCAAGACCAGGGACGGCGACCTGTGGGCGCTGGTGGCCTACCGTCACGTCCTGCATCGGGCGGCGCTCCTGCTCCGCGGTACCGAAGCGCGGCAAGGCGGCAAGGCGCGATCGGTGTCCGGATGGGACAAGTGAGCGCCGGTCTGGAAAGGCGCGTGGCGCTCGCCGCTGCGGCCCATGAAAAGCCGTCTTTCCGGCCTGACCGAGCCACCCTTTGGTCTTTCGCCGGCCATGCCTGTAAATTGAGGTGGCGATGATGGGCGCGAATTCGACGTCACTGAAAACGCGAGGCCGATTCAAGGGACCATCAGACGTAGCCACAGCGTTTTTCGCAATTCAGGCCTGGCTCAGTCGGCTGTCTCCGACCTTGGGATAGCAGCATCATGTTGAGAAATATGTCCATCCGTTTGCGGATCCTGACGCTCGCCGCGCTCCTCATCATGCTGTCAGTCTCGATCGCGGCTGCGGGCTGGTACGCGGTGTCAGAGGTGTCGCTCGCCATGACGGAAAGCATTCGGGTTGGCAGGCAGCTGCAACTTGTCACAGTCGGAATTCGTGAGTTCGCCGGAGCGGGCCGACGGCTGGTCGGATATGTGCAGACCGCCAGGGACGAGGACGAGAAGGTGTACGCCACCCGCAAGACCGATTCCGACGCCGCCTTCGGCGAAGCGCTCGAACTGGTGCGGGATCCCGGCCGCAAGCAAGCCATGCTTGACGCTCGTCAGAGCCTGCGTGACTATTTCGCATCGGCCGACAGCATTATTCGCGACCGCAAGGCGCTCCGCGACCGCATGATGGAACTGCGGGAGGCCCGCGCCTCGCTGCCCGCCGCGGCTTCACCGGCGGCCGCGAAAAAAGAGCATCAGGCAACCCAGGCTCCGGTTCCGCCGGCGCAGGTTCAGCCGCCCGCGGTCCAGCGCGTCAATGCGCTCGACAGCCTTCGCCGTCCAAGTCCGGGCGCCCCCAAAACCACCGCGGCCACTCGGCAACAAACCGTGGGCTTCGCCGCCAACCGCGGTCAGCGTTCGAACGAATCGGGCCTCGTCGCTGCCACGACGGCGCCGACCTTGACCGACGTCGGCGGGTTGCCGGATCCACCCAGAGCTAATCCGGAACTGAGCAATTTGGCCGGCCGCGAGCTTGGGCCGCTCCAGCATGTTGCCGAGGCGGCGCAGCTTGTCGTTCTCAATCCTGCCGAGACCACGGTGGCGAACGCGGACGCCGCGCTGCAGGCGTTTGGCGACACGCCGCCGCCAAACGAAGCCGCGGCGCATGTGCTGCTGGTCGCCCGGGAGGCTACCGCTGCGGCGCGGTCGTTGCTGCAGAATGTCGATCGCCTCGATGCGACCGAACCCGGCTTCCTTGACCAGTTGAAGAACCTGAGGCTCCAGCTCACTGCCTTCGCCGACGGCATCGCCCGGGACGCCGTGTCGACGGCCAGCCTGGGAAGCCGCGTGCTGATTGGCGCGAGCATCGCCGCGCTGCTGCTCGGAACCCTGCTCGCGTGGTTGATCGTGCGCGGCATCGTGCTGCCCCTGAATGCCATGACCGGCGCCATGACCGGGCTTGCGGCGGGAGACGGTGCTGTCGCGATACCGGAAATGGGCAGCCGCAGCGAGCTCGGCGCCATGGCGCAGGCGGTCGACGTCTTCAAGCAGAATGCCGACAAGATCGCCGCCATGCTGACCGCGGAGGCGACGACGCGCGAGATCGGCGAGGTGATTTCCGGAGCCGCGGCCGGCGATCTCACGATCCGCGTGTTGCTGGAGGACAAGATCGGCTTCCTCAAAGACATCGGCCTGCAGGTCAATCGCCTGCTTGACACCACCAACTCGGCCTTCAAGGAGTTCGGCGAAAAGGCGCGACACACCGCGATCTCGGTCGGCGAGGCCAGCGCGGCGGTGGGCCAGGTCTCGGATGGCGCACGCTCGCAGAGCGGCGCGCTGTCGCAGGTCGCAACCGCGCTGCGCGAATCGACCGATGCGCTGAAGAGCGTCTCCGACAATACCAAGGCGGCCAGCGACAAGGCGAGCAACGCCTCTCAATTGGTTCAGAAAGGATTGCATTCGGTCGAAAGGCTGGCCGGCATCGTCGATGCGATCGCTCAGAACAGCCGCAAGGTGAACCAGATCACCGAGGTCATCGCCCAGATCGCCAATCGTACCCACATTCTGTCGCTCAACGCCGCGATCGAGGCGGCGCGTGCGGGCGAGCATGGCAAGGGCTTCGTCGTGGTCGCGCAGGAGGTCGGAAAACTCGCCGAAAGTGCTGGCCAGAACGCCAAGCTGATCACGGATATCGTCGAGCAGGCGACGATCGATGCCCATGAGGGTAAGACCGCGACCGACGTGGTGCGCGGCGCCATGCAGGGCATCGCCGTGGAGACCGATCAGACCACCCAGATGATCCACTCTTCGGCAGCAGCCGTCGAGCAGCAGCAAGCCACCATCACCCAGATCGACGGCAACGTGTCGCAGCTGCGCGCCATCGCGACGTCCAATTCCACGGCCGCCGAGGAAATCACCGCCACCATGGTGCAGCTGTCGCAGCTTGCCAACGAAACCAGGGGCCGGCTGGCCCAATTCAAAACCGCATGAACCACGGCGGCGAAACCATTGCAGGCGGCATGAAGCTCCTCGACATCCAACAACACGCCCTGGCCTTGCGGCTTGCGCAGGCCGTCAACCGGAGGGTCGGCCTGCGGGCCGAGGATGCGCTGCGCAAGGTGGCCTTGAGCCTTGCCGGTGTGGCGGACGCAAGCCGCCTCGGCTATGTCGAACGGATCATCGCGGCCTCCCCATGCGACCATGACTGGATCGATTTCGTGGAGCCGATGCTGGTTCACGAAACCTATTTCTTCCGGCACACCGCCCAACTCGATCTGCTGCGTGACGACATCCTGCCCCGCCTCGAGGCGGAGCGCCGGCAGGCTGGACGATCAGAACTCGTGGTCTGGATCGCCGGATGCTCCACCGGCGAAGAGGCCTGGACGCTGGCCTTGCTGGCCGAGGCGGCGCGGCGGGCGCGGCCCGGCAGCGAGGTCATTCCGATATCGATCCTCGCCACCGATCTCAGCGAGCGATCGATTACCGCCGCACGGCGCGGCAGCTATGACCGCCTGCATGGCTTGGACAGTTTTCGCGCACTTCCGGCCTGGACCGCGGGCTATTTCGGCGCGGGTCCGCGTGGCAGCGGCTGGAGCGCCCCGGACGCGCTTCGCGCCAAGGTCCGATTCCTGCGCCACAACGTGCTCGATCCTGCTCCGGTCCATGGAGCAGACCTCGTTCTATGCCGAAACCTGCTGATTTACCTGGACGAAGCCGCCAACCGCCGGGCCCAGGAAAACCTGCTTTCGTCGCTGCGGCAAGGCGGGATCCTGGTGCTGGGCCCGGCCGACGCGCCGCGGACCAAGGGCGCGGTCGAGGCGATCGGGACGGAGCAAGCCACCGTCTATGTCAAGAAGGCGCCGGCCGCGTGAGCGCCGTCCTGGTCGCGTCGCCATCGGCATTCCTGCGGATCGCGCTGATTCAGCAAGTGCGCCGGCGACATGGCCGCGTCGTTGCCGCCGAAGCGGCAACCGCCGGGGAAGCGGCGAACATGATCGCCGGCGGCGGAATCGATCTTGCGATTGTCGACAACGTGTTGATTGCGGCTGCGGCCGGCGACAGCCTGATAGCGGCGATCGAACGGCACTGCGGGCGCGCGCTCGTGGTTACGACGCACGAGCCGAAAGGCGATGCGCCCGCCGCAAAGGGAAAGCTGCGGGTGATCACCGGCGTCGTCGATGGCAGGCTCGACCTCGGCGCGGTGGTCGGCTCGTTGCCCGCGGCGCTTGACGACCTCGCGCTGGCGTGCAGCGCGCCAACCGGACCTTGCGGCGGTCCGCCGCTCAAGGTCCCTCATCAATCCGGCCACCGCGCGTCGGCAGCGCGTCCCGAATTGATCCTGGTGGCGGCGTCGACAGGCGGCCCGAGCGCGCTCACTTTACTATTACGACGGCTGGGTCCGCCGCGACTGCCCGTGGTGGTCGCCCAGCACATGCCCGCCGATCAGACCGCCGGGTTTGCGCGGCATCTTGGCACCGAGACCGGTCTGGAGGTGATCGAACGCGGCGCCGGAGAAATTCCACCGCAGGCGCAGGTGATCGTGCTGCGTGGCGGATCGGACTATCGACTCGCGCGCGGCCATGCCGGTCGATTCCGCCTGGTCACGACCGAGGTCGCAGAGAATGTCTTCCATCCCAGCGCCGATCTGTTGTTCGGGTCAGCCGCCGAAGCCGGTATCGGTGTCATCGCCGCGGTTCTCAGCGGCATGGGCGAGGACGGTGCCCGCGGCGCGGCCGCGGTCGCGGCGCAGCAAGGACGGGTCCTGGCGCAGGACTTCGCCAGCTGTGTCGTCGCCGGAATGCCACAAGCCACAGCCGCCCGCTGTCCGTCGGCAGTGATTGCCGGCCTGCCCGACATGGCCGAGCGTTTGTCCCGATGGTCGATGGCGCTGCTCCACCGGGCCGCGATCCCTGCGGTGGGCTGAATGGCCTCGCTTCTCATCATTACCGAGGATTCCGGTTTCGCCGCGGCCGCGGCGGCGTTGTCGGGCCCCGATCTGGCCGTGACCCATGCCCATGCCGAGGAGGCCATGGCGACCGCGCGCGCCGACGTTCCGGATGTCCTGGCGGTCGACACCGATTCGGTGGTCGAGGCCGGAGCGCTGATCGCGGCGCTTTCGTTGGTCACGCGCTCGATCGTGGTCGCGCTCGCGCATCAGGCCTGGCCAGGCTCCGACGAGGCCGCGGCGTGGCTGCGCGCCGGGGCAGATGCCGTTCTGCCCAAACCTTCGGGGACGGCTTCGCCAAGCCTGGCAGGCGCTGACCGCGAGGCCTATGGCTTCTGGTTCCTGGAGCTCCATCGCCGTCTGCGCGAGGATGCCCCATGAGCGGCGCCGATCCACAATGGCTATCGCATTTCGAGGTCGAGATCGACCAGCACCTCCTGGCGATCGAGCCGGTGCTCGGCAGGCCTGACCCCGATTCATTTGAACGTTCGGAGATCGATCAGCTGCTGCGCGAATTCCACTCCATCAAGGGGCTTGCCCGCGCCTTCGCTGCGACGGGCATGGAGGCGATGGCGCACCACGCCGAAAGCCTGCTGTCGCCGGTGCGATCGGGGGATCTGGTGTTCGACGCAGCGATCCAGGATCTTTTGATCGCAGCCAGCGATGCCTTGAGGGACGGGCTTGCCAAGCCGTTCGGCTGGCAGGCGCCGGCGGAGCTGATCGAGGCGATGCGGACGGCGACCGCGGCGACGGTTTCCAAGCACGCCGGCGAGTTGGCGTCCGGCGAGCCGGACAACGAATCATGGCGCTGGCTCGGCGACGATCTGCAAACGCTGTTGGCGTTCGCCGAACTGCTCGATGAGCTGCTGCCAGAAGCCGCGACAGCGATCGTCAAGGGCGACGACGACGATCTGCGCGAGGCCATCGACGCCGCCATCTTCGCCTGCGCGCGCCTAAGCCTCGACGGCATCGAGATCGCCGCCCAACGCGTCCTGGTTGACAATCGCGCGGAACGGCTCGGCGCGTTCGCTGTGCTGATGCAAAAGGCGGCGCGTTTTGGCACCCTGGTCGGCGCCGGCTGCGGCGTGCCGGAGGCGGCGCGCGTGCTGCAGGACCGGCTACAGACCACGCTGAGGGCCTGTCTCGACGAAGCGCTGGCGGCGTCGCCCGAGGCGCGACCGGGATGGCTGCGACTTTGTCTGGCGCTCTGCAACCCCACTGATTTGAATTCACCAGCCAGCCGGCTGCTGCAGGATCTGAGCCTTTATCCGCCGGCCACTGTCGCCGACCGGCGGGATCGCGACGGCCTGCTGATCGAGGGGCTGACCGTGCTCACGGGAAGCTTTAAAGGCGGCCTGTTCGCCGACCCGCCGATCGCAGCCTTTCGCGACGCGCTGCGCGCGCCCTATGGCGCCAATGCGGAGATCGAGGGGCATTTGCGCGCCCTCGGCCTCGACGTCACGTTGTTCTCGCCGGGGCCGCCGCGCCGGCTCGAGCGACTGGGCACGCTGCTCGACGGCTCGGGCGCCACCTTGAAGGAAGTCGTGATCGAGCAGGTCACGCCCGCGGCGCTCGAACGTCTCGCGCCGCTGGATCCGCTACTCGGGCAACGTGCGAGGCGCGAAGCAAACTCGGCGATCGCGGTGCTGCTGCTCGATGTCGATCCGCCAGGCGCAGCCGCTGAAAGCGTGCGGGCGGGCATCGGCCGGCTCTGCCGGCTCGATCCCGGGCGCCCTCCCGGAGAATTCTCGCTGCGGTCGAGAGCGGCCGAGGAAAGCCCCGAGCACGAAGCCGAGACGCAGGTCCGGGTGCCGGTCGCCGTGCTGGACAAGCTGTTTGGCCGGGTCGGTGAATTCTTTTCGATCGGCAGCCGGCTCAACGTGCTCGCCACCGAAACGGACGTGCCGGACGCGCTGCGGCGACTGTCGGATTTCGCCGTCACCCATGCGCCGCAGTTGCAGCCCTACATCGAAACCGTCGCCCGCCAGCATCGCGACTTCACCTCGGTCGAGGCCGACGTCGGACGTATCCTGAGCCTGATCCATGAAAGTACGCTTGGCCTGCGCGTGATTCCCTTGGACATGCTGGTCGGCCGGTTTCCGCGATTTGTCCGCGACACGGCGCGCGCCCATGGCAAGCGGGTCCGCTTCACGGCGGAGACCGGCGGCATCCGCATCGACAAGGGCATGTCGGACATGCTCGCCGATCCGTTGATCCATCTGCTTCGGAATGCCATCGACCACGGCGTGGAAACCGAGGCCGAGCGCCTCGCCGCGGGCAAGCCCAGCACGGCCATGGTGCGGTTGATCGCAAGGCAGCAGGGCAACCGCATCGTCATGGAAGTCCGCGATGATGGCCGCGGCATCGACATCGAGCGGGTCCGGCGGCGCGCACGGGCCGCGCGTCTCGGCTCCGAGGACGAGATCGGCCGCATGAGTGACGAGCAACTGACACGGTTCATTTTCACGCCGGGGTTTTCCACCAAGGACGAGGTCACCGACGTCTCCGGCCGCGGCGTCGGACTGGATGTCGTGCTGGTCCATGTCACCAAGCTCGGCGGCAAGATCGACATTGCTACCGAGACCGGCCGCGGGACGAGCTTCCGGCTGGACCTGCCGCTTTCCGCGGCGATTCAGCCGATGCTGCTCGCCGACACCGGCGTTCAATCGATCGGTTTTCCCGAGGCCATGGTGAGCGAGACCCTGATGTTCCCCTCGGCCGGCGTGCAGTTCGTCAATGGCCAGCGCGCGATCCTGCTGCGCGAGCGCTTCCTGCCGGTGTTCGAACTGACCGAGCTGCTGCGGCTGCCGCCTGGCTCGACCACCCCGAACCAGACCGATCTGCCGATCGTGCTGTGCCAATGGGCTGGCCAGCGCATGGGAATCGAAGTTCATCGGATCTTGCGGCGCGGCGAGATGCTGATCCGCGAGGCGCATCCGCGCGTGGCCGCGCTGCCCGGTATTGGCGGGATCACCAGCATGGGCCTTGACCGGGTCGTTCTCGTGCTCGATCCCGAGGGCCTCTTCGAGCTGGCCCGAAAGGCTTCCGTGTCCGGATTGCGGATGCCGGCCGAGCGGCTGGCGCGCGAGCAGGAGGGCCTGGCGTGAGCGAGTTCCTCGAAGTCCGCTGCGGCCTGCATCGGCTCCTGGTCCCGAGTTCGGAAATCGATGCGATCGAGGTTCTGAACGGCGTGCCGAAGCGGTTCGGCGGCCGACGTGCGCAGCGCGAGCCGCTGCTGCTCGACGGCCGCATGCTGGCCGGGAGCGCCAGATGCGCGGCGCCGGAGCATTGGGTGACGCTGCGGGTCGCCGCGCAGGGACCGCTGACGACCCGCATCGTCGTCGATCATGTCGGGGCGCTGGTTCGTTGCGATGCCGCTTCCATCGAGCCACTGCCGCGCGCGCTGGCACGGCTGCGGGGATTCTTCTCAGGTGTCTGGCGCGAGCCCGCCTCGCAGGAATATCTGTTTTGCGTGCGGCCGCGCCGGCAGCTTGCACTCGAGTGCTTCGCCTGGCGCCGCCGCATCCGGCAGGCGGCGATGGCGATCAATCGCGCCGCCGACAATACCGGGACATCGTGATGGATATGTCGCAAGATCCGGCCGCCACGGGCGGCGCAAGGAAGCGTGTTCTGGTTGTCGATGACAGCTTCATCATGCGCAACATCGTCAAGCAGATCGTCGAAAGCGACCCTGATCTGGAGGTGGTCGATACGGCCGAAAACGGCCTGATCGCCTTGAAGAAAGTGCGCCAGATCAGGCCCGACGTGGTGCTGCTCGATATCGAGATGCCGGAAATGTCCGGATTGGAAACGTTGCGGCGGCTCGGGCTGCGCTCGCCTTGCAAGGTGGTCATCCTGTCCAATTTCGTCGGCAACGCGGCATCGGCCGAGCAGATGGAAGCCATGCGCCTGGGCGCCGCCGCAACCATCGCAAAGCCGTCGGGCAGCGTGAGCCTCGACCTCAAGCAGATGCGCGAGTCCAAGATCGTCCACGTGCTGCGCAAGACGCTGGGATTGCCGCCCGTCATCGATGCGGTGGCGGACAATGCCGAGAATGATCCGCCACCTCGCTTTCTGGATTCGGTGGATTTTTCGATTGGGCGGATCGGCGACCAGATGCTCGACGGGCTGGAGACCGGCGTGCTGGTGTTCGACCCGGCGGGCTCGCTGGTCCGCGCCAACCCCGCAGCGCGCCGCATCCTGCGTGGCTGGAATCTGACCCCGACCAGCACGATCAGTAGCCTCTGCGAGGACACCGACCCGGCGTTCGGCCAGGACATCCGCGACGCGATCGAGGGAGCCGAGGCCAAGGTCGCGACCGACGTCAGCATCGCCGGGGCGGACGGCGAGATGATGCCGGCCCGGCGCGTGATCCGCCCGATCGTGGTTTCCGGCAAGCCCTGTGGCGCGATGGTCCTGCTCGACGACATCGGCCATAAGCGAAGGCTGCAATCGATGCTGGACACCACCTTGTCGTCCGACGTCGCCAGCAACGCGATCAACGGCTCCGCGGCCGCGCCCGGCGCCGCCATCCGCGAGGTGACCGTGCTGGCAGCCAATATCCGCGGTTTCGCGGCGCTGGCCAGGAACCTCGGCGCCGCTCGCGTCGTCGATCTCTTGAACGAGTATTACAGCTACATGGCCGACGTTGTGGGCGCCGAAGACGGCGTCATCGACAAGTTGATCGGCGACGCCATCGTCGTGCTGTTCGGCGTTCCGATCTCTCATGGTGATGCCGCGGACCGCGCGGTGGCGGCGGCACGGCGCATGCATCGCGCCCTGAAACTGATGAATGAGCTTCGCGGCGTCCCGATGCTCCAGATCGGCATAGGACTTGGCTCCGGACCGGCGATCGCGGGACTGATCGGCCAACCCGACCGGATGACCTATACCGTGATTGGCGAGCCCGCCGACCTTGCCTCTCGTATCGAACGTGTGAGCAAGGCCTACGGCGCCCGCATTCTGATCTGTGGCGAGACCTTCAGCCGACTCACCTGCCCGGTTGCCGCGCGCAGGCTGGATGTGGTCCTGCTGCCGGGCCGGGATTCCCCGACTGAACTCTATGAGGTCTTCGTGGACGACCCCGGCCCTGCAGCGGGCGAATGGCTGGACGCGTTCGATGCCGGCGTCAGCGCCTATCTGGAGGGCGATTTCACAGCCGCGCAGAATCATCTCGCGCGCGCCAAGGAGCTCAATACGGATGACATGCTGGCGGTGATGCTGGCCCAGCGCTGCCGGCGGCTCGGTCTCGCCAGCGCCGACCAATGGACCGGCGCCTGGAAGCTGTCCGACAGGTAGGATGACACGATGGAGCGGCTCGATTTCCTGTGCATGACGGCCGGCGCGCACCGGGTCGCGATCCCCTTGAACCTCGTCCTGTCGGTGGAACAAGCGCGTCCCTTGACGCCGCTGCCCTTCAGCCCCGATCTCGTCGAGGGTCTGGTGATGGCGCTGGAAAGAGTCGTCCCACAGATGGCGCTGGCGGCCATCCTCGGCGAGACGCCTGGCGATGGCGGCATTCTGGTCGTGGTCGCGGCAAGTGACGATATCAGGGCGCTGCGCGTCGATCAGGTCGCCGGCATGGTCCAGATCGAAACCGAGGCCACCAGGCCGATCGATCAGGCCGGCCGAACGCTTCAGCCGCTGCTCACCACGCAGTTCGAGGCGCTCGGTGCCGATTGGCACGTGCTCGACTATCCCAGGCTGGCCTCCGAACAGCAAATGCAGCCGGTCGAGGGCTTCGATGGCGAGGCCGTGGTGGCGATCGCGGGCGAGCCAGTCGTTGACGCAGAGCCTGCTGTCGCCGAGATCGACGAGCGGCTGCCGCTTCTGGTCGTCGAGATCGCCGGCGAGAGCTATGCGGTGCCGACCTCTGACATCGTCGAGCTTCTGATCCCAGGCCTGGTGCGCTCGATGCCGGCAGCGCCGCCCTGGGTGGCAGGGATCATCGACCGGCGGGGAACGCCGCTGCTGGTCCTTGCCACCGCGACGCTGCTTGGGCGACCATCGACCTTCTCATCCACGATCACGCTGGTGGTGAAGGTTGAGGGCGCGGGAGAAGTTGGAATCATGATCGACCGTGCCGCCGGCATCGAGCGGATACCGCGGTCAGCTATCCATGACGTCCCGCGGGACATGGCCGGCGTCGCCAGCTATTTCGTGATCGAGACTGAGCAAATTGTCGGCATCATCGATCTTGCAGCGTTGACCGGACAGGTCGGCAACGCCCTCGCGGAATTGGCGCCGCGCGAGCCCAGCACGGCGTTGGTCGCCGAACTCGTCGCGCCGCCCGCCAGGCTCTCGCAGAAGCTGCTGGCCGTCCGGCTGGGCCGCGAATTGTTCGCCCTCCCGCTCGACCGGGTCGAGCGTATCCAGGCCTCGATCGTTCTGACACCGCTGCCGCGGCCGGGAACGGGCTTTCACGGCATGGCCGATATCGGCGGCACGATGGTGCCGGTGCTGGATCTGCGCCGAGGGATCGAGCATGCCGGAAGGGATCCTCATCCGCCCTGCGCGGTGGTCCGCATCGAGGGCGCGCTGGCCGGGCTCGCGATCGATCAGGTGCTGCGCATCGAGGACGTTCTCGACGACCAGATCGAAGACATTGCCGCGCATCCGAAGCTTCCGGTATCGCACGTCGCCCATTCCGGCGACCAGCTGCTGGCGGTTCTGGTCATCGACCGGGTGTTGCCGCCGCTCGACAGCGCGTTCGACCCATGAGGGCGGCGTGTTTCAGCTGGAAGATTTTCGGAAAAACGCACGATAAATTTCGGAAGCTTGGCGCAGCATCCTGGCCATTTTGAGCTTGGCCATGCGCTCAGGACCCGGCGGTAGCGTTCTCGCCTGTTCAAATGCCAGATCCGCTCTGGCTCCCCAATCGTTGGTGTCGTCTGCAAGCGGTGCGGGGGATGCATCGGCCATGTTGTACCTCGGTGGCTGTAAGCTGCCACGAAGCCAAGCGCCCACGACATGCGACTTCATGGGATCGGCTTCAGGGGCCAGCGCTTTCGGAACGGCGCACGAACCTATCCGGCATCCTGCAAACTCATCGTCGCAGAACCCGTGATCGAAATCGCAGCCTGGGGCATGCGCGGATGATCTCGCGGATCGGCACTCGGCCCAAAACGATTTCAGCTGCGACACGATGGTTCCTCGAGATGATTCGCGCGGCAGCACGACCATCTCTTCACCGGTCGCCTGCTGCGGCGCATCATCGATCAAAACAGTTGGAACAAACTGATCCCTTTTGCTCAGTCGGCGAAATTAATCAATCTCGCAGCGCAGAGCGGGTCCGGCCGTGCGCCGCCCTCATCTCGCCAGCGGGCGATCTTGCCACCCTGACCCATTTCAAGGCGGCCATTCAGCGGGGCAGCAGCCTTCAAAACCACGAGCAAAGCAGCAGCAAATTGGCCGCACAGGCCGCCAGCAATGCCAGCGACAGCGCCACCTGAAGTCCATCGCCCGATGCTTTGTAAGTCGTTCCCATGATGCAGAAAACATCCGGCGATTCTACCCGGGGAGTCTCGGGGATTATTTTCGCGGCGATTCAGCAATCGTTTACGACTCAGCCGATCCCGCCTTGTTCTGGGTTCAGCGTCCCCGATTGATCCAGCCGCGCTCAAACGCGGGTACGGCCAGGGGTGCAAGTCAGGACCCAAGCTTTCGGGGACCGGGCGATGGCGTATCAGGCATGGCGGGGAAGGCCCCGCGAAAGACGCCCGCGTTGTCAGGATTTGCCGACCTTCGTCACATTCGACAGCGCGGCGCCGGGAGGCCAATCATCCAAGGATCGGCCGAAACGGCGCTCATTTACTCAATCAGAAATTGTAAAAATTCCGCGGTCGCTCAAAACCATGCCGCCAGCGTTGCCGGCTTTCCCAGGTCTCGCAAGTGTCGTCCCGCTATGGAGAGGCGATCGACAGCGATGCCTGCTCGGTGGCGAGCGCCACGCAGACCTTCCGGCGGTGCAGGCCCCTGATCGCCCCGGTTACCCTGAGAACCTGGCCAGTTGGACAGGCGGCGTCCAGGACAAAGGCGATTTCGTAGGGCGCCATCAGCAGGGGTTCAGACTTCAGGACCGTTTGAGCAAGGCAAGGCAGCGCGAGGGCAGATAACGACAATACGAGGGACAGGCGGCGCATGTTAGGTTTTCCAGCGGGCGGCACCCCTATCATAGCGCACTGCACGCGAAAGTTTCACGCACTGCAAAAATTATTTTCTGACTATTTTCGTGTACCGATCGCCTGGCTTAACGGGCTGGGTGACCGAAGCAGGCGACGAGGGCCGCCTACGAGGATCGACATAACACAGCATGGCGGCGGTGGTCTTGACCGGCAATCCCGGGCGCCAAGCCCGCGCACCCCTGCTTGAAACGATCCGCGATCGTAGGCCGCCGTCGATCGCCATCCCCTCTCCGCTCCGGCCAAGCGCCGGGACCCGGAAACCCCCCTTCGATAAAGCCTCGAGATACCAAGCTCAGTACCGCGTGCCCATCATATTGCCCCAGCCGAAGTGATAGTTCACACCGACCTTGACGCTATGCTCGTCATTCCGAAAAGTGTTGGCGCGCAACGCGGCAGGACCGGTGAGAAAGGTGGTATTGCCGAAGTTATAATATTGGTACTCTCCCTTGGCCGACCAGTTCGGCGCAAACATGTATTCGAGCCCGGCGCCGACGGTGTAGCCGTCGGTTTTGCTGCCGGTGGTCGTAAAGGCCGTCGGCACCCCACCCATGGTAACAGCGGTGTTGTAGTTGTCGCGGAAGGCGAAACCACCCTTGGCGTAGACCAACCCCGGACCCCAGGTGTAGCCGACCCGGCCGGTCAGCGAGCCCAGTTCGTTGTTCTTCGCGATCTCCGACACGTTGGGCGGGAAAACCCTGGCATTGTTGCCGCCGGCAAGCCCGTTGAACTCGACTTCACCCCCAAGCACCCAGTTTGGCGCGAACTGATAATTGACGCCGGCATCGATTCCGCCCAGGAATCGACTGCCTTTCGACAGGCCGTTGTTGCCGGTAAATGCACCGCCGAGTTGGGCGCCAATATAGAAGCCGGTCCAGTTATAAAGCGCCTCAGGGGCCTTATAGACCGGAGCCTTGGTATAGGTTCCGGCTGGTAGATCGGCGGCCACGGCTGGAGCCGCCAACAGCGCCAATGCAACCGCTCCGATCAGTGGCTTTTTCATCGCTCATACCCCATGATTTCTGCTCAGACATCAATTCAAACAAGGTGGCGTCAATGGGGAGGCTTCGCGGCGATGCCGGAGCACGGCTGGCTCTTAAATGTGACCGCGATGCAACGATGACCTTTTGTTCAGTCAATGGGTGCTGTTTCTGGTCTGATCGGCTGGGGGTTGCTGCTTTTGGCTTGTCCCGGGCCTTGCCTCGCCGATCTGGCGCGGCGCCGTCGGCCGGCGTTTGGGATCGTCTGCCGCCCGAAGCGGCGCCAACCGGCGCGCCCGTCCTTCACCGGCAGGCCGAACCGGCGATCGTCGAAAAAGGCAACGAAAGCCGTGCGTCTCGACTAAAGATAAGCGCACGCGGCTGGCCATTCGACGCGCTGGCGGAAATATCTGATCTGGGAAAATCGTACCTGATCTCTCCCCCGGGAGCCCTGGAGGGAGAGCAGTCCGTCTAAAATTAGGCCCGCGCGGCTACGTCATGCTGCCCGGCATGAAGCAACGGATCGAGATTTGATTATCGTACCGCACGGGCCAAACCATCGTTCGACCTGCGCGATTCGGCTCGGTAATGACCGCATCGTCCGGAACATCCACCCAGTTATCCTCCAGGCGGACACGATAGTGGCCATCCTTGGATTCCCAATCCGGGTCTGCGACGCTTTCGCCATCAGCCATCGAACAGCATAATCCTTTGCCGCTCGCGAGGTGATCAAACCATGGCTTAAGCGGCGAGTTCGCATAACGACCATCAAGGTCTCGCGCATGTACGCCAACGACGAGGCAACCAACTGTTACGCCAAGGCTAAGAACAAACACGATGCGCTTCATCTGCACGCTCCTGAATGTCGAGAAGGCCCCACCCTTTAAACTTAAGCAATGTTCATGCCGCCGAATACAACCGCAACAATCTAATAGAGTCTTGGCAACATCAAGACGCGATCGCGGCCGACTAACGTGAACATGCGCCGCAGGTTCCCGATGATCTTTTATTAGCGCGTCATTTTTTCAAGGTCGGGAAACGGCGCGTAGACCGCGCCGGCACATGTGTCGCTGGCGTTCTCAACGATTCGATCGAGTCGACCATTGACATAAACAATAGCCCGTTCGCGCGAGTCGCGATAGCTGCCATCGGATTCGCGCGGTGTAAAACGCAGACAGCTGACATAACGCAGCCGACCGCCGATGGTGCGCTGAACCGGCTCGGCCATCGTCGCGTCATGCACGCCAACGGGATTATTCAGATATGTTCTCATGAAAGCAAGCAATTCGGCACGGTAATTATCCGGATAGGGCTGGTTGGAAACGCCCCGATCATCGCCGTAGGTAATGCTCCTGCTCTCGTCATTGGCCGCGCAGGCGGCGACCGCGATCGGCAACATCAGGATGGCCGCGCGGTTTGCCAACATGCTCAAAATACAACCCATTCTGGTCTGGGCGAATCCTAGACCGCCCGTCGGACAATTGGAATTCGCAAATCGACCGCCAAAATGCAATGGCACCGCGACGCCGGCCGTCCCGGCCGGCGTCCGCGTCCAAAATCCCTGCGCCGGAGCGCGTCAGATCATGTCCCATTGGGGACAAGATCCGACGCGGATTTCTCCCGATCAATCGCGGGACCGTCGATCGTCGGCCCCGTACGCAGCATTCAGCCGCGCTTGATGGAAGGCGCGGCGTGCCTGATCGAGAGCTTGGCCAAATGGGGCGATTTAAGCGCCCCCATCCGCCGGGCGTGACGATGATGGCGGAAATGCCGGTGATGGTGGCTCATTCCGGCATTGGCGTTGCGCACATTCGGCTGCATTTCGGCGCTCTTGCTGACGGGCGCAGGCGTTGCCACGCCGGTATTGGCGGCCAGCGCGGGCGCGGCGAGAACACAAATGGCGAGTGCGCCAGCGGAAATCATCTTGAACATCGTTGTCTCCTGCTTCGGGGGATCGCGAGGTGGCCGGCCGGATGACCGGGCCGTCGATCATTCCAGGACATTATGCCTTGCGTGCTGAACCCTGGCTGAAGCACGACGATGGGTTTCGTTCATCTCGGTTACATCCGTGTCATATTGCGCCGAGATAGGGCCGACTTGGTTCCCTCAAATAAACACTTTTGCCGGTGAATGTCCGGTCAAGCCGGGGATTCAACTCGTCGGGCCCCGGCGTTTCCCTAAAAACTCGGAGACATGCATGGACAAACTTGCAAGCAGGCTGGTGACATTGTCGTTCTTGTCGATGGCGCTGATCGCCGCGCCCATTATTACCAAGGCCCACGCCGCGGGTAGCGACACTCCCTCGCCGCCGGCATCTGACTCCACCAAGGACAAGAAGAAGCACGACAAAAACTCGAGTATCGAAGATCCGCGCTTCCTCGAGGGTTATCGCACCGCCTACACCACGATCTACGATCATCACGACTATGCCACGGCGATCGATCAGTTGAAGGCGCTCGGACAAGACGACCGTGCCGACGTCGCCAATCTGCTCGGCTACTCCTATCGCAAGCTCGGTGATTACAAGGTCTCGCAGGTCTGGTACGAGCGCGCGCTGCAGGCCGATCCCAACCACGTGCGGACCTGGCAGTATTACGGCCTGTGGCAGCTAGAACAGGGCAATCGCGACCAGGCGCAGTATCATCTGGGCCGCATCGAACAGATCTGTGGCAAGGACTGCCCGGAATATCGCTCCCTGCAGGCCGCTCTGGAGCAGCCGACCGGTACCGGCCTCGTCTACTGAGGATCTGAACAGCGATCGGACCGGCGCGACCCACGGGGTTGCGCCGGTTTCGTTTTGCGTGAGAATTGCCGAGGATTGCCCGCCATCTCCATCGGGCCAATGGCAGGCGCACCCGCCGTCGCGAACACCGGCTTGAATGGCAGCTGAACGGCCGGCCGGCCAACCTCGGACGCCATCATCGCGGTTCTCGCCTTCATGATTCTTGCCTTAATATTGTGACGATTGCTTATTCCTAAGGCGATGGCCCGGCGATCCCGGGAGGGTCATGACGGGGCATCGTTCTGGAGACATGCCTAAATGGCCTTGGCATACCGGTTGCATTTAGCTTCTCGATGTTAGCCTCGCGGCGCCCCTTGGGCACCGATACCTACCAGAGATTGGATCCGGATGACGTCCGCAGCAGCGCTGGAATTGGTGCTATTGACGAAGATGTACGGCAATACCACCGCCGTCGACGCCATCAACCTCAAGATTCCGGCGGGGTCCTATTGCTGCCTGCTGGGACCTTCCGGTTGCGGCAAGACATCCACCTTGCGAATGATCGCAGGCCATGAGAAGGCCTCGTCGGGAGATATCATCGTCGGGCCGAGAAATGTCACGGATCTCGCCCCCGCCGAACGCAACACGGCGATGATGTTCCAGTCCTACGCCCTGTTCCCGCATCTATCCGTGCTTGATAACGTGGCCTTTGCCTTGAAGATGAGAGGCGTTGACAAAGTCAAACGCCATGCCGAAGCCATGCGGCTGCTGGAACTGGTCGATATGCAGGCCTATGCGGCGCGGCTGCCTGGACAGCTCTCGGGCGGACAGCAGCAACGCGTGGCGCTGGCTCGGGCGCTCATTACCTCTCCCCAGATCCTGCTGCTGGACGAACCGCTGTCGGCGCTTGATCCGTTCCTGCGGCTGCGCATGCGAACCGAACTGAAGCGGCTTCAGCGCGAGCTCGGCATTACGTTCATCCACGTGACCCATGGCCAGGACGAGGCGATGGCGCTGGCCAGCATCGTGGTTCTGATGAACGCGGGGCGGATCGAACAACAAGGCTCTCCGAGAGACATTTTCAACCATCCAAAGACCGAATTCACGGCAAAATTCATCGGCGGCCATAACGTCATCGGCGTCGGCGGCGACACTTTCGCGGTGCGCAACGACCGGCTGGCGCTGAAACGCCCGGGTGTCTCCGTCGATACCCCCTCGATCACGGGCACCGTCAGCGAAGTCGAATACCAGGGGACCTATGTCCGGGTCACGATATCCGCCGATGGCGGCACCGACATTTCGGCTCAATTGACCGAGAGCGATTTTGACGCGGCCAATTACCGGGTCGGCGAACGGGTGACGGCCACCTGGGACCCCAGCCTTGCCAGCCAACTCAACAAACCCAGCTTTGTAACCGTCGCGTCGCCTGAAAAAGCGGCCTGACTTTTCCCGGAGATGACCATGACCGACCGCTCGGCAAAAAAATCAATCGACCGTCGCACGCTGCTCAAGGGCGCCGCCGGAATAGCAGGCATCGCGGCAGGATCGGGCGCCATTACCGGATTTCCCTATGTCCGTTCGGCCGAGCCAAAGGTGTTGCGCTATCTTGGCACGGCGGTGAACGAAGGCGACGACATCTCGAAGAAATGTTTCGAGGATACCGGCATCAAGATCGAATACATCACCGCGACCACCGATGACGTCACCAAGCGCGTCATCACCCAGCCGAACTCATTCGACGTGCTCGATACCGAGTATTTCTCGCTGAAGAAGCTGGTCCCATCCGGCAATATTTTCCCGCTGGACGCCAGGAAGATCAAGGAATTCGACAACATCACGCCGGTCTTCACCAAGGGAGAGCTGCCGAATGGCAAGAAGATCGGCGGTCAGGGCACGGCGCCGTGGAAGGTGCTCTATCTTGAAGGCGAGAATTCCAAGAAGTTCTCGGCGACCCCGACCGAGTTCATCACCCTGATCCCGACCGTCTATAATGCCGATACGCTCGGCATCCGGCCGGACTTGATCAAGCGGCCGATCAGCTCATGGACCGAACTGCTCAACCCCGAATTCAAGGGCAAGGCCTCGATCCTGAACATTCCCTCGATCGGCATCATGGATGCGGCCATGGTGGTCGAAGCCACCGGCCAGCATAAATATGAAGACAAGGGCAACATGACCAAGCCCGAGATTGACATGACCATGAAGATCATGACGGAAGCCAAGAAGGCCGGCCAATTCCGCGCGTTCTGGAAGGATTTCAACGAATCCGTCAACCTCATGGCGTCGGGTGAGACCGTCATCCAGTCGATGTGGTCGCCCGCAGTGACCAAAGTGCGCTCGATGGGCATCGCATGCACGTTCCAGCCGCTCAAGGAAGGCTACCGCTCGTGGGCTTCCGGCTTCTGCGTTTCGAAGGCCGTCTCGGGAGCGAAGCTCGACTGGGCCTATGAATTCGTCAATTGGTATCTTTCGGGCTGGGCCGGCGCCTATCTCAATCGCCAAGGCTATTATTCCGCCGTTCTGTCCACCGCCAAGGCCAATATGTCGGCCGACGAATGGGGCTACTGGATGGAGGGCAAGGCCGCCGTGGGCGACATCAAGGCACCGGACGGCACCATCCTCGAGAAGGCCGGCGCCAAGCGCGATGGCGGTTCCTATGACGACCGCATGGGCGCCGTCGCCTGTTGGAACGCGGTGATGGACGAGAACGATTACATGGTCCGCAAGTGGAACGAATTCATCGCCGCTTGATGCCGAATTGAACCCGACCCTGGACTTGACGCGCCCGGTCGCGCGTCAAGTCTCATTCAGTCGCCTTCCTGACCGCCGATCGGCCTTTCCATGAAGCCAGACCGCAGTACCTTTATCGCCTGGCTGCAAGCGGCGCCGATGATGCTCGTGTTTGGCCTGTTCTTTATTCTGCCGCTGGTGTTCGTCACCATCGTCAGCGCCTGGGACTACAATGAATACGAGATGATCCCGGCGTTCAGCCTGCGCGGCTATACCGATACGTTTGATGGTTGCATCGCCGGGCTGCCGGACCTTTGCACGATCCTGAAGACCTATCTCAAGACGCTGAAATTATGCCTGTTGACATGGGCCCTGACGCTGGTGATCGGCTTTACGGTGGCGTATTTCCTGGCCTTCCATGTCAGGTCAAAGACCTGGCAGATCGTCCTGACCCTGCTCTGCACCATTCCGTTCTGGACCTCGAACGTGATCCGGATGATCGCATGGATCCCGCTGCTCGGCCGCAACGGCCTGGTCAACAAGGGGCTGGAGGGCGCGGGCTTGATCAACCAGCCGCTGGAGTGGCTTTTGTTCTCCGAATTCTCCGTCGTGCTGGCGCTGGTGCATTTGTTCACGTTCTTCATGGTGGTGCCGATCTTCAATTCGATGATCCGTATCGACAAACGGCTGATCGAAGCGGCCTATGATGCCGGGGCGAGCGGCTGGCAGACCCTGGTGGACATCATCATCCCGCTCGCCAAGCCTGGAATCGTGATCGGCTCGATCTTTGTCGTTACCATCGTGATGGGTGATTTCGTCACCATTGGCGTGATGGGTGGCCAGCAGATCGCGTCGGCCGGCAAGATCATCGAAGCCCGCCTCAACGCCCTGCAATTTCCCGCTGCCGCGGCCAACGCAGTGATCCTGCTCGGCATCACGATTCTGATCATTTCCTCGCTGACCCGGATCGTCGATATCCGCAAGGAGCTTTGAATGGGCGAGACCCGGTCGCGGTCGTTCTATTTCCTCGCGGCGTTTTTCATCGCCTATGTGCTATTTCTCTATGGGCCGATGTTTGCGATCTATGTTCTGTCGTTTCAGGGGCCGGATGGCGGCCTGACCTTTCCGATGAACGGCGTGTCGCTGACCTGGTTTGGCAAGGTGTTTTCCGGCGGCGGCATCGTCGACATCGGAGCTGCCTTCAGGCGCTCGCTCCAGCTCGGTCTTGTGGTCATGCTGCTGACCGTTGTGCTGTCGGTTTCGGCCGGCATGGCGTTCCGGAAATCGTTCCGTGGCGCCTCCGTGCTGTTCTATTCGGCGATTGCCAGCCTGATCATGCCCTCGATCATCACCTCGCTCGGCATCGCGCTCGAGTTCCGGCTGTTCGACGACTTCATGATCAAGCATGGCAGCGATGGCTGGACCACGGCGATGGGTCTTTTCACCTCGGGCCTCGGCGCGCATCTGACCTGGACGCTGCCATTCGGCCTGTTGATCATGTTCGCGATTTTCAACCGGTTCGATGCCCGGCTCGAGGAGGCCGCGCGTGATCTCGGCGCGACGCCGTGGCAGACCTTCCGTCACGTCGTGCTGCCGATCATCCTGCCATCGGTGGTAGGGATCGGTCTGTTCGGCTTTACCCTGTCATGGGACGAACTGGCGCGTTCGAGCCAGGCGATCGGTTCGGTCAATACCCTTCCGCTGGAATTGCAGGGCCTGACCACAACCGTGACCAAACCGGATATTTACGCGCTGGGCACCATCACCAGCGCCGTGTCCTTTCTGGTGATTTTCACAGCGCTGATCGTCATTCTCGTGCTGCAGGCCCGCCAGCGGCGCCACGGCTCGGACGCCGGCCAGGGAATGCTATAGCAACCCGGTTCAAGACGACGCTGAACCGCACGGAAATCCCAGGCATCAGAGCGCCGCGCGTTTCCCGACGACGTCGGCGTTATCACAGGACTGTTCGATGTCCGCAAACCGTCGTGCCAGAATTTCGGCGACCGCCAGTCCTTTGGGCGCGCGCAACATGCTGGTGTGCGTCCCAGCGAACCAAACAATTTCCGCATGCGGCGCGATAAAGCGCCATGGGCCAGCGATTTGCCGCAGGTAGGTCAGCGGCTGGGTCCGCGCGATGCAGACCAGAGCGCGTCCGGGATAGGATTTGGGAACGTAGCCAAATTGGGTCTCGAACAAGACCTTCATGAAAGCCGCGTGATCCGGCGTCGCGGTGCGGAGATTGATGAAGCCCTCCACGGCATGGCCGGCGCTGATGCTTCCGCTTCTCAACTTGGCTGCGACTTTCTTGGCCCCGGCCTTCGCCTTGTGCAGCACGGTCTGGCAAAAGGACTTGAAGGTAAACTCCACCATCAGATATTCGCGTATCCAGCCCGGCACGTTCCAGATCAGCTTCAGCGCGTAGAGCGGATGGTAGGCGCTGATCTCGGTCCCCGTATTGAAAATCTCGCCATCGAACACGACCAGAAGATCGACATCCCGCCCCAGGGCACGCAATTGCTGCGCCATTTCCAGGGCGATGACCGCTCCGACCGAATGCCCTCCCAGTATCAGGCTTCCACTGGGCTGGAATTGGACCAGCTGCTCGACATAGAACCGGCTGATGGCTTCGATCGAGCCGGCAAATTCGGCGTTGCGCTTGCTGGTCGGCACTTGAATGCCGTAGAATTTCTGCTGCGATCCCAGCATGCGCACCATATGACGAAAATCCGTCGCGGCGCCTGTGATCGAATGCACGCAATAAAACGCGGGACCGGTTCCGCAATCATTGAGCGGCAAAATGACATCCGTGACCCTGCGCATCACCTCTTTGCCAAAGGCTATTTGCGCCAACCTGGTCATGCGCTTGTCGCCCTCGGCATCGTCAACCGGCTGGGACAAGGGAAACGACCTGATCTTCTGGTTACTTTTATATCCTTTGAACAAGTCAGCCACCCCAACCTAAAAGCGTCGAAGTTACTATCCCAGTTTCTGATTTCCAGCTTGAGGGAATTTGTAACAACGTTAATCCGCCGAGGCTTCGCCGCGGTCCGGTCGCTCGCCTCACTTCATGAGCGCTTCGGCCTCCGCCCGGAACGACTGGCGCGCGGCGTCGCGCGTGTAGAACATGTGGCCGCCGGGATAGACGACAAGCTTCACACGCGGCGGCGAGGCATAGGCGGGCAACTGGTCGAGCAGCATTTTGGTCCCGAAATACGGCGTCGCAAGGTCAAACAAGCCGTGTCCCACCAGAATTTTCAACTTCGGATCGAGCGCCAGAATCTGCCGCAGATCGGAAACCGACTCGGCCGGCCGCAGCCCACGGCCGAAATCCCAGGCATTCTCGACCGCCTCGCTGAGCAACTCGTAGGAACCATCCGGCCGCCAGTTCAGCTTGCGGGCGAACAGATCAACCGCGGCGCTGGTCAGCGGCGCATAGAGCGGTTCGCCGGAAGGATCGCTGAAATGGAAAAAGCTGGACCCCGGATCAGGATCAAGACCCAGGACCGACCCGTCATAGCGACCGGTCACCTTGCCGTTCTTGCGATCGAATTCGCGGCGAAATTCGCTGATGTCAAAGCGTCCGGCCAGTCTACGACAGATCGCCTGATCGATCCCCGTCAAAACCGCGAATTGATCGGCAAGCCGCGTGGTGGCCTCGGTATCCGCCTCGCCCTTGACCAGATCGGTCAGGAAATCGCCGCGCGCATAGCGTTCGACGTCGGCCATGTCGTCACGGCTGACGGCGGCCTTGGCCTCGCGCGCCACCGCCGCCATGGAGGGAAGGCTCGCCACATATTGCAGCAGGCTGGAGCCTGAAAATTCGCGGAAGTCGAGCACCGGAGA
>Ga0302319_10004528_pt1 | contig 28453 bp, 28 predicted proteins | sample Bog_T0_2_FD_203319 | JGI IMG/M metagenome (GOLD analysis project Ga0302319, IMG submission 203319) | Peat permafrost microbial communities from Stordalen Mire near Abisko, Sweden - Bog_T0_2 | ecosystem: Environmental > Terrestrial > Soil > Wetlands > Peat | place: Sweden: Abisko, Stordalen Mire... | reverse complement strand
ATTCCGACGTCTCAAGGGCTTCCGCCGCATCTTCTCTCGCTTCGAAAAGCTCGATGTTCTCTTCCTCGGCTTCCTTACCTTCGCACTGATCGTCGAGGCGCTCAGATAGTGTTAACACGCCCTAGCGTCACTCTTGTTCAAGGGAACTCGCAGGTCGTACAGGTCACCGTTTCCGGGCAGAATGGCTTTACAGGTTCTGTGTCGATTGCCGCTTCGAATCTACCTGCGGGAGTGACTGTCACGCCAGCCACTCTCAGTGTGTCCCCGGGCTCACCCGGTTTTCTGACTCTTGCCGCCACCACAACTGCTGTTGCAACCGCCGTTTCGGTGGCAGTGAATGGGGCGGCACAGGAGCTGAAATCGAATTGCAGTTTAAGCTTAGTTGTCAAGGCCGCACCCCTTCCCATTCCATTTCGAAACATCGGGGGGTCACTTGTCCATGGTTTTTACGATCCAGTTCGTCAACTCCTTTTTGCTACAAATCCGGATCGCAATGAGCTGGAAGTGATTTCTCCAACAGACCTCTCGGTCAAAGCACGAGTCCCTGTGCCGGCTCCCTGGGGAATTGATCAAATGAGTGATCGCAACACGTTGGTAATCGGTACGAAAGCGCAGGAACTAGTTACCGTAAATGAAGACTCTTATGCTGTGACTAGGCATCCCGTTCCGATTTCTGCGGTTCCTGATAGTTTCCCATGGGATACCCTTTATCCCAATGCCATCGCCATGTCCAACGGCAAGGTTATCCTGATTGGGCAGGAGTTCAGCGTCGTATCAAATGACTATCTTGACGGTGGACATGGCGATGGTAGAGTGGGACTCCAACAGCAATACGTTTTCGCCGTTCGAGCCCGTCGGCTCCGCAGCCAAGCAGGGTGACTGGGAAACAGACAGCCTCGCACGTAGCGCAGACGGCAAGTGGGCAGCGTTTTCGGGCGATCAATTCTATCTTTACAGTTCGGATAGTGACAGTCTGATTTCTGTTCCTTTTTCGACGGTAAACCCGCCGCAGAATGATTTCAGCGTCCGCGCTTATGCGCTGAATTCGGACGGGTCCAAGATCGCTGTTGTTTCGGCGACGCAGGTAACCTTTCTCGATCGCTCATTTGATGTTCTCGGGACGGTTCAGATTCCAAGCGCATATTCGAACCTTGGGAGGAGCCAATTCAGCCTGGACGGGAGCAGGCTATACCTGTACTACGGAATCAACGCCGGCTATAACGGTGTCGAGGTGATCGATGCGAACAGCATGGTTGCGCTTGGATTCTATGGTGCCACCGCGTCTGAGGCGGCCGATTATAGTTTTCTTGCCGTCGACGACAGCCAGCGGGCCTACTTCGGAAGCGCCGGCTATCTTCTAGCAACCAACACCGCGCTACCGCCGATCGAGGTGCCGGTAGGAGTGAACCTTCCTATGCCTACCTACCCAGTTTTGACTCCTGATTATTTCTCGCTGAATTCGTCTGCGGAGGCTTCGCTATCAGGTGGTATGTGGTCGGGAACAGCGATTTATTTGGGATCGAATCTAGCAACTGTGTCTGCAGCCGCGTCAACAAGCGTCCCTAGCCAGATAGATGTCCCGGCCTCGTCAATCCCTGGTCCGCTCGATATTGAGAGTATCGACTCGGCAGGATACTATGTTGTCGTGCCTTCCGCGATCTCTTACGGCGTCGCTCCGGTTGCGTCGAGCGCGTCGCTGCTCCCGACCTCCGGAAACCCGACGGATATTCTCTTCGGTTATGGCATTGTTGACGCGGTGAGCGGGACGATGCCGGCGGTAACAATCGGTGGGAGCACTGCGCCTGTAGTCAGCACTGACACAACCCTCGCATTCGATTTTGCAACAAGCCTTCAGGGCGTAACCGTCAATGTTCCTTCGGGGTCTCCGGACCAATCGGCCGCGATTACCGTTTCCAATAGCATCGGGTCCGGTACGCTCGCGAACGCGGTTACCTACATCGCTTCGACGGCCATAATTCCTGGATCAGGTATTTTGCAACTTCTCTTCGATACACATCGCAACTTGCTCTATGCCATGAAGGCTAGAGAGGTGGATGTGCTGAATCCTCTCAACCTTCAATGGCAATCTCCGCTGGCTCTGCCTTCTTCAGCGACAACTTTGCAATTCGGATACATGGCATTGAGCCCCGACGGTACCAAATTGGTTATAGCGACGACCAGTCAGAAGGTGGTCGTGCTTGACCCCGACCAGCCCGCTTTGGCAACTGTTGTGGCTATCCCCTGGGGATTCAATAGCGACTCGGGGACCGTTGCCATCACGCAATCTAATGTTGCGGTAATTAGCGGGACCCAACTTGCGCTTCTCGATCTATCTTCGTTAAGCACTACATCGTTCGGTCAAGCGGCAAACCCTGTTTTACTCAAGGCGTCCGCGGATGGAAGCCATATCTACTGCCTCGCGTGCTCGATTGACCCGTCCACATATGCAATTGTTGAAGGTGGTGGTTTCCTTGATGTTTCGTTTACCGATTTAGCTGTTTCGCCCGACGGAAGCCAATTTGCCACAATATCTGCTCCTCCAGACTTAGCAGGGGCCTTTATCGCTTTCTATGATTCCGGCCTCCGTATTTCCAATACTAACGTGTACCCAGACCTCAGTCCGCCCTCTGACTCGGGAGTTCTTGGCGCAGCTTATAGTCCACAGGGCCAGGTTTTGGTTGTGGCGCTTGGCAATTCAATTGAGTTCTGGGACGCCGCAGAGGGGACGCTGCGTGCCCGTCTGATGACTCCGGAGGAACTGAAAGTACTCGTCTATCCGGAGACCTGGGCGCCTGTGATGGCGTTGGATTCTGCGGGACAAACGATCTACGCGGTATCGGCATCAGGGGTCACTGTTTTGAAGCTGCCCACACCAATCGAGCAAATTGTGGCCGAACAATGGCCCTTAGCAGTTCGCGGAGGTGGACGCGGCGGATTCCAGAATTCAATTGCGGCACGTTTGGCCGCGACAAAAGAACGCACAGCCCGGCCCGTAGCTGCGTCGCAATAGGAAAGGCCCGCACCGGCGCTCTCCGACTGATGTTCGCGCTGTGTCACGGAAATTACAAGGCATCGGAAGTTCATCAAGGGAAACTTGCGGGGCGATCAGTCCTGCCTCCAACCTCTCATGGAAAATACAAGCCCGCCGAAACACGTGCACTGCCAGTTCCAAATGAGTGGATTATCGTAAAAATCGTAGGGGTATCGAAACCCCTCGGGTCTGATCAGCGGGTCATGATGACTTCGGAAACGCTGTCCTTGGCCAGGAACTGTTTGTGCCCCGACCAGCCGGTAAACAGCCGCTCGATGCTGCGGTTGGTGAACGCGCGCTGGATCGGGAATGGCTGGGCCAGTTGTACCTCGATGTCGTCGGTCGCTGTCACATGGAAGCGGCAGTGTACCGTCTCCTCGCCTTTAGTCCGGGTGTGAAAGAACGAAAGCACCTGCCCCCCCGGGTTCATCGCCCCGCGCAGGTGCGAAACCACCGGCGACAGAAATGCATCCGGCAAGTAGTCAAGCGCTGTCCAAAGGAGCACCACGTCGAAGGTTCGTCCGGCAAAGCTCAGCGACTGATTCAGAAACCCTTCGGCATTCAAGATGGGCTTGCCGTCTTCATCCTTGCCGATCTCCCAGTTGTCCGCGCAAGCATCGTGAACCAAGTCCGAGAGGAAGACACTGTGCCCCATGTCGGTGAGGAAATTGATGTTGGACGGCGATGTAAAGCCCACATCGATAATGCGCAGCCCGGGTTCGGCCAGCAGCCGCTTGCGGATCGTCGCCCAGCCGTGCGAGTGGCGCGGCACCTTGGGCCCGGATGGGCCGGGAGAGGGAACGACCGACATCCCGCTCGACTTTTTTTCAAACCAACTCCGCAATCCAATCCCTCTTGCGGCCGGCGGCTTGAGTGCTTCCAGGTCCGGCTCGCAGCCGCTCTCCTAGAAGATTTCGCCTGCCGGAGGCGCAACGGGCACTTCGCCCGGCTTCACCGCGCCCTGGGTCAGATCCACTTTGCCGCGAAAGATGGCGTTGTCTTCGACAGCGAGCCGAAGTGCGCGTATATCCCCTTCCACTGAGCAGCCGGCGCGCAGTTCGACCCGCCCGGTAGCTACCACGTTCCCCTGCACACGGCCCAGAATCAACACGTCCTTGGCGGCAAGATCCGCAGCAACGTTGGCGTTGGGTCCGATCGTGAGCCGGTTCTCCTGGAGGCTTACAGTCCCCTCCACGCGTCCGTCCACAATAAGGTCTTCACTTCCCTTGACTTCTCCGCATATCACCACGCTTTTTCCTATCCGCGCGGGTGAATTATCCACTTGCATGCTCATGATCCTTCCACGGGCCGCGATAAGGCCCCTGCCCGCACTATAACAGCAAGCAGAGCATTTCCCGAATTCACGCGGCCAGCGTTGCCTCGGTCCCAATCAATTCGGGAAAGTGTCGAGACCGCTCGGCCTCAATGCCAAATCCGGGCGCACCTGCTTTGTTGTCTAATAGAGGACGAGAGGCTGTTCAATCTGGGAAAGGCCGCCGATGCCCACTGGGAACACCGCTCGACGCAGGCTCTTACCGCTCTTATTTCTCTTCCTGCCGGGTGTTAGATCCGTTGCCCAACCTGCCGCGGATGCGGTTGGCCGGCTTACCCCGGCCCAGGCGCAGTCCCTGATTGATCGTGCCTTGGCCAACGAGTTGGCTGCCGCCCAGGACCAGACACATCCGATGCGTTATCTGCTTCGCAAGACAAGCCCCCGACTCACCTCCGCCAAGGAGATTATTGAGACCCGCGACGGTGAAGTGGCTCGCCTGGTGTCGATTAATGATCAACCGCTCAGCGCCGCCGATCAACAAAAGGAACAGGCGCGCCTCGAAGCCCTGGCTGCCGATCCCGGCCTGCAGCGCCACCGAAATCAGAGCCAAGACGCCGACACCCGCCGCGCTTTGAAGGTGCTGCGAGTCCTGCCGCAGGCTTTCCTCTACCAAGATCACGGCAAGAGCACCACGCCAGCCGGAATCATCGAGAAGTTTACCTACAAGCCGAATCCGGCCTTCACCCCCCCCGACCTTGAGAGCCAGGTTTTGACCGTCATGACCGGCGAGCTATGGGTTGACCCCGCCCAGGAGCGGGTCGTCCATCTCGATGGGAGTCTGGTACAGGACGTCGACTTCGGCTGGGGCATACTGGGCCGGCTGAATAAAGGCGGTTGGATCGTGATTGACCAGACCGACATCGGTGCAAACCAGTGGAGGACCGCGCACTTTCAGATGAAGCTAACCGGCCGGGTGTTGCTGAAAACCCGCGTCTTCGACACCGTGGAAACAGAAACAGCGTTCGCGCCCGTGCCAGAGGGAATCCCATACTCCCAGGGAATCAAGCTACTCCTTGAGGAAACTCCGGGAGGCGCCGTCAAGAACTCGCCCTGAAAATGAGAGCGGCCCCGCATGGCTTCATGCGGGACCGCTCTCATTTTCCGTGCTGATTAGGTTCTCTTACATCTTCGCGAACACGATCACCATCGTGAAGAGGGTCAGTGACTCAATAAAGGCGAGGCCGAGCACCAGAAACAGCATGATGCCGGGGCGGGTTCCGGGGTTACGGGCCAGCGCTTCAACAGCCGAACCGACGGCCCGGCCCTGTCCCAGGCCGCAAAGGCCGGCGGCCAGCCCCATCGCCAGACCGGCGCCAATTGGAATCAGACTGGCCGGCGTGCTGCCGGTGTCCGCAAAGGCGGGCATCGCAAAGCAAAGCGCCGCCAGCGCCATGAATAGATATTGAAGTTTGCGCATTGTTCTCCTGCTTCCAAGAATTGACCGCCAGGAGGTGGTTGAGGCTCACCGTGCTGGCCCCCTCACACTTGCGGTCTTCCGTTTACCCGGAGCGGAAGCGCCTCCGGCAGAATTTTTTTCCCTCTTCGGCTACCGGCGCTTTGATCTCAGACAGCCGCTTCTTCTTCGTGAGACGTCGCCATGGAAAGATAAATCATGGCCAGAAGCATAAACACGAATGCCTGGATCACCGAAACCACGAAGTGCAGCCCCAGAAAGACTGACGGGACTGCCAGCGGGATGAGCGAGAACCAAACCAGCGTGAGCAGATCGCTGGCAAACATGTTGGCGTAAAGACGGATCGTGAGCGACATCATGCGCGCGAGATGGGAGACGATCTCGATGGGGAACATAAGCGGCGCCAGCCACCACAAAGGCCCCGCGAAATGCTTCAGATAGCCTATCGGCCCCTGCACGCGCACGCCGTGGAAGTTGTAATAGAGGAAGGTCAGCACGGCAATTCCCAGCGGCACTTCAGGCCTGCTGGTAGGGGTGACTACGCCGGGAATCAGTCCCAAAAGATTGTTCAGAAGCACAAAGAGGACAATGCAGGTGACAAACGCCTGAAAGCGCTCATAACCGTGGCCGATAATCTGGTCGCCGAGGCCGCCCACTCCCTCGTGGATCATCTCCGCAACCTGCTGTGCGGGGTTGGGCTTCTCAACCGACAGGGCCGTCCGCACGGCGATGAAAAACACCACTAGGCCCGCGGCGACCAGCAGTTCCAGCGCAAAGGCCGCGTTGACTAGGTGCGCCTTCCTGGCCGCCTCTGCCGCGCCCACGCCGATCAGCCCATAGAGCTTGATCTCGACGCCGGAGAGCAGCATGTTCACAATGTGCGTTAATCCAAACAGTTCCGGCATTTGAGACTTGAGTCTTTCTGTTTCCTTTCAGAATTTCAACATGAAGCAGGCGCGGCACTCAATCACGAAGCAGGCGTATCGCTTCCCATACCATGGCCAGAACCGCGAGGCCCAGACCGCAAAGAAGCGACACCACCGAACCGTGGAAACACTTCAGGCTAACATAAATGGCCCCTCCAAACACTATGAGCCGCAACACAAAGAAAACTCCGGCTAGCAGAGCGCCCTGAGGGACCTGATGACGGTCCATTTTGGCGTTGATGAGCCGGATCAGCCGCTGCCACTCCAGAATGCTGGCTGCTGAAATGGCCCCTCCTGTGGCCAGCATGGCCGCGTTGCGCCAGCCCGAGGCCTTCCAAACTACCAGCGCGGCCAGCAAACCCGCAATCAACGTGATCCAGATGGCGCGCTTCAGCAGGGCTTCAAGGCCCGCATCGGTCAGCCCTGCAAGGGGATGCGTCTGCTCACTCACGATTAGGTTCCATTCCCGCCATTTCCGCCGGGTTTTGGCGCGCCCTCAGCCTTGTCTGTGGCAACCGCCAGCTTGATCACGTAGACCAGCCCGGATACGCCGCCGAAGACAATGCCTACCAGCCCGATCCACTTCTGATGCAGGTGGACATCGAGCCAGGCGCCGCCCAGCCAGCCGATAAACGCCGCGCAGGGCAGCACCAGCGCAATCTGGATCAACTTTTCCGCTTGCACAATGGCGTTGACAGTTGCTTTGCCGCGCGGTTTTTTGTCCGGAATGGGCGCGTTGAAGGGCATCTGACTCCTTTTGGAAGCATACAGTGCCAACCACCCAGCGGGTATACTTCCCTTTTGGGCTTAGGCCCTTGAATGTGGAAGGAATCAACGTGTTCGATTCGGAGTTTGAGCGCAACCTCTTCGAACTGCGGCAAGCGAAGCTGAAGCAGATAGAGGAACTCGGCCAGGCGGCCTATCCCAACCAGTTCCCTTTCTCGCACACCATCGCGGCGGTGCGCAGCCGTTGGGGCGCGGCGACCGCCGAGAATCTTGAAGCAGCGCGGTCCGCGGTCGCTGTCGCAGGCCGCATTATGGCCATCCGCGCCCAAGGCAAGGCCGGCTTCGCCACCCTGCAACAGGAAGGCGAGCGGCTGCAGATCTATGTCCGCCTGGACGCGGTGGGCGAGCAGGCTTTTGCGCTCTACAAGCTGCTCGACCTGGGCGATCACATCGGCGTCTCGGGCTACCTGTTTCGCACCCGGACCGGTGAGCTGACGGTCCACGTCGAACGGGTCACGTTTCTCTCCAAAGCCATGCTGGCGCTGCCGGAGAAGTTTCACGGCCTGGCCGACGTGGAACTGCGCTACCGTCAGCGCTACGTGGACCTTTTCACGAATCTGGATAGCCGGGAGGTCTTCGTGAAGCGCGCGGGGGTGCTGAAGGCGCTGCGCAAGTTCTTCGACGACCGCGGATATCTTGAAGCAGAAACGCCGATGATGCAGCAGGTGGCCGGCGGCGCGGCGGCGCGGCCTTTCTCGACCCACCACAATGCGCTGGATATGGACCTCTTTCTGCGCATCGCGCCGGAGCTTTACCTGAAGCGGCTGGTGGTCGGCGGCCTGGATCGGGTGTACGAGATCAACCGCAACTTCCGCAACGAAGGCGTGAGCACTCAGCACAACCCCGAGTTCACGATGCTGGAGTTTTACCAGGCGTATGCGAACTACCACGACCTGATGCAGATCACCGAGGAGATGATCGAATTTGTGGCGCGCGAGGTAAACGGAGTCTCGACCACCGAGTTCGACGGCCACACCATCGACCTGGCGAAATGGACTCGTCTCTCGATGCGGGAAGCGATCCGCACATACTGGCCGCAAGAGGCGGGCGCCAAGCCTGCCGAGACAGCCTTCGACTCCTCCCAGGTGCTGCAGGCGCGTCTGCACGCGGCCATGAGTTCGCTTGAAACTGCGCTGGGCCACGTTGACCGGGTGGGCGAGGAACGCGCCGCGGAACTGAAGACCATCCTCGGCGCCGTGACCGCCGTCTACAATGACTCCGGCAAAGGCGCGCCGGTGGGGAAATCGGTCTACAACTTATTTGAGGCGGTCGTCGAGCCGTTCCTCATCCAGCCGACCATCATCTACGACTACCCCGTGGAGGTTTCGCCGCTCTCGAAGGCCAAGCCCGACGATCCGGCGCACGTGGAGCGCTTCGAGTTTTTCGCCGCCGGCTTCGAGCTGGGCAACGCCTTCAGCGAGCTGAACGATCCGGTCGAGCAGGAAAAGCGCTTTCGCCAGCAGCTTGCGGAGCGGGACCGCGGCGACGAGGAAGCCCACCGGATGGATGAAGACTATGTCCGCGCCCTGGCCTACGGCCTGCCCCCTACCGGCGGCGAGGGCCTGGGCGTCGACCGTCTCGTCATGCTTCTCACCGGCTCGAAATCCATCCGCGACGTGATCCTGTTTCCGCTGATGAGAAGCAGAGACCAGAGATCAGAGATCAGAGATCAGGGTTCGGAGAGCAAAAGCTAGTGGTGTTCGTGAACGTCGTCAAACCGCCGAGCGTCAACAAGTACAAGTGTCCGTGCTGCGGATTTCTTACTCTCGACGAGCGCGGTGGCGACGAAATGTGCCCAGTTTGTTACTGGGAAGATGATGGTCAGGACGATCACGACGCGGACAGGGTTCGTGGTGGCCCCAATGGTTCACTTAGCCTCGCGCAAGCGCGAAACAATTTCTCAAGGGTGGGGGCATCAGACGAGCGATACCTCAAATCCGTAAGAAAGCCAACTGAGTCCGAAGTCGGACATGAAACATAACCCGGGAGAAGACGGGCCGCGTTTTTTCTGATCCCTGATCCCTGACCCCTCTCACTGGAGCATCGACCACCCTTGAATATTCTCTTCGTCGGCGACATCTTCGGCAGTGCGGGACGCAAGATCGTGCGTGAGCATATCGGCCATGTCCGAGCAGCGCACGATGTCGACCTGACCATCATCAACGCTGAAAATGCGGCGGGCGGCTTTGGGCTTACGCCGCAGATCGCTGAAGACCTCTTCGACCTGGGCGCCGATGTCCTCACCACCGGCAACCACATCTGGGACAAGCGGGAACTGGTGGATTACCTCAACTCCGCGAACGGCCAGAGCACGGAGCGCCCGCGCAGGGTGCTGCGGCCGGCCAACCTGCAGCCCGGACTGCCAGGCTCCGGGGTCTTTGAAGGCACGACCAAAGGTGGGGTGGACTACGCGGTGGTCGATCTTATGGGCCGTGTCTTCATGAGCGGGACCAATGATCCCTTCCATGCCGCCAAGGACATACTCACCGGCATCCGCGCCACCGTCATCGTAGTGGACTTCCACGCCGAAGCCACCAGCGAAAAAGTCGCTATGGGCTGGTATCTCGATGGAAAGGTGACCGCCGTCATCGGCACGCACACGCACATTCCCACCGCCGACCAGCGCATCCTACCCGGGGGCACCGCTTACCAGACGGACGTAGGCATGAGCGGCCCCTACGACAGCGTGATCGGGGTCGAAAAAGAGCTGGTGTTGAACAGGTTTCTGACCGGCATGCCGGGCAAGTTCGAAGCCGCCAAGGGCAACCCCAAAATGTGTGCCGCGCTGATTGACTGCGACCCGTCGACCGGACGCGCCACGGCTATTCAGCGCCTCATGCTTGGGGAGTGATCAGGGACACGGCAGGATCGCGTCCTTCTTGAATCTACGACGTCGGCACAGGCTTGAACTGTTGCGCCGAGTCATCGGCCGGAACCACGTGCTGCTCGGAGATATCTGCTCGCGCGTGGCTGGCCTTCAGCAATCTCCCTTTGGGGTTGAAGGTCAGTTCCCAGACCATCGGGTGGGGTCTTGCCGAAGCGTCGGTAAAACGAATGACAGCTCCCCCGTCGACGGGGATCTCCATGATAGCCGGCGAACTCGACGGAAACTTGCCCGGCCCTATGACCTGGGCTTTATCGGCCGCCACTAGGTCGGCGGGCATGGGATCGGCTCCCGCGAGCGCCGCATAGCACAGGCCGGTGCCCAGCCAGCCCGGCTTGTCTTCAGGCCGCTCTTCGGCGCGGATGTGATTGAAAGCCGCGATGGTCAGGGCGTTGATCGGGGCTGGCGAGAACAGCGAATAGCTGCGCCTGATGATGGGAATAATGCGGACGTGCCCCCCGCCATTCCGGGGGATGGATGCCGAAAAAACGCTCACGTCGCCGTCGCCGTTATTGCGGGTGAAGCGCAGAAACAGATGATTGGGCAGGGCCGGGCAAACCAGCTGGGTATAACTCCACTTACCTTCATTGAAGCCCAGATCGACAAAGCCGGCGCGTCCTGCGATTGAGGACTCGGCGTCGGCTTCGAGCAGCCGGTCTGCCTCTGTCATCTGGCCGGGCGAGCGAAACTGGATCGCAAACGCCACATCCGAATTACTGATCGAAAACGGCACAGGGACCGCCCGGTCGGGCACAGGCTTTGCGCCGGGGAGTGCGCCCCCATCGTCAGCCGCCTGCGCTCCGCAAGCGAGGCAGACTGCCGCAATGGCAGCAAGAACGATCACCGAAGTTGGAATTCTGAAACCAACCATGCTGCCGTTAGGTTACCATCCCCGCTGCTGGCGGCACACCTTTCAGCAAAGCGCTGGACGAAACAGAAGGGCGGTCCGCATGACGGACCGCCCCCAACAATTCCAGAAGCTAATACCGGGCTATTCAGCTTTGTGGTGCGCGGCTGCCGGTTTGTGGTGCACCACCGGCGCGGCCTTCTTTTCCTCCTGGACGAAGCCGTCGCTCAGAACGATTTGAGCCGTGGCTGCCCTGCTTGATGTGGCTGGCACGGGAGTATAGGTCGAGTAAGTGCCGTCCAGCTCTTCGGCCGGCTGGAGTTTCAACTCAAAACCTGCTGCTGGAGCGTCCTTGCAAGAAAGCGGCTCTTTCAAATTGACCACGAAATCGGCCACTTTGTTGTCCTTGGCGTCTTGCGTGACCGCCACGCTAATGGCGCCCACCGCGGGCTCAACCGTGATCTTTTTGATATGCGCCGGTTCCGCGGTCAGCGCATCGCCCACGGCGTCGGTGTCGGCCTTGACGCCGTTGGCCAAGATGTAAGCCTGGGCATCCTTGACCGTAGTCGGCGGAGGAGGAACCGAGCCGCAGGCGGCGGGAGTGGTGAGCTTCACGACGTAGTCCTTGGGCTTGACGGCACCGACCGAGGTTACAGAAATCTTCAATGCCGATGCCTGGTCGTCCATCACAATACCCGGAACCGGAGTCACCTGCCCCTTGAGGACCGCCCACAGCTTGTCGGTGGCGGCCTGATTGCCGTTGGCCAGGATGAACTCCTTGTCTTCGAGGTTCAGCTTGGTCAGGTCAGGCGTGGTGGCGATCACATTGTCGACGATCTCACTCGGCTTCGGCGCAGGCTTGATGGTAAAGTCCGCGGGCGGGAAGAGCGAAGTCGCCGCAGCCTTCTTCACGTCGTCCACACCGTCCAGCCCGCCATGGTAACGCTTGTACCAGTAATCGAGCTTCTCTTCGATCTGAGGCTTGAAGGCGGGCGGAGCAAAATTCCAGGCGCGCGCATAGAACCAGGACGCCTTCACCTGGTCTCTTGTATCCCCCGGCAGCGCATAGGCATCGGCAAGCTTTAGGGTGTCCACCAGTCCCGGCCCCGACTTGGTTGCGTCGACGGGATAGAAGTTCAACTCCGCGATGTACTCCTGGATGGCGCCCTTGTAGTCCTTCTTAGAGAGCACGTCGTCCAGGGCGATGGCCGAGTGGAAGGCGGGATAGGTGGCCGCAGTCAGCTTCTTCCAATCGTCGTCCGAGGTTCCTGCCGGCTTGGCGACCGCAAGTCCCTTTTGAGCCAGAGTCCCGGCATCGTCGCAGGTCTGCGGATCGGTGCTTGCGCCGGTATTGGGGTCAACGTTCTTCTGGCACTGCGTCTTCTTGATGTAGACGGAAAAGAAGATGGCCTTCATGTTGTTCGGATCCACCTGCAGCAGGCGGCTGGCAGCGCTCAGCGCTTTGTCGGTATTTCCACTTTGCTGGTAGGTGTCGATGAGCGAATCAAGAACAGCCTTCTTGACCACGCTCTGAGGGTATTTGGTCAGAAAGTCCTCAAGCGCGGATGCCTTGGCATTCGGATCGGTCTGGGTGCTGGCGTTTTGATAAGCGTTGTATTCATTCGGATCCGAGATCGTGATCTGGCCCGAGTCCTGGGCTCGCAGCGCCGACGCCGAGACAAGGCTCAAGGCTGCCAAGGCCATCGCAGATGCAAAGACTAGCTTCTTCATTCAGTGCTCCTGGGAATTGCGGAAATGGAGATCAGTAATTTTGCTCGCTGGCGGAACTTAAGGCCGCTCTGAGCGGCGGCTGCTTGACTGGTTGATGGTTACTACCATAGCACGGCCACAAGTGCAGTGTTGGAAGGATTATAGAAATCCCGGCTTCCCCTGACAAGCAAAGTAACACGGGACCAAGAGAGCCCCAAGAGGATGCTTTCCGCGGGAACCGAAAGGGGGGATCGGAGTTGGGATGAAATGTGCCGGATTCGAGCAATCTCCCCACGCCGGAAAGGCTAGATGCAAACCGCGCACCCTGAGAAAATCAATCAAAATCACTGCAAAAGCCGCACCAGCTCAACCTGCTCTGCAAGGAAGGCGTCGTGTCCGTGGTCGCTGATCATCTCGCGGTAGTCCGCTTGAGCTCCTGCGGCGCAAACGGCCTGCGCAAACTCGCGCACGCTGGCGGCGGGAAACAGCCAGTCCGTGCTGATGCCGATAAAGCTGATGCGAGCCCGGATTCGGCCGAAGGCCTCAGCCGGCGATGCGTAGCCGCGCAGCGGATCCCAGGTGTCCATGGTGCGCAGGATGGCAAGATACGCATTGGCGTCAAAGCGATCGATAAAGCGCCGGCCCTGGTTGTCTAGATAGCCGGCAATGTCGAAGCGGCCGCCGATCAGGCCTCCGCCTGTCTCGTCCAGGCCCCAGGGGTCTTCGCCGCTGCGATTCGGATTGCGCCCGAAACGTTCCTCAAACAAGGGAGCGGACTTGTAGCTGAGCATGGCGATCTGGCGCGCCAGCGAGAGCCCCCGCCGCGGAGGCCGCTGAGGCGGGTAGCGACCGCCGTCCCATTCCGGATCGTGCTGGATTGCCTGGCGCTGAATGTGATTGAGGGCCAGGCCCATCGCGCCCAGCGGCGCCACGCCGATGACCAGTGCGCGTTCGATCCGGTCGGGGTGAAGAATAGTCCAGTCGATGGCCTGCATGCCGCCGATCGAGCCACCGAGAACCAGGCGCAGCCGGCGGACGCCGAGCGAATCGAGCAGCTGCGCCTGGGCGCGCACATTGTCGCAGATTGAAATCAGGGGGAAATCGGGTCCGTAGATCTGGCCGGTATCGGGATTCACCGACCCTGGACCCGTCGATCCGTAGCAGGAGCCGAGCATGTTGATGCAGATGACGAAATCATGTTCCAGTGACAGCACCGCGCCCGGGGCAAAGACCTCGGGCCACCAGGAGCCCACCAGGGCCGAACCGGAGAGTGCGTGACAAACCAGAACGGCATTGTCCCTCGCTGCATTCAGCCGGCCGTAGACGGCGTAATGCAGCGTGGGACAGTTCAACGCGCGCCCACATTCCAGCGACAGCGGGCCGTCCAGCACAAAGTCGCCTTCGTATGTGGGCGCCAGAATCGGCGATGGGGGCGGAGATGCGCCGCTTCGGTTATGCGTGTCGGTCATGAGTCTTATTCTGCCGCAACCAGGCGGACCCGAGCGCTACCGTTCGCAACTTCGATTGCCTGGTCCAGGTCGGCCAGGATATCGGAAATATCCTCGATGCCCACCGAGAGCCGGACCAGTTCCGGCGTTACGCCGGTCGCAGCCTGCTCCTCAACCGAGAGTTGCGCATGCGTGGTCGAGGCGGGATGAATGACCAGTGACTTGGCATCGCCAATGTTCGCCAGCAGGGAGAACAGCTTGAGCGAGTCGATGAGTTTCTTGCCCGCTTCGTAGCCCCCTTTGATGCCAAAAGTCACCAGCGCTCCTTGTCCTGTGGGCAGATACTTAAGAGAGCGCGCATAGTAGGGGCTGGTTTCGAGGCCTGGATAGTTGACCCATTCCACACCGGGATGCTCCGCCAGGTGCCTGGCCACGGCAAGCCCATTCTGCGAGTGCCGCTCCATGCGAAGATGCAGCGTCTCGATTCCCTGCAGCAGCAGAAAGGCATTGAACGGCGAAAGCGCCGCGCCGGTATCGCGCAGCCCTTGCACGCGAGCCTTCAAAATAAACGCCAGCGGCCCGAATGCCTCGGTGTACGAGAGCCCATGATACGAGGGATCGGGCTCGGTGAAGTCCTTGAACCGGCCCGACGCGGCCCAGTCGAACTTGCCCGCATCAACAATCACCCCGCCGATCGACGTGCCGTGGCCGCCGAGGAATTTAGTGGCCGAGTTGACCACGATATCTGCACCCCACTCGATGGGCCGCACCAGCGCCGGCGTGGCCGAAGTGTTGTCGATGAGCAGCGGCAGCCCATGGGAGTGAGCAATCTCCGCCAGCTTGGCAATGTCGACGACATCGAGCTTGGGATTTCCCAGGGTCTCGGTATAGATCGCCCGGGTTTTGTCAGTGATCGCCGCGCTGATACCGTCGAAGTCATCGGCATCGACAAAGCGCACGTTGATGCCCAGCCGCGGCAGCGTGTAGTGGAAGAGATTGTAGGTGCCGCCATAGAGCGAAGTGGTGGAGATGAATTCGTCTCCCGCGCCGGCCAGGGTGATCATGGCCAGCGTCTCCGCTGCCTGCCCTGACGCTGTAGCCAGCGCCGCCACACCTCCTTCGAGAGCCGCGACGCGTTTCTCGAACACGTCCGTGGTCGGGTTCATGATGCGGGTGTAGATATTTCCAAACTCCTTCAGCGCAAACAGACGTCCCGCGTGGTCGGCGTCGTGAAACTGATACGAAGTGGTCTGATAGATGGGGACCGCGCGCGCGCCAGTGGTGGGGTCGGGCGTCTGGCCTGCATGAACGGCAAGCGTGGCAAGCTTCTGCTGATTGGGTTCTGACATGGTGGGCTCCTTCGGGTTGACTTGTTTCACGTTGGAGACGGCGGGGAAGCTATGCGGCCCGCGGCAAAACCAAAACGGCCCGCATCCCTGTTGAGGACCCGGGCCGCTCGAATTCAAGATCGGTTGCGATGAACGCTATAGCCGCTCAAGAAACGCGCGGAGAGGTCCGGATGGCGTACACATAGCCACGACAGCAATTCCGCATTCCCTTGAGTTCAGCATAGATGGCAGTATCGATGGCCGACTGTGCCAATGTCAACTGCGAAGTGCAGAGGGACTAACGGACGCAGGGACTAAGGGACTGGTTCTCTCACTCTTCCGGCTTCCAGACATACGCCCCCGGTTGGGGAAGGCCGATGTGCTGGAGCACCCGATCGACAAATTGCCGCGCCATGTCGGCGGAATCCTGCGGCTTGAAGTAGAAGGCTGGAATGCATGGAAAGATGGTCGCGCCTGCCTCGGCGGCCAGCGTCATGTTGCGCAGATGAATGCGATTGAAAGGGGTCTCGCGCACGCAAAGGATGAGCGGGCGCCGCTCCTTCAGAGCCACATCGGCCGCGCGCGCGATGAGCGAATCGGCCAAGCCCAGCGCGATTTTGGCCAACGTCCCCATCGAGCAGGGCAGAATAATCATTCCGTCCGAAGGATGGCTTCCGCTGGCAATCGCCGCGCCGATGTTTTGATCGAGATGCTGCGCAGTCTTTACGGGCGACGCACCCAGCAGTTTCTCAAGCAAATCATTCCGGCCCGAGACGCCGAGTTCCTCGGCCAGCACCCGCAGCGAGTTCTCTGAGGCGATGAAGTGGACTCGTTCGACACGGTCGTCGGCCTCAAGGGCGCGGAGCATTTCGCGTCCGAAGACGGCGCCGGAGGCGCCGGTGATGGCGAAGGTTAGGTTGAAGCAGTCCATCCGGCGCCTCCCTTTGGCCCTTGCAACTCAAGCTGTGCCAGAAGCGCGGCTTCTGCCAGTAGTCTGATTTCTCCTTCAGTGTCCTGATACGGAGGGCGCCGCTGCCGGGAGTTTGAATGGGACGGGTGCGTGATTGCTGTGCATATGATCTTGTTTCCACCTGAGTTGACCATCGCTATCGGCTTCGCATCCATTGAGGCGATTGAACTGCCACTCCACTCCCCCAATTCCTCGGGCCAGAGGCGGCTCAACAGCGCAGGTGCGCCTGTCCCCAATGCGACAATTAATTTTGGCTGAACGACTGAGAGCGTTTCTTTAAAGAAGCCCACGCACGTTTTCATCAAGCGAGTATCCGCTAGCCACGCAGAAATAAGCCCTTTCGTCTCGTTACTATTGCCCTCGTGGAGGAAAGGCCATGCATTCGTAAAGAAACATCTCTCAAGTTTGATTTTGGTCTCTGGCGACAGCATCCTATACAGTCCCTTCCAGGTATTGCTGGTTTGGGTCTCGTCGGAACGGACCAAACTTCCGCCGCGAATAAAGTCGGGCACACGACCAAAGTTAGAACCAAGAACGAGAGTGCCTGCGACTGGAATGCTTGCCGTCCTTCCCATATACAATCCGTTCCCGCCAGGAAAGAAGGCTCTATCCATCACTAGATCAGCTCGAAATGGAACGACCTTCGCCCCGTTCAGGTCTAGCGCGTTCAGTTTCTTTCGGAGTTCGTCAATCTGGGCTGGCGGCATAAGTCCTCATTCGGGCAGACTACTTTTCAATACACGATCAAAGATCGCATCCACATTCCCCAATTGCCGCTTGTAATCAAAGGTCCGCGCCAGCTTTTCGTCGCTCAGCAACGCTGTAATCGCCGGATCGCGCCGGACCTCGTCGCGAAACACCATGTCCTCTTTCCAAGCCCGCATGGCGTGGCTCTGCACCAGCCGGTACGCGTCCTCGCGCAGCATTCCTGCCTCGGCCAGGTCGAGCAGCAACTGCCCGCTGAAGATCAAGCCACCGGTTGATTCGAGGTTCTTCTTCATCCGCTCCGGATACACCAGCAACCGATCGATCAGGTCCGTCGTCCTGGCCAGCAGATAATCCGCCAGAATGGTCGAATCCGGGAAGATCACCCGTTCCACCGACGAATGCGAGATGTCGCGCTCGTGCCACAGCGCAATGTCTTCAAGCGCAGCCTGCGCATTGCCCCTGATCACCCGCGCCAGGCCGCTGATTTGTTCACTCGTAATCGGATTCTTCTTGTGCGGCATGGCCGAAGAGCCCTTCTGCTTTTCGGAAAAATACTCCTGCGCCTCCCGCACCTCGGTCCGCTGCAGATGCCGTACCTCGACTGCAATCTTGTCGAGGGTGCTGCTGAGAATGGCGAGGGCGGCGATGTAGGCCGCATGTCGGTCGCGCTGGATCACCTGCGTGGCCACGGGCGCCGGCTTCAGCCCCAACCGCGCGCATATCTTCTCCTCATGCTCCGGTTTCAGATGACCAAACGTGCCAACGGCGCCGGAGAGCTTTCCGACCCGCATGTCCTCGGCCGCCGCGTCGAATCGCGCCAGGTTGCGCTCCATCTCCGCGTACCAGTTCAGCAGCTTCAGGCCAAACGTGGTCGGCTCGGCGTGAATGCCATGGGTTCGTCCGATCGTCGGCGTGTATTTAAACTCAAGAGCCCGGCGCTTCAAAACGGCCAGCAGCGCTTCGATTCCGCCACGAATCAGCCCCGAGGCCGCTTTCACCAGCAGTGCCTGCGCGGTGTCCACCACATCGTTTGAGGTCAGCCCATAATGCAGCCAGCGAGACTCCTCTGCGAGACCCTGCGCCTGCAGGCTCTCAGCGACGGCAGTGGTGAATGCGATCACATCGTGCTTCACCTCGGCCTCGATCACGGCCACGCGGGCAGCCGAGACGGTCGCTCGGGTCGCGATCGCCTCCGCGGCCGACGCCGGAATCACGCCATCCTCGGCGAGAACCGTGCTCGCCGCCGACTCCACCTGGAGCCAGCAGCGGTATTTGTTCTCCTCGGTCCAGATGCGGCCAATGGCCGCGCGGGTGTAGCGCTCGATCACAAGAAACCCCTATGAGGACTATAAAACCTCCGGCAGGCTGCTACTTCTGTGCTCCATGATTCTTATTCGGGAGACCAACCTCTGACCGTACAATCGTTTGTGGAGAATCCAATGAAATTAGCTCTTTGCAGCTTGTTTGTAATCGGAGTCTTGTCCGCAGGGCCAATGGCCGGCGCCCAGTCCAGCGAGCAAAAGCCGGCTACCCCGGTCGAACAATGGACCGGAAAGACCGTCCTCTTCATAGGAGCCCATGCAGACGACGATGCAATCTCGCATGGCACCCTGGCCATGCTTCAGGCGCACGGCAATCAGGTCTACATCCTGACTCTCACCACCGGAAACGTGGGGACCCAGGACCCCGACCTGTCCCGCGAGCAGCTCGCCGTGATTCGCCGCCAGGAGGAGTTGGCGGCTCTCAAGGAGTTGGGTATCCCAACGGATCACTACATCAATCTCGGTTACGACGACGGCATGCTCGAATTCGCAGACCGCCAAGCGGTCGTGGAACAGCTGGTGCGCTGCATCAGGAAACTGCGCCCCGATGTGTTGATGGCCTGGGACCCGGGCAGAGTCTACCAGCGATGGCACAAAGCCGATCACCGGGCTGCCGCATACCTTGCGGCCGACGCGGCGCGCGCGGCCATGTGGCGCCTGCTCTTCGAGGGCCAGATTATCCAGGAGGGCCTGAAGGAGTTCATGATCCCGCAATACCTTTTCTACAATGATTACGATTTCGGCGACGAAAATCTGTGGGTGGATATCAGCGGCTTCGTAGACAAAAAGGTGAATGCCGGCGCAAAATACGTCAGCCAGAACGGGCCGGGCTGGTACCACTACAAGTCATCGATCACCGACAAGGAAGTCCAGGAGATGAAAGACGGCGTTCGTCGGCACATCCGGATGAAGGATGGCAAGCCGATCGAAGGATTCCGCTATTACAGCGGTCTGCCCGACGCCATCGGCAAGTAGCTCGCGGCGCGCGCATCTCGATCTGCGTTATACGCGGGGAATCCGCAACCGCGCGTGCAGCTCATCAAACAGCAGCCCGCGCCCCGGCCTGTAGGGCTGAAACCACTCGCCATCAATCACCAGTTGTGGAATGGCCCGCTTGCCCACGCGGCGAAGCACTTCTTCGGAGGCTGCCGGATCGTCGTCCACATTAATCTCGGTGTACTCAATGCCGTGGGAGTCAAGAAACTGCTTGGCTGCCCGGCAGTCGCGGCACCAGGCCGCTGTGTAAACCTGCACGTTCATGAACTCATTGTAATTCGATTCCGCTGTTATCATCAGTGACCATGACCGCTGACGAAATCAAGAGATTGCTCCATCTGGAGCCGCACCCGGTCGAAGGCGGCTGGTATCGCCGCACCTACACCTCGGCTGGAGTGGTGCAGCTCGATCGCGGCCGGCGCGCCCAGGGAACCGCAATTTACTACCTGCTCGAAGCCGGGACCTTTTCCGAGATGCACCGGCTGGCCTCGGACGAGATCTTTCATTTCTATCTCGGAGACCCGGTGGAAATGCTGCAACTGCTCCCTGCCGGGCGTTCCGCGCTTTTCAATCTTGGACCCGATTTGGCCGCGGGGCAGGACTTGCAACTGGTCGTCCCCGCCGGAGTCTGGCAAGGCACCCGGCTGGTCGTCGACGGCAAAGTCGCGCTGCTCGGCTGCACAGTCACGCCGGGCTTTGATTTCGCCGATTACGAGAGCGGAAAGTTCGCGGAGCTGGCGGCAAAATGGCCGGCCGAATCTGAGATAATCCGGAAGCTGACGCGAAGCTAACTCCCGCGCCGCTCGCGAAAGAATCCCCGCAACAGCTCCGCCGACTGTTCCGCGCCAATTCCCTTCTCCGCCCACATTTGGTGATTGAGCCGCGGATGATTCACGACGGCGAGCACAGAGCCGCAGGCGCCCGCCTTGGGGTCCTCGGCTGCAAACACCAGCTTGTCAATCCGGGCGTGAATCATCGCGCCGGCGCACATGGCGCAAGGCTCAAGCGTCACATAGAGCGTGCAACCGTTGAGCCGGTAATTCCCCACGGCGAGCGCGGCTGCGCGAAGGGCCACGATCTCCGCGTGTGCCGTAGGGTCCAGGTCGCGCAATACGCGATTCTGCCCCCGCGCAATAATCGCCCCGGCCTGCACCACCACCGCGCCAATCGGCACTTCACCGGCCTCTGCAGCCAGCCGCGCCTCGGCCAGTGCCGCCTGCATTGCCTGCAAATCGGTCATTCGAGCCAAGGACTCCGAAGATGGGTGAAGTTAACCACGTTCAACCCTTGCGATTCCAGGGCGTTACTTAAGGGAAAATCGAGAGTTAGAACTACATGCGTTGAAGCCAGCCTCGCCAGAGCGGCATCGGTCAGGCCGAGCCGCATAAAGTTCCCCGCGGCGATTGTCCCCGCCGGAGTCCAGTCCTCCGATATGAGCTGGATTTGCTTGGAGAAATGCTCCGACCAATTACCTTTTCGCCATTGAGGAAGACTGTTCGCCAGATTTGAGACCTCGGTCAATACATGAGGCGTTGTCCGCAAATTCGAGAAGACTTTAAGGAACTCAGTCAATATTTCGATGTCTTTGGCCTCGAAGCTATTGAGGCGCTTGAACGTGCGAATGAGTTCCGGGTCGAAGCTGGCGCACCAATGAAGCAGAAGGATATTTGCGTCCAGAATTGCAGGTTTTCCTATACAAGGCTTCAGCAGCGGATTGTCCGCTAAACTCACGCGGCGCGCTCCCGCAGGGCGAGCAGTTTCCCTTCCTCTCCATCAATTACGACCACCTTGGCTATGCGGGCGAGATTCCGCGCATTGCGAATGCCCTCAAGTATTGCACTGGGGCTGTAATCTGGATTTGGAACGCTCAAGGTTACTGCCCAGTTCTCGCCCTCTTTCTCTAGCTCCTCTAATCGGATACTCGATTCGAGCCACGAGCGTTTCAACTCAGGAGTCAGTTTGGACTTAATGTTTTCCGGCCCAGGCGGTTCGGGATAGATTGCCAACGCAGGAAGTAGCTTTTCAAACTGCGTCCGGGCAATTTCAATCACTTGTTTTACTTCAAGACTCATCTGAACCACCCCCGCACTTCAGCGCTATTTTATCCCATAGCCGGTGCGGCAGGCTGCTGTTGCGTCATGCAGTGCATCGCGCCCAATCCCCAGATCAAATCCACGCTATGAACGCCTACGACTTCGCGCCCGGGAAAAAGCTGGGCCAGAATATTCAGCGCCACGCGATCTTTGGGATCGTGAAACGTCGGCATCAGGACCAGCCCATTCGCAACGTAGAAATTGGCGTAGCTGGCCGGCAGGCGCTGCCCGCGAAAGATTACTGGGCGCGGCATCGGGAGTTCGACGATCGTGAATTGCTTGCCGGAGAGTGTCCGCGCAGCCTTGAGCAGCACGAGGTTCTCGGCCAACGGTCCATGGTTGGAATCGGTCGCGTCCGGCTCAACCGCGGTGACAATCGTTTCCCGGGCTACAAATCGGGAGATGTCGTCGATATGTCCGTGCGTGTCGTCACCAGCGGCCCCGCGACCCAGCCAAATGACGCGATCGACGCCCAGGTAATCATGAAATGCCTGCTCGAGTTGTTCCCGGCTCACCCCGGGATTGCGCTGCTGCACTTGGCCCAGCAGACATTCCTCTGTGGTGAGCAGCAGCCCGGCGCCGTTCGCATCGATTGACCCGCCCTCGAGCACCAACCGCCTGCGCGAGCCGTCCGCCAGCTCCACAAAGGGCTGCCACTCGGGCAAGTCAAGCAGCTCCGCCGCGCGCGCCGGAATCTGGTCGTCGAGATGCCAATTGTCATACTTGGCCCACGCGTTGAATTGCCAGTTGGTGAGGGCTACCCGCCCCTCTGCATCTCGGACAAATATTGGGCCGGAGTCGCGCAGCCAGACGCGGTCCGTGGGCCAGCGGTGAAAATCCACCTGGTCAAGATCCACACCCGCCCGTCGCAGCATCCCCTGCGCGCGGCGTTCGGATGCGGCATCGTTCACCAGCAGATGAACCCGCTCATGCGCTGCGAGCAGACGCACAATCTCCGCGTAGAGCCAGGGAATCGGCTGGAACTTGCTCGGCCAGTCATCGGGATTATGCGGCCACGCGAGCCACGTAGCCTGGTGCGGCTCCCACTCGGCCGGCATGCGGTAGCCCAACTCTCGCGGCGTGCTTAGGAAGACTTGCGCCGGCATCGCTATTTGGATTCCCCGCCCTGATGCCGATTGCGATCAGAATCGATGTACCGGCTTGAAATGGGCGCGTAAGCATCGATGCGCCGGTCGCGCAGGAAGGGCCAGTTTCGCCGCGTCTCCTCGATCAGTCCCAGATCGACTTCGCCGATCAGAATCTCTTCGCGGTCGTGCGATGCCCTGGCGAGGATGCGCCCAAAGGGATCAGCCAGAAAGCTGCCCCCCCAGAACTCGAGTCCCGGTCCCGGAGCCCGATTGCCCAGGATGTCGCCATTCTCGCGGCCGACACGATTCACGCCGGCCACGTAGACGCCGTTGGCAATTGCATGCCCGCGCTGGATCGTCTGCCAGGCATCGTATTGCGCCGCCCCAAATTCCTCTTTCTCGGCCGGGTGCCAGCCAATCGCCGTGGGATAAAACAGGATTTCGGCCCCCTTGAGCGCCGTCAGCCGAGCGCCCTCCGGATACCACTGGTCCCAGCAAACGAGGGTTCCAACGCGGCCAAACGCCGTATCCGTCGCCTGAAAGCCCAGATCGCCCGGCGTGAAATAATACTTTTCGTAGTAAAGGGGATCGTCCGGGATGTGCATCTTGCGATACACGGCAGCCAGGCTGCCGTCGGCGTCGAGTGTCACCGCCGTATTGTGATAGAGCCCGGGCGCGCGCCGCTCGAACAGCGAGGCCACGATCGCGACCTTCAGCTCGCGTGCCAGGGTTGACAACGCCGTGGTCGACCGGCCAGGAATCGCCTCCGAAAGATCGAAGAGCGCAAGCTCCTCGCGCTGGCAAAAATACTGCGTCCTGAAAAGCTCGGGCAGACACACGACGTTTGCGCCTCTCTGCGCAGCCTCGCGAATACGTTCCATCGCCGAAGCGAAATTAGCCTCCGGATCGGCGCCCATGCTCATCTGCACCAGGCCCACCTTATATCTGCGCGCATTCTTCATCTGACCAGCTCCGCCTGTGTCTGCCTCTAATGTTCTCTCTATGCAACAAGGCCAACCCCGCGCCCGGCGAAGTTGGCCCAGAATGCAGTTCGCTGTCGCCTCTACTCTTCCAGGATAAGCACCGCCGCTGCGATTGTCGTGGTCCACTTGCCAAGCCGGTCGCCGACGGCCGACTGGGTCACATTGCTGGTGCGGACGATTTTGTTGGAGATGCGGTAGATCTCTTTCTTCTCGTCCCAGCTCGTATCCGGATCGAACTCCACGTCAAGAGTGGTGGCAAGCATCTCCGCGGCCAATTCCTCTGCATACTCGCCGGCCTGGTCCTCGGTCTCGCCAAAACTGTGGTGCTCGCTCAGGTAGCCGTATGCGTTGCGGTTGGCTGGAATCGCCACGCCGATGCTGGATACGATCAGCCGATGGGGCTCGCGGGTCGAGTTCTCCGCGATCACGGAAAACACTACTTCCCCATGGTTCAAATAAGTAAGACCCTCCTTGCGCGTGATCACTTTGCACTGCGGCGGAAAGATGGAAGAGACGCGCACCAGGTTCTGCGAGGCGATTCCCGCATCACGAAGGGCAAGCTCAAAGGAGGTCAACCGCTCCTTGTGTTTACCGACGCCCTTGGTGAAGAAAATCTTCTTCGGGACCATGCTTTTTCCCAATTTCTATGTAGCCTCCGTGAATTCCGAATTTGGTCTTGCGATGGAACGTTCCCGCATGAGTCTATCGCATCCAGCCCGCCGGGAACAGGTTTTCCAGCAATTTCATCCCGGCTTAACACCAAATGAATTTCCCGGGTCTTCTGCAAATATTCGAACCAGCTTCGCATTCCTGGTTCGGCGACTCTTCCGGGCTCTGGCGGGCGCGGGCTTTCCGAGCAACTTTTCCCCTGGATTCGCGTTTAATGCGATATGAAGCGGATATTTTTCGCTGCTATCCTGAGCGCCGCAATCTGCGGCGGAAATCTCCCCGCCCAGGCGCCCACGGCCCCTTCGGACGCGGGCGCAGCCAACATCGACGACAGCCCAGTCGTTTTGGATTGGGTGCCTCCGGCGCTTACACAACTGAGCACGCAGGCCGCCGTCAAATCGAACTTCACCTTCGACCGCAATCTGCTTGCCGCCGCGGCCAGCCTCATGTCCGACGCCGATGCTCAGACCAAGCAAGCCATCGCCAAAATCGACGGTGTCAGCGTGCACACGCTTCGCTTTGGCGACTCCGGGGTCTCCGACGAGTCTGAAGTAGATTCAGTGCGCCAGGCCTACCACTTGCGTGGCTGGAAGCACGTGGTGACCACCACGACCGCCGGCGGCCCTGTCCATAACCGCACCACGGACGTGTGGCTGGTGCTCGATGGCGCCAACGTTCGCGGCGCCGTGGTCCTGGCTGAAACTCCCAAAAGCCTCACCCTGGTGACGCTGAAGGGAAACCTGAGCCCGGTCGACCTTCTCCATCTGCGCGGGCGATTCGGCCTTCCCAACTTTGATGGAGACAAGCTGCTCGACTCCAAAGCGCAATAGCACCAAAGTGATGCCGCGCAGGGATCAAACCCTGCTACGCCATTGCCACCCCTGATTTGCGGATGGTAGCCTCTATTGTGATTGAGCACGTGGAGGACACCACCAAAAAATGCAAAACAGCTATAACGGGCTGGAGCTCCCGAAAGACGGCCAGCCAATTGAGTATTTGAACGGGCAGTTTGAAGTGCCCGACCACCCTATCATCCCTTACATTGAAGGCGACGGCACGGGCCGCGACATCTGGAAGGCAGCGCAGCGCGTCTTCGACGGCGCGGTCGAAAAGGCATACGGGGGTAGGCGCTCCATCCAATGGTTTGAAATTTTCGCCGGCGAAAAAGCGTTCCGCCAGTTCGCGACCTGGCTGCCCGACGACTCGGTGGCCGCAGCGCGCGACCTGCGCGTCTCCATCAAAGGGCCTCTCACCACCCCGGTTGGCGGCGGCATCCGCTCACTGAACGTCGCTCTCCGCCAACTTCTCGACCTCTACGCTTGCATCCGCCCGGTGAAGTACTACCAGGGCGTTCCCAGCCCGGTGAAGCACCCGGAGCAAGTGGACATCGTCATCTTCCGTGAGAACACTGAAGATGTCTATTCAGGTATCGAGTTCAAGCAAGGCTCGGCCGACGTCGCACGCCTCATCGAATTTATTAACGAAGACCTGCTCAAAGGCGGCAAGAAAAAGATCCGATCCGATTCCGGCGTCGGCATCAAGCCTATCTCGATCTTCGCCACCAAACGCCTGGTCCGCTACGCGATCCGCCACGCCATCGAGAGCGGCCGCAAGACCGTGACGCTAGTTCACAAAGGCAACATTCAAAAGTTCACCGAGGGCGCATTCCGCGAATGGGGCTACGAAGTCGCGGTCGAGGAGTTCCGCGATCATATCGTTACCGAGCGCGAGAGCTGGATCCTCGGCAATGTCGACGCCCACCCCGGCATCACGATCGAACAAAACGCCGCACTCATCGAGCCCGGTCTGGAATTCGGCAATCAAAAATTCCGCGATGAACTCTACGCGGAGATCAAGGGCATTATCGACTCCATCGGCGCATCGCACGGCAACGGCGCCTGGAAATCGAAGATCCTCATCAACGACCGCATCGCCGACTCGATCTTCCAGCAGATCATCATCCGTCCGTCGGACTATTCCATCCTGGCCACCACCAACCTCAATGGCGACTACATCTCCGACGCCGCCGCGGCGCAGGTGGGCGGCCTGGGCATCGCGCCCGGCGCCAACATCGGCGACGGCTTCGCGGTGTTTGAAGCCACGCACGGCACCGCTCCGAAGTATGCGGACAAGGACGTCATCAATCCCGGCTCGGTGATTCTTTCCGGCGTCATGCTGCTGGACTTCATCGGCTGGAAGGAAGCGGCCAAGATGATCGAGACCTCGATGGAGAAGACCATCCAGCAGAAGTTCGTAACTTACGACTTCGAGCGGCAGACTGCCGGCGCGACCAAGGTTGGAACCAGCGAGTTCGCCACGCGCATCATTGGGAATATGTAAGAACAGTGGACAGTGGTCAGTGATCCGTTGTCGGTATTGTCTTGTAAAAGGGCACGGCTTCAGCCGTGCCGCAAAAATTCAATTGAGGCAACGGGGCTTTAGCCCCCCGTAGGAGATCGAAACAAAATGCGTAAAAGAGTAAGCATTGTAGGCGCCGGTAACGTGGGCGCCACGGCCGCTCATTGGATCGCGGCCAAGGAACTGGCCGATGTGGTCCTGATCGACGTCGTCGAGGGGGTGCCCCAGGGCAAGGCCCTCGACCTGCTCGAAGCCCTGCCGATCGAAAAGCGCGACGTCAGCGTCACCGGCTCCAACGACTATGCGGCTTCGGCTAACTCCGACATCGTCGTCATTACCGCCGGCATCCCCCGCAAGCCGGGCATGAGCCGCGACGACCTGCTCCACACCAACTTCAAGATCATGTCCGACGTGGTCGCCAAAGTGGTTGCGCAGTCGCCCGAATCGATTCTCATCATCGTTTCGAATCCGCTCGATGCCATGGCGCAGGCCGCCTACCGGCAGGCGGGATTCAACCGCGAGCGGGTCATCGGAATGGCCGGGGTGCTCGACTCGGCACGCTTCCGCACCTTCATCGCCGCGGAACTCAACGTGAGCGTGGAAAACGTCACCGCCTTCGTGCTGGGCGGCCACGGCGACACCATGGTCCCGCTTCCCCGCTACTCGACGGTTGCCGGCATTCCCATCACCGAGCTCATCGCTCCGGATCGCCTTGCAGCCATTGTCCAGCGCACGCGCGACGGCGGCGCCGAGATCGTGAAGTATCTCAAGACGGGCAGCGCCTACTATGCGCCCTCGGCCGCGACGGTCGAGATGGTGGAGGCGATTCTCAAGGACAAGAAGAAGATCCTGCCCTGCGCCGCCTATCTCCAAGGGGAATACGGGATCGACGGGTTCTACATCGGCGTGCCCTGCAAGCTCGGAGCAGCGGGCCTGGAACAGATCATTGAGATTAAGCTCACTCCGGAAGAGGACGAAGCGCTGAAGAAAAGCGCGGCCGCCGTCAAGGAACTGTGCGCGGTCATCGGAGTTTAGTCTTCATTTCCAAAACGGGGACCTTCAAGGAGGGCCCCCCAGCCTGAGAAAATGACCGCGCATTGCCCTCGATTTACCCTCGTTTAGGCCTTGTTTTTCGTCAAAAATCGACACGAAGGGGCCGAAAATGAACCAAAATATGCGGTTCTGTTTACCGTATGGTAACTGGCCGCCGAGCGTACGTCGTTGATTACAATAGGCTTACATATAATCATACTGCCGTACAGGCCCAGTAGTGGGGCAAGGGGGGTAGGGGGTCCCGAAAAGGGTACGGACCGGGCAGTGCCTGACAGTTGGAATTGGACATGAGATTCTCCACCTTCCAGTGTGCGCGTCGGGCCGGGAATTGTACGCAATGGAGATCGGGAAGCTTGCGCAGGGAATTGCAGCTAGATGTGCGTAAGCGTCAGACCAAATGCGTGGTCAGCATTTTTGCGGTCCAGGCCGCGGGAGTGAGGTCTGGGATTCTCTGAAGCGGTGCGTTCGCAAGTCCGGGCAGGATGTCGGCGAGGTAATCGCGCACC
>Ga0302319_10004525_pt1 | contig 28497 bp, 23 predicted proteins | sample Bog_T0_2_FD_203319 | JGI IMG/M metagenome (GOLD analysis project Ga0302319, IMG submission 203319) | Peat permafrost microbial communities from Stordalen Mire near Abisko, Sweden - Bog_T0_2 | ecosystem: Environmental > Terrestrial > Soil > Wetlands > Peat | place: Sweden: Abisko, Stordalen Mire... | reverse complement strand
TATCTCGCGGGTTCGGACATCGCGGCGATCCGCGGCACGATGGGCCGGTTCCAGCACACCATCGAGGGCGAGGACACGGCCAGCGTGCAGGTCCGCTTTGCGAATGGAGTGATGGGCGAGATATTTACCTCGTGGGCGCTTAACCGTCCCTACGGCACGCATGACCTGCATGTGGTTGGCGACCTCGGCGAAATCTTCGGCACGGGTAACCTGCTTTATCATTTGCCGCGCGGCTTCAAGACGCCTTCGGAAAAAGTTTTGCCGGAAACCGACACGTTTGCGGACCAGATGGCACGCTTCGCCGACTGCATTTTGAACGGTGCGCCCGTGCCGCATGGTCCGGAGGAGGGCCGCGAAGTCCTGAAAATCATTCTGAAGGCGGCGGAGAGCGCCGAGGGCTGGCAGAAAACCGCACGCATATAATCAGCATCAAACGAATCGAAAAATATGAGCACTTCACTTTCAAATTCACCCATGGCCCGAACGCGCACCGGAGGTTTCCCCATCGGCTTTCGACGCATGTGGTTCGGGTGGCAGAAAGACCTGAAAGCCCTGCTGGCCTGGGCGCGCGAGGAAAGGTTCGGCGCGATCGACCTGGGCAATGATGCCGATCAGACCGCGGCGCTCGCGGTGGAGAAAGGCTTTCGACTCGGTTCCGTCGATCTCCAGGATTGGCGCAAAATGATTTCGCCCGACAAGGCGACACGCGATGAAGCGGTGGCGAATAACATCGCCTACATCAAAGCCTGCGCTGCCTTCGGGCCGATGAATCATTTTCTCGTGATGCTGCCGGAAAAGGCGGAGCTGCCGCGCTCGGAAAATTTCGGCTATATGGTGGAGAGCTACAGCCGCCTCGCGCCGGTGCTCGAGGAAAATCAGGCTAAAATCGTGATCGAGGGCTGGCCCGGCGCCGGGGCGCTTTGCTGCACGCCGGAGGGCTACGGCGCATTTTTCAAGCAGTGTCCCTCGAAGTCGATGGGCGTCAATTACGACCCGTCGCACCTGCTGCGGATGGGCATTGATCCGCTGCGGTTCCTGCGCGAATGCGTCGACCGGGTCTACCACGTTCACGGTAAAGATACGGAGCTCCTCGACGAGGGGCTTTATCAATACGGCAATTTACAGCCGCCGACCTTCGGAAAGCATCGCGGGTTTGGCGAGATGTGCTGGCGCTATGCGATTCCGGGGCACGGCTCCGTTCGCTGGGTGGAAATTTTCCGGATTCTGGCCGAGGCGGGCTATAAGGGTGCGGTCTCGGTCGAATTGGAAGACGAGAATTTCTGCGGCACCGAGGAAGGCGAAAAGGCGGGCCTTATCCACGCGCGCAATTTTCTGGAAGGTTGTTAGGCGACCGACGCCTTTACGTCCAATTCGCTTTGACTTCCCCTCGGGCGGTCGACCATGCTGTGTCGGGAAGTGAAACGACACAGCCGCCAACGCGCAGCGGACCGGGCCGACCGGCAGCAGACCTCCGCTCCGACGAGCGCGCCGGGTTATCACGCTGCGCGGCGAAGTGCGGCTGTCGCGGCAGCCTTTGCTGTTGTGGCGCTTCTCGTGGCCATCCTGCTGCCCGCGCAATCGCTGCTTTCCGCACCGAACACCGATCTGGTTGGGCAATTCGTCGCCTCGCGCTCTTTCGCCGCGCACACACTGGCAAGTAGCCACGTCCCGCTCTGGAATCCGTACACCTATGCGGGGCAGCCCTTTCTCGGTGGGTTCGAATCGGCGGTGCTCTACCCGCCCAACCTAATTTTTCTCTGCCTGCCTTTGACGGTGGCGCTTAATTTCTCTCTGCTGTTCCACCTCGTGATTCTTGGATGGGGGATGGAACGCTGGGCCTTTCGGCGCGGCCTGCATCCGTGGGCAGCAGCGCTGGCCGGGGTGATCGCGCCTTTGTCGGGCGCGGTGTTTCCCCATCTCTACGCCGGGCACTTGTCGAACCTCTCCACGATGGCGTGGGCGCCTTGGATTTTTTTCGGACTGGAATCGTGGGTTGGGGCGCGTAATCGCCGCGGACTTTTCCTCGCGAGTGTGGCGATCTGCCTGCAAATCCTGGCCGGGCACGTCCAATATTTTTTCTATACGGCGGTCGCGGTCGCACTGCAGGCGCTGGTCGTTTCCCTGGCGCAACCGGCGGCGCGGTGGCGCGCGTTTCCGGCGGTGGTGGGCTGTTACCTGGCCGGAATGCTCATGGGCGCAGCGCAGCTTCTGCCCGGCTTGGCCGCGTCGACCGAAGGCATTCGGCACCAGAAACTCGATCACGCCTTTGCCGCGATGTTCAGTTTTCCGCCTGAGAATTTTCTCACCCTCATCGCGCCGGGATTTTTCGGCAATCTCGGCCAGCCGGTGTACTGGGGACGCTGTTACCTCTGGGAAATGTCGCTTTTCATCGGGGTTGCGAGCCTTTCCCTGATAGCGATCGCCTGCTGCGACCGGCATCGCCGGAGGCAGGCTTGGCTCGACCTCGCCGTCGCGGGGCCATTGCTGGTCCTGGCTTCGGGCGATCACACCCCATTATTCGATCTGCTTTACGGCTGGGTGCCTGGCTTCGGCCATTTCCGGTCGTGGTCAAAATTTATTTTTCCGGCGACGCTTTTCCTCGTACTGATCGCTGCCGCAGGCGCGGATATTTTGTTGAGGGAGAAAAAGGCGTTTCCGCGCGTTGGATGGATTGGCCTCGCGGCGGGCGTTCTGGCCGGCGCGGCAGGATTGTTCCTGATCTTCTCGCCGGAAAGCATTGGCGGGATGCTCGGTATGGTGGCGTTGAGTCACGAGAGCTACCTCAGGCCGGAAGTTTTTACCGAGCCGGATTTTATCAGCGATGCGGGCACCTGCGCCGGGCTTTCGCTTGGACTGGGAGGCCTGGTCCTGATCGCGACGGGCGCTGCGCTGATATTTTTTGACCATTCGCCCCTGCTGCGCTGGGCGGTGCCGGGCTTGGTGGTGATGGAAATGATCGGCTTTGCCGCAGGACAAGTCGTGCTTTCCAACATGGCGAATGCGATGCCCGACTCGCTACGCCAATTCGTTGCGGACCACCCGGGCGATTACCGCGTGCTCGATCTCGTGCAGCCCAACAACGGTTTTCTCCTCGGCGCGGGTGACATTTCCGGCAATAACCCCTCGGTACTGCGGCGTTATGCCGAGTTCGCGAACTTTGTGCAGGGCGGCGATCCCGATCATGTCGATCAGTATCTTCCGTTTAAAAAAATCGATCCGCTGTATGCGCTCCTCCGGTTCCGCTACGCCTTTTTGCCAAGTGAGCAGGGTGTGCGTGTGGCGGAGAGCCCGACGCCTCCGCTGCCACGGCTTTCGCTCGTGTCCGATTGGAAAATAGCCGGGGACCGTGATGCGATTTTCGCGGCCATGCGGGAACCTGGCTTCGATCCCGCGAAGACGATCCTGCTCGAGGGCAAGCCCGAGCCGGCTCCGCAAGCGGGCGCGGCTGGTTCGGCCACATTGGTGTCGGAATCGCCCGACGAACTGATCATCGATGCCGAGACGGATCATCCCGCCATTCTTCTCATCACTGATCTCTACGCGCGCGACTGGCGCGCCGAAGCGTTGCCCGGCAGCGTGCAGCGGACCTATACACTGATGCCTGCCGACTACATCCTGCGCGCTGTGCCGCTGACGGAGGGGCATCATCATCTGCGCATTGTCTATGCGCCGTCGAGCTTCCCGATTGGGGTTGGTCTCTCGCTGGCCGCGTGGGCCGTTTGGCTGGGATTGTTGATCTGGATGCGACCGAAGCCCAATTAAAGGCGGATTTCACGCAACGGCGCAACGTTCGCGACGAAAGAAACGACTTGCTTGAAAATGAACGTGGCGCTCGTTGCGTGAAATCTTACTTCTTCTTCGCCACGAGCAGCGACGATACGGAAGGGTGGAATTTGTAGCCGCAGCCGAAGGCCAGTTGCTGGTGTGGTGTCTTGGTGTAGAACGCGGTGAGGTCGGGCTGGTACTTGTCCTTGAAGAGGTTGATCGGACCGGTGTAATCGCCGTAGGGAATAACGTCCCATTCCGACGGCTTGAAATCCTTGAGCGGAATGCCGGAGTCGTCCTCCACCACGCCGACGCTATTGTCGAGAATGGCGTCGCGAATGGTGGAAAAGTAGTCCTCGTACAAGAGATAGGACGCAGCCTTGAGGTAGGTGATGCCCGGGGCCAGGCGGTGCATCAACTGGACAAAGCCGGGATTGCTGTGCGTGCCGTCGTTGCCGAGGTCGGTCTGGAAATAGAGCAGCGTGCGTCCGCCGTCATAGGTGATCTGTACTCCCGGCGCTCCCGAACCTTCGCCGCGCGGATGAAGCGAGCCATCGTGGGCGAGCGCGACGTACTGAATGTTGGTGATCGGGTAACCCTCACGCGCGATGAAGACGATCATCGCCGGCATGATGCCGTCAACGAGTTGGTTGTTGAAATCATTCTTCATGTCCTTCGTCTTGAAGAAGCTCGCGGCGAGAATGGTGAAAAGCGAAGTCTGAACCTGGTCAAGGTACGGGCCGAGCTTTCCATCCTGCTGGAGTTTCGCCAGGTCGGGCATGGTGCCGACCGGTTCGAGGCCCGCCATGAGAAGGATTTTCGAGTCGGGGAAAAGCGTGTTGGCGTAAAGGGCGTCGGGCCCGCTAAAGGGATAGAAAACCGTGCTCGTCTCGCCGCGCAAACCACTGAGCTCGCTATTGCCCCATGTGCGCATGGCAGTGAGCCGAATGTGGTCGAGGTAGGTCCAATTTTCGTCGAGTTTTTCCTGGTAGTTCTTCCATTCCGTGGTCGATTCCCACGGCCCATCGCCCGCAGCTTTTTTTCCGGCCAGCCCTTGCGCCGAGGCGTTGATGCGCGCGATATCCGCGTCGGAAAGTTGATTGCCCGCGACCGAGGGCATGATGGGATTGGCGGGCGAGGGGACCGCCACCGGAGCGGGCACGGGCGTGGTATCGCTTCGCGCCGGAAATGCGAATAGAGATGTCAGGACCATGAGCGGCAAGGTCCGGCGCAGAATAAACGGGAGGCGTGGGCCGAAGGGTAGGGCGATCATAAGAAAGACGGGAACGGTCTACATGGAACTTTCCGGCAGCGTCTCGCCGCGGAGTTGTTCGACCGGGACATTGCGGCTCGCCCAGAGATAAATGGGGATGCCGATCAAGACCGTGGCGGCGCCGATGAGCGTTTCACGGAGGTGAATCGAGGAGTTTTGCCAGAGGCAGAAAAGCGTGACGATGGCGAAAATAATCGGCGTGACCGGATAACCCCAGGTGCGGTAAGGCCGCGCGAGATTCGGTTCGCGGAAGCGCAGGACGATGACGCCCACAACCGCCAGCAGCGACCAGAAAAGAAGCACCGATTCGATGTAGTTGATGATATTGCTCGCATCAAAGAAGAGGAGCGCGAGGACAATGGCGAATTGGCAGAGCAGCGCCACGTAAGGCACGCGCGTTTTGCTGGTGCGACCGAGGAACCCGAGCACGGGATAAGTGGCGCCGATGGCCTCGCTCACGCGCGAGCCGACCCACATCATGCCGCTGACATTGGCGATGAGCCCGACGCAAATAAGCGCGCTGCCAATCCGTCCGCCGTAGGCGCCGAAAATCTGGGTCCCGGCCACGTGGGCCACTTCGCCTTGACCGGAGAGCAGTGCGAGCGGCGTCGAGTAAAGAAACACCGCGTTGACCGCCACATAGAGCGCGATGACGAAAGCGGTGCCATAGATTAGCGCGCGTGGGAGTGCCTTCCCGGGGTTGCGCACTTCCTCCACGATATAGGAGGCCGCGTTCCAGCCGGAGTAGGCATACATGACCCAGATCAGCGACGAGCCAAAGGCAGCGCTCAGCAACAGTCCCCAGTCCGACGTATGCGGGACAAAGGTAACCGCCTGCGCGGGCGCTTCGCTGAAGCCGAAGACAACGAAGGCAATGATGAGGCCCACCGTCATCGCCGTCGAGGCCGCCTGGAAAAAGCCGGTAAAACGGAGACTACGCAGGTGCGCCAGCGTGACGACGGTCACGAGGATGAAAGCCGCGGCATGCTCGGTGTTATTCGGCACGACTCCCGCAATGGATGGCAAAGCGCGGCAGAGATACTTGCCAAAAAACAGCGCACTGGCGGCAATCGGTGCGGCGAATCCGATCGTAGCCGAGCAGAGCCCCGTGCAGAATCCGACCGCCGGATGATAAATGCGGGACAGGAAATTATATTCACCGCCCGAACGGGGCAAAGCGGTGGCAAGTTCCGCATAGCAAAGCGCGCCGCACAAGGCCAAACCTCCGCCGACAATCCAAAGCATGATGAGGGGAAAGACGCTGCCAGTCAAAAGCGAGGTGCCATCCGAACGCGAAAATCCTGCGACCTGGTAACCGAGCGACATGAAAACGCCGGTGCCGATCATGTTAGAGACGACGAGTGCGGCGGCAGGCCAAGTCGAGATGGATTGTTTGGCGGGAGGCTTTTTCACGTTACTGCGAATGCAAGATGCCGAGTCAGGCGACGCGCATCAATCATTAATCTAGCAAAGAATCGGGCTAACGCTCTCATACAAAAGAGGGGCCAAAAGGTTGGACCATGGGCGAGGCGTGCGCGTTCATTGTATCTTGTTGATTTTATGGGAATTAAGGATGTGTCGCGCAGCGGCGCAACGTCCGCGCCGAGAAAAGATAATCATCTCAAGAAATCAACCCGGCGGTCATCGCCTCGTTGCGTGAAATTTGAATTTCGCGTCATTCAACCAAGAGCCAGGCGTTCCTTGGCCGCGATCCTTTTCTGCAGCGCCTCGGCCAGGGTCTGGTCCAGCACGGCCATATCGACCGGCTTGAGGAGATGCGCATCGAATCCAGCGTCGGCCGCCCCTTTGATGTCCTTTTCGCGGCCGAGACCGCTGAGTGCCACAGCCACGACGTCCTTCCACTCGGGATGCTTGCGCACCTGCTTCATGAAATCGAGGCCCGAGATGCCGGGCAGTCCGAGGTCGGAAATAATGATGTCGGGCGGCGTATGCTTCACCATGGCGAGCGCCTCTTCCCCGCTCGCGGCGCTGGTGACATGACACGCGCGCCGCAGGAAAATGCGCTCGAGCGCTTCGCGCGTATCGTCGGAGTCCTCCACCAGCATGATGCGGCGGCCGCGCAGGAGCCGGCGATCCACCACGTCGGGCAGGGGAGTCAGGCTCGGCACGGAGAAATCGACCGCCTTGGAATCGCTCAGCTTCGGCAGCCAGAGGGTAAACGTCGCGCCCTTGCTGATGCCGGCGCTCTCCGCCATGAGGCCGCCGCCATGCAACTCCGCCAGCGAGCGCGCGACCGTGAGCCCGACGCCGAGCCCGCCGACGCTTTGCGTGTGGGGCGTGCGCGACTGGTGGAACATTTCGAAAATCCGCCCGATCTCCTGCTTGCTCAGCCCGGCGCCGGTGTCTGCGACCGCAATGCGCACGCCGTCGTCGCGCGAGGTCAGCCGCACGGTGATTTTTCCGCGCGGATCGGTGTATTTGATCGCGTTGGTCATGAGGTTGGTTAGGACCTGCGCCAGGCGCGTCGGATCGATCTCCAGTTCCACCGGCTTGTCGTTCGGAACGAACTCGACCTCCAGTTGCTTTTTCTCCCAGTTCGGGCGGATCGTCTCGAGCGTCGCGCGAGCCCACTCGTTCATCTCGGTCCGCTCGCGGATGAGCCGCAGCTTTCGGTTGGTCACGATGGAAAGATCGAGCAGCTCGTCGATCATGCGTGAGAGCGCGCGCGCGTTGCGGTCGATGACCTGCACGCTTTTCAGGTCGTCGGGGCTGAGGGCCGGATCGGTGTTGAGCAGATGCGCGCAGGTGATGATGGGCGTGAGCGGCGTGCGCAACTCGTGGCTCAGCGTGGCGAGGAACTCGTCCTTGAGCCGGGCGGCTTCGCGCAATTTTTCGTTCTTGTCCTCCAGCTCCTTCGTTTTCAAATTGACCCGTTCTTCCAGGCTGGCGTTGACGTCGCGCAGCGTCTCCTGCTGCACCGAAAGGCGGTCGTTTTTTTGCCGCAGCTCCTTCTGCGTGAGCACGATATTTTCAGCCATCGCGTTAAACGTTTCGCCCAGGCTTTGGATCTCGTCGCCCGACTTGAGATTGACCCGCGCGGTATAGTCGCCGCCCTGCATCCGCCGCACCGCGCTCGTGAGGGCCTCGATCGGGGCGATGATCGACTTGGCCAGCGTGTACTGGAGCAGGATGGTGAGCACGGTGACTGAGCCGACCAGGATCCACATGAAATTGACGCGCCCAGTGGCATCGCTGGCTTCTTCCATCTGCAGGCCCGTCAGTTTCGCCTGAACTTCCGCGCGAACTTTGCCGGTGACCGAGTCGATTTGCTCGAGCAGCGCGTAGCTGGCAGCGTCAAGTCCATCGGGCCGCGAGGCTTTGTTTTTCGGGCGGTTCACCGTGAGGTCGCCGATTTGGGAAATCCATTTTTCAACAAGCTCGCGCCGCCCCTTTTCCGCATCACTGGGCAGCACCAGCGGCGTGTTGAGGGATTCGAGGTTTTTCTCCACGGTAACGCGCATGTGGAAATAGAGGGCCAGATCGCCCGGGTCGCCGCTTTTGGCAAAGGTGCGCCGCTCGGTATCCATCGCCCCGAGCAGCGCCGGGACGGTGTCGAGGCTTTCCAACTGAAGTTGCTCCGCCAGGGCGAGGGAGGTGTAGGGGCGGACGCTGTTGAGCGACGTGACCAGGTAGACGGCGAGAATGAAGAGCAGGGCGAGATAGCTCAGCAGACAGAGCACAAGACGCCACGCCATGCGCATCTGGACTTTGGTCGGCTGGGGGGCGTGGTCGGGGGCAGTCAAGCTCTGCACCATAGCACGCGGACCGGTGTGGCGTCCACCCGCGCGCGGGGTGTTTTCTCACGTGTAACCCGACGCGCGCCCTCGCGTAAATGGGCGTCGTGCGCAGCACCGGCGGTCTGGTCTGTGACCGTCGCTGTCTCCCTCCGCGATTAAGGCTTCCCGCCGCCCGCGGATCCGCGCACCGCCGCGATCTCCGCTTTCGCCTTGGCGAGGTCGGCTTGGAAATCGGCGTTGGCCATTAGCTTGGCGAAAATCGCGTTCGCCAGCATATGTCCCGCCTCCACGTCGCTTGGAAAATGAACCCCGCCGATAACCCGGTCATCGCCGATCTGCACCCCGCGCGCCACGACCGCGTCCTTCAGGTCCGGCGCGAGCTCAGCCAGAATCAAGGCGTTGAGATAGCCGAAGCTCGAGTGGCCGCTGGGGTAGGACGTATTCTTCGGCAGATCAATCGGCGGGTGAACGCGTTTGTCCTGAAGCGGCGGACGAGGGCGGTTCCAATACTTCTTGGCTGAATCGACAATCGGGTGTTCCGTGGCGTCCACGCGATCGAGGAAAGCCGCCGTAACCGGCACGCCTTTCTTTGTGAACCACGGCCCGAGCGTATTCTCAAAAAGCCACACGTTGAGACGCGCCTCATTCTTGATCCGCGCCACTTCCTCCGGCGTGCGGGTCTTTTGCTTCTCGAGGATGAGATCAATTTCCTTCTGCGTCTCGGGCGAGCCGATCGCCGGCGGATCGGGCAGCAGCGCCTTCAGGTCGACCGTCGCCGCGTCGAAATAGGGGACGGCGCTCGCAGGTGCCGCGGCCATCGTGACGTCGGCGCTGTCCGCGCCCCGGACGGCGGGCGTCAGTGCAAAAAGCAAAGCGATCAGCAGGAAAGAAAGCCTCTTCATCATCGGGGACGATACGGCCCGGCGCGCCTGAAGATCAATCCGCAAGATGCCGCGTCATGCAAAAGTTACTCACCCCTCCGTCTCCTCTTTCACCGCGTGCGCCTGCAAATCTTCCAGCGAAACGAATTCGAGCGCAGAGATGTGTGTGCTCGAAAGCACCACCGCCGGTGCCATGCCCGCATCGAGCGCCTCTTTCCACCGCGTCACGCAGAGACACCAGCGGTCGCCCGGCTCGAGCCCGGGGAATTGATACTGCGGTGCCGGCGTGCTCAAGTCGTTCCCCATCGCCCGGCTGAACGCGAGAAACTCGGCTGTCGCCTCGATGCAAACCGTGTGCAGGCCGTAATCGCCCGGACCCGTCCGGCAATAGCCGTCGCGATAAAACCCGGTCATGGGAGAAAAGCAGCACGGGAGCAATTTGCCCCCGAGAACATTGGTGCGGACAGGTTCAGCCATGCGGTCAATGTAACGGAGGTCTTAAACTTGTCGAATATCGAGTGTCGTAGCGACACCCACACACCGGGTTATTCATCATTAGGCTAGGCAAAATTGGCCGCATTTTATTCGCGAAATCAGTATTAAGAGTCTTTCTATCACATTCGTGTGGCTAATCCACAGGCACTTAGCTCCCAAAATAACTAATGCGCCACAGAGGCTCGCGTTTCCTGCGGAGCGATTATTCAATTTGGCACGTCAAATGGTTAATAAGTAGAGCTTCGACAAATTGACCTCTCCGCTTTCAAAAACCTTTAAACAATTTCCATCGAAAGGAGGTGAACAACCAATGATCAACAAAGTTATTAAACGCGCCAAAATCGCGCTGCGCCGGATGAAGAGCAAGAAGGGCCAAACTCTCGTGGAGTACGCCTTGATTCTCGCCTTCATTTCCGTGGTCGCCATCTCGGTCCTGATTGCCTTGGGCAGCCAAGTCAAGTCAGTGTTCTCGAGCGTTACCAGCCAGCTCGCGCTGGCCAACGGCAGCGGCGGTTAATTCTCTCCGCCAGGGGATTTGAGCAGTTCCATTCTCTCAAATCTCTCATTCTTCAAAGCTCCCGTAGCTCACTTGGTTTTTGCGGCTCGGGCATTATTCCGGCAGGCGTTGGTTGGGCAACCGTATCACCATCTCCGCAATCCTTTATCCGACCGGAAAGTAATTTTCATATCGAGGGAAAAACTCTTTCCGTTTTGGCGCTCTCTCTATTTCGAAGAAATATTATAAGACGCTTGTAGTAAGAGTCTTATGGATCTTGTCGGGCTTGGCATGGCCGAAGCAGTTGTATAGGCATGAAGCGACAGAACAACCCAACAGAAAAAAGAAACTCTTTCGTTTCGAATCGGAAAATGACCATGAAAACTTCAACTATCGTCACCCTCGTTGCCGCCCTCTCGTTCGCCGCCACTTCGGCGCACGCTTATACCTTTAGCGGCGATTCCAAGCACGGCTCGACCGTTGCGCGCTCTTCCAGCACCTTCGATGAAGCCCAATACGCCAAGTACACCTGGCTGGCTTCCGACGACAATCAGCCGGCCCCCTCGGTGGTGGTGAACCACATCATCGTTTCGCTGGCCGACCAGCGCCTTTATGCCTACCACGATCAACAGCTCGTGGCTTGGAGCAATGTCTCGACCGGCCGCCCCGGCCACGAAACGCCCACGGGCGCGTTCACTGTATCGCAAAAGGATGTCGACCATCACTCCAGCCTCTATGACGACGCCTCGATGCCCTTTTTCATGCGCCTGACCGATGGCGGCGTCGGACTCCATGCCGGCTTTCTCCCCGGCTACCCGGCCTCCCATGGCTGCGTGAGGATGCCGATCGGTATGGCCCGCGATCTCTACCAGCACGTTGATTCGGGCACACCGGTGGAGATCATCGGCAGCCCGGTGGATACGACCGTGGCGCAAGCCTCCCCGACGACCGCTTCCGTTCAACTGGTTCAGGACTAAAGCTCACTCAAACTTTACCGATATGACGACTACGATTATGACGCCGAAACGCCCCAAAACCGTCTCCTTCCCGATCGGCTTGTTCTGCGATGCGACCATCAGTGTCCCGCAGCAGGAAGACCTCGAGGTTTTGCGGATTCCCTCTGATCTCGACGAAGTGTTCCCCGCCCTGGTCCGGAAAGACCTGAAGTCCGGCGAGGTGGAAGACGACGCCAACTGGAACGACACCTCGGCCTGACCGCCACGCTTTGCCCGCACGCTGCCAAAGTTCGACTTGTGGCGGCCCATCCGCTAGATGTCGGGGATGGAGTGCGCCGCCAAAATACTTCTCATCGAAGACGATGCCTCCCTTGCCGCCGTCATACGCGACTCGCTCGAAGTCAGCGGTTACGAAGTCACCCTCGCCACAGACGGCGACGAAGGCTTTTCCCTCGCCCGCAAGAACTCATACGCCGCGCTGCTCACTGATTTTCAAATGCCAGGCCAGGACGGTCTCGACATCGTGCAGAAGCTGCACGAGGAGAAACCCCATCTTCCGGTCATTCTTATGACGGCGCATCACTCCACCGATATCGCCATCCAGGCCACGCGCCGCGGCGCCTGGGATTACCTGATGAAGCCTTTTGCGCTGACCACCATGCAGAATCTCGTCGAGCGGGCGGTGGAATGCAGCCGCCTGGCCGCGCGCCCCGTGGAACTCGAGCGCGAAATCGAGCAGGGCGATTCGATCATCGGCCGCTCGCACGCCATGCAGGAGATTTACAAGGAAATCGGCCGCGCCGCCGCCAAGCCGGTGACGGTGCTCATTCGCGGCGAAACCGGCACGGGCAAGGAGCTCGTCGCCCGCGCCCTCGTGCGTTTCAGCGACCGGCTGCAGAGGCCCTTCGTCACGGTCAATTGCGCGGCGATTCCCGAGACGCTGCTCGAAAGCGAACTCTTCGGCCACGAAAAGGGCGCCTTCACCGGGGCCGACACGCGGCGGATCGGACGCTTCGAGCAGGCGGACCGCGGGACGCTTTTCCTCGATGAAATCGGCGAGCTTTCCATGGGCACGCAGGCCAAGCTCCTGCGCGTCTTGCAGGAGAAAACCATCTCGCGCGTCGGCGGCCGGGAAGACATCCAGGTCGATGTGCGCGTCATCGCCGCGACGCATGTGGACCTCGAAGCGGCCATCGCCGCGAAGCGTTTTCGCGAGGATTTATTCTATCGCCTCAACGTGGTGACGCTCACCCTGCCGCCTCTGCGCGAGCGGCGGGAGGACATTCCGCTCCTGGCTCAATACTTCCTCCGCCGGCACGGTGAGGCCTTGCAAATTCCCCAGCCGACGCTCCAGCGCGAGGCGTTGCCCTATCTCGAAAAACAGCCTTGGCCGGGCAACGTGCGCCAGCTCGAAAACGTTTTGCGCAAGGCGCTGCTCGGCGCGCGCGGCTATCCCATCGGCATCGATGACCTGGAGAAGAACCTCCGGACGCAGGTCGGCGCGCCCACGAACGCGCTGCCGTGGGAGAAATTCGTGACCGATACTGTCGACGCCGCCAGCCGGGGCGAAATCGAAGACGCTCTGAAAATTCTCCAAGGCAAAATGGAAGAAGAAGCGTTGCGTCACGCCATCGAGTTGGCGGAGGGCAATCAAGCCAAGGCCGCGCGCTGGCTCGGCATCTCCATGCCCACCATGCGCGAAAAGTTGCGCAACTACGCCCTTCATCCCAGACAGACCGGCTGATCGCTCTGGGTAAGGTCAACCCGTCTGGCTCAAGCCGCAGGAGTCAGCGCGCGAACTTCGGCCGCTGACTGGCAATGCAGCGCGGTATGGGCCATCAGTTGCATTCCGGCCATGGTCTGCTTGCGCAAACAGGCCTTGATGTGCGGTATTTTTGCCCCGGTCAAGCTGAGTTCATGCACGCCCAGCCCGACGAAAATGGCGGCGGCCCTTTCATCGCAGGCCGCCTCGCCGCAGACGGCCACGAGCCGGCCATGCTTTCGCGCGCCGCTCACCACCATCTCGATCAAACGCAGCACGGAGGGATGCAGTGCGTCCTGGTAGGAGGCGAGGTTGGGATTGCCGCGGTCGGCGGCCAGCGTGTATTGGGTCAGGTCGTTCGTGCCGATGCTGAAAAAGTCGGCCTGCGCGGCCATCGATTCCGCCTGAAGCGCCGCCGAGGGGATTTCGATCATGATGCCCGTCTTCACCGGCCAGAGATGAGGCACGCCTTCCTTCTCCAGATCGAGATGAACTTTTTCCAGGCATTCCGTGGCGTGGTTCAGGTCGGCGATATGGGCCACCATCGGAAACATGATCCGCAAGTCGAGCCCCATCCCCGCGCGCAGGATGGCGCGCAATTGCGCCGTGAATAATCCCTCATTGGAGAAAGAGAGCCGCAACGCCCGCACGCCCAGGAAAGGATTTTCCTCGGGGGCCCGGTTCAGATAGGGAAGGGCTTTGTCGCCGCCGACATCCAGCGTGCGGACGATAAATGGCTTGCCCGCCATCTTACCGGCGATGTCGCGCAGGGCCTGGTACTGCTCTTCCTCCGAGGGTGCGGAGGCGCGATTCAGGAAGAGAAACTCCGTACGAAGCAGCCCGATGCCTTCCGCGCCCGACTGCAGCGCGGCCTCGACCTCTGAGGCGTCTCCGATATTGGCGAAGACTTCCACCTGGTGTCCGTCCAGCGTCGCCGCGGGCAGGGAGCTTGCCTTGCGCTCCTCCTCCGCGTGATGACGCAACTCGTTTTGGCGCACCTCGAGTTCCGCCAGGAACCCGGCCTCGGGGTTCAGCCAGATGTTTCCCGTCGAACCGTCGAAGGCGATCTTCTTGAGCGAATCCAACGGCCGGTTCAAATCAACGTTGGCAAACTCGCTCCGTGCAAGCACCACGGCCGGAATGCCCAGGGCCCTGAGCAGGATCGAACTGTGGGCGGTGGGGCCGCCGTCGAGCAGGATGACGCCCAGTACCTGCTTCGCATTCAGGGCCGAAACCTGATAGGGGCTCAGATTGTCCGCGATAAGGATGCCCGGCTCGCCGAGCGTCGGCGCTGCCGATTTTTTGTTGGCCAACAATTCGAGCACCTGCCACGCGACGTCCTCAAGGTCGGCTGCGCGCTCGCGGAGATAGGGATCGTGCAGTGATTCGTAGCGCTTGACGATCTGACGGTTCGCCCGGTCCCAGGCCAGGGCGGCGTTGACGCGGTCGTCCTTGATGATCCTGACCGCCGTTTCGATCAGCTCCGGATCCTGCAGCGCGAGGCTTTGCGCCTCATAAATGTCAGCGTTCTTCGCGCCGACGGATGCCCGCATTTGCTCGCGCCGGTGTTCGAGTTTTTTCTGCGCGGACGCGACCGCCGTTTGCAGCCGCCCGATTTCCCCGGCCACGTCCCGGGTCATGTCCTGCGGAATTTCGAGCTTTGAGGTCTTGAAGTAGAAGCCCGGTCCGATGGCGATTCCGCTTGAAACCGCCACGGGATCGGTCGAATTTTTCGGCATCTGCACCGGCCCCGTCTTACGGCGCAGCGCCGCGCCGTTTGCCTTGGCCAGCGGCTCATCGCCCAGGCCGCTCTCCACCAGTTGCGAGATTTTTTTGAGCGCCGCCGGCGCGTCGTCCCCGCAGGCCGTGACCTCGATTTCGTTGTCCTGCAAAATCTCCAGCGAAGCCAGGTTGCTTAGGCTTCTCGCGGACACGGGGCCGCGCTGGTTGCTCAGGTTGCTGATGGTGATCGTAGAGCGGAAAGGCCGCGTCTCGGTGATCAAGAGTGCCGCAGGCCGGGCATGAAGCCCGTGGGCATTGCGCACCGTCAGCCGGACTTTCTCAGCCGTTTGGGACGAAGGCGCAAAATCCACCTCCTCCGTTTCCGCTTCCACTTTCTCTTCCTGCTTTTGTTTTTGCTCGACCGGCGGCGGTTTGGCGACGGTTTTGGCCGACCCGAGAGCGGTCTGCTTTTGCTTCAGCGACGCGAGCGCCTCGGCGCAAACCTCGTCCAGCGACTGTCCGAGGTTGGCCGTCACGCCGGAAGCCACCGCTCCCTCGACAAACGGCGCCGCGCAGAAGCGGACATTGGCCCGTAGCGGCTTGTCTAGCAGATCGAGTGCCGTCTCCGAACTCAGGATTGCGCTGCCCATGTCCATCAGCACCAGCACCCCCTCCGGTCCCTTGACCGCCACGATGGCCTCGGCGATTTCCACCGCATCCGTGCCGAGTTCCTCGTGGTTTTCGCCCACCCCCGCCGCAACGGCCAATTTCAGGTTGGGTCCGGTCATTGAACGGACAAGTTCCTGGACCGACTCGGCCAGACGACGACTATGCGACACCAATACAATTCCAACCATACGAGTACATCCAATCCATCAGGAGTGTGACTGAACCGCTTGCTGCAATGCCTGGAGCAAAAAGACGGACGAAGCCGCGCCCGGGTCGAGATGCCCGGCACTGCGTTCGCCTAAATAACTCGCGCGCCCTTTCTTGGCGACCAGCGGCACGGTCGAGTCGGCCCCATGTTGGGCTGCGACCACCGCGCGATCGAGCGCTGCCGTCAGCGAATCGTCGGCGACCGGTTTGAAGGCCGCAAGCGCGGGCACGAGCGCGTCGACCATGGTCTTGTCACCAACCACGGCCTTGCCGCGGCTCATCAACCCCTGCAACCCTGCGTCGAGCGCGCCGGCCAACTCCTCGTGGGTCAGCGACATTTTCCCGTTGGTTCCGGTCACCATCTGCAAAAACAGGGTGCCGTAGAGCGGTCCGCTTGCGCCGCCGACGGTGGAGATCAGCGTCATCGCCACCGTCTTGAAAACCGTCCCGAGGTCCTTGCTCTCGAGACCGCCCAGCTTGCCCTCCACGGTGGTGAATCCGCGTGCCATGTTCGCGCCGTGATCGGCGTCGCCGATGGCCGCATCGAGTTCCGTCAGGTTGTCCTTGTGGACGCGGAAAGTCTCCGCGCAGTTCCGCAGCCATTGCAGCACTGTCCCCACATCGATTGAATTCGTGGCCATGGTTTGCATTTAGACACCCCACCTTAAGGCCGGCGTATGCACCGGCGCATCCCAGAGTTTCGTCAGCCCGGCGTCCAGCTTCAGCAGCGTGATCGACGTTCCCGCCATTTCCAGGCTGGTGATATACGACCCGACAAACTTGCGCGTGATTTTCAAGCCCGCCTTCTCCGCGAGCTCCGCCGCCTTGCGATAGACAATGTACAACTCGATCAGCGGCGTGCCGCCGAGGCCGTTGACGAACATCAGCACCTCGTCGCCCGACTTGAACGGCAGGTCGCTGAGAATCGGCTCCATCAGCAGCTCGACGATCTCGTCCGCAGGCAACAGCTTCATCCGCTTGCGGCCCGGTTCGCCGTGAATGCCGACGCCGACCTCCATCTCGTCCTCCGGCAGCGCGAAGGTCGGCTTCCCAACGTGCGGCACCGTGCACGATGTCAGCGCCATCCCCATGCTGCGTGCCTGCGAGTTGACCTTCTTGCACAGATCGCGTACCTGGGCCAGCGACTGCCCCGCTTCCGCCGCCGCGCCGCAGATCTTCTCGGCCAGGATCGTCGCGCCCACGCCGCGGCGACCCGCGGTCCACGTGCTGTCCTTCACCGCGACATCGTCGTCGATGATCACGCTCTCCACCTGCAACCCATCGGCCCGCGCCATGTCCGCCGCCAGCTCGAAGTTCATCACGTCGCCGGTGTAGTTCTTCACGATATGCAGCGTGCCCTTGCCGCCGTCGACCGCTTTCGTCGCGGCCAGCATCTGATCCGGCGTCGGGCTGGTGAAAACCGCGCCGGGACAGGCCGCATCGAGCATTCCCTTGCCGACGAAGCCGCCGTGCATCGGCTCGTGCCCGCTGCCGCCGCCCGAAATCACGGCGACCTTGTCTTTGATCGGCGCATCCGCGCGGCAGATGAAGTTCGGATCGAACTGGACGTTGATGAGGTCGGCATGGGCGCCAGCCATCCCGTGCAGCGCCTCGCTGACAACGTTCTCAGGAGAATTGATCAGCTTTTTCATAGGGTTTTGTTTGCGACGCGGTTGACAACTTGCTCATGCTCATGGTGGGACGAATCCATCCCGTCGGAGCGCCCTTCAGGATCGCTGCCCAGCTTGTTTGCCTTGACGAGGGCGCGTCCGATCGTCAGGTCATAGGCAAGAGAGCCGAGCACTCCGCCCACAAGTGGCCCGATGAAGGGAGGCAGCCAGCGCATTGTTCCGTCGGTGAGGCCGTTGTTCGGGAAACCCGCAAGCACGGAGAACACCCGTGGACCAAAATCACGTGCTGTGTTGATCGCATATCCGTTCATGCCGCCGAACGAGGCGCCGATGGCAACGATCAGCAGGCCGATAACGATGGGCGCCATATTCGAGCCGGGCACCGCGTTAAGCTTGTCCACGATGGCGAGGATGAGGCCCAACAGCAGCGCCGTGCCGACGACTTGATCGAAAAATCCCGGCCAGAATCCCGGCACTGCGGGGAAGGTCGAGAAGATCCACGCCGTGTGTTCGAACGTCGGGTCGGCAATGATCCATTTCGGATAATAGACGGCGAACACCAAGCCGGCCCCGACGAACGCGCCAAGGAACTGGCCGAGACAGTAGTGCGGAACTTTCGACCACGGCAGGCGTTTGGTCACAGCCATACCGAGGGTGACGGCCGGGTTGAGGTGGGCTCCGCTCACGGTTCCCGCGATGTAGATGCCGAAGGTGACCGCCAGTCCCCACCCGATGATGATGTTCGTGTAGCCACCCTTGACGATTTCGCCCGCGATCGGTGGAGTGTCGCCGAATAGTCCGACCATGGCGCAGACGCCGTCGCCGAACATGATCAGCACCAGGGTCCCCAGGAATTCGGCCAGGAACTCCTGGCCTTTCGTGAATTTCATATGGTTTTCTTTCTGTGATGGGTTGATTTTAGAATCTGACAATCGTCCGCAATCCGAGGACGAGGATGTCCCCGCGGCTTGAGTCTCCGCCCGGGTCGAGGATGTATTGCGCGTCGGGCTGGATCGACAGCCACGGCGCGGGATTGTACTGGTAATCGAGTTCCAGCGTCGTTTCACCGCCGAGCCCGCCGCCGGTATCCGTGCGATACGCGTCGCTGTAAGCATTGCCGTTATCGGAATAGATCAGGCCGAAGCCCACCTTGTCATTGGGCCGGCAGGAGAAAGGCCCCGTGTACCGCGCGCCCATGGTGAACTCGTAATCGAGCGGATTGCGGTCTCCCGGCTCGCCGACGAATTGAAAGAGCAGGTCGAGGCCCTTCTTGGTGTCGAGCGTGGTGGTCTGCTTCGAGGACTTCATGTCCTTGGGATCGGATGGCCCCTGGGTGGTCATCTCGGGGCGATAGACCGTCTTCTCGACCGTGGCGTAAACGTTGTAATCGCCGTGGTAGAGCTCACCGGTGGACGGGTTGGTGTAGCGGACATCCGGCGTGGCGTTCACGCCCAGTTTGTAGACGCCATCATAGACGGTGTTTTGCTCCTTGTAGCCCACTTCGAAGGAACCGGACATGCCGTGGTCGAAGTCGTCCTCATAATAGACGCCATTGGAATCGGGCCGGTACGGATTATTGTAGGCGGTGAAGACGCCGACTTTCGCATAGAGACCGGGGGTGATGTCGGAGAGATCGCCCCAGATGATTGCGCCGGGCTTGCCCGCCGGGCTGAACGGCGTCTTCGTGTTGAAGATCGCGTTGGGCGCATAACCGAGTTCGTCGTTGAAGAGGATGTCGAAGAAGTCGGTTGCGCCGAATTCGTTGACCGCGGCGACTTGGCCGAGCTTGATCTTTAACATGCTGTTGAAGAAGCCCTGCTGGTACCACAACTGGTCGATGCGCTCGCTCTCCTCGCCGGCGATACTGCTTGTCAGCGTGTTGACGTGCAGATAATCGCCGGAGAGATTCCGGCCATACTGCCAGATGCCGGAGGCGAAGAACTCGCCATCGAAACCCGAGAGCTTGTTGAAATCGATGTCGGTCGAGGCGCGGAACCGTCCGAAGTAGGTCACGTGATGCACCTGGCTTCCGGTAACATCGGTGAGCATGTCGCCGATATTATTGAAATCGAAGGTAATGCCTTCACTGGCCAGCTTCGTTCTCTCGCCGCCCCAGTCGCCCAGCATATATTGCTGGTCCCAGAACGATGGCTGCGCCTTTTCGACGACTGGCGTGATCTCCTTTTCGTCGGTCGCCGCCCGTGCCGACGGGGAGCTGGCGATCAACAGGACGATGGCCGCGCATAAAAACGCGCAGATTAGTTTCCACGGATGGTTTGACGGTATTGTTTGTTTCATTCCTATCGGTTTCATTCGGGTTGACTCCTTATGGATGGTTGATGAAAGTTTCTTTTGGAGACGGTTACGAGGGTTCCTCCCAAGTCTTGGCCCGCTCAAGCGCCTTGTTCCACGAGGCCCGGAGCTTCTCCCTCTTGTCGTTCTTCATGGCCGGTTCAAAGGTGTGGTCCACTTTCCATTGCTTGGCGATTTCAGCTTCGTTTCGCCAGAACCCGACGGCCAGCCCGGCGAGATAGGCCGCGCCGAGCGCCGTGGTTTCCTGAATCGCCGGTCGCACCACCGGCACGCCGAGCAGATCGGCTTGGAATTGCATCAGCAGGTTGTTCGCGCAGGCCCCACCATCCACGCGCAGCTCCTTCAGCTTGATTTTTGAATCGGCCTCCATCGCCGAGAGCACGTCGGCCACCTGGAACGCGATGCCCTCCAGTGCCGCCCGGGCGATGTGGCCTGCCGTCGATCCGCGAGTCAGGCCGGAGATCGATCCCCGGGCGTACTGGTCCCAGTGCGGCGCACCCAAACCGGCGAAGGCGGGCACCAGGTAAACCCCGCCATTGTCCGGCACACTCGCCGCGAGCTTTTCCACGTCTGCCGAGTGCTTGATGATCCCGAGCCCGTCGCGCAGCCATTGCACCACGGCCCCCGCGATGAAGATGCTCCCCTCCAGCGCGTACTCGAGCTTGTCGCCAACTTTCCACGCCACCGTGGTCAGCAGGTTGTTCTTGGAAAGCATTGCGTCGTGGCCGGTGTTCATCAGCATGAAGCAACCGGTGCCGTAGGTGTTCTTCACCATGCCCGGCTTGTGGCAGGCCTGGCCGAAAAGCGCCGCCTGCTGGTCGCCGCCGATGCCGGCAATGGGAATATCGAAATGCTCCGACTCCCCGTAAACCTCGCTCGATTTTGCGACGCGCGGCAAAACCGACCGCGGCACATTCAGGATCTTGAGCAACTCGTCATCCCAATCGCCGGTGTGAATATTGAAAAGCATCGTCCGCGACGCGTTCGAGGGATCGGTCACATGCACCTTGCCGCCGGTCAGTTTCCAGATCAGCCACGAATCGACGGTGCCGAAGGCGAGGTCGCCCTTTTCTGCGTCGGCCCGCGCGCCCTTCACGTTGTCGAGTATCCAGCGCAGCTTGCTCCCTGAGAAATAAGCGTCGATGACCAACCCGGTCTTTTTCTGGATCGTTCCTTCCAGTCCGTCGCGCTTCATCTGGTCGCAGAAACCGGCCGTGCGCCGGTCCTGCCAGACGATGGCACGGCCGACCGGTTCGCCCGTCTTGCGGTTCCACACCACCACGGTCTCCCGCTGGTTGGTGATCCCGATGCCGGCGACATCCTTCGGCTCGATTCCCGCCTTGCTGATCGCCTCCGTAACCACGCCCGATTGGGTTGCCCAAATTTCGTTAGCATCGTGCTCCACCCAGCCCGGCTGCGGAAAGTGCTGCTTGAATTCCTTCTGCGCGACGGCCTTGATCGAACCGGCATGATCAAAAACAATCGCGCGGGAACTGGTGGTGCCTGCATCAAACGCAAGGATGTATTTCATAGGAGGATGGGGTTTTGGAGTTGGACTTGGAGTTGAGAGGAAATCGGCGTCACGGCGAGAGCCAGCGAATCAAAAAGCAAGGCGGCGGAAGTCGCTCCCGGGTCCTGCACACCCGCGCTCCGCTCGCCCAGGTAACTCGCGCGGCCCTTCCGGGCCACCATCGGGATGGTGCCCTCCGCGGCCGCGCGTCCGGCTTTGGCGCACGCTTCGAGGGCCTGCGGCAACGCCTCATGGTGATTACAGGAGGCCCGCAGCGATTGGACTACCGCGGCGAGGGTATCGACCATCGTCTTATCCCCCACCGCGGCTTTACCCAACTGCACCACACCCTTGTAACCGGCCTCAATCGCCGAAGTCAGCTCCGCCAGCCCCAACTCCGCCTGGTGGACGGTGGAGTGGGAAAATTGCAGGAAAAAAGCGCCATAGAGCGGACCACTTGCCCCGCCCACGGACGAAAGCAGCGTCGTGGAAATAACCCGCGTCTGGCCGGAGAGATCAGTCAGGGAGAGCTGGCCCAGCTTCTCTTCGACGGCATCCATCCCGCGTCGCATGTTGACCCCGTGGTCCGCATCGCCAATGGCCGCATCGAGTTCGGTCAACCGCCCCTCCGCCTCGCGGATACTCCCGGCGAAAAGCGCCATCCATTGGCGCAGGTTGCCACCCTTGACCCGGACCTGGTACTCAGGACCCAGCCGCCGCGTGCTCCTGTTGAGGTTATTCATAAAAAACCTAGCATCCGAGCTGCCCCCATCACCGTTCCACGCTACACACTCTCTCGTAACCTGAAAAAAGACTGAGCCAGTGGCCTAGACCAATTTGCTAAAGGTGCTTGAGAATTGTTGACTAAATGTCTACGCTTTCATTAACGCTTAAGCAAACGGAGACCTGATAAAAAATCTTTGATTTTTTGTAAAAAACTTTGATATGGCTCGCACCAAGTCAAGCCGGACCAAACGCGACCTCAGCGGCCTTTGCGAACAGATCTTGCGCCACCACCTCCGCCAGATCGACGAGGCCCGCGCCGTTCTCCACGTGCCCCAGCTCCGCGACCACGTCATGGAGCACCCCGGCCTCCATTTTCACTTCAACCCCGACCTCATCATCGGCCTCAGCGGGTCCAGCCGCTTCGAGTTCATCCAGGAAAAGTTCGTCGTGGGCGCCGGCAGCCTCGCCATCATTCCGGGCGGGATTCCCCATCGCGAAATCGTCGTGCCGGAGGCGGGGCCGTTCGAAAATCTCGTCATCAGCGTCTACAACGAAACCGTCAGCATCCAGCTCCAGGGCCACGCCGGGGGAGGGGTGGCCACCGCCCTGGCGACGGAATACTACGACACCGCCAAGCACCAGCAACTCGCCCAATACCTCGAGGAAATCGCCGAGCTGAGCCACAGCGGTGACCAGGCACCGCGCCTCGGCATCAAGGGCCTTCTGCTCATCTATCTCAGCACGCTCGAGTCGGCCATCCACCGGGTGCGCCTCGCGCCGCCGGTCGAAAAACTCAAGATTTCCCAAACCCGCCGGCTCGTGCAGGAGCACCTCGGCAATTCCCACCTCGGCGTCGGCCTCCTCTCCCGCCAGCTCCACTGCTCCGGCGACTATCTTTCCAACCTGTTCCACCGCGAAACCGGCCAGCGACTCAGCGTCCACATCAACATGGAACGCGTCCGGGCCGCCATGACCATGCTGCGCACCACCCCGCTCAGCATCTCCGAGGTTGCCTACGCCACCGGCTTCGAATCGCAGGGCTACTTCAGCCGCGTCTTCAAGCAAATCGCGCTCAAGACCCCTCTCGATTACCGCCGCTCCATCGAGCGCTCCGTCATCGAATTGGAGGGCCGTCCCAAGACCATTTACGCGCCGCCGATTGGATAATCGGCGCAACTTGTAGTAGTTTCCACCATCGCCGTTTTTCGCCGACGCGGAAAAACGGATAAGCGAAACGTTTTGTGAAACCAAAATCGATTACCGGAAGGATCTCCTCGCCATGAAAAGAAACGAAATGCTGCAACAGGCCCGTCAACGGACTGAACCCTGGGACATTCTCATCGTCGGCGGCGGCGCGACCGGTGCCGGCGTGGCCGTCGATGCCGCTACGCGCGGCTATTCGACCCTGCTCCTGGAGCAAAGCGATTTCGGCAAAGGTACCTCCAGCCGCTCCACAAAACTGGTGCATGGCGGCGTCCGTTATCTCGAGCAGGGCAACGTCTCGCTCGTCATGGAAGCGCTCAAGGAACGCGGCCTTCTGCGCCAGAACGCGCCGCACCTCGTCAGCGAACTGCCGCTTATCGTCCCCAGCTACGCCTGGTGGGAAGGCCCATTCTACGGCATCGGCCTCAAGCTCTATCAGATGCTCTCCGGCAAGTACGGCTTCGGCTCGTCGCAATTGTTGACCAAGGAAGAAACGATCAAGCGCCTGCCCAGCGTCAATCCCGAGGGCCTCACCGGCGGCGTCGTCTATTACGACGGCCAATTCGACGACACGCGGCTCCTCATCAACCTCGTCGCGACCGCGGCGGAACAGGGTGCCACGTTGCTTAACTACGCTCGCGTCACGGAACTCCACAAGGGCCCGGACAACATCCTTCACGGCCTCGCCTGGCAGGACGTCGAGACCGGCGAACGCTTCGAAGCGAAGGGCAAAGTCGTCATCAACGCGACCGGCGCTTTCAGCGATGCCGTGCGCAACCTCGCCGATCCCGCCGCCAAAAAAATGGTCGCCCCGAGCCAGGGTGCCCACATCATCCTCGATCGCTCCTTCCTCCCCGGCACCGACGCGATCCTCGTGCCCCACACCAAGGACGGCCGCGTCATGTTCGCCCTGCCGTGGCACGGCCACACCCTCGTCGGCACAACCGACACGCCGATCGATAACGTCACGATCGAGCCGGTCGCCTTCGAGAAGGAAGTCGACTTCATGCTCGAGACCGCCGCCCTCTATCTCGCCCGGCGGCCATCGAAGTCCGACATCCTCAGCGTCTGGGCCGGCATCCGCCCGCTGATCAAGGCCGGCGATGGCAAGAACACCGCCGCGCTCTCCCGCGACCACTCCGTCCACATCGACCAGTCCGGGCTTGTCACCATCGCCGGAGGCAAGTGGACCACCTACCGCAACATGGCCGAGGACACCGTCAACCAGTCCGCGACCCTCGCCGATCTGCCCGACCGACCGTGCGTGACCAAGACACTCAATATCCACGGCTACCATCCCAACTCCGCGAAGCTCGGCCCGCTCTCCTTCTACGGCACCGACGCCGTCGCCATCCGCGAACTCATCACGAAAGACGCCACCCTCGGCCAGCCGCTCGATGCCGAATTGCCCTACGTCGCCGCTGAGGTCGTCTGGGCTGTGCGCGAGGAACTCGCCCGCTCGGTGGAAGACGTCCTTGCCCGCCGCACGCGCGCCCTTTTCCTTAACGCCCGGGCCGCCCTCCGCATGGCTCCGCGCGTCGCCGCCATTTTGGCCCAGGAACTTGGCCGCGACAAAACCTGGCAGGTCGCGCAGGTCGAGGACTTCAACAAGGTCGCAGCTGGCTACCTGGTCAAAGCATAGCCGCGTTTTTTCCGTTCTCACGCAACGCCGCGACACTCGCAACGAAAAGCTGACGACCTTTTCAAGCGTTGCGGTCGTTGCGTCGTGGCGTGAAACTCGCCTCTACTTCACTTCCTCGTACCAGGCCATCTGGATCGATTCGAGGATCGATTCGCTTGATTTCTCGGGATCGTCGCCGAAGTCCGCCAGTTCGATGACCAGCTTGTGGAGTTTCGGAAAGCTCAGCTTGAGCGGGTCCTGATCAGGGTGCGCGTCGATCAGCGCGTAGGCGATTTCGTCGGTGTCCTTCCAGGTTAATTTCGAGAGCATTCCCCAACGGATAGCGAAGGGCGCGGGCGTGTCAACCCGCGTCGTCGTGGCCTCGCTCGTTTTTTCGGGGACAGGTTCGGGGACGGGCGGCGCGATGGCGTCTCCCGTGCCATTGGCGGCCTCACTGGCGGACGCCGGGGTTAACGGCGGCTCGGGCGCTGCCGCTGGTGCGGGCGTTTCCGAGATTACTGTCGCTTCCTCTTCACCGTTGCGGTTGCCATTTTTCTCCACCGCAAAAGTCGCCTGGGCCACGGACCCGGCATGGGCCGTTTCGCTCACGCCGGGCAGCAGCGGCACGCTGTTGCGGTCGTTCGGACGCGCCCCGTCTTGCAGCAGCAACGCCTCGGGCGTCTCGGCGCGACCGGCCAAAAGATAGGCGCTCTGCCGGTCGAGCGGCAGCAGAAACGCAGTGAGGGCGTCCTTCCACGTACCCTCGACCCAATACGGATCGCGCGCAAAATTGCCCTCCATGTCGAACTCCGCCCAGAGCCAGGTGTAGCTGCCGACCGCCTCGGCAAAGCCGCCGTTTTGGGCGACGACCAGCGACGTTTTCTCGCCGGGAACGTGCTCGATCTGACAGACCAGTTCGCCGCCGTTCTGCAAATTCCAGCGCAGGTCCCAGTAGACGTTCGGGTCGATGATCCAGCTCCGCCCGTGATCGCGCACCATCAAGGCCAGCGCCTGGGAAAATTGCCGCCACTCTTTTTCGTTCCAACTCGGCGGCTGAAGAATTTCCTTCGCGCGCAGCAATCGCACGCGCCACTCCGCGAGAATACGATGCAGTTCAACCGGCGAAATCATCGGAGAACGGGTAAATCAAAGCTTTTGCGTGGTGGTGCTTCTCTCCTCCAGGTCCCGTACCCGCGCGCGCAAATTGGCCGTCTCCTGCGCCCGCGAAAGCTTCTCCTGCTTCAAGGCGCTCGCGTTGTCGGTCGTCGCGGCGATCAGCTTGTCTAGATCTTCCTGCTGCCTGATGATCAACTCCTGCTGGCGGGAAATCTGCGCCTGCGCCGCCGTCAGCGTTTCCTGCGTCGTCGCGAGCTTGGTGTTGAGGTCCTTGTTGGCCGCGGCGTAACGCGAATCGAGATCGGTGACCGTCACGCTCTGGTCGTGCAGTTGCTTGAAGATGACGTTGGCGCCATAGCCGGCCAGTCCAACCACGATGACAAACATCGCGATGAAGCCGTAGACAATATAGCTCAGGATATTACCGACCGATTTTTGTTCGCGCGACTGCCGTTCCACATTGGCGCGATAATCGATGCTTCCTGCGGGCCGGGAAGAAGTTGAGCTAGCCGATGCCGGCGTGGCCGAGGCCGTGGCCGGACGTGCAGCCGAGGAGGGCAGCACAGTCGAGGCGGTTTTGACGGTAGACGACGGGGAAGTCGGGCTGGAGGAAGAAACGGTTTTCATGGTGGTGGAGGAACCCTCCTTACGGGGGTAGGAACTGTAGTAGAGGGTGGCGGGACGGGTACCGTGCGGAGAGCTGGCCCCTTGGGCGGTGGTGGGGCTTGAAGTTGACGTCGCCACAGGCCTGCTCGAGGAGGACGAAGACGCCGCCGCAGTGGCCGAAGCGGTCTGCGATTGAGTCGTCGCCGCGGCCGGCAGGGTCCGGGGCGGGGCGAGCGGAGTCGAGGCGGCTTTCGCCGTGGGGGCGGCCTTGGCTTCTTCCCGAGGCGTAGGCTGCGGCTTCGCGGCCAGGTCGGCAGCGTCGGGTGCCACCTTGGCGGTGACAGGGGCAGGATCGCGGTCCGGTTCGATCGCGGCGGCAGGGTGGGTGCCGTTACCGTTGCCGGGATTGGCCGCGCTGGGCGTTTTGGCCTTAAGCGAACGGCGTTTCAAACGGGTTGACGGCTTCGCAAAATCGAACTCACCGGGTGCGGCCTCGGGTTCAGGTTGGGCGGCGGGGATATCATTTTCCGGCATCCATTGAGAAATAACCTTCTGGGTGGGCAATTCAAGATATAAACGATTTTGAGCGAAGATTTCGCAAATTCCTTGTTACAGATATTCACGTAAATAGTGAGTCGTGGCAAAAATTCGTTCATCTTCCAGCTTGGCAAAAATGGGGCGCACGGCACTATCTGTGCAGCAACCCCGGCGGTTTTCAGCGGAGCTTTACTGCCGCCCGCAGGACCCCCGGAACGTGGTATATTCCCTCCATTCCCTTCATGCGTTTCACTCAGTTCCATTGGAATAAAACCCACCTGATAGTTTTGTCCGCCAGGCATGGCGCGCGCTCCCTTGACCGGCCCGGTGTTGGAATCGCCTGCAAATGAAACTGATCGCCTACAAGACCTTCGACTACAACTGCCAGAAATTGGTCCCGGCTGCCCGCACCCGCGACTGGATGGACAAGACGCCCGGTGCCTTCGCCTATCACTGCCTGCCGCTGGTCATGGCCAACAGCCTCGGCTGGTTCGTCATCAACGACGTGCCGTGCGAAATGGAATGGGACGGGACGGATGCCCCCAGCGGTCTCCAGATCTGGCCCACCGAGGAGATAACGGACATCCAGAAGTTTTTCATGCCCTCGTCCCACTTTGGCTCCGGCGTCGTCACCTTCCACATCGAATTCCTCTTCAAGACCGAGGCGAAGATTTGCATGCTCACCAAGGGCCCGGCCAACATGCCAAAGCACGGCATCCAGGCCCTCGAAGGCGTGATCGAGACCGACTGGCTCCCTTATCCCTTCACCATGAACTGGAAGATGACGGCCAAGAATACCAAGGTCCGTTTCGAGCGCGGCGAGCCGATCGCGCAGGTCTTCCCCTATCCCACCGACGTCATCGATTCCATCGAGCCCGAGATTCTTACGCTCTCAATGGACACCAACCCCGAGCTTTTCCTTAAGCACGAAGATTACCGCAAGAAGCGGACGGTCTTTAACGAGAAGTTCAAGTATGACGGTGCCAAGCGGCAGAAATATTACGTCCGCGGTGAGGATTCCATGGGCGACAAATACCCCGAGAACCATAAAACCGATTGGAAAACCAAGAACTTCGTTTCCAAGCTGCAATAACCCGATTAATTTTCGACGGAATTCCGTCATCCCGTCATCCCGTCATAATTTCCCCTTTACCCATGCCCACCAATACCCTGACTGAACCGGCGGCCACCAGCGAAACCCTTAACTTCGAGAACGCCCGCGCGGCGCAGGCGCTCTACGTCAACGACCC
>Ga0302319_10004524_pt1 | contig 28498 bp, 16 predicted proteins | sample Bog_T0_2_FD_203319 | JGI IMG/M metagenome (GOLD analysis project Ga0302319, IMG submission 203319) | Peat permafrost microbial communities from Stordalen Mire near Abisko, Sweden - Bog_T0_2 | ecosystem: Environmental > Terrestrial > Soil > Wetlands > Peat | place: Sweden: Abisko, Stordalen Mire... | reverse complement strand
CCGAAGTGCGACGAAGCAATGGTGCCGACATTTCCGAGATTGAATGCCGTCGTTGCCGGAGTACCATCAACCCACGGTTCCCCATAGAGGAGCAGATTGCGCTCCGGATACATGGTCGTCAAGTAGGTTCCCCATTGATTGACGGTCTTAAGAGGAAATACGCCGAGCAGGTCGAAGCGGAATCCGTCCACATTGTATTGCGTGACCCAATACTCCAGTGAGTCCTGAATCATGCGCGCAACCATGGCATTTGAGCCATCGATGGTGTTACCGCATCCAGTGATGTCGGTGGTCAGGTAATAGTCGGAACTGATCCCGTAAAAGACTGATTCGCCGCTGGTGTGGTTATAGACCACGTCCATGATCACGCGAATGCCCTGCTGGTGGAAGTTGTCGATCATCCTCTTGATTTCAAGAACGCGGTTCGAGTAGTTAGTTGGAGTTTGCGAGTAGTTAGCCGTTGGAACGTTGTAGTTCAGTGGATCGTAGCCCCAGTTGAAGCAGTCGTTTTCCGCCGTGGTGCTGATGCAGTCGTTGAAGTCGAAGAAAGGCATGATCTGAATATGGGTAACTCCCATATCGGCCAGATGGCTGATACCGGTGCTGTCAGCGCCTCTAACACCATTCACCGTCGTCCCGACATCCGTCATGCCCTCGAAGTATCCGCGATCCGCCGCCGGCACGCCAGAGCTGGAATCGTTGGTAAACTCCCGCACATTAGCTTCATAGATGATCGAATCAACCCGATTGGTGAGCGTTGGGCGCGGCGTCCATCCTGAGGTCAAGGTAGTCAGGCTCGGGTCCATCACAATGTTGTTGTTGGTGCCAGGCTCCACCATCACCCCATAGGGATCGCGCGTGGTGACTCCTCCAACGCGGAAGTTGTAGGCCTGCAGCTTCATATCTCCCGGCACGGTTACTGAGTAAACATCGCTGTAGCCGTTTTCGTTCGCTATCAGGGACATCGGGTACAAGGTCGAGTTGAGGTTCAACTCCACGTTGCTGCTGTTAGGAGACCAAATGGAAAAAGTGGATTGAGCCAGAGTGTACATCACCCCCAGGCGAAAGGATTTGGCAGCCATGCAGCTACCCGTGCTCACGGTGCCGGCGCTGGTCAGGGAAGAGAGATTTCCGGAAGCATCGTAGGCTTCCACCGAATAGCTGTAACTTGTGCCCGCCGCTGGCGTGGCATCGTTGTAACTGAGATTGGCAGTGGTGGCCAGGGGGCTGCCGTTGCGTATAATCTGGTAGCCCGTGATGCCTATCAAACTGGTAGAGGCATCCCAGCTCAGGATGACGTTGCAAAAGGTCGCGTTCTCCACGGCGGCAAAGCTGGTTGGCGCCGTCGGTGCTGTCTTGGTGGCGGCGAGCGTCGTGACCGGGAGCGCGGAGCTGAGCACCGAAGTATCGCCAACCGAATCGTATGCCGAAACCGTATAGGAATAGCTTGTTGAAGCGGCAAGCCCCGTGTCCGTGAAGCTGGTGCTCGTGGAGGTTCCAACCTTGTTCCCATTGCGAAGGATCGTGTAGCCCGCAATCCCCTGGCTGGCGGTTGACGCCGTCCAACTCAGCGCGACACTGCTCGATGTGACCGTGCCAGAAGCGAGAATTGTCGGTTGGCTGGGTTGAGCGAGCGTTGTGACCGAGATCGCAGTGCTGGAAGTCGAGGTATCGCCAGCCGCGTCATAGGCCGAAACGGTGTACGAATAAGTGGTATAAGCGGCGAGGCTGGTGTCCATATAGCTAGCCGTAGCGGAGGTGCCGGTCTTGGTCCCATTGCGCAGGACATTGTAGCCAGCCACGCCCACACTGGAGGTCGAGGCCGTCCAGCTCAAGGCGACGCTGCTGGTGGTGACGGTGCCCGCGACCAGCTTTGCTGGTTGAGTCGGCGGCTGTGTGGAAGCGGACGAACCGGAGGAACTGCCCGACCCGCACCCAGCGACAGCCAACATGGCTGCCATCGGTAAGAAGATGAACACAAATCTGCAAAACTTCATGAATGCCCTCGTATCCTATGCGCAAACGATTTCTCCGCCTGCGAAAATCCAGAAATCAAATGCCTTTCGTTTCTACTGGCGCATTCGTTCCGATTCATCCTAATTCGATTCTTTGTCTCCGAACTGGTCTGCTTGGCCTTTCGCAACAAGAGGACCATGATGAGCGATCTGCCGAATCTACTGCTCAAAGCGCAACAGATGGCTGCCACAAGAACCCGACTTGTCGCTATTCAGAAGGCCGCGTCACATGACCGCTCTTACACTTTCTCGTCAAGAGCCCAAAGGCTGATCATCGTTTCGTCGGAAATGATGGACTTGGGCGCGGAACGTTCTGGCGTTGGAGCAGGGTCAACGCCCTGCTCGATGCAACTTGCGCAGGCATGATTCTCGTCCATGATACGAGTCACAGAGAACTCAGCCGGCTTCCTGTCTGTAACTACGGTAACGTCATAGCCGAAAGCCTTGCTATCGCCGCCGCACCCGTTGCAGGTGCGGATCTCTGGCCGGCAGGCAATGATCTTGTCAACACGCTCCAGATGCTCGGACAGTTCGTTGCGACCGGGATGATTCTTACGGCTGCGTCGTCTCTTGAGAGCCGTATTGCTTCTCTCGGCCGACTCCGGCCTGCAAAACTACGGATTCAGAATGAGCAACGGGCCGTTTCCTGGCACTTGTAACGTGTCGGACAAACGGCCCGTTGTCTTACTTCAGGTACGGAATTACTCCACCGTGAGTGGGAAGACCGTGGTCTGTTGTATCTTTCCGGAAGTTGCAGTTACACCAATCATTGTTGAGGACGGGTAGTGCACCCCACCGCATCCGTTCACCGTGGCCATTACCAGGATGCATACAACGACCATGAGCAGCCGCTGCAGCATTTTCCGCCGCCTAAAGCTGAAGCAGCAGAACAGTGCGGCCAGCACCGAAGCGGGATACAGCGCTTTGGTCCTGTTGAGTGCTGAAGCGGAAGTCGATTTGGAAACGGTCATGGTTGTTGTCACAGAAGTAGTCGACGTCGGTGTGACACTGGCCGGGCTGAAGCTGCACGCCACATTGGCGGGCAGACCCACGCAGGCAAATGTAACCGCCGCACTGAATCCATTCTCGGGCGTGATGGAGATGGTGGCTGTTGCGCTGTTTTGGTCGGTAACTGTCAACATCTTCGAAAGACCGGTGGATGCGCCAGTGATCGTAAAGGTCGGCACTACCACGGTCACCGCTTCCACCGAATAGGCCAGCGTGCTGTCGTTGAATGTGAAGTTGTAGGTGGTCCCGGCTCCAGAGGTGAAGTTGATGTTGCCGGCGCTCACGGGGCTCAATGCGGCTACGCCCGTGGTGCCGCTGGCGCCCCAGCTTGAGGAGTTAGACCAGTTTCCATACGCATCGTACTTGTACGCGTAGGTGGTATTGGGAGCCAGGGTTACCAGGACCTGCCATGTGTCGTCGGCGATCAGGCTCATGGATGAGGTAGTCCAGTTGTTCATCGAACCACGCAGGTCCATCGTGGGGTAGGTGGAGGTGAACGCCGAAGCGGAGGCTGTGGTCGCCGACACGGTGGAAGACGCTGGCGAAGTACCCGCGGCATCGGTAGCCGTCACGTTATAGAAGTACTCCGTGGCGCCTGTGAGGCCGGTGTCGGTATAGCTGGTGGTGCTCGGTGTGCCTACGGCAGCGAAGGTCCCGGTTGCAGAGGTGGAACGAGACACCGTGTAGGAGGTTGCGTTGGTGCTGGCAGTCCAGGCCAGGGTGATGGAACTGCTGGAGGCCGGAGTTGCGGTCAGGCCCGTGGGTGCTGCCGGAATCGGTAAGACCATCGTGGTCGCCGTTACTGTGGAAGACGCCGCCGAAGTGCCCGCGGCGTTGGTGGCCGTCACATAGTAGTAGTACGCGGTGTTGGGAGTCAGGCCGGTATCGGAATAGCTGATGTTACCCGCGGTGCCGATGGAACTGAAGGTCCCGGTCGCTGATGTGGAACGGTACACCGTGTAGGTGGTGGCGCCCGCGCTTGCGGCCCAGGCGAGGCTGATGGAAGAGCTGGAGGCTGCCGTTGCGGTCAGGCCTGCCGGCGCTACCGGAGCTGTCGTCGGGGCGCCCTCGGTCTGTCCAACATAGATTGCGATTGCAGGCACTGCGGATACACCGGGTACGCCCTGAGCGGGCACCGTGACGGTGGCATTGCCACTGGCGTCGACAACGACAACATCCGCCGTGCAAGTACTGGTAGACGAAGTGCCGTTCAGAGTGCCGTTGACAACGTTGCAATAGGTTCCCGCGGGCAGTCCGGTCGCGAACGTCGTGTTCCAGGCGGTTGTGTCGTTGTTCAGAGCGACAAAGCCGAGGGCAGTGCCGGCAGTGACGGTTCCGCTGGTGATATCACTGCTGGGGGCGCGGCTGAACGCAATCTGGTTGTTGGTGCCGACCGTCCAGGTGTTCATGCTTGTGCCGTGAGTCGCGATGTTGAAGCCGACCATATTTGCAATATCGGTCCAGCGGTGGATGAAGTCCCAGCCAGTAGTCGGTGTGGTGCGGGATGTCGGCACCTGTGCAACGCCGCCAGCAAATGCGCTGGTGCAGACGGTAGCGCTGGAGCCTTCGGGTATGGTGCAGCCTGCCGGCGCATCATTCTCGCCGGTCGCGCCGGTGAAGCGATATCCGGATTGAACCTGCGCCATCTCCCCATAGGGCGATGCCAGCATGAAGATATTGGCCAGGTCGTACATGTAAGAGGTGGTCGAATCATTGGGATCGCCCGTAACAAAATCGCTGGCGGTCAGCGAATTGCCGTTGTTTCGTTCGGTGTCCCAATCGTCGATCATGGTCTGCGCGATGGAAGAATCGTCAAAACTCCAGGTTCCGCCCCAATTGCCGGGCGTGCCCATGTCGGCTGGGATAGCTGACAGCGACGCTCCATATTCGCCACGCAGCGCCTGCATCATCAGAGTCGAGAATTGAAACTCCTGGACTGCGCCGTTGGCAGAGAATTGAGAACGCGGATTGGATTCGCCATCCACAACTACTTCCTGGGTAACCCATGGCGCCTCGCCTTCATTCGTTAAAGCCTGCACAGTATTCACGGCGCCGAAGATTTGAGCCATCGCGAATTCCTGTTGGTGCTTTGCTGCATCGATGCGGAATCCGTCAATTCCGATGCTCAGCAGCGATTCGAGATAGGTTGCAATCTTGGCCTGCGTCGCGGAATTTTCGGTGGCGATATCCGGCATTCCCTCAAGCTGGCAATTCTGTACGTCGTACTGGCCGATTCCACCAGGATACAGAGTCGCTGTATAGTTCGCAGCAGCAGTCGGGGAACTGGCACTGGCTACCGGGATGTTTCCGCCGTTGTAGTCGTTCTGAGTGATCGCACAGGCCGGATGAAAATCCGTCGCGGTGAAACCTGGATATGTCGTCGTCGAACTGTCCCAGGAGGAGGTGCCGTCGGTTGCCCCATTGGGTGCAGTCCCTGAACCGCCTGCCATCTGATTGGTCACCACGTCGGCGTACACTCGCACTCCGGCTGCATGACAGGTAGTGATCATCGTCGCCAGCTCTGCCGCGGTGCCCATGTCGCTGGTCAAGTTGCTGTAATTGACCGGCTGGTACATATTCCACCAGACCGGCGACGTTACGCCAACGTTGCTCAGTGAAGCCTGCGGGGGCGAGATCTGTACGCCGCCATAGCCCTTCGGCCCGAGGAACTGTGTGCACTCCTGCGCGATATCGTTCCAACTCCATCGGAAGAGCTGCACCGAGGCATATGGGGGGTTCAAGTTGGGATTAACGGTAGCTGTCGCCGGGGTCACAGAGTAGGCCAGCGTGCTGTCGTTGAAGGTGAAGTTATAGCTTGTCCCGCTCCCCGAGGTGAAACTGAGGTTGTTTTGGGAGTTCACTGCAGCCACGCCAGGCGTACCACTATCACCCCAGTTTGAGGTGGCAGCCCAGTTTCCGTACGCGTCGTACTTGTACGTGTAGGCAGTATTTGGAGTCAGCGTGACCGCGACCTGCCATGTGTCGGTGCCGATCAGGGTCATGGGTGTGGTAGCCCAGCCGTTCATCCCACCACGCAGGTTCATTGTTGGGTAGATGGAGGTCATCGAAGCATCTGGGGCGATCACGGAATGCTTAGCGGTAGCTGCCTGCCCTCTCGGCAACATACTCAGGACTGCGACTATAAACGTCAGGGCGATCAGCGCCCTGGTCATCAACTTGCGACGTTTCATTGTGGTTTTTCTCCTCACACAACTGATGTAATTTGTCCTTGGCCTACGAAAAATCCGTGCGGCGCGCAGTACTGAAGCCGGTGCTAACTGCCTCCCGCTTGCGACATCCACAAGAATGTCGCAGGCGGAGAGGCGCCCGGCACTGTCTGCCGACAGGAGAAACGCGCTAGAAGGTGAAACGAGCCGCCAACTGGATCTCGCGGTTGCTGTAGGACTGCACCCCTTCGACCTGGCCGAAGTTTCCACCGTTCATGTTGGAATTCGGATTGGTGAATTCCGCGGTGTTGAGGACGTTGAAAGCATCGCCGTGCAGTTCGAGCGTGTACTTCTCCATCAAATGGATGTTCTTCTGCACGCTGAAATCGACTTTGCGATATCCCGGTCCGACAACCTGATTGCGGCCCAGTGTGCCCAGCCTCAGGTAGGTTTGTGTGCTGTTGTATCCGGGCACATGAGGTGGCTCGGCGAAAAATGGATTGGCGGTGGTACCGATGTCAAACCACTGTCCGGAGATACTCTTGGTATAGTGGATGGGTTTGACCAGGTCGGGACGGTTTCCTGGCTGATTATCTCCAGTTGAGAGATCAACCGGCGTGCCGGACTGAACGAGAGCGATGACGCTGCTCTGCCAGCCTCCGATCAGCAAATCTATAACGGTCGGCACATTGTTGGCAAAGCGCTGGCCGTGTCCGAAGGGCAACAGATAGACGATCGACGAGCTGAAGACCTGGCGCTGATCCTGGCTTGAGTTGCCGTAGCCGGCCATCGGGTCGTAATAGAGAGCAGCGGTCTGGCCCTGGAAGGCGCCCGGCGAGTCGTCCAGTGTGTGCGACCAGGCGTAGGACACGGTTCCGGTCAGTCCGTTGGTAGCACGGTGTTCCGCGTGAACCTGCAAACCCTCATAGTTGGAGATGCCGTTATAGGCATTGAGATTGATGCCGCCCAGGCTGGGCAGGTTCGGCGTTCCGGTGCCAAATTGGTTCATGTTGTACGGGTAGTAAGTGGACAGGTGCTCGCCTCTGGTTCCCACCCAGGCGACATTCAAAACATCTTTGGAGCCAATTGCGCGCTCCACCTGAACGTTCCACTCATGAATCATGCTGGTCTGATTGTGCTTGTCGACGGCAATCATGCTGGTGCCGGTGGGTGGGTTTAGAGGATCGAAGTCGACGTAGCCACGTGCCGGAAGCGCCGTGGTCACCGTGCTGGGATCTGTGTAATTCGAGCAGTTGAAATTGTTGCCCGCGTTGGTCGTGGCCTGGTTGAGCTGGCCGGTGAAGGTGATGCAGTAACCGTCGCTGGCCATGTAGCTGTTGCTGCCGCCAAAGGGCGCCTGCTCGCCGAGTTGGTTGTTGATGCCGCCATAATCGGGGTAGTAGAAGATGCCGTAGCCCCCGCGGACCACAGTCTTGCCATTGCCGGTCAGATCGTAGGCAAAGCCCACGCGCGGACCGAAGTCATGATAGACCTGCCCAACGATGCTATTGGAAGTGCCGTTCTTTCCGGCGAGCATGACCGTACTGGTGTTGATATCAAAGGCCGACTGCTGGTTGTGTGCTTCATAGGGATGGGAGAGGAAATCCCAGCGCATGCCCAGATTCAGGGTCAAACGGCGATTCACGCGCCAATCGTCCTGCCCGAAAACGCCGTCTTCCTGGCCGATATTGGAAAAAAAGCCGGCTTGCGAGCCAATTTGGTAATTGTCCATGCCGCCTGCAAGAAGTTCGGAAACTTCATAGCCGGTGAAGTCGACCTGTCCTCCGTCGATCCAGAAGTAACCTTTACCCTCCTGTGGGTTGAAGAACGATACCTGGCGACGCAGCAAGGTTCCGCCGAATTTGAAGGTGTGGTTGCCGCGCACGTAGTTCATCGAATCGGTTACCTCATAGGTGTTTTGAGGAACCATATACAAGCCATAGTCGCCGGTGTATTCGAGGTTGCCCTTCCATCCGCCAATCAGGGCGCCGCCGGTGGTTTCCGCATTGATGTTGGCGTTCACGATGCCCAGATCCTTCGACACATTCGCGCCGTACATCGGCGGCATGTAACCGTAGTTGTCGCGGTTATAGCCCACATGCGCCTCATTGACCAGGCTGGGAGAAAAGATGTGCGTGTAGCCCAGGTCATAGCCGCGCGCATGAGTGGGGTTGGTGCCGGTTCCATAGCCTGCCGGAAGCTTCGCGAACTCCGAAGTCTTGGTGTTGACCGAATTGTCGTAGCTCACCCGGAAAAACGCCATATTGGTGGGGGAGGCGTTCCAGTCCACCTTGACGTCGAAGGTGTTGTATTTGTTGTCTGCCGTCTGGTTGTCGAGGTAATTGTTCAGATAGCGATCCGTGCGGGTGGGCGTCGGGAACGCATTGAGATAGTTGACCGCGGCCGAATTCTGACGTGCGGTGGGAATGATATTGCCCGCGAAGGGCTGGCAGGTGGTGGGATCGTAGATGAGGCCTGGGCTGATCGCACCGGATTGGGGATCGCAGCGCGGATACTGCGTCTCGTACTGCGGGGTTGCTTGTCCGGACATCCCTTCGTTCTGAAGTTCCGTGAAATTGCCCTCGCGCATCAGCGTCGTGGGAACGGTCAGATAGTGCGAAGCCGACGGAAGTTTCTCGCGCAGCGCCGCGTAATCTCCGAAGATGAACAGGTGATTCTTGAGAATCGGTCCGCTGAGCGAAAAGCCCGGCTGATTGCGCAGGAAGCCTGCGTTGGGCGTTTCCGGCGCGCCCTGGAAGCGATAACTGGAGTTGGCGTCGAAGGCGGCATCGCGGTAGAACCAGAAGGCCGAGCCGTGATAGGTATTGCTGCCTGACTTGATGGAACTGACGACGGTGGCCCCGCCCGCGCGGCCAAACTCGGCCGGAGCCACGTTGGTGTTGACTTTGAATTCCTGCGTCGCATCAATATTGGGGAAGAACAAAATCGTTCCCACCAGGCCGTCGTTATTGTCGATGCCATCGAGGATGAAGTTGTCCGCCTGGGGACGAAGACCGTTCACAGAGATTGCCGCGCCGCCGCTTTCATTGTTGCGCAGTGTCTCGGTATTGTTGCCGATACCGCTGGCTGCGTCACCATAGGCGCCGCGCGTCACGCCCGGAGTCAGCAGGGCAAGGCTGCTGAAGTTGCGGCCATTCAGCGGCAGTTCCGAGACCTGCTCGCCCTGAATCGTCGCACCAATGACCGCGTCAGAGGTGTTCACCAGCGCTGCGGCGGTGGTCACCTCAACGGTTGTCGAAACCCCGGCGGGCGCCAGTTGGAAGGACAGATTCTGGGTGGTGGTAATGGTGATCGTTACCGTGGTCACTTGCTCCCTGAACCCCTTGGCCACAGCATCAACCTTGTAGTTGCCACGCGGCACGGCCAGAATCCTGTATTCGCCCGCGTCGTTGGAGACGGCTTTGAGCACCAAGCCGTTTTCCGTGTTGGTAGCAGTGATCTTCGCCGCCGGCACCACTGCGCCGGTGGCGTCGGATACCGTTCCCGCGATTCCTCCCGTATCGGTTTGCGCCGACAGCCTGGCGGGCGCCAGCCCTATCGAAATCATAAAGCCGAGCAAGAGTATGCAGGCTGACGTGATGGCCTTCAAGCCGCCGTGTCTTTTGTATTGCATCGATGGTCCTCCCTGGGTTTTCGAAACTTCATGCGTTCTTGAAATCGTGTTCCGGCGGTTTAAACGAGGAATTGATCCGTCATTTCCGCCGTGATCTGTGAAGGGGCTCACCGCCTCCTTCGTCTACGTTGCTGAAACGTGTTGACTATCGCCACTGCATGTAAGGATTAGCAATCCACACGGTACCTTTTCTCAGTAAAGTTAATGTCAACAAGTAAACCGCATAGAACCAGTCACTTCCGTGGATATGTCCATCGCTGTTTATCTCCTGAGAGCACGAAGTTGAATCGGACGCCCATGGGAAGAACCCGGCATAGGACGAATGCTCCTGAGAAACCTGCCCTGCAGCCTGCTACGGAGAAGGCGAATGAAATGCGAACCAAATGTGTGCAGAGCAGAAGCGGCCCACGCGTGAGTTCTGGTTGCAGAAGGCACGGACTGTCAGTCTGGCCAGAGCCTGCCTGAGACGCATAAGCCTGGCTTTGGGGGGCAAGCGGAGCCCGTTCAGCCGAATGATGTGGTGAGGGGAAAACCGGTTTTCAAGACCGCCGGTATCAACCGCTCACCCATCCCTCCGCAGGGTGTAGGGCTCTCCTCGATTGTGCGTTGAAACCGGGCGGAGCCGGGAGGGCCTGGCCATGAAGCTCGCCCGGCGAAGCGGAGAGCCGGCGCCGGACGGCCGCGGCGGAAGGACGGCCCAGCTCCGGCAATGCCGGCCCGCCCGGTCAGCGCGGCAGTAACGTCAAAGCCATTGAAATCACAGCGAATCAGGCAAAAGGGTGCTACAACAGGAGTGAATGGTCAAGAGAAAGAAATCTGCGACCGAGCCGCAGCCTGGGCAGCCGATCAGCTTGAAGATTCTGGGCGAGTATCTGAACCTGTCTCCGGCTACCATCTCGCTGGTGCTCAACAACGCTCCCGGCGTGCGCTCCATTCCCCAGGAAACCCGCGACCGGGTCACCAAGGCAGCTACCAAGTTCGATTATCGGCCCAGCTTTTACGCGCGTTCACTGCGCAAGCGCCAGACCTTCTCGGTCGGTGTCCTGGTCCCGGACTTGAACGACCATTATGTTGCGCAGGTGCTGGCCGGCGCCGAGGAATTCCTCATCGAGGAGGGATACTTCTACCTCACGGCCAGCCACCACCGCAAGCCCGACCTCATCGAAGAATACCCGCGCCTGCTCATGGATAGGTCCGTCGAGGGGTTCATCCTCGTCGATACGGTGCTGGACCACAGCATCAACCTGCCCGTGGTGGCCGTGGCTGGCCATCGCAAAATCGAGGGGGTCACGAACGTTGCGCTCGATCAGCGCCGCGGTGCGGAACTCAGCCTGCGCCACCTGCTCCAGTTGGGCCACCGCAAAATCGCTTTCATGCGCGGCGGAAGCCACAGCTCCGACGCCGACGATCGCTGGGAGTGCCTGATGGCGGTGGCCAGGGAACTCAAGGTGGAAATGCTGCCCGAGCTCACCGTGCAACTTCAGTTGCGCACCTCCACGCCGGAACTCGGCTACGGGCCGGCCAACGAGCTGATCAGCCGCGGCGGCGATTTCACGGCCGTGGTCTGTTACAACGACGAGTCCGCCATCGGTGCCATCCGCGCCTTCGTGGATCATGGCCTGCGGGTGCCGGACGACATCTCCGTGGTCGGCTTCGACGACATGCAGAGCGCGGCCTTCCACAACCCCTCGCTCACCACCATTCGTCAGCCGCTGAATCAAATGGGAATCGTCGCCGCGCGCATCCTGCTGCAGCGCATTCGCGGCCAGGCCAGCTTCCCTGAAGCGGTGCCCATCCTGCCCGAGCTGGTGATCCGCGAGTCTACCAGCCCGCCCAACCCCAAGCGCGGCCGCGCCAAGCGGGGATGAACCGGCCGCGGGAAATCCAGGTTTTGTGATTTTGGAGCGATCGAAACGGTTCTGTCGCGATAAGGAAGCTTGAACGATCAAAGGCCGATACGGTTCAGCTGGTTATTCTGCCAAGGAGTAGAAAAGCTGTGCGGGGGTTTGTCCCCTGCCGCCGTTCTTCATTTGCCCTTTGCTGATCATGTGCATGAGTTCGATACCGGAGAGAAGGATGCGTGCGCAGCTAAAATCCTTGAAGCCGAGCATCGGTCTGGTTCGGCGTTTAATGGCGCGGTGGTCTTGTTCGACGATGTTGTTCAGGTACTTAACCTGGCGCACGACGATCTGCTTCCCTCGTCCGGCATTCATGGCTTCAAGAGCCGGGATATTCGAGCCACTCTTATCGATGGTCACTTTCTCTGGTTCCTCGTTCCGCTCGATTGCCTGTTCGAAGAACATACGTGCCGCAGCCTTGTCGCGATGCGCCCGCAGCAAGAAATCGACTGTGTCGCCTGACTTATCGACGGCTCGGTACAGATACTTCCACTCGCCCTTAACCTTGACATATGTCTCGTCCATGCGCCAACTCCTCCCGACCTTGCGTTTGGAGCGCCAAAACGCCTTCTCCAGGACTGGCAACAACTTGATCGCCCAGCGGTGCACGGTCGAGTGATCGACAGAAATCCCACGCTCGCCCATCATTTCCTCGAGATTACGAAGACTCAACGGATACGCGCAATACCAGCGCACACAAAGCAGAATCACATCCAGAGGATAATGCAGGCGCTTCAAGACCTTTGCCACCACTGGATTCAACGTCTGTCTCATTGCTCTGCACCTCGCTGTCAATGCAAAGAATAGCAAAATCACCTTATTGCGATAGAACCGTATTAACAGCCTGTGGGGAATGTCATGTTTTGAATGGGCACGGCTCCAGCAGTGCCCTTTCATCGCAGCCACTTCTTCACGCCGCACCTAAATTCCTACCCCGCCTTTTCCCCCAGCCGCTGCGCCCGCCACACGGCGCCCTCGATGCCCGCCGTCTCCTCCTGCCCAATTGGCATCAGCGGCGCTTCAGCCTGCAAGCCGGCAAAAAACGCCTCGCGAACCAGCCGCGCCTTGCCCACAATGCTGCCGATCCAGGCTAGGGGAACTTCTTCGGTGAGCCCGTGCTTCCTGCGCAGCTTGGCCCGCACCAGCAGCACCGAATCCACCAGGTCGGTGGCCGCCTGCCGGATCACGCTCAGCGCTACCGGGTCGCCAGCCTCGGCCAGCTCTTCGATGGCCGGCGCCAGAGCCGCAAAGTCCGGCCCCGGTGTGCTGTCGCCCAGGTTCACCAGCTCTTCAATGCTTGCCGTCCCCCAGATGCGCCCCACCGTCTCCAGAACCTGCGAAGGCTCCTCGCGGTCATAGGCTGTCAGCGCCCGGCGGATGCTGTGCAGCCCGATCCAGTAACCGGAACCCTGGTCGCCCAGCCGCGAACTCCACCCCCCCGCGCATTCGCGGCTGCCGTCCGGGGCGCGCCCGATGGTGTTCGAGCCGGTTCCGGCTATCTGCAGGATTCCCGGGCCCCCGCGGAAGGCTGCGTCGAGCGCAATCACCTCGTCGCCAACCACCTCGGAACGTTCCACGTGAAAGTCGCGAAAGACCGCGGTAATCCACTCCTTGACGCCGGGCATGGTGGAGCTGGCCACCCCCGCCGAGGCGGCGTGGACCTGGCTCACGCCAGCCTGTGCGTAAACCTCTTTGAGAAGCGCTCTCAGGTTGGTTTCGGCCACGTCATCGCCCACCCGCAGCCGCTTGATGGAACCGCTCTCCGCATAGGCCAAAGCCTGGTCGCCCGCTACCAGCGAAGCGCGTGTGCGCGTCCCGCCGCCGTCAATTCCCAGAACTACGTTCATCCTTCGCCTGCCCCTTCATTTGCAGTTCTTCACTTGCAGTTCTTCACTTGCCGGCCTCTTCGCCGCCGTCCCTGAGGGTTGCCGCCAGAATGTTCAGGCTGCCATCGGACTTGGACGGGACGAGTCCCAGCATGTGCGCCAGCCACGGGTACAGGTTGACGTTCTCAAACGGCGCTACGGTTTTGCCAGCCAGAATATCCGGGCCGGCGGCAAAAAAGCTGGCCTTCATCTGTGCCATCTTGCGCGGATCGAAGCCGTGCATGCCGGGAATCGGCGGCTGGTCCGGCTTGCCCGCCGCCGGCGCATGGGCGCGGATGGCGTAGGGGCCCGTAGCCACCACCACCGGGTCGCCCTCGCGCGGATTCTGGTTGTACTCAAGGTCCGCCGGCACGTCCTTGCGGCGGTACGCCACGAATTTTTCCGATGCCTTCTTCAACTGGTTATAGACGCGCTGGCGATCTTCTTCGCTCTTCCCGTAGAGCAGGGTCCCGGCCGTCTCAAAGCCGCTCAGGTCGGCGAACTGGTCCAGGGTAACCCACGGGCCTTCAATCTTCACCATGCCATGGTCGCTGACCACCACCAGGTCGATGGGCAGGCCGGTCGAGTCCAGAGCCGCCTTCAACTTCCCCACCATGCCGTCCATCTTCCGCTCGGCGGCCCGGGTTTCAGGGGCGTCGGGGCCGAATTCGTGGCCTTCGTGATCGGGTTCGGAGTAGTAGATGGTGATGAAATGCGGGCGTTCGGCAACAGGCAGCCTCAGCAGGGCCAGCGCATTGTCGATGCGCGCCTGCTGCACCGGGTCCGTGGCTTCGGTTTTCGAGTCGAAGCGCGCGTACCAGGTGGGCGCAAAACCGGCAATCTTGGCCTCGGAACCGGGCCAGAACAGGCAGGCGGTCCGCATCCCCTGGCTCTCGGCCAGGCTCCACAGCGGCACGCCCCCGTACCAGGACCCGTCCGTAACGGCCTTGGGGTCCGCGATCGCGTAGCGGGCCTGTTTCGTCTCGTCCCAGAAGCTGTTGGCCACCAGCCCATGGTGCTCGGGATAGAGCCCGGTCACGATGCTGTAATGGTTGGGAAAAGTGAGCGAGGGAAAGCTGGGCAGCATGCCTTCCGGCGCCCAAACCCCCTGTTTGCCCAAGGCCAGAAGATGCGTCGCGCCGTCGCGCCGGGCATAGTCCCAGCGGAACCCGTCCAGAGAGACCAGCACCACATAGTGAGCTTTCTGGGCCGCCTCCGAGTTCAGCCCGTTGTCCGCATGGACCAAGGGCAGCGCCGGATTGAAGCCCGCTTGCTGTGCGCCGGTTTGCTGGGCAAAGAGCGGCGGGGCAAGAAACGGCTGCGCCAACGCCGCCATCCCCAGAGCCAGTGCCAGAGCCCGGAAGATTGCGCGCCTCAAGGGCCGGAATCGCATGGAAAGTACCCCCGCATCAGCTTATCGCACCAGAGGATCAGCTGGTTTTCCCCTGCTCCGCGGGGCTGGCGTTTGAACTCCGCGCCGCCGGCCGGCGACCAAAACGGGTTTGACCTTCTCGAAATGGGTCACGGAAGCGATTCTTCTTCCCTAATGGTTCATTCTGCGCCGCATTCCGGCGAGCCGGGCGGTATGGTGAGGTCACCGCGCTCTCCGGGAGCGCCCTGCCCGCCGCTGCGGGAGACAAGGATCACCATGACCGAAATGGCAAGCGCTTTGCCGCCGCAGGCGGGATCGCAGAAGGGCCAGAGGACGGCGCTGGGCGTGGAGGCATTGGCGCAGTCGTTCCTGGACAACCTCTTTTTCGTGCAGGGCCGGTCCACCGAGCGGGCCACGGTAAACGACCTCTACATGGCTCTGGCGCACACCGTCCGCGACCGTTTGGTGGAGCGCTGGATTCAGACGGTGAAAAACTACCAGGCGCAGGACGTGCGCGTGGTCTGCTATCTTTCGGCGGAGTTTCTTACCGGGCCGCACCTGGCCAACAACCTCATCAACCTGGGCATTTACGACGAGACCGATCAGGCCATGCGCCAGTTGGGCATCGACCTGAACACCCTGATCGAGCAGGAAGAAGAGCCCGGCCTGGGCAACGGCGGATTGGGCCGCCTGGCCTCCTGCTTCATGGATTCTCTGGCCACTCTGGACATTCCCGCCATCGGCTACGGGATTCGCTACGAGTACGGAATCTTCGACCAGCAGATTCGCGACGGCTGGCAGGTGGAATCCACCGACAAGTGGCTGCGGTTGGGCAATCCCTGGGCTCTCGAGCGGCCCGAAGATGCGTTTGAAGTCAAGATGGGCGGCCGCACCGAGCGGCACACCGACGCCAAGGGGCGGTTGCGCGTGGAGTGGATTCCGCAGAAACTGGTGCGCGGAGTGCCGCACGATACGCCCATCCTGGGCTACCGCACCAACACCGCCAACACCATGCGCCTGTGGTCGGCGCAGGCCGTGGAAAGCTTCGACTTCGAGACCTTCAACCACGGCGACTTCTTCGGCGCCGTGGCCGACAAGGTCTCCAGCGAGAACATCTCCAAGATTCTCTACCCCAACGACGAGGGCGTGCAGGGCAAGCAGTTGCGGCTGGCGCAGCAGTTCTTTTTCGTCTCCTGCAGCCTGCAGCACATTCTCAAAATTCAGGCCACCCAATCCCGTCCGCTGGCCGAGTTGCACCGCAACTTCGCCATCCAGATGAACGACACCCACCCGGCCATCGCGGTGGCCGAGCTGATGCGGCTGCTGATGGACGAGCACGGGATGGAGTGGGACGCGGCCTGGCACGTGACGACGCACGCGCTCTCCTACACCAACCACACCCTGCTGCCCGAGGCCCTGGAGCAGTGGCCCCGCAGCCTGTTCGGTTCGCTGCTGCCCCGGCACCTGGAGATTGTGGACGAGATCAACCGCCGGCATCTGGACAATGTGCGGGCCCGGTTTCCCGGCGACCAGGGCCGCGTCGCGCGCCTTTCGCTGATCAATGAAGAGGGCGAGAAGTTCGTCCGCATGGCCCACTTGGCGGCCCTGGGCAGCCATGCCATCAACGGCGTGGCCGCGCTCCACACCGAGCTTTTGAAGAGCCATGTGCTCAGCGATTTTTATGCGCTGACGCCGGAGAAGTTCTCGAACAAGACCAATGGGGTGACGCCGCGCCGCTGGATGGTGTTGAGCAACCCGCGCCTGGCCAATCTGCTCACCGCGCGGCTGGGCACGGGCTGGGTGCGGGATCTGGAAAAGCTGCGCAGGCTGGAGCCGCTGGTGGACGACAAAGAGTTCGCCGACGATTGGCGCGCCATCAAGCGGCACAACAAGCTGCAGCTTTCCACCTACATTCACGACCGGCTGGGCATCTCCACCGATCCGGAGTCGATCTTCGACGTGCTGGCGAAGCGGCTGCACGAGTACAAGCGCCAGCACCTCCAGGTGCTGCACATTCTCACCCTTTACAAGCGCATCCAGCGCGACCCGGATGCCGAGGTGGTGCCGCGCACCTTCCTGTTCGGCGGCAAGGCCGCGCCCGGCTATCGCATGGCCAAGCTGATCATCAAGCTGATTCACTCGGTCGGCGAAGCCATCAACTCCGACCCCCTGGTCCATGGCCGGCTGAAGGTGGTTTTTCTGCCCGATTTCAGCGTGAAACTGGGCCAGAGGGTGTATCCCGCCGCGGACCTGAGCGAGCAGATTTCGCTGGCCGGCAAGGAAGCCTCGGGCACCGGCAACATGAAGTTCGCCATGAATGGCGCTATCACCATCGGCACGCTGGACGGGGCCAACATCGAGATTCGCGAGGAGGTGGGCGAGGAGAACTTCTTCCTCTTCGGGTTGACCACTCCGGAAGTGGAAGCGCGCAAGCGGGAGGGCTACAGCCCGCGCGCGATTTTCGACTCCAACCCCATGCTCCGCGAAGTGCTGGTGTCGCTTTCGAACGGCGAGTTTTCGCACGGCGACCGGGGATTGTTCGAGCCGCTGGTGAACTCACTGTTGACCAGCGACGAGTACATGCTGCTGGCCGATTACCAGTCCTACATTGATTGCCAGGACCGCGTGAGCCTGGCCTACAAGGACCGCGAAGCCTGGACGCGCATGTCGATCCTCAATGTGGCGCGCATCGGCAAGTTCTCCTCCGACCGCTCCATCCGCGACTATTGCGCGGACATATGGAAGAGCTGGCCGGTGAAGATTCAACTGTAGGGCCAGGGCGCTGGTCGAGGGTTTCCCGAGCCCAGAATCGGGGCTTGGGAACCCTCGCACTGCGCAACGCTCAGGGGTTGTGGTATACGTTTCCACATGGCCCGTCGCTGCTTGTTTTTCTTGGCTATCGCGTTCTTTTCCGCCGCCGCTCCCCTCTCCGCCCAGAACCTCGCTCCTACCCCGCCCATGGGCTGGAACAGTTGGGACGCCTATGGCCTCACCATCAATGAGGACGACTACCGGGCCAACGTCAAGGTGCTCGCCGGGATTCAGGAATACGGCTGGAAGTACGCCGTCATCGACGAGGGCTGGTACATGAAGGCCCCCTTCGCCGACAAGGTGGCCACCCGGCAGTACGTTTGGGATGGCAACGGGATTCTGATTCCAGCCTCCAACCGCTTCCCCTCCACAGCCGCCGGCGCCGGCTTCAAACCCCTGGCCAACTGGGTCCATGCGCAGGGCCTCAAGTTCGGCGTCCACATTGTGCGCGGCATTCCGCGCCAGGTGGTCGAGCAGAATCTGTCCGTCGCGGGAAGCAAATTTCATGCCGCCGACGCCGCCGATACCAGTTCCCCCTGCCCCTGGGATGAGGGCAACTGGGGCGTGAAGGACAATGCCGCTGGCCAGGCGTATTACGACTCGATGCTCAAGCTCTATGCCGGCTGGGGACTGGACTTCCTCAAGGTGGACTGCATCTCCGACCACCCCTACCGGCCCACTGAGATCAAGCAGATTGCCGAGGCCATCCGGAAGACCGGTCGGCCGATTCTGCTCAGCCTGTCCCCTGGGCCAACGGCTCTGGAGCACGGAGCCGAGGTAGCCGAACTGGCGCAGATGTGGCGCATTTCCGACGACCACTGGGACGTCTGGGCTGCCGAGCACAAGCCCGGCGAGAGCGAGTTTCCGTTTGGCGTTCGCGACGCCTTCGACCGCCTGGCCAAGTGGTTCCCCTATACGCGGCCGGGCAACTGGCCGGACGACGACATGCTGCCCTGGGGCTGGCTGGGGCCGCATCCGGGATGGGGCGAGGCGCGGCAGTCGCGGGAAACCCACGACGAACAGCAGACCGAGTTCACGCTGTGGGCCATCTCCCGCTCGCCGCTGATTCTGGGCGCCAATCTGACCAAATTGGACGACTTTACCCGCTCGCTGATCACCAACCACACCATGCTCTTCATGAATCAGAACCTCACCTACAGCCGCCCCGTCGATACGGCGAGCCTGGGTTCTGGCTTTGAGCACGCGCGGGTCTGGCGCGGCACCATCAACGCTCCCGGCGCGGGAAATTACGCGGAGTTCTTCGCCTTCTTCAACCTCGACGACAAGCCCGTGACCCTGCGCGCCACCTGGAAGCAGTTGGGCTTGGAAGGCGCCAAGCACCTGGCCCAGAATGTGTGGACCGAAGGCGCCTTCAAGGAGTCGAAGGAAGTGACCATGACCTTGCCCGCCCACGGCAGCACGGTCTACGAGCTTCGATAGAACCGGGACTGGTCAGGTGCCGCAAACAGGGGGGCGCCTGTCCGGCCCCGCGATGCCGCCCCACCCATGCGTGTCGCGCATTGGCTCGCCAAGTCCCAGACCCCGGGCCTGTTGTGCGAAAATATCTGCTCGGCAATTGGACGGAGGTTGTTAGCGCCCTGGCCGACAGGATCGACTCATGCCCTTGCTTCGCACCGCCTTCATCGCACTGTCCCGCAATCGACTTCTGCGCCAATTCAGCGAACATTCCCGGATGGGCATCAAGCTCAGTTCGCGATTCATTGCCGGCATGGAGATCCAGGACGCTCTGCGGGTTGCCGAGTCGATGAACAGGCAGGGCATCGCCGTCACCCTGGACTCGCTGGGCGAGAGCGTGACCTCCGAAACCGAAGCGCATCAAGCCGCCGAGGTTTACCACCGGCTGCTGGACGCCATTGCCGAGCGCAAACTGGACGCCAACATCAGCGTCAAGCTGACCCAGATGGGCCTGGACCTGTCTCCTGAACTGGCCGAGAGCATTGCCGAGAGCCTCGGCCGCCACGCCCGCTCCGTGGGCAATTTTGTCCGCATCGACATGGAAGGCTCGTCGCTGACCCAGGTGACCCTGGACACCGTGCGCCGCCTCAACGCCCTGCCCGATGTGCGCGGGGCCATCGGCGTGGTCATCCAGGCCTATCTCTACCGCTCCCAGTCGGACATCGAGCAACTGGTGGTCGAGGGCATCCGCGTGCGCCTCTGCAAGGGCGCGTACAACGAGCCCTCCGATGTCGCATTTCCGCGCAAGGCCGATGCCGACTCCAATTACATCCGCCTAAGCTGCATGTTGCTCGCCAGCAGCATCTATCACGGCCTGGCCACCCACGACGATGCCATGATCGCGGCGGCCAAGTCGTTCGCCGCGCAGCACCAGGTCGAACCCGGCAACTTCGAGTTCCAAATGCTCTACGGCGTGCGCCGCGACCTGCAGCGCAGACTGGTTCGCGAGGGCTACAAGGTGCGGGTCTACGTCCCCTTTGGGCAGGAGTGGTATCCCTACTTCATGCGCCGCCTGGCGGAGCGTCCCGCCAACGTCCTGTTCATCCTCAAGAACCTGTTGCGGCGCTAGCCCATCAAGCTCCGTCATTCTGACCGAAGTTGGGCGTTTTTTTGCCGGGCGCCATCTCGTTGCGATTCTGTCTTTGCGGCCGGGGGCAGTCCCTACGGCTTGGCCGCTCCCAATTCGTCCTTGTACACCTTCCCGCCCTTCATCACGAACGACACATGCTCCAGCACCTCCACCCGCTCCAGCGGGTTGGCCGTGACGGCGATCAGGTCGGCGTACTTGCCGGCTTCGAGCGTTCCCACGTCCTGCGCGCGGTCGATCAGGTCGGCGGCCGACGACGTGGCGGCCCGTATGGCTCCAGCCGGGGTCATGCCGAACTTGACCATGTAATGAAACTGCTTGGCATTGTCCCCGTGGGGATAGACTCCGGCGTCCGTTCCAAACGCGATCTTGACTCCGGCGGCTACAGCCTTGGCGAAGTTCTCGCGCTGCAGCCGGCCAACCGTCTTTTCCTTGTCCACCATCTCTTTGGGCAGCCCGAAATCGACAGCCTTGCCCAAAATGTAGTCGTCGTTGTAGATGTCGGCCACGAGATACGTTCCGTGGGCCTTCATCAGGTCGATACCCTCCTGGTCGATGAGGCTGCCGTGCTCGATCGAATCCACTCCGGCGCGCACCGCGTCCTTGATGCCCTGCGTGCCGTGGGCGTGGGCGGCGACCTTGCGGCCGGCGCGATGGGCCTCGTCAACGGCCATCTTCATCTCCTCGAAGGTCAGTTGCTCGGCGCCCGGCTTGTCGCCCGCCGAAAGCACGCCGCCGGTGGCCAGAATCTTGATCACATCCACGCCGTACTTCACCTGCTCGCGAACCACGTGCCGCACCTGCTCCGGCCCGTCGGCAATCGAGTAGTCGCGCTCGGCCGGGTACATCATGTTTTCCACCGCCGGGGCAAAGCCGTTCATATCCCCATGGCCGCCGGTGATGGTGATCGCGGGGCCGCTGGCCACCACCCGCGGGCCGGGGATGAATCCAGAGTCGATGTCGCGCCGCAGGTCCACCGCGAAAAAGGGCTGCGAGCCCACATCGCGCACGCTGGTAAAGCCGGCCTGCAAAGTGCGGCTGGCGTTCACCACACCGTTGAAGCCGCCCTGAAAGGGCGTGAATTTGACATCGTTGATGGGGTCATACTGGTCAGCTCGGAATTCCAGGTGCGTGTGGCAGTCAATCAGACCCGGCAGCACCCAGGCTTGCGAAAGGTCAACGACCGTCGCTCCGGCGGGAATCGCCGCCTCGGCGGCCGGCGCAACCTTGGCGATGCGCGCCCCCTCCACCACCAGCACCACGTTGTCGCGCAACTGGTCGCTGGTCGAGTCAAAAAGGTGACCCGCCCTGATGTAGACTGTGGCCGGCGGCGGGGCTGAGGCGGTCTGGGCAAAGGACGCGGGCAGCACGCAAGCCAGCGCGGCCAAAACAGTTGTCGAGCGGCGAAGCAGAGTCGGATTGCGGTGCACGATGCGCTCCTCGAAGCGAAGTATCGGCTCTCCGCATTATAGAGAACCCGCGCCTCGAGCCAGGCGGAGACGGAGAACAAGCCCAAACCTAATCAGCAGCGCCCGTATGCCGAGCCTCGCGCCGTCCCCTAAGATAGTGGGGAATCCTGCAAACCGGGCATTCCCACGGATAGTATCCGAAGAACGCCATCACTCTTTTCTGCAGGAACCCTCTACGATAGACCCTGCGGAGGTACTTGATTCCGCAGTCGGGGCATTCCATATCTGACTTGCTCCGAGAGCCCTTCGACGAAAATCCGAACTTCATCTTGCCTCCCTCCAAGCCAACTGGAGAATTGGCCCCTTCAGACTCTCAACACCGCTTCCCGAATCGAGATCCCGCTCCTCCACCCTCCGGCAGAAAGCGGACTCTCAAGCGGTGATCGGGGTGGTAATTACTCTAATCGGGATGCAACGCCTTGTAAAACATCACTTTAGCAACAAAAACCGGACCCTTGGTAATCTCCACGACTGGCCGGTCTGGAGCCTTCCAACGTCACCCCTGATTCCAATGCGCGGTCATTGCCGAAGAATTACCCCTTCAGCCGCACCAGCGCCGCCCGCGCTAGATCCGCAACCGCCCTTGCCAGCGTCGGCGAAGCATTCAACGATTCCGGCCGCTCCAATCTCACTCCGAGTTTCAAGGCAAACTCCCGAAAGAGATGGTCTATATCATACAGAATCTCGACATGATCGCAGAGAAATCCGATCGTCTGCAGCAGAACCGTTCGCACCCCCGCGGCCGCAATCGATTCCAGCGTCTGCTCCACGGTGGGGCCGATCCAGGGGCCACCGCTCGCGCCCTGGCTCTGAAAAGCAAACCACCACTGCGGAATCTCGGGAACCCGAGCTGCTACAAGCGCTGCGGTCCGCTTGGCCTCCTCCGCGTAGGGATCGGCGCCTTCGCCGGGCCACATTCTCGGCTGCCCTTCGCCGGCCCCCGAGGAACTCTGAATCGTCCTGCACGGCACGCTGTGAGCCGTGAACAGAACCGGAACCGGCGCGCCCACCTCGGCAGAGAGCTTGCTCAACGCCGGACGAAGCCGCTCGGCAAAGGCCTCGATCAGCAGCGGATGCTGCGCCCATCCCGCGGTGAAATCGATACGCAGGCCGCCAGCCTCAGCCTCCACAGCGCGGCGATACAGGCCCACGCTGGTCCGCGAATTCTGCGGCGCGAGACAAAGCACAGCGGCCTCTTCCACCCCATCGGCGCGCATCTGGCGCACCACATCGGGAATGTAAGGGCGCCAATTCCTCATGCCCACGTAGACTTTGACTGGCTCGCCCTTTGCGCCAAGTTCCGCCTCCACCAGCCGCGCCTGCTCCAGGGTGATTTCGGTCAGCGGACTACGTCCGATCAGGGCGTAGCGGCGCTGAATCTCCTCGATCACATGCTGCGGAAGCGGACGGCCGCTGACCACGTTGCGCAGGTACTCGGGAATCTGCTCTACGGTCTCGGGAGTGCCGTGCGCCAGCAGCAGGACAGCCTGTTTACTCATGCGCCGGCTCCAGGCGAAACTCCTTGACCATCTTTACCACCGCCTGGACATTTTCCACCGGCGTCGTCGGTACGATGCCGTGGCCCAGGTTGAAGATGTGGCCGGGTCGGCCATTGGCGGCGCGAAGAATCTCCTTGACGCGAAGTTCCAGAACTTCGAGCGGCGCAAACAGCGTGATGGGGTCCAGGTTGCCCTGCACCGCATGGCCGTGGCCCACCAAGCGCCAGGCTTCGTCGAGGGGCTGACGCCAATCGAGGCCGATGACGTCTGCGCCGGTCTTGGCCATCTGCGAAAGCAGGCCGGCGGTTTCGACGCCAAAATAGATGACCGGCACGCCCATCTGCTGCACCGAGCGGACCAGCCGCTGCGAAGCCTCGAAGGCATAGTCGCGATAGTCGGCCAGGCCCAGCGAGCCCACCCAACTATCGAAGATCTGGATGACATCGGCGCCGGCCTGAACCTGCAGCCGGCAATACTCTTCCAAAACCTTCACCAGCTTGTCCAGCAACAGCCGCCACGACAAGGTGTCGGCGTACATCATGCGCTTGGTGTGGATGTAGTTCCGCGAGCCGCCGCCTTCGATCATGTAGCTGGCCAGCGTGAAGGGCGCGCCGCAGAAGCCGATGATCCCCAGCCGGTCCCGAAAATGCGCTGCCACCTTCTCGATGGCCCGGGCCACGTAAGCCAGGTCGCCGGCGCGGTCGGTGCGCAATGCGCGAACGTCTTCTGCCGTGCGCACCGGATGGTGGACGACCGGGCCTTCCCCGGCCTGAAATTCGAAATCCAGCCCCATCGGCTCCAGAGGCAGCAGCAGGTCGGCAAAGATGATGGCCGCATCCACGCCCAGCTTTTCGGCCGCGGTGATCGTGACCTCGGCTGCAATCTCCGGCTGTTTGCAGATTTCTACCAGCGTGTGGTGCTTGCGCACGTCGCGGTATTCCTGCATGTAGCGTCCGGCCTGGCGGAGAAACCAGACCGGGGTGCGGTCCACGGGACGGCGCAGACAGGCGCGAACAAAGCGGCTTCCGTCCAGAATCGTGTCGGGAACGGATTCAGGGGAGACTTTGGCGGCGGGATCGGGATTGAACGGGTGCATACACTCTGATTCTAACGGGACGGTCACAGTCTTGGCTGGCCCTCACATCATTGGACGGGAGCACTTCAAAATACTTCCAGCCGATCGACAATCCACCCGATCGCACAGCAATTCAATCACCAGCGAACAAAAATCGGCCCCCGTGATGAGCGGGGGCCAAGTTGCCTTGGTTCTCTCGTGTTGCGAGAGCTTGATTGGCGGCCGAACGGCTGGGGGGCCGCCGGCGCGGAAGGTACCTCATGGGGGAGGGCTGCGGCTGTTTAGGGCCGATCCGCGCCGGTCGAAGACGCCACGCCATGGGGGGACGCGGAATCCTGGGCCGCCAAACTGTTTTCCATCAACCGCAGATGCACGCTGCTCGCCACCCTGACGGGCTTGGCATCGTCCGAAGTCTCGGGCTTTGCGTTGCCCAGAGCTACGGAATGCAAACGGTAGACGGGAATTCCATGTTCTGTCACCAGATAGCGCTTGACCGCTTCAGCCAGCCTCTGCGAGCTCTGGATGCCGAGGCTGCCCGCCTGGGGAGAATGTCCTTCGATTTCGACCAGGTAACCCTGGCGACCGGCCAGGTTCGAGGCCAGATCGTCCAGTTGCTTCTTGGCCTCTGCCGACAACACCGGCTGTCCGCCGCGGAATACAACATTGGCTTCGGTGGCCTGCTTATACTGATCCAGGCCGTTGACCGTCGTGTTCAACTGATCCACATGGCCCGCCGCGCCTTGTGCTGTTGAATTGGCTTTCCCGGCTTCGGTGCCGGCGGCCGATGCCGTCTGGTTGGCTGCGTCCGCGGCGGACTGGGCTTGGCGAATGCCGGCCTGCGACCTCTGGTCCACGCCCTGAATGTCCTTCGCGTTCTTGGCGTTCACTTCATCCAGTTCACCGAGCTGTTCCTTGATCGGTTCCACCCGCTTGTTCACCCACTTCTTGCGGGCAAATGGATTCACCTTCCCCCAGAAACCCTCCTGCGCATCGGTGCTCTGAACCGAAGCCGGCGCTGCCGGGGGATGATCCATAGGTTGGGAAGAAGACGAGGTGGCCGCCGGGGCGCTCTGCGGCTGGTCCTGGGGCGCGGCTGTCTGGCCCACGGCGGGCACTGCAATCGCAGTTGCCAGCAAAGCTACAGCGAGCTGGCCAGGGAACGGGATCCGGAATATGGCTTTGACCTTCATGGGTGTTGATCCTCTTCTTGAATTCTCTTCCGCAGTACCTTCGCGGGTGAGCGATTCTGTCTGCCCGCCTCACTAGGTAGCAATGCCCGTGCCAAAGCCGACGTCTTCGCAACGAAGTCATGTATTGTGTTTATTTTGTTGGACTTGCGCTTGAACGTTTCTCTCTGGCGGGACGGCTTTGAGGCCCTTGCGCGTGCGCGAGGTATGTAATTGTTGCTTGGCTGAGTAGTTTCTACCTTGTAATTCGGACGCAGACGGTGCTGCCCTCTCTTAACGCCCGGAACGTCCCCGGTTGGTCTCGACGCGCCTATCTTGTTTCGACGTGAAGGATGCGCACCTCGGGGTACGCGCCATCCCAGTCCGGCGAGACGGCATCGAAGATGAGCCGGAAATCCTGCTCCCCCGCCGGCTTCAGCGGGGCCGCCGACACCGGTTCGAGATCAATATACGGCTCACGCATCCGAATCAGCTTCAGCGGCTGGGTCTCGTTCTGCGCCACTTCGTGGGCGTAGGTGCGGAACAGCACCTGAACCGTAATCCCGGTTACCGTCATGGGGCCCTGGTTGGCGATGTGCCCATCCAGATAAGTGACCTTGCCCCCCGCCAGGTTGCCGGACTCGCTCATGGCCAGCCGCGTTACCGCCAGACTCGCCGCATACGGATCCTGCGGCGCGGAGATCGGCGTCACCGCGGCGGCGCCCTTCTGGCGCGCGCTCTGGTGTTCAAGACTCCAAAATGCCACTCCGGCAACAACCAGAACAATCCCCGCGGCCACTGCCAGCGGCAGCCAGTTGCGCGGTTCCTTACCGGCGGATGGTACGAGTACCGGACCTGTGCTCACGAGCGAAATTCTACACCCGTTACCGAAGGAATCCTCCCGGCCTTTTGCGTTCTTGTGAATAGCGGTAAGTTCTTTCGCCAACGGCCGATAAGCAAATCAGGGCTTGAGCCGAGATCGGTGCAGCGGCCCTGCATTCCAGGGTTCTCATTTCTCCAGCGCGCAATCAACTTTTGCTCTGCCTTTTCCGCGACGCGAGAAATTCATGGGAAAGGTCCATTTTTGGTCAACATTCTCGCCGCTCTTCATGCGTCATAAACAACAAGCCAGGGAACCGGTCAACTCTCAACCTCGTACCTCTTGCCGAAAGGCTTGGAAAGGCAGGCCATCCATGCAGCCCTCCCCCCAAACCGCATCCACCTCGCTGCCCGCACCCGGCGGCACACCCGACCACGCCCGGCGAGCCGAGGGCCTGGCCTACCAGGCCCTCACCATTATCGCCATCCTCATGATCCTGGGCAGCGTCTGGCTGTTCTGAGCCTCGCGGCGCTCACTCGCTGCCCCGTGCGGCGGAAGCAGACTTGCCACCCCGCCGCCCCACTCGTTCCGCCAGCTCCGCTGACCTGCTGACCCCGCGCGGCGGGGCTCTTGCTCCTCGCGAACTCCTGCGCTCGCAGTAGCAAGAATCTCTTCTTCGTGCTACTCTGGACCTTCCCCTGGAGAGTCGAGCGGCGGTTGCGGAGGTGCGTTTGGGGTTCCTGAGCAGAATCGGCATTGCGCTCGATTCCGACCTACTGAAGCGGTTTGACCTCTCCATCGAGCGGCGCGGCTATACCAACCGGTCAGAAGCGTTTCGAGATCTCATTCGCGACCGGCTGGTCACAGAACAGACCGCCAACCCCAACGCCGTTGTCGTTGGCACCGTCACGCTCATCTACGACCACCACGCCAGCGGCATCACGGAAAAACTGACCGAGGTGCAGCACGCGCAACACAAACTGGTGGTCTCCACCAGCCATGCCCACCTGGACCACGATTCCTGCCTCGAAGTGCTGATCGTGCATGGCAAATCGGCCCAGGTCAGCCAGTTTGCCGACCGGCTCATCGGTCTAAAGGGCGTGCAGCACGGGCGTCTGGTGATGACTGTTCCGGCGCACTCGATCGCGCCTCAGCACGACAAGGGATACAAGCACAGCCATAAGCACTGAAAAGCCCAAGCACCGCCGGCAAGTGAGAATAACTTGAGAGAATACCTTGGCAATCGGTAGCACACAACTAAAGTTCGTAGCACTCACGCTTTCCGTTCTGGCCTTCACCTTCACCTTCGCGGTCGCGGCCGAGAGCGCCCCCGTCCGCGTTTCCGGCACGGTGCTCGATCCGGCTGGAAGGCCGATCGAAGGTGCGCGGGTCAGCTTCGACTCCGCTGCTGCGGCCCGGCTCCGCGCCACCACCGGAAGCCTCGGCGCATTCACGCTCATGCTGCCCGCCTGGGGCCCTTACACCGTGCGCATCGAGGCCAATGGCTTTGCCGCCGTCGCCCACAAGCTCGACTTGAGCGCGGCAACCTCAGGCCAGGGCGCGAATCTCACGCTGCGCTTGGAACAGGTGGCCGCATCAGCCGAAGAGGTGATCGTCACCGGCGACATCAGCGAGGTCGCCCTCACCTCGCCCGATCCCTCCGAAGAAGTGCTGGTTCGCGAGGAGTTGCTGGACGCCAATCCAGGGCGGCCCGGTGCGCCGATTTCTATTCCCGGCCTACCCATCGAGACCGCTTCCGGCGGCATCAAGGCGCCGCAGTACTTTGTCCCCGGCGTGGCCGGCGATCACGGCGAACCCATCGCTCAGTACATCGCGGTGGGCGGCTACCTGGTCGCCAACAACCTCTCCGCCAACGCCCACGGCAACGGCTACGCCGACCCCAACATCTTCGTCTCCGGAGCCCTGGGCAGCGTGACCACCGACGGCGGCGCATTCAACGTGCTGGAGGGCAACCACGCGCTCAATCTGGCCGCCACCTACGGCCTGCGCCCGCTAATGAGCCGCTTCCTCTCCCTCACCGGCGACGGCCGCGACGGGGATTTGACCGCCGGCCTGGCCCCCAAAGATCTCGCCAAAAAAGAGTGGCTGGCTCTCGAAGCCAACTACGGCAACGGC